>Ga0209290_1000923_pt1 | contig 17011 bp, 18 predicted proteins | sample EN1Hudsemesocosm_2_FD_184632 | JGI IMG/M metagenome (GOLD analysis project Ga0209290, IMG submission 184632) | Methane-oxidizing microbial communities from mesocosms in the Hudson Canyon - EN10B Hudson Canyon (SPAdes) (version 2) | ecosystem: Environmental > Aquatic > Marine > Cold seeps... | reverse complement strand
AATTTTCAATCATGAGACCTTACATCAATTATTAAATAAATAGAAATTATGCTTTCCAAAAAGGTTTATTTACCTCTTCAAACACTTGCGCTCGCGTAATACCAATATCGTCTAACTGCTCATCACTCAGGGTTAGCAATTGACGTCGCTGCTGAGCGCGTGAAGACATTAGTTTCAGCTGCTTATACAAAGCCTTAGCCCCTTTCGCTGTATCCTGATGATTATTTGGTTGATCTTTTACTTCAATCGCCAGAAATTTTAATAATACAGTGAGGTCTAAAAATCTTAATGTCATCACGCTTCTCCTTTACCCTTCATTTATGTACGTCATTTCGATACGTTTTTCATACTACATACTATAAAGCGACAATCTGAAGCAGAACAGATTCAAAAACATGGTATTATTACCAGTACAGATCCTGAATTAACCATCTGTACTGCATCCTTCTAAAAAATCTGTACTGGTATAGGGTAAAACAATGAACACACCATTATACAAAAAGCTGTCTGAACAACTTGCTAACCAAATTCGACAAGGCATTTACAAAACAGCAGAGAAGCTTCCCTCTGTTCGCCATTTAGCAAAACAGCAGAGTGTGAGCGTATCGACAGTGATCATGAGCTACAACACTCTGGAGGACTGGGGGCTCATTGAAGTAAAACCAAAATCAGGCTACTACGTTAAGGGGATAGCAAACAAAACACTGGCAACACCTCACATCCAGCAGTCCACCTCGTCTCCTAATGATGTGACCACCTCTCAGCTAGTCATGGGAGTAATGCGTGACTCAGGCGATCCTCGTTATATTAGTCTGGGTGCTGCAGTTCCAGCCAATGACTTCCCTATTCTTAGCCAGCTCAAAAAGACATTTTCTCAAATCGTACGAACTGAAAAGTTTTTAGGAATTGGTTATGACTCAACAAAAGGTTGCGAGTTATTAAGACGACAACTCGCTAGACGTGCAGTCGATTCAGGCATACATGTCAGCCCTGAAGATATCGTGATCACCGCTGGATGCCAAGGCGCTATTGGCCTTTGTTTACGGTCTTTATGCCGACCGGGGGATATTGTTGCGGTCGAGACCCCAAGTTATTACGGTTTACTACAATTAATCGAGTCATTAGGTTTAAAAGCAATCGAAATACCATCAGACCCTGTGACCGGTATGAGTATTGATGCCTTAAAGCTGGCGCTGGAGCAATGGCCGATTAAAGTTATATTAAGCGTGCCTAGCTTTAGTAATCCTGTCGGTACACTGATGCCTGACAGCAGTAAAAAAATGTTAGTCGATCTAATTTACGAATATGATATCCCTTTTATAGAAGATGATATTTATGGCGAATTAGGCTACAGCGAACAACGCCCTAAAGCTGTCAAAGCATTTGATACCCGCGGCCAAGTACTACTTTGCTCATCCGTTTCAAAAGTTTTAGAGCCACAGCTAGGTTTAGGCTGGGTGATGCCCGGTAAATATTTAGAAAAAATTGAGTATGAACGCTTTTTAAGTAGCTCAAGTCATTTTAGCTTGCCTCAACTAGCCGTTGCCGAGATTTTATCCCGCGGCAGCTTTGACCGTCACTTACGTCTTGCGCGAGAAACATACCGCCAAAGGCGAGACCGTTTAAATGACCTCGTTTGCCAGTATTTCCCTGAAGATACCCGACTATCAAATCCACAAGGTGGCTTTGTGTCGTGGTTGCAACTTTCCAACCAGACCAATGCCACTCAGCTATACCTTCAAGCAAAGAAGCAAGGCATCATTATTGCCCCTGGCGAGATATTTTCATCTAATCCTCAAAAGTATCGTCACTCAATCCGTTTAAGCTATGCCAATGAATGGACAAAAGAGCGCGAGAATGCAATTAAAGTATTAGGTAAATTGGCACGAGAGCTCGCGCCATAAATAAGAAATGTATAAAGGTCTTTAAAAATTAATTACGACGCTTCGGCGTCCAGGCCCAAACCATTTCCATTAAGATAGGCTCTTTGCCATCCGCATCGGTTATGATGACAGGAACAACCGTTTCACCTTTATCAAGCGTTTGCATCGCTGAGATTTGCTCTTCCGTCAAACTCGCAACCGCTTTCATATTACCTTTTGCCCGTTTAACGTAATCTGCTTTAATTGTTTTGATCACTGGTACTGAAGTGTCAGGAACATTCATACCGATTAAGTATCCGGTAGCCGATTCAGCAATCAGAATACTCGCCACGGCGTGCACAGAACCAATATGGTTTTGGACTGACTTTTTATTTTTCAAACTGATGACTGCGCGTCGATCAGTTAGTTCTTCAATTTTAATGCCGGCAGTACCGGTAAATTTAACCAACTTCCCAAAAAAGGTAGTCAGCGCCTTCACGCGTAAAAATTCAGGCAAACTATTAATATTGCTTACAATCTTGTTCATTTTGTTCTGCTTAGCCATAACCCTTCATTCCTCTAGAAACACAAAAACATGAATATTATTCAGTAACTGTGAGATTATACACGTTTTTGGAAAAGTGGTTTCAATCAAAATGCTATCGATTTACTTTTAGGCGCGTTATAATCGCGCCACTTTTTTATAGGAGCAAACCATGAGCGACTTAAAACAAAAATTCGAAGACACTGTCAACTTTGTACAAACAGCTGAAGGTGATATCGAGCTTTCAAATGAATTAAAGCTAAAAATGTATGCCCTTTATAAGCAAGCAACTGAAGGTGATGTTTCAGGTAAAAAACCTGGCATGATGGATTTCATTGCACGCGCTAAATTTATGGCATGGGAAGGGCTAAAAGGTTCATCTGCTGATGAAGCAATGCAAACCTATATTGATTCGGTAGAAGAACTAAAAAAATAATTGAAATAGACATATAAATGTCATAATTTAAGAGTCTAATGAACACCCTAAAATTTTAGCTTGGTAAGTTCATCTAACTAGCTTAAATAGAAATTTAATAAATAGGCTCTTAAACTTAGTCCACGGATAATTAATAATAAGAAGCAAAACCCTAAGACACTTAAGTAACACAGGTCTTTGTAAGGGTGAGCAAACATAATAAATATAAGAGACCGCACAAGGAGTGTGAGAAGGCGTTATTTGCGCTTTAACTTGTCTCGCTGTATAACAAGGGGAATATATGAGCACGACCATCGCTCTAGACGAATGCCAACCAGGTTTATCATTTGAACTTGCAGAGGCGGTACGTGACCAACATTTAAGTTCGCGCACCAGTCAGACATATCAGCATTGGATTACACAATATCTTGCGTATTTTGATCTAAAAAGTCCTAACTCACTTTCAGAACAAAATGTAAGAGAGTTTTTAAAACATCTCGTGAAGAAAATGTCGTTATCACGCGCACGCTTAAATCAAGCAAGAGAAGCGTTATTTTTTCTATATGAAAAAGTGCTTAAACGACCATTGAAACGCAAAGAGCTCGAATCCAGCTAAAAACCATTTGATTCAATGCATGTGACTCATCATGCATTGAGCAATGGTTATAAAGACACATTTGTTACGATGACTTGGAAATTTTGCCTTTCCTTTTATCTTCTTCAATGCCTTCACTATTCATTTTAGATATAAACATATGCGTACAATACCCGGCCATAACAATTAAAAATACCACCACCGCCAAACTTAATTGGCCTTCAAAGCTTGTAAACAGTTCAATTAATGCGCCCATACTGATTCCTTTTCTTAGTTAATAGTTCCATTTTAAGTAAGGCAAAACAGTTCAGCACTGACACAGGTCAAGACCACCGCAGATAACCTTTAATACTGCGAATTCATTAGCAGATCTTGACTAATGGATTAATAGACTAATAGATTTTTAACTGACGCGAGATTTCGTTCAGTACCGACCACTTTTTAGAACACCATGCAGGCGCTAACAAAATATCTTCTGACGCAGTACCGATAAGCCGATGAACCACAACATTTTTAGGCAGCATTCGAACTAGCTTAACAACCGTTTTAATGTAGTCATCCAGTTCGACTGGTAGGTACTCGCCTCTTTTCCATTCACGAGCGAGCTGCGTCCCCTTCACAATGTGCAAAGGGTGAAATTTTATGCCATCGGTCCCCAAGTTAAGTACTTTATCTAACGACTCAAAACTATCGCTGGTCGTTTCTCCCGGTAAACCGACAATTAAATGTGTACACACTTTTAAGCCTTTGCTACGCGCTCTTGAACATGCGTCTTCATATTCCGCCCAGCCATGCCCACGATTCACCCTTGCTAAGGACTCATCGAAAGCGCTTTGAAGCCCTAACTCCAGCCAAATATCGTAGCCTTGGTTTTGATAGTTCACCAGCAAATCCAAAACCTCATCTGGCACACAGTCAGGGCGTGTCCCGATAGACAGACCGATTACATTTTCAACTGCCAAGGCTCGATCATAAAGAAGCTTAAGCTTGGCCGCATCGTCGTAGGTATTAGTGTAAGCCTGAAAATAAGCTAAAAATTTTCTTGCACCGGTTCGACGCGCAATAACCGCTTTACCCTGTGCTATTTGAGTTTCAATCGAATCAGGGGCTTTTGCATTGGGACTGAAAGAAGCAATATTACAAAAAGTGCAACCGCCAATGCCTTTGGTACCGTCGCGGTTGGGACAAGTGAAGGAGGCATTAATCGATAATTTATGTACGCGCTCACCATGCTTTTGCTGCATGTATTGGCCAAAGGATAAATAAGGGTGCCGCACTCGACCAGCCGGATTATCTGACATTGTTTTACCAGATATTGTTTTACCAGACATTCTTTTATCAGACAAAGTAGGCGAAACTGACGTCATGGCTAATTTACTCATAGTCATCACAGGTTTTCTTTTGGTGAAACAGTGTCCATACCCGGCTTGGCATACCAATAACCATTACAAAACTCGTCACTGAGCGGAATCATATTCTGCTCGTCTTGCCCTGTCGACTTGAAACGCTCTATCATCTGTTCAGTGCCGTGTTCCACGGGGCTAATGCGCAGCATATCCACCCCCATCGACTGCATTTCAGCTTTTTGAGCAATCAGATTATAAATATCAGAAGACTGGGTCTGAATACCGTTCAAATTAAATAGCTTTTGCTGCTCCTGGCTTTTCACGACAATGCCTTCCGGGTAATCAATACATCTAAATTGACAGTTGTCTTTTGGCAAATTTAGGTAGCGCGCGGTAAAACAACGTGCAGAATAAGCTAACGGTAAATGCCCGAAACTAAACACTTCGGTTTCAATTTTGTTCGCAAACCCCATCTCTTCAGTTTGCTCCAGTATCGTTTTCAGGCAATGCCCTGAAAGTTCTACTGGCATCACCCATCGAACAGCGCCTTTTCGCTGCATTAAACCGAGCGTTCGGGCATTATAAATATTCGTACTAGGCCCACAAACAAAAGGTACTTTCTTGTCAGATAAAATTTGAACTGCAGAGATATCATTCGCTTCTACTTTGACCGACGCTTTCTCGCAAATAGAACGTAAAGTGCTTAACTCAGACTCTGCCATGAGTAACGCCATACTAGAGATCACCACCTCTTTACCGGAGTCCGCTAAACGGCTTGCTAACTCCAGCCATTCAGCCGTACTAAGCTCTCGGCGTTTTGAGCAAACGGTTTCACCGATATAAATCGTATCAACAGAGGTTTTTAACATGCGCTCATAAAAATCGAGCACTTTTTGTTTGGGCCAAAAGAATAAGATAGGGCCTAGCGAAACCTTCATGGTGATCTCCAAATACGTTTAAACCGTTCGTTAGATAAATCGATGAATAAGTGAGTGCAAGGTATTTACAGGGCAGGTTATTGCCACGACCTAGAATAAGCGCCTAAAGTGGTTTGTGCGCCTTCAGAAACCTTGGCCAAGGCCTTAGACCACTGCGGCCGAACTTGAAAACCTTGTGGGTTTCGCTCGTAGTCATCAATCGCTTGTCGCCATACTTTGACCACTTGCTCAACATAAACCGGGCTGCGTTGCCGTCCTTCAATTTTGACCGCTTTGATTCCCATCGCATCGAGATCGGGTAGCAAACCGATGGTATTCAAACTGGTAGGCTCCTCTAAAACATTTGAGACCTGACCATCTATATCAAATCGCCCTTTGCATAATGTCGGGTAGCCCGCTTTTTCGTCTTCCGCATAGCGATCAATTAACACATTATTTAAACGCGATTCCAAACCAGCATCCGTTTCTTGCCAACGCACAAAGCTTGCAGGCGAACAAGCACCACAAGTATTCGGTGATTGATCGGTAAGATACGAAGAGAGATAACAACGGCCTTCAGCCATAATGCACAACGATCCAAACGCAAAAACTTCGAGATCTACGGGGGATTTTTTAGCCACCTGTGCCACTTGTTTTAATGACAACACTCTTGGCAATACCGCGCGTTTGATATTAAAGTTTTGCTTATAGAAGTTTAAGGATGCACTATTGGTACCCGAACCTTGAACCGACAGATGCAAATTCAAATTGGGGTGATGATGTGTCGCATAATCCAATACCCCCATATCAGCACAAATAAGCGCATCAACCCCCACGTCGGCAGCTATATCAACCGCTTTTTGCCATTTACGCCAGCCATCGGGTTGAGAATAAGTATTTACCGCAACAAAAAGCTTTACGCCTTTTGCACGCGCATAGCTCAGCGCACTTTGCACCTTCGCTTCTTTAAAATTCAAACCCGAAAAATGACGCGCATTTGTTTCATCTTTAAACCCGACATAAACCGCACTTGCGCCATGATCAACAGCTGCTTTTAAAGCAGGTAAACTTCCAGCAGGACAGACCAGTTCCATCAGCTTGGTACTCTTAGAAAAATGAGCTGACTATTTTGCAAAAATACACTCTCGCCTTCTATCCCCATTGAGAGGTATTTAAGCTACTCACACGAATTGTTTATATTAATAACCTTTTCGTATTTATGCGCTGAATCAGCAGTTAACCGACATGAAATAAAAGGCTCTACTATGGCATTCCCAGAAATAGCTTTCTCAAAATTTACATTTCCTCCAAGTCCGCGTGAATTTTCAGCCCGGCTACCTAAATTATTACTAAAGCCAGTCAGCTATTTACCTTTTCCCATTCAACGCCTCGCACTGGGACAGATACTAAAACAGGCGTTTAAAGGTCCTTTATCGGAAGGCGACTTAGATTTTTTACAGGGTCGCTGGCTAAAAATTGAAGTGAATGATCTTGAACTGCAATGGCTGTTTAGTTGTGGGCCTAAACGCGAAATATTGATGCGAAAACAAGGGATCAGTGACGTCTGTATTCGTGGTGACCTCAAGAGTTTTGCCTTACTCGCCGCCCAGAAAGAAGACCCAGACACCTTGTTCTTTCAGCGAGATTTAGTGATTGAAGGTGATACCGATCTGGGACTTGAGATAAAGAACTTATTGGATAGTTTAGAGTTAGATGAATTACCCCCTGAACTACTTTTTGCTATTCGAAGCAGTGCGGAATTTATGGTCTTGTTTCCCGAATAAAGAAGAGAATACATTTTTTAAGCGCATATCAGTTTGCTTACTGTCCTATACCGAAAGTATTTTAAGCAGAGAGATCAAATTCAAAACACACACATAAACCACCTAAATCTGAATCTAATAGCTGCCATTTAGCCCCATGAATGTCGGCGATTTTATCGACAATAGACAAACCCAAGCCCGAGCCCTGTTGACCCGAACCGGTTACCCGATAAAACCGGTCTCGCACTCTTTCTCGTAGTTCAGCCGGAATGCCGGGACCAGAATCCGCGACATAAATAATCACTTTATTGTTTTCACGGCGACACGACAACTCTACTTGTCCCTTATCGGGCGTATAGCGAATGGCATTATCTAAAACATTACGTAGCAAACTACTCAACAAGGCGGTATTACCTTGTAAAAGGCATTGATCATCACTGATGTTTACCCTTAATGTCTGTTGTTTACCAAGGGCTTTGTCCAACAGCATATTGTAAGTTTGCTGGCACAACTCACCCGCATTCACTTGACTGAAATGCCCCTGACTTAAATTGCCTTCGGTACGACTTAGCGATAATAACTGCCCCACTAAATGAGATAAACGCGCGATACCATGCTTCATGCTAATTAAGCTTTCTTCTAGCTCGCCCCCTTCACTTTCATCGATGGCATTTTCGGTATTAATTAATAATGACGCTAACGGCGTGCGTAATTCATGTGCTGCGTCCCCAACAAAACGACGTTCTCGCTCATGCGCTTCATTTAAATGCGTAAATAAATGATTAATTTCCAATAACAAATCATTCACTTCAAGTGGCGATTCCGAATCCTCTACCGTTTTAAGGTTGCGGTAATTCCGCTCTTTTACCTTTGTCGCAATACGATACAAAGGCGCCAAACCTTTTTTGGTCACAAACCAAACCAGCAGGGCCAAAATGGGAATAAAAATGATGATGGGTAAAATATGGCTATTGGAAATTTCGCTGGTAAGTTCACCCCTAATATCGGTACGTTCAGCCAGTATTAACCACCATTTATCATGGACCGAATATAAAGTGAAAGCCCGCCATTGATCGCCATCTATATCAATAGATGAAAAACCAGAGCTTAATTTTGATAAAGGACTGCTCGGGGCAAAGGGGGATTTAATAACAAGTTCTTCACCATCCCATATCTGAAAAGCTAATTTACGTTCATATTCATGAGCATCTTCATCTTCGTCCTCTAAGCCATCCTTTAAATGCAAGGAGTCTAGAATCGCTTGTTTATGCTTGATGCTTTCACGGTTAATAATACCGTGCAATACCCGAGTAGATTGGGCAAGGTTGGCATCAAAAATTTCTTCTACTTCATGCGCTGCATCAAAATATACCAACACCCCGGGTAACACCGTCATGATCAGGGCCAAACTAATTAAGTTAAGTGTCAGATAGCGGCGTATAGAATATTGTTTTTTGGCCTTTGTAGCCGCAGTATTTTCATTCATGTTGGTTTATCTGCTTTGTAACCCATGCCTCGCACGGTTTTGATAAATTCAGGATAAAGCTTTTTACGAAGGTGATGAATATGGACTTCTATGCTATTACTTTCCACATCACCATCCCAGCCGTAAACGACATCTTCTAATTTCACACGCGACATAATTTGCCCAGGGTGATTAAGAAATTCCAATAACAAGGTAAATTCACGGCGCCCTAAGTCCACCGCTTTACCGTCTAACTGAACCTCCATAGTGGCAGGATTAACCTGTATTCGGCCATACTCAATGGTAGGTTCGGCATGACCATGCTGGCGCCGACTTAACGCGCGCATACGGGCTTTTAACTCCGCCATTTCAAATGGTTTGACGAGATAATCATCGGCCCCGGTATCTAAGCCCACTATTTTATCGTCAAGCGTATCGCGAGCGGTAAGAATGAGTACGGGTGTTTGGTTATGTTGACTGCGTAAAGCCGAAAGCAGCTCTAAGCCCCCCATCCCAGGTAAAGTGAGGTCGAGCAAGACTAAATCAAATTTATCGGTATCAAGTGCCGCTAAGCCCATTTCACCGTCCATTAGCCAATCAACCTGGTATCCATCACGGGTGAGGGATTTTTTGATGCCTTTACCTAGCAGGTCATCATCTTCAACCAATAATATTCTCATGTATAAAATCATTTCCAATTAGGGTTATTACAAAATGCTAAATCAAAATCCAAGATTAACACTAAAGTACTATAACCCCATTGTGCCAGTTAATTTATAGTCTGAATAACCGTCGGTGGAAAAATAGTGGCGTTTCCCAAGGGTTTTTTAGTATTCGCTGCCAGCATGCCAATCACCTGTTCAGTTAAAAATTCACCATAATACATTCCCACATCTAGCCCGCTAGGGTTATAGGCCAGTGCACGCTTCAATGCCGTGCGCGCACTCATACCATTGGTTAAATGTGTGCGATCTAATATATCCAGTTGAAGCACTTGCGCGTTTTCCAGCATACGCTGCGCCGAAAAAGCAAGGTGCTCACCACTCCCCAACTTTTTTGCGCCTGCTAACGAACTCAGCATCACACCAGTCCAGGCTTTTAGTTCGGCATCTTTAGGGTGTGCTACGCTTAATTTAAACATATCTTTCCCCACTAACTGCAACTGACGAAAGCGCTGTGACTGGGGGCCTTTAGCATCCAACGCCATTAACCACCTAGATTGGATTACCTGCAATTCTGATTGATCTAAAGGATTGGCAGATACGATAGCCGGTCCCAATAAATACAACAGGCACATGATTGAAAAAACGCGGGTTTGCATCACGAGATTATTTTTCATTTTAGTCACCTTATTTACTTTAACGTGCGAATGATTGTTTGTATGAATGGTTTTAAAGCGGTTCTAATTCAATTGGGCATACCGGCGAATGATCGGTAATTGTTTAATAATGGATTTGCCCACCAAACTTGGGAAGATTTGGTTTAACTTACCAAAGAATTTTTCAGGCCAGCCAATAAATAGTTCGTGTCGACGCCCTTGCAGTAAATTGATTAACTGACACGCCACAACATAGGTGGAGTCCATCGCCACGTTAAGCTCTTTATTCATGGCCAGTACGTTTGCACTATTTAAACTAGTTTGAGTGGCACGAGGAGATAGATATTTAACGGCAATAACACCATCGGCTAATTCACGTCGCAGCGCTTCAGAGAAACCGCGCAAAGCAAATTTACTAGAGCAATAAACACTATAACCAGGATAACCAATGCTGCCAAAGGTAGAGCCAATATTAATAATTTGAGCCTGATCTTGCTGACTAAAATGTGGAATTAAAGCACGGCTTAACGACATGGGAATAAGCGTATTGAGGCGCATAATTGTATCCATGCGCTGATCTGTTACATTTTCTAACAACCCAAACTCATTATCTCCCGCATTATTAATTAGCGTATTAACCGGATAATGAAAGTTCTCTATATGCTTAACCAAATTTTGTCGGTCTTCATTTTTCAGTAAGTCACACGCATAAAAATGTACCTGACTAGGTTTCACTCGCATTTTAATAAACAGTTCATGTTGAAAGTCTTCAAGTGCACGTTCGTCACGACCGACCATGATTATCGTCGCCCCCTTCTCGATTAAATGCTGACAAAAACTACGACCTATGCCGCCGGTAGCACCGGTAATCACCGCTGTAATTTGATCAATTTTCATGAAAAACCTCTTTTGTTAAATGATGAAATGAGTATGGCTTGCGAGTCTTAAATGAATCTTAAATGGTTACCGCCACCTGCTTTTTTTAATGACTATTTCTTTAATGGTTACCCATGGCAATCACTAACTGGCGCGCATTAGGATCGCCTTCAATGGCGCGACGACCATGCATCACACGACGATTATCAATTAAGACCATGTCGCCATCGTGCCAATTTAGCTCCAAGGTAAACTGTTCAGCCAACTCAGCGAGTTCTTGTTTTAGGGCTTCGCTTATTACATTGCCATCGTCAAACTGATAACAAGGCGCTTCATAATTAAAAGAAGGCCCCAATATAGCGTTGGCAAAAGAAAGCTTTCCGCCGTCATTAAGTACCGGAGATAAGCGCAAGCGGTAATGCAAATCACCCGTTTCATTAATCTCGCCCGTTTGCCCCGGCAGCATATCCATTAGCTCCTGTAGATGTTGAGGGCTTACTTGGGCGGCATCGCCTAATTGAGGGTGCTCATTAGCCACATATGATTTCCAAAGGGCTGGCGGTAAATTTCTCGAGACCACCAAAGGTGACTGAAATAACTGCTTGATCCTTTCTGGCATGGCGCTGTACAACTGCGCACCGTCACACAAGGTGGTTTGAGAGCCCGTTTGGGCACTTTTACGACTATAAAAAGCCACTAAATCAGGTGGGAAAGGCGTATTACCATTTTCAATGTGTAGACCAATGGCTGCAGTACCGGCATCTACTTTTTGCGTACTGTTATTTGTAAATTCCCGGGCGGGATCAAAGGTCAGCTTGCTGCAAAAACCATGCACCAGCTCACTGAATTTTTCTATATCGTGTTCAAAACCTCTCAGCAATGCCCAGCCGTTTTCTTTTAATTGCTGCCTAGCTTGCGCTAGTACTTCTGTACTGATGGTTTGATTCGTTTGTGATGCTTGAATAATTTGCATAAGAAACCTTAATATTTATTTATGACTGATGGGACGTATTTTATGTCTGGTTGAACGTAGGTAAATTTTGCCTTTGCTTTCTTAAGGCCGTCTTAAATCCGACATCCTTCTAGACTATTTGTAAAGTTCATAGCGGTCATAAAGATCATTAAGTTGGTGTTGATAACGGATATAAATCACATCTCGACGTAAGCGCCCGTTCTGAGTAAGTTGTTGGTTTTGCGCACTAAAAACTTCACTGCCTTTTAACCAACTTTTAATTTGTGCGTAATCGGGCAAACGCTCATTACATTGCTGAATAAACGTTTCAATGTCGCGGTTTGTACTATTAGCAGCAGGGTTAATGATCGCACTCAACCAAGGTTTAGCGTCACCAAAAATGGCCACTTGGTCAATCGATTCGGCCTGCTGAAATTCAGACTCCACCCATTCCGGAGAAATATTTCGGCCAAAACTGCTAACAATTAGATTTTTCTTGCGCCCAGAGATATACAAAAAACCGTCGCGATCTATATGCCCCAAATCGCCCGTATGTATTTCAGTATTTTGAGAGGCTTTCGTTAAGTCACTTTGCCCTAAGTATCCCAACATGGATTGACCTGCCACAATAATTTCTCCCTCGTGACTAATACGCACTCTCGTATGGGGTAGTACCTTGCCAACACTGCCCGGTTTATGATGTTTAGGGTTATTTAAACTCACAACCGAGGCGCATTCCGATAAGCCATACCCCTCATAAACAGGCAACTGCAAGGCATGCGCTTTTTCCAAAGAAGCCTGAGCACTTTTACCACCACCCACGGCGATAAATTTCAAGCTATGAAAACCGTCAGGAAAACGCTGTTTAAGATGAATTAAACTGGTTAATAATTGCGGCAATAAAATAATGCTGCTCGGCTCCGTTTTCGCTACACAGCGCATAAAGCGCTGTTCATCAAACCCTGAACTTTGGGTAAACCCCAAAACCGATAAGGGTTCTACCTGAATGCTGTTTCCCATTAACAAGGGCACATATACACCGGCAATATTCTCTAACAAGGTCGCCAGCGGCATAACGCACAAGTGATGACGAATACCCAAACCACTAATACTATCTGCCAGCGCCTGAGTGACTTCTTGTAAATTATTCGCAGATAAACAAACACCTTTAGGATTACCAGTGGAACCCGAGGTATAGGTGATTTTGGCGACGTTTTTTAGCTGGCTAATATCCGGCTGACTCGAGTTATCTAATACCAACAATTGCATGCCGGGCAATATGTGTTGACGAGTGTAAGTAAAATTTTCAATGAATGTTTGCTGGGTAATAACAGCCTGAATGCCCGCATCGTGTATTAAATGCTCGCGCTGTTGCTGGCTAAAAAATAATGGAATTGGAATAAGCGTTAAACCCAATTTCATCGCCGCTAAGTCGGCCACGATCCATTCAATGGAATTGTCCATAAACAAGGCCACACAACTCAACTTGGTTTTTTCAAGTTGATCGGCCAAGTGATCTACTCGATCAAGTAACTGTAAATTACTCACTTGCTGTTGCGCGGATTTAAGCGCCAATTCAGAGGCTTTAAATTGAGCGCGTTGCTTAAGTTTTGCAAACAGGGTGTTCATATAGTTGTCCATTGGTTCTATTGAGTTTGAGAAGAGGTGGCTTATGTTTAATGGCTTTTTGCACGATCACGGGCTTTCGCCACATCAATAAAGTGTTGATTAGTCTCTCGCACGTTAATCAACATCACTTGCGGGTCATTGTCGTAATAACTGCCCCATTCATATTGCTCATCCCCTAAACGATTTTGATCCGCTTGGTGAATCGGTAAAGCCTTAATCCCTAAGCGGCGAAAAACCAAACGCAGTACCGCTGTGCCGGTACAGGTGATCCATTCAACATTTTGATCTTGTAAATGTTGTGTGATAAAACTAAATAGTGTTTTACAGCTGACCGAATTGAGAGAGGCTAAATTCCCAATTTCCACGACCTGAGCACGCCTTACGGGCTGCTGTTTAGCTTGCGCAATGAGGGTTTCAATTGGCTGATCGAGGTAACGCTCTAAATAAAGCGAGTCGCATTGGGCATTGCGTAAACCCAACACACTTTTGGTGCTACCATGCTCATCGAAGATCGCAAACAACTGAGGTAAAAAACTGCTAATTTGAGCATTGTGATGCTGTTTAAAAATACCCTTAATAAAATCTTCTACCTGTGGACGTAATGCATGCTTGGTATTGAGAATTTGAATAGGATCATTGGCGGTTTGCTTAGAAAATCGATCCACTAAAGTTAAAGGATTTTTAATTGGTGCTGTGTAAGTAGATGCTGTCTGTTTTTGGGCAATCGTTAAATCTTGCGCGCTCAACGATGTGATTAATCGCGGTGAATTAGGGTGATTCATCATAGTAGCTATGCCTCTGTAATTAAGGTGCTACGTAGATTGCCCGGTGAAACTTAAATGAATCTTAAAATTGAAAACAGAAGGTTACGAATGCCAGAAAAAAATGCTCTCATCCATTAATTTTTTATTGCTCATACGTATTATCCCAGCTATAAATTAGATACGAATCTCCTACTCGCCATCCAGAATGACTCACTATGTTCGTACGCATTTACCTAGGTTTAATTGGAATTATTCTTGCTGCAATACTGGCAAGCTATTTACTCTTTTCCACCGTCAATAAAGCCCGTTTACTCACTTATAACGAAGCGGTTTACGCTGGTACATTTTCTTTGATTCGTGAAGGTTTAAGCAGGCACGAGGGGGCTAAACGAGATCAATGGCTATCAATCGTAAAACGTTTAAGCGGCTTAGACTTGCAACGCCCCTACACAAACCAGATCGAACTCAGTACTGATGAACTAAAACATTTAAAAGCAGGTGAAATAGTTTTCCGTTTTTCAGAAGACGAAGAAATTTTTCATGTCTTTGCAGCCATCACAGATACCAAAGCAGATAATTTTCAATTAGTTTCAACCTCGATAAAAAGTGTCACCGAGCAACAGTTACGCGTCAGCGCCTTGTTAGTATTGAATGAACTTGGCCGATTTTCGGCAAAAGAGCGCGCCGTTCAAATCGAACGTTTACAAGCGTCATACTCTTACCCGCTCTCAATTCAACTAATCAACCAACTACCACTGGATAACAAACAAACCAAGCGATTACAAAGTGGCGATATTGTAGTCGCCCTTGAAATCGACACTAAAGGTGAGGAAGCACTATCAATTTATAGTTTGATCGATAAACAGGACAAACAAACGTTAGTATTGGGACCTATTCCAACATTCCAAACGACCCCCATCCCCCTACTCGTCACCTTGTTGTTTGTTTCATTATTCATTACCGGTTTAGGTGCATACCTTATGGTAAGGCGCTTAGAGAAACGATTAAGTAATATGTCGACCATGGTGAAGCAATTTGGCCCTGGATTTTTTAATACACGTCTCCAAGACAAAGGCGTTGATACCGTTTCAGAATTAGCCGGTAGTTTTAACGGTATGGCAACGCGTATAAGTGATCTAATATCCGACCAAAAGCATATGACTCAAGCCGTTGCACATGAATTGAGAACACCGATTAGTCGAATGAAATTTCGACTTGATATGCTTTCGAATCAGGCCGAAATTATAGAAAGTGATCGTTCACAAGAAAAAATACAAGGTTTAAGAAAAGACCTAGATGAACTCAATCACCTTGTGGATGAGACGCTATTTTTTCAACAATTAGACGCCGGTAACACGCACAAGGTAAACCTAACCAATCAGACCCTATCCTCATTTAACATCATCGACTGCATAAAATCTGTTGAAGCTAAAACAGCGTCTTTGTATCCCGATAAAAGTATTGGGATAAATTTACCCGAAGATACTAACCATCACGTTGAAGCCTACTTATTTTATTTAACACGCTTGCTACAAAACTTACTCGTCAATGCTTTACGGTATAGTCATTCCTGCATACACATCAGCTTTAGGGTGCTCGAAGCCGATTATCAACTGGTAGTTGAGGATGATGGGCTTGGCATAGAAGAACAATATTGGGACTCTATATTTCAACCCTTTCAACGAGTCGATTCAAGCAGAAACAAAAAACTCGGCGGCTATGGTTTAGGCTTAGCCATTGTTGAAAGAATCGCAACGATGCATGAAGGAAGCATCAGTCTAAGTAAAAGCGAATTAGGCGGTGCATGCTTCACTTTAGAGTGGCCAAAGAAGCTAACAAAATCAATTACCTAACATCTTCAATACAAAGCCAAAACGTGAACCAATAGGTATTCATGAAACACTATGGCACTATAAATAAGACTAAATCCATAAATAAATGCCAGACCCGAAAACAACGACGAACGGTTAGTAATGAGTAAAATAAATAAACTTTTCATATCACTGCTGAGTATCAGTATGCATTTAGCTTGCAGCCAAGCGCTATGGGCTGGTGAAAGTGATGAAGATCTTTATGAACTAAATTACGATGATCGATTAGAATTACGTAGGCTGTATGAATTAGAAAACGACAATGACCCTGAACTTTATTTAGAACATTTAGAAAAACCAGAAGACGAAGATGGCGAAGATGAAAGAGACGAACTCGAGAACTTAAGCAGACTCGAGCATGAATTCGAAGAAGCCGAAGAAGAAGCCGAAGAAGAAGCTGAAGCTGAAGCTGAAGCTGAAGCTGAAGCTGAAGCTGAAGCTGAAGCTGAAGCTGAAGCTGAAGCTGAAGAAGAAGCTGAAGCTGAAGCTGAAGCTGAAGCTGAAGAAGAAGCTGAAGCTGAAGCTGAAGCTGAAGCTGAAGAAGAAGCTGAAGAGGAAGCTGAAGAGGAAGCTGAAGAGGAAGCTGAAGAGGAAGCTGAAGAGGAAACTGAAGAGGAAACTGAAGAGGAAACTGAAGAGGAAACTGAAGAGGAAACTGAAGAGGAAACTGAAGAGGAAACTGAAGAGGAAACTG
>Ga0209290_1000922_pt1 | contig 17046 bp, 14 predicted proteins | sample EN1Hudsemesocosm_2_FD_184632 | JGI IMG/M metagenome (GOLD analysis project Ga0209290, IMG submission 184632) | Methane-oxidizing microbial communities from mesocosms in the Hudson Canyon - EN10B Hudson Canyon (SPAdes) (version 2) | ecosystem: Environmental > Aquatic > Marine > Cold seeps... | reverse complement strand
AGTTGTGCCTGTGATGAATGCTCGTTTCGCATTGAATGCAGCAAATGCACGCTGGGGTTCTTTGTACGATGGTTTGTATGGTACTAACGTTATTTCTTTTGAAGGCGCTGAAAAAGGCCCAGGTTATAACCCGGTACGTGGCGACAAAGTTATCGCATATGCTCGTGGCTTTTTAGATCAAGCCGTACCATTAGCTTCAGGCTCTCATACTGACAGTACTTCATACGCCATTGTTGACGGCGCCTTAGCCGTTACCTTGAAAGACGGTTCAAGTGTCGGTCTGAAAGACGCCTCTAAATTATTAGCTTATTCCGGTGAGCAAGATGCACCAAAAGGTATATTGTTAAGCAATAACGGCCTACGCTTCGAAATTCAAGTAGATGCCACTAGCCCGATAGGTCAGACCGACCCTGCTGGCATTAAAGACATTATCATGGAGTCTGCACTCACGACGATCATGGATTGCGAAGATTCTATCGCAGCCGTTGATGCAGAAGATAAAGTGGTTGTTTACGGCAACTGGTTAGGTCTTATGAAGGGAGACCTGCAAGAGTCTGTCAACAAAGGCGGCAAAACATTCACACGTACTATGAACCCTGATCGTGTTTATACGGCACTTGACGGTTCTGAGTTGAAATTGAAAGGTCGTTCAATGCTCTTTATTCGTAATGTTGGTCATCTAATGACCAATCCTGCGATTTTGTTGAAAGACGGTAGCGAAATTCCTGAAGGCATCATGGACGGTATTGTGACTAGCTTGATCGCCATTCACGATATCAAAGGTAATGCCCCTTTTCAAAACTCGACTACGGGCAGCGTGAACATCGTTAAGCCTAAGATGCATGGGCCGGAAGAAGTGGCCTTTGCTAACGAATTATTTGGCCGTGTTGAAAAGGCCCTTGGCCTACCCGATTTTACCGTGAAAATGGGCATCATGGACGAAGAACGTCGCACCACTGTTAACTTGAAAGAATGTATCCGTGCAGCGAAAGACCGTGTGGTATTTATTAACACAGGTTTCCTAGATCGTACCGGTGATGAAATTCATACCTCAATGGAAGCCGGCGTGATCATTCCCAAGACTTTAATGAAGCAGCAGAAGTGGATTGCAGCCTACGAAGACTGGAACGTCGATACCGGCCTAGAGACCGGTTTACAAGGTCGTGCACAAATCGGTAAAGGCATGTGGCCGATTCCTGATGAAATGGGCATGATGATGGAACAGAAGATTGTCCATCCTAAAGCCGGTGCTAACACGGCTTGGGTTCCTTCTCCAACCGCTGCAACACTACATGCTATGCACTACCATCAGGTAGATGTATTTAAGACTCAAGATGATCTGAAAACACGTGATCACGCCTCTATTGACGACATCCTGGCTATTCCATTGTTGGCTGATCCAAGCTCATTAAGTGCTGAAGAAATTCAACAGGAAATGGACAACAATGCACAGGGTATCCTGGGTTATGTTGTACGTTGGATCGACCATGGTGTGGGTTGTTCTAAGGTGCCAGATATTCATAACGTAGGTTTGATGGAAGATCGTGCAACACTACGCATCTCCTCGCAGCATATGTCTAACTGGTTGCGTCACGGAGTTTGTACTGAAGAGCAAGTAGTAGAAACGCTACAACGTATGGCTAAAGTCGTTGATGGCCAGAATGCGGCTGACCCAAGCTACATCAAAATGGCGGCTAACTTTGCAGACAGCGTGGCATATCAAGCTGCACTAGAGCTTGTTGTTGAAGGTACCAAGCAGCCAAGTGGTTACACTGAGCCTGTTCTTCACAGACGTCGTTTAGAGTTAAAAGCTAAGCTAGCGGGTTAATTATTCTTAGTTGAATAATTAACACAATTTAGTTTGAGTTTAAAAAGGCCTTGTTTGCCCAAACAAGGCCTTTTTTGTTTTTCGGCTTTGGTCCTGAAATTTGTATAAATTTGTCAATCTGGCCTTTGATACCTTGATTTTTATTTGATCAACTAGCAAACTCTTCGCTCAAGCTTCGTAAGAGTCTTAGGTGAACGTATGAATCGTTTCAAAAAAATAATAATGATTGGCGTGGCCAGTTCAATGGCGATGCTTACGCACGCCGAGCTGAAAGAGCTGGAAGATACCGAGCTTAAAAAGACCACCGGTAAAGCGGGCCTCACTATTGATATCTCCACTAAATGGTCCATAGGCGAAATTGCTTGGAAAGATGGAGAAAGTGGCGGCAGTGTGCTTGTCCAAGGTATACGAATGGGGGGAGGGAAATATAGCCTACCTTCGGATGTGCCTGATATGACCTATGTTCATAATGGTGAACAATCTAATTAACAGGGCTTGGCTGCCAATCAGCATGAAATAGTGGGCATGTGAGACAGCGATCATGCTCTAATGAATCAGGCTACTTGTTTGTTTGATGATTCAAGCATTCTTACCATTTCAGCGTTTTCTTCCATCACCGTAATAAATTCATCTTCTGCAGATGAGTCAACATGATAATTAAAGGATGGTAATTGTTCGGGCTCTTGTATCGTTTTTGGCGAGGGCTCAGGAAAGAAGTCATCTATATAGTTATTTAAAATAGCTTTATTGTTTGATGCGGCAATATTTTTGGTGTGTGCTATTTTTTTGCTAAGCATGACATCATCTTGAATTGATGAAAATGACACTTCTGGTTCAGGTAGTTTATTAAAAGCATAAGCTGATGGGCGTTCAGTTCTGGTTCGATGAAGCTTGCTCGTGCCAGGGTGACTTGAAGCTCTTGTGTCTCGCAGTTTTGTTTGTGCCCTGTCTACTGCGGCTTGAATATAGAGCTTTCTGATCTGGAAGATTTTGCCTATTACCAACAATAAGGTGATAACTTCAAAAGAGTGAATAACCGTTGTCGTCAAAGGAGTTCTTCCCGCTTAAGTTAAGTGTTAACTGGACTTTCCAGATTTTTCTAGGCATTCAAAATAGTTAAAGATGATACAGAATATATTATCCAACTTGCCTCAGGAAATAGCTCCGTATCACTATCCTTAAAGCGTAGCTGAAAAAAAATTAGTTATACTTGTTCTAAATGTTTTGTAATTCTATATAACGTTGCCGCTAACCAGCGGCTAGGCCAAATTTTAAACCTCTGGCTTTATATTCTTGTAATTTAATACCAAATTTGCCATCGCTATAGATTTCTTTTACGCGTAAAGGTTTACCGTTTTTATCTTTTTGTTCTGTGCTTAAGTCAATGATTCGTTCAGGGCATGACTTCTTCTCAGTGTTACGTACAATAATGACCTTGGGGCGCAACTTATTATTTCTTTGGCAAGATAGTATGATGCCTGCCTCGCCGTTAGTGAGTTCGACTATGTGGCCGGGGGGATATATACCCACTAAGCGGATAAATGTACGTACGATGTCTTCATCAAATTGTTGGTCACGGCAATCATACAGAATACGTAAACCTTCCAGTGTAGAGCGCGCATCACTATATGCTCTGTCACTTGTTATCGCATCGAAAGCATCGACCACGCTGACTATTTTGGCGAAATACGGGATTTTCTCTGCTGTTATGCCGCGGGGGTAACCTTTACCATTTACATGCTCATGATGGCTGTAAGCGACATCGACAGTCACAGGTGGCACGTCAGATTTAGACATTAAAAGTTTACGGCCATGTGCGGCATGCGTTTTCATTAACTCATACTCTTCATTATTGAGTGAGCCTTCTTTGTTTAGTAATTCAAGCGGGATATTTATTTTACCCACATCGTGCAGCATGGCCGCTATGCCTAAGTCTTCAAGTTCTTTCTCCATTAACTCTAGTTCACGGCCCAAGGCGACTGACATGATTGAAACCCTTAAACTATGCTCAGCAGTATAATCATCTCTGTCTTTTATTTGGGTAAGCCATAACATGGCATTGGGGTTTTTAATGACGCTTTTCACACAGTTTCTCACGGCTGCTTTTACTTCTTGTGTATTAATGTCTTGAGATAAGCGTAGGGCATTCAAGGCGTTGTCTATGGTCTTTTTGGCATAGTCATAATGTGTAACGGCAACAGCTAATTCTTTTTCTACGGGGACTTTATAAATACGTCTATTTTTGATTTCTGTACGTTGCTTGCGTTTTTCTCTATAGGTTACATGGGTTTGAGTCACATCAATGAAAACGTAGTCGCAATACACTCTCAACTGATCAACTTCTTCTTCGCTGCTGATCAGGAAACCTTGAAACAAAAACGGCGTATCAATCCAGGGACGGTCTAATTCAACCACGTACATGCCGACAAGCAAATCGTGCGTGGACACTTTTTCTCGAACTAGTTTTTTGTTCACTTTGTAGTGATTGTAATTATGTTCTCCGATCATCTAAAACTTTCCTAGGGTCAATTCAAGGTTAATTGAGAGTTGTATATAATCAATTACGCTTATCTTTATGGTGTCAGCACTGATTCTAGTCATGGTAGAGACAAACCCGGTTGCGACCTTCATGCTTAGCTTGATACAGCATCTTATCGCTGTTTTTTAGAACTTCATCGAAATTATCTAGTAATAACGCTGGCGGCACCAGGCCAAAGCTAGCGGTGACAGGAATAGACTGACCTTCAAATATAATAGGTAATTTAGCTAGCTCAGTACGGATACGCTCAGCCAGAGTCATGGCTTCTACCTCAGAGACCCCCACCAACAAGACGCAAAATTCTTCACCCCCGAGACGGCCGATTATATCCTCACACCGGGTATATTGGCGTAAGGCCGAAGCGACAGATGCCAGAACCTTATCACCTGCAGGGTGGCCATAGTTGTCGTTTATCTGTTTGAAATTATCCAAATCCATCATCAGTAAAGCATAGGGGCGCTGATGACGAAGCCACTCTGCATGCCTTTGTTCTGCTTGTGCCATAAAACTACGACGGTTAGGAATACCTGTCAGCATATCCGTTGTGGCTAAGTGTTCAGCTCGAGCCAAAGCGCTTTCTAACTCTCTTGTTCGTGTCTGTACGCGGTCTTCTAAATCTTGATTCAGGCGCCTAAGCGCGGAGCGTGTTTGTTTAAGTTCTAAAAAATAGGCCCGTGCTTGTACAAAACGCTGAAAAATTGACTCAGCAAACGCTCTCAATTCATCATGATGTTCGCGTTTTGGCGGGGCTTGTTGCCAGCTTTCGGGGTCGTTTGGATCAATCTGTTTAACCCAATTGGCATAACGCTTAAAGGGGCGTGTCAATGTCATGTAGAATACTGCCCCCAAGGCCGCTGCTAATATCAATGCTTTTACCAGACCCGCGAGAAGTATAATCACAAACCGCTTAAGAAACTCTTGTCGAGCGAGGAAAGGATCAACTTTCAAACTTAAATAGCCAACAGTATTGTCTTTGTGTGAGAGTGAAACGACTTCCATTCTGGCTGCACCAAAAAGAAAAGATAAATTGACGAAGTTAGATTCAGAGTCAATGATTCTGCTTCGATGGCTCAACAGTGTGCCCGTAATGGTCTCAATGGTCGCCTCAACGATTAGAGGGTGACTGATTAAACCCTCGGCAACACCGTTGGCTAAGTCGGTACTTAATGTCCATAGCGACTCTGCCGCAGCCGGTGATGAAGACTCTAATGCCTGTTGTAATTGGCGGTCGATACTATGTTGCTCATTTTTATAATCGAAAGTCATCTGCATTAACGCTAAAAGAAAACCAACGAGCAAAGCAACGCTAACGGTTAATCGAGCCTGACGTACAGCCAGTCCTCGACCATACGCTGTTGTAGCGTTTGACCTTAAAAAAAGTGATAATTTCGTACTCACTTTTGCACCGATTGATGTAGTGATGGCTGTTCCGGTATTTGTACCGACTGGAGTAGTTTGTTTAAAGTAAACTGATAATTGGGGGCAGAGGGGGTAGGTGAGTGGTTCAAGGTAAAGTTTTTGAAATTAATCTGTGACCATTTCTGGCCGCTAAAATGGGCTAGATAGGTAGGGGCGTTGGCTTGGGTAATGGCTGTCATGGGAAAGTTTATTTCCGAAGATATGGCCGCAAAGTCGTGTCCGTGCACATAATCATAAAGCATCACCATTATCCAGGCACCCGCTAAAAAGTGGCCACCATGGCTTAAATTCATCTCGCCATTTATGACATGTTTTATGGCTTCTAGAGACCAGTTCAAGCCAGAGATTTTCACATCAAGTCCGGGTTTTAATCCAGCTTCACGAATGGCTTTGATAGAGCCCAATGCAATCGCATCATTTGCCGCCCAGACGGCCTCAAGTTTGTTTCCACTTTGCATCCATAGGCGCGTTCGTTTGTAAGCCTCATTTTCTGACCAGTTAACTGAGAATCGACGCTGCTCTTTCAATAGAGGAAACTCATTTAAAGCGCGATCCAAGCCTTGAAGGCGTGCTAGTGAGGCAGGCGTACTATTGTCACCCGCTAAAGTCAGCAGCGCGACAGTTTGCTCTTTATGCACTAGAGATTTAGCCATGTCATAACCTGCGATTTCATTGTCAGGTGTTAGGCTACCCAACCAGTTTTTCAGCCGTGCGCGAGGTGCGCCGTAAATTTCGCGTTGCTCTGCTGTCAAACTATTCAAAAGCAGCAAGGTCGGAATGCCAGCTTTATCTGCTAGCGCCAGCAAACGTGCACCTTGTTGATATTCGTTCACCAGTATTAAAAAATCAGCTTTATCATGTCGGGCGATGACGTTTTCTGCATTGTGTACCATCGTTACCCATTGCCGATTAGCGTGATGAACCTCTAGCTCGAAACCTAATTGATCGGCAGCGGTACGCATGGTGTCAGTGACCGCTTTCCAAAAGCCTTGATCCGCATGGCCTGGGCTAATAAATACAACCTTATGTGAGTTTGAATTATGAGGGCTAGTATTTAGAGGGGCAGCATTAGGGGGGGCAGCATTAACTATTGACGTAAAAACTAGGGATACAAACATCAGGAGACATACCAGCTGATATCCATAAAGGCGGTGAGTAAGGTATGCAGTTGGTGGCGTCACCTGAACCTCCTTCAATAACTTAAACATGAATGCAATATGCCAAGTCATTTTATGTGAGCTTAAGTGAAATTGTAGCACTTACCCCTAGCTTCGCATGTTTTTAGTATAAAAAACGTACAAAGTATTGGCGTGCCATATCGCGGTTTATCCGTCATGAAATATAACCAACTTGTCTTATAGGGTGCGCATGGCGTACCCTATATGTGTGAATGAAACTTAGATATTCACCTCTGCCATTACCCGTAGTGAAACCCCAGGATACCGGTTGAAGAGCGCAGCGGTATGACAGCGTTCTCAATCATCTGTATGACTAAGCGCTAAGCATTTCAGGCTACAGCTTCTTCTCAAGCACCAATTGGTATTTTTCTATTTTCCTATCTAAAGCAGGGCGAGAAACGTCGAGTATTTCTGCGCTCTGGGCTTTATGACCCTGGCAGTAATTGAGAACGTGTTGGATGTGCTTGGCTTCCATCTCGGCTAGGCTAAGCGGTTGCTCTGACTTGTGATTGGATGCTGGCGTAGCCGAATCTGAATCTGAATCATGACAACCTTCCTGGATATTTAACTCGCTCGGGCCGATGACATGGCCGCGTGCTCTGATCACTGATTGGGTCAGTACGTTTTGCAGTTCACGAATATTGCCCGGCCACTTATATTGTACCAGCAGGCTAATGGCTGAGGGCGTGATTTGTAGTAAGTCTTTGCCCTCTGAGCGACAAATGCGCTCCAGCAAACCTTCAATTAAACTGGGGATATCCTCACTGCGCTCTCTTAAGGGCGGCAGTTTGATTTCCATGGCATTGAGTCGGTAGTACAAGTCTTCGCGGAAGTTGCCTTGTTCTATTTCATTTGGCAGGATGCGATTGGTCGCCGCGACGACGCGGGCATTGCTGTGAAGTTGTTGGCTACCGCCAATGCGCTCAAAGGTTCCTTCTTGCAATACCCGTAATAATTTGGCTTGTAAGGGCAGGGCCATCTCGCCAATTTCATCCAAGAACAGGGTGCCGTTTTCAGCCAGTTCAAACTTGCCCGGCTTGCGATCATTGGCGCCGGTAAACGCACCACGTTCGTGTCCGAATAACTCGCTTTCTAATAAATTATCGACCAAAGCCGCGCAGTTAATGGCCATAAATGGGCCGGGGCGTTGGCTATGAAAATGTATCGCATGGGCGATCAACTCTTTTCCTGTACCGCTTTCGCCGCTGATCAATACACGGGTATTACTGTCTGAGACCAGCGCGATTTCTTTGCTGATATTCAGCATTGCTTGGCTTTTTCCAAGCAAGCGCGGTTCAGTGACTGCCGGTTCGTTGGTGGCGCTCAATACTTCTACCTGACGTGCAAGCTGCTGGTGTTCCAGTGCGCGCTTGACGGTATGGTTCAGCTCATCGGTTTTAATTGGTTTGTGAATAAAGTCAAAAGCACCGGCTTTGATCGCGGCAATGGCCAGCTCCAGATCATGCTCGGCGGTCATCATCACCATAATCGCATCGATGTTTTGTGCTTTGAACTCGCACAATAAGTCGTAACCCTTGCCATCGGGCAAACCCTGATCCATCAAGATTAAATCGGGTTGATGTTGTGGCGCCAACTCGCGTGCTTGTTTCAAATTACTGGCATGAAATACCTCATGACCTTCGTCTTCAAAATGCATCATCAGCATTTGAGCGAGGGCTTGTTCATCCTCCATAATTAGTATGCGCGCATTCATGAGTGGCTTCCTTCTTCTGCTCTGTTTAAAGCGTTTATTAAAGGCAGATAGATCGAGATGAGGGTGCCGTCTTCGGCGTTGGATTGTATTTCAAGCTTGCCCTGTTGGGCGCTAAGCAAGTTTTTAACAATCGCCAGTCCGAGCCCGGTGCCTCGGGTTTTGGTGCTGACAAAGGCCTCGCTAATAGTGGCAAGTTTATCGGCGGGAATGAATTCGCCCATATTGTGAATGCTGAGTTTGGCGAAATGGTCTGATTCACACAGAGTCCAGGTAATGGGATGTGTCGCTTCTTCCGCTTCACAGGCGTTACGTGCCAAATTAAGTAATATCTGGTTGAGCTTGTCTCTATCGGCCAATACCGTCGGCAGCGCTTGTTTGTCGACGTGAAACTGTTGCTGTTTAGCGTCTAACATCGCATCGTTAGTGGAGATGAAATCGTCAAGAAAATCACTCAGATTTAGGGTCTGCGTGCTGAGCTTAATCGGCCGTGCATAACTCAATACTTCATTGAGCATACGTTCCAGCCGGGTTATCTCAGAACCTGCCAACGTGGCGCGTTTTGCCCCACGGGCATCGTCTAGGCGCTCAAAATATTCCAGGGCGAGTTTAATGGTTGCCAAAGGGTTGCGAATTTCATGGGTTAGGTGGCTGGCAAATTCACCAATAGCGGCCAGTTTTTCTTTTTGTAGCAAGGCTTTTTGTGCCGCGAGTAATTCCTCGGTGCGCGCTTCAACCAAAGCCTCAAGATTTTCTGAATGGCTTTTGAGTTGCAGAAACAGCTCGTAGTTATCCAAGGCAATGGCAATGCGTTCGGCGAACAAGCTCGCGACTTGTTCGTCTTGAAGGCTGTAGTCACGTTTTGATTTATCGAAATAACACAAAGTGCCGACCACTTGGCCGTCGGGCAGTTTTAAGGGAATACCCAAGTAAGAACAAAAACCGGCAGGAGGGTTTCCGTATTGAGGCGTTTCATGGGCATCTGCGACATTTAATACTTTGCCACTCTCGACTACAAAGGTTGATAATTGACCATGTATATCCAAAGGCACCCCAACCTTAGGGCTATGCGGTACCCGCGCGATAACATTCTTTTTGCCATTTCGGTATAAGGTAACTGCAGCGGCACCATCTCCCAATACATCTAATACTGACTGGCATATTTGTTTCAGGTAGTCATCCAACTCGCCGGTGCGATAGCTCAGGGCTGCTAAGGCCGCAATAGCTTTCTCTTGGTTGAGGCTAGAAATGACTGGCTGCTCAGTGGTCTTGGTGTGATTCGTTGTCATCAGATCTTCAGCCCATGAAGAGGTAAAATGGGGGTAACATGAATAAGTTTATCCTCAAGATTATACTGCTTCAAATTGAAAACACGAGTATCGATATGCATATTATAGTGTTCGCTTTTGGCTATCTGGCTTTTGGCTATCTGGCTCTTGGCTATCTGGCTCTTGGTTATCTGGATCAGTCGCGTAAGGCCTAAGTGTTCTCGGCGGTTCAAGGAGTTAGCTTATATTTTATGCTGACGAAACCGTTTGGCTATCCAAAAGTCAGCGCTTACATAACGGCCAGCCCCTATAAAGCATAAAGTTAGCAGCATGATGAAGTAGGTCGCTGAGAACTCGATGCCATTATTCAGAATAGCCACACTGCCGTTTTCAGTTAACCAATCATAATTACCGTGCTCTTGGAGGATGCCTTTAACATGGTCGAGCTTATCAATTGCAGCAACAGTACGCTCCGTTGCGAATAGTCCTGAGCCCGTTGAAATCGCTAACCAACCATTTTGCCAGTGTACAGATACTGCCGCTACGAGCATGGTAAACATCATTGGAATCGACACCCAGCGTGTCGCTAAGCCGAGGGCTAATAAAATGGCCCCGCCTAATTCTGCCGCCACGGCTAATGCCGCCATCAACCAGGGAAAGGGTAGGCCTAAACCCCAGTCTGCATTGCCAAACCAATTTACGGTATTCTCAAAATGACTGAGCTTTTGAGTGCCCGCCATCCAAAATATAGGTACCAGATAAATACGCAGTAGTAAGGGGGCGATAAAATCGAGTTTCTTGCTGTGCTCGAACAGGTCTTGAATGCGGTTCATTAGTTTGATCATGATTTGATGCTCTTTTTTAGGTGTTTAAGACTGCGTTGATACAAATACGTTTAGCGCATTAAGCTGTGCTAATAAAGCCAGGCCTTGTTGCAGGAAAGTTTCGGAAACTTCGAGCTTAATGTCTTTGGCAATGCTGCCTAATAGCGTTAAACCCTTGATGGCTTGACCGTCGGAAAGCTTGCTCAGCACTTGATATGCCAAGGGCTGTAGTTCGAAGAAGCGTACCTCTTGTTCATCATCCTGAAACAACAATAATAAGGTTGGCTGTGCCGGGGCGTGTTCAGGTAAAAAGTCTGGGCTGACTTTGTGCACCGGGTAGGCATAAGCCAAAAGCTGTGTGGTACTGGTCAAGCGAAGCGGCTTGTTTAATAGGTCGATATTTGAGATCTCTTCCTTGTCCTGCGAAGCAGCTGAAATTTCATCTTCAGTTTTGTCCATCATGAAAATGTCTAACTCGACGCGTTCATAATGCGCTAGCTCAAGCATAAAAGCAGGCAGGCTCTTATCAAGGCCTTTGTTTGACAGCTTATCTAATGCCCGGTTTGCCAGAAAATCGACAAATTCAGCTGAGAGCTGGGTGAAGTAAGGGGTTTGTGCCCGATAGTCACGGAGGAATTCACGCACTAGGGCCTGCCACGTTTGCGTCGATAAAATACTGTTAATCACCGGGAACGCTGCCGAGAGTTGGCTCTCGATATTGTTGAATACCAATTCGCGATAAATGCCTAAACGGCGCGCATCTAAATTCTCAGGGGCCGGTGCATTATCAGGGTCTCGAAGGTGCAAACCCATGGTGCGTTGATGTTCTGCTAGAGAGGGCTGCTCGGCTAAAGAGGGCGCTAAAGAGCGTGTTGTTTCTAATGCTGAATGGCTCATGCGACTAACCTGCCTGATTGCGTGTGTTTTCTCTGTAGGGTCTTAATAATTTCTAGCTCTTTATTCAACTCAGACAGTGCAGGTAGGTTGAAGTCTCTTTCTAACAAAGTCGGTAGCGTGCCAAAACGCTGATAAGCGGTATCGAGTAAGGCCCAAACCGGGTCGATCACGTCTGCGCCATGGGTATCGATAATCATGCCGTCATCTTCTTTATAATGCCCCGCAACATGAAAGTAAGACACATGTTTGGCTTCAAGTTTGGCTAAAAATTCCAGCGGGTCATAATGGTGGTTCTGGCTATTCACATATACGTTATTTACATCTAGGAGCAAGTCGCAATCGGCTTCTTTTAGCACGGCGTTAATGAACTCGACTTCGCTCATGTTTTCATCGCTGCCGTTGATGCCGGGCGTCAGATAATAAGAGATGTTTTCGATCGCGATACGACGCTCGAGTATGTCCTGCACCTGACGAATGCGAGCCGATACATGTTTCACGGCTTCTTGCGTGAAGGGCAGTGGCAGTAAGTCGTAAAGCTGGCCATCATCGGCAGAGTAGCTCAAATGCTCGCTGTAGATGGGCATGTTATGTTCATTCAAGAAATGCTTAATGTCGGCGACCAAATTAGTGTTTAGTGGTGCAGTGCCGCCGATCGATAGCGATAAGCCATGGGCAATCACCGTTGTTTGTTCGCTTATCTCACGCAGCTGGCGACCTAAGCGGCCTCCCACACCAATCCAGTTTTCGGGTGCCACTTCAAAAAAATCCATGGCCTTAGGGGCTAGCTTGCTCACTTCCTGGCCACTTACTTCGGGCAGTAGTGAACGGCGTAAACCTAAACCTGCACCTTGAATGTTGGTTGAAATGCTCATATTTTCTCCTGAATGACTCATCGTGCGGGTATATTGGAGGTGGTGCGTATCACCACCTTCCAATGGTCAGTCTTTAAGCACTTTGCTTATGCTTTACCACCACATTTGCCTTCACCACATGCGCCTTCAGAAGTTTTGTTGCTGGCCTTTTTATCGCCTCCACATTTACCTTCACCACATGAGCCTTCAGTCGTTTTATTGCTGGCCTTTTTATCGCCTCCACATTTACCTTCACCACATGAGCCTTCAGTCGTTTTATTGCTGGCTTTTTTATCGCCGCCACATTTGCCTTCACCGCACGAACCTTCTGCTGTCTTGCTGCTGGCTTGCTTATCCCCACCACACTTACCTTCGCCACATGAACCTTCAGACTTTTTTTCTTTCAATGCGGCATTCGCACCACATTTACCTTCACCGCATGAACCCTCAGCCACCACCATGTAACCGCTTGATAATTCGGTCGCCGCAAATGGATTGCTATCTGCTTGAGCCGAGGTAGTAAATGCCAGGCTTGAAACAAGTAAAGAGCCGATTGTTGCTGTTAGAGCGTTTTGGTTTTTAGTGTTGAAGTTTTTCATAATATGTCTCGCTTTCGTTAATTTGTTTAAAGTAAGTGTTTGATAAATTCACTTTAGATATAGCGAGGACTGTGCCAGCTTTTTAAGTTGTTGATATATATAAGTAAGTATGAAAGTGTTGAAAGGATAAGTAATGAATCGTTACGTCCGATTTTGAAGTGAGAGTAACGAATCATTACGTTTATGAGGCAGAGATAGTGGCTTCAGCGGTGCGCACGGCGCACCCTATAAGTTCACAGCTGAAGTGCAATCGAGTCTGATAATTATATAGGAATGTATTGAAACGTCTTAAGCTTTTCGCGGCGCAGAACCGGCCCAGCGTTTATAGGCATGGCTGAAGTTAGCAGCATCGCTGTAACCTAAACGCTCGGCAATTTCTTCTAGTGTCATACGGGTATCGTTGAGGTATTTATCTGATAAAAGGTAACGAAACTCGTCCAGTATAGCTTGATAAGAGTGGTTTTCTTCATCGAGTTTTCGACGCAGGGTACGTGAGCTTATATTTAGGCCTTGAGCACATTCTTCCATGGTGACTCGATATAAGGGCGTACTCGACAGGTAGAGCTGTACTTTATCGGCGATACTTTCCTCAACGTTTAACTGAGGGCGGGTTTGCTCTAGCTGCTCCTTACATAACTGCATAGCCAAAACATTTTGCTGGGGTAACTCATAACTCAGGCAATCTTTGGGGAAGCGTAATTCGGTGAAGGCTTGATCAAAGTGAACCGGGCAGCCAAACAAGCGCGCATAGTCGTCACCTACTGATGTCTTTTTCCAAGCAAAGTGTATTGCTTCTACCGGCTTATCTTGCTGCAATAAGGCTTGTAGTAAAACAAAGGTGGCCGATACATCTCGTTCGATCATTGGTTGTGCTAAGTCACCTAGTTCCGGCTCAGGATTACTTAGTTTCGTGATGCGAATGCCTGCCTGGCGCGCTTCTGTAAAAAAACTGATGTCGTTATAAGTGTAGGTAAAGTCGACAAACTGTATGCCCAGTTCGATGGCTTTCTCGACGGTTGGGCTACTAATCAGTGCGAGCCCCCAGATGCCGTAAGTGGCTAGCTTAAGATTAAAACCGGCTTCGAGCACAATGCTAGGTTTTTCAGAGACGCGCAGCAAATTGCGGTAGAAACACAGTTCTTCTTTAGGTAATACCGTGGCTTTAGGGTCACTCAAACGCGCGTTTTCAATCTGGGTATTTTGCAATAGGGCTTGTTTGGCATACCCTTGTTGCTCCATCCACTTCAAGATCTCAAGTAGTCCGATAATCGAATGACGGGTACTCATAATTGCGCCTACTTATTATTATCATGTCATTTTATAACTGTGTCCGAAATTAACAAACATTTCATCCTTTTTCAACATGTCCTACGCGAGCCCCCAACGCTAGACTGTGGTGACATCATTGGCCGGACCGTATTAGTTCTACCGGGTCAGGGCGGGCAGATTCGCTAGTTCAAACAATTCCAACAACAAAAGGTAAGCATTATGAGTACATTGAGTTTTGATTATGTCATTGTCGGCGCGGGCTCTGCGGGAAGTGTACTCGCGAATCGCTTATCTCAAGACCCGAATAATTCAGTCTTGGTTCTGGAAGCGGGGCCGCGTGATAAGAGCCCGATGATCAATATTCCCGGTGCCTTCGCTTACTTTATGTATAGTAAAAAATATAACTGGCGTTATGAGTCTGAACCCGTTGCGGATATTCGATATGGGCAAAGCCTGTTTTGTCCACGTGGAAAAACCCTTGGTGGCAGCAGCGCGGTGAATGCCATGGTCTATATTCGTGGCCACCGCTCAGATTATGACGCTTGGGAAGCACAAGGCAACCCCGGTTGGGGCTTTGATCAGATGTTGCCTTACTTTAAAAAATCAGAGAGTAATGAGCGCGGTGGCGATGCTTATCATGGCGATAAGGGCCCGCTTTATGTATCTAATACCGAGAATACTTATCTTCTGAATGACTTGTTTTTAGAGGCAAGCAAACAAGCTGGTTTCCCCTTAACGGACGATTTTAATGGCCCTCAATTTGAAGGCTCGGGTTATTACCAATTTACCATTAAAGACGGCCAACGTTGTGGAGTCTCGCGTGCTTACCTAAAGCCTGCTATGAAACGGCCTAACTTGTTTGTTGAATGCGAAGCCTTTGTGGATCGCATCCTCTTTGAGGGTAAAACGGCTCAAGGTGTCGAGTTTACCCAGCAAGGCGAGAAACATACTGTTAAGGCGCTTAAAGAAGTTATCTTGTGTGGTGGCTCGTTTAATTCACCACAAACGCTCATGCTCTCTGGTATTGGTGCTAAGGAAGAGTTGCAGCAACACGGTATCGATGTTGTGCACGATCTGCCGGGTGTCGGGAAAAATCTACAAGAACATGTCGATGCCTGTGTCTTAGTGAAGAGTAAAAAGAAAGATGGTTTTTCCACAAGTCCGGGTGGCTTGCTAAAAATGCTGCCAGACGCCCTTAAATACTTCACCTCTAAAAAAGGTAATTTGGCTAATTCGATTACACAAGCCGGTGGTTTTCTGAAATCGAGCCCTGAAGTCGAGGTGCCTGATATTCAACTGCATTTTGTGCCGCTATTGTTTGATGATTGTGGTCGTGATTTGGGCTTATTATCAGGTCACGGTTACTCTCTGCATGTCTGTGTGTTGCGCCCTAAAAGTCGCGGTAAACTCAGTTTGAAGTCGGCTAATCCGAGAGAGCCTATCAAAATAGATTTTAACTTCTTCTCCGATCCAGCCGATGCCAAAGTATTAGTTAACGGTATACGTGTTGCCCGTAAGATATTGGCCGGCGCCGCTTTTGATGAACACCGAGGCGAAGAGATACACCCTGGTGAAAATGTAGAGTCGGATGAAGCCTTATTGCAAAAGTGCAAAGACCGCTTGGGTTTGGTTTATCACCCGGTTGGCACCTGCAAGATGGGGAATGACCCAATGGCTGTGGTTGATAGCGAGCTGAAAGTACATGGCATTAATCAGTTACGTATTGTTGATGGCTCAGTAATACCCTCTCTGATAAGTGGTAACACCAACGCGCCTATTATCGCGATGGCCGAGAAAGCGGCAGATATGATTTTTCAAGCAGTCTTTGAAAGAGAACACACTAAAGTTCAGCAAGCCGCTTTGGTTGAATGAAACCAATACGTGGACGATGAGACAAAGAGTATGACTAAAACAAGCGTAGAAAAATATATCGGCAACGGTCCGCTTAAGCAGATTCCTGAAGATTATTACCAGAATGGTTCGGAAAACTGGTTGTTGATACCTGAAGGTGTCGACAAGGGGAAGAAGTTATTTTATTACGACTTTACCCTTGGTGAGTCCGTAGAAGATGAAGATATTCCTGTAGTCTGTTTTGTTCATGGTAACCCTGAATCTTCATACACCTTTTCGCATACGCGCGATGAGCTGGTGAGTCATGCGAAGCGGCCATGTCGTATCATCGCGATGGATCATATCGGGTTTGGTTTATCAGATCAGGCCAGTTTTGAAATGGTTGATATGCATCATGCGCAAAACCTTTCGCAATTGATCGCCTACCTGGACATCAAAAATGTCACCTTGGTGATTCATGACTGGGGTGGGGCGATTGGAATTGGCGCACTTATCGATCAGGCTGAAAGAGTGAGTAATATCGTGCTGATGAATACCACTGTATTTCCCATTCCTCTTCAAGGTCTTAATTATACTCGTTTCCCTTTTAAAGGTTTGAATTGGAATAGTTTTGGTTATCGCATTCCCTGGCAGCTATGGAAACATATACCGCCTTTTGTGATGTTTTCGGGTGTTGGGCAGCGCGCTTTTCTTCAACGTAGTGCAGACTTTATCTGGCGATCATTCAGAGGTAAGTTAACGCCGGACGAGGGTCTCTATCGAGACATGTTTTCAACACGAATGAATGCACTGAGTTCAAAGCGAAATGTGAA
>Ga0209290_1000916_pt1 | contig 17109 bp, 15 predicted proteins | sample EN1Hudsemesocosm_2_FD_184632 | JGI IMG/M metagenome (GOLD analysis project Ga0209290, IMG submission 184632) | Methane-oxidizing microbial communities from mesocosms in the Hudson Canyon - EN10B Hudson Canyon (SPAdes) (version 2) | ecosystem: Environmental > Aquatic > Marine > Cold seeps... | reverse complement strand
TATTCAACGGGAATGGTGTTCGTTAGCGGATATTATTTTGGCTAAAAAAGATGAAGCGGCCGTGATTGCTGCACGTAAAGAGTTGCGTGAGAGCCTAATCACTACGTCACCTATTTTTGCCGAGAAGCCGTATTTCATGAGCGATGAATACAGTATTGTCGATTGCTATACAGCTCCATTATTGTGGCGTTTGCCCATGATGGGTATTGATCTGCCTGAAAAGCAGACCAAAGATTTACAAGAATACATGGGGCGATTGTTTGAGCGTGAATCTTTCCAGGTTAGCTTGTCTGAAGCTGAGCAGGAAATGCGCGAATGACCCCTAGTCGCCCCTATTTGATGCGCGCACTGTATGAGTGGATTCAGGATAATGACTCCACGCCATACGTGTTGGTGGATGCCAATATTCTGGAAGTACAGGTTCCCCAAGAGCACGTCAATGACGGGCAAATAGTGCTTAATATTAACGCCAGTGCGGTGCGTGACTTATTGATTGATAATCAGGCCATGAGTTTCAGTGCACGCTTTTCTGGTGTGACCCAAAATATCTATGTGCCCATTGTGGCTATCTTGGCTATTTACGCCAAAGAAAGCGGCGAAGGCATGGTATTTGGGAATGAAGCGGGTGCGCCGGATCCAAGTGATACGCCACCACCGCCTAAAAAAGAAGAGCGCCCCAGTGGTCGTCCTTCATTATCTGTGGTTAAGTAATAATTAGTTATTGCTAAAATCAAGATATAAAAAAAGCCTCAATTGAGGCTTTTTTTATATCTGTTTGAAACGTTATTCCAGTGGGCCAAACAGCTGCCAATCAATAAGGTCACACAGGCAGTGTATGGCTAGCAAGTGAACTTCTTGAATGCGCGCTGTGGTGTCTGAGGGCACGCGAATCTCTATATCATCCGGCTGCAAGATAGCGCTCATATCCCCGCCATCTTTGCCGGTCAGTGCTACCACGCGCATCTCTCTATCGTGGGCGGCTTGTATAGCCTGAATAACGTTAGCGCTCATGCCGCTGGTGGAAATGGCTAGTAGTATGTCACCGTTGTTTCCTAGGGCTCGAATTTGTTTAGAAAATATTTCGTTGTAGCTGTAGTCGTTGGCGATAGAGGTAACGGTAGAGCTGTCGGTGGTGAGTGCGATGGCTGGCAAACTTGGGCGTTCGCGCTCAAAGCGGTTTAGCATTTCAGATGAAAAATGCTGGGCATCACCTGCGCTGCCGCCATTGCCGCAGCTTAAAACCTTACCGCCATTCAGTAGTGAATTCACCATGCTGTCGCTGGCCAGTTCGATCACGGGGGATAGGATTTCCAAAGCCATTTGTTTGGTATCAATGCTGTCTTGAAAATGTTGCTGAATGCGTTCTTGAAATTGCATGGTGATAATTGAATCCCGAGCGTCCAAAATTTTTATTCATCTTACCCAGCTAAGACATTAAAGGCCAGAGCTCAGCGCCAGGAGTGTGGCTTAAGCCCCTAAGAAAGCATTTTTAATCCAGTTGATCTCTGTGCCTTGGGGACTATCTTGCATGGCGATAACATCGAAACGGCAGGAGGGGGGTTGATTGCCAAAATGTTTGAGTAAGTACAGTTGTGCAGCTTTAATGAGTTTTTGCTGTTTGTGGTAGTTCACGCTGGCTGCAGCTCCACCAAATGCCTGTGCTTTTCGGTAGCGGACTTCCACAAATACCAGTTGCTCACCATCGAGCATAACTAAATCAATTTCCCCTACGCGAAAATTGGCGTTTTTATCTTTGAGCTTCAGGCCTTGCTGTTTTAAATAGTCGCAGGCTTTTTGCTCAAATTGTTCGCCAATAGTGTGTTTACTAAAGTTCTTGAATGGATTGCGCATAGGGGGTTGGGTTCAGAACAAGAGGGGCTTGAATTTTTTTGGCTAGGCCTTTTTTGAATTGTGCAAATGGCAGGTTGCGTACAATTTGACCATGTTGGTCCATGGTGAGTTGTCCGGTTTGGCCTTGCACGTTGCTCTGGGTCAGTACTTTTATCTGCCCTAATCGGGGGTAGAGTTGAAAGGCGTCCAGTCCTAGTGCGTATAGGCGGTCGAGACTAGATCGGGTGTTAGGCCACAGGGATTGAATTTTTTTACGCATGGGATTGTTGTTGAGTACCCAGGGGATATCACAAAACACTACATTTTCAAGGTCGCGGTCTTTCTTGCGGGATTTTTTGCCACTGTAAATCTGTGAGGTGGCAATCATTGGAATGTTTTTGGCAAAGTTAAAGGCTAGGGTGGGTTTTATTTGTCGTGCCTGGTGAGGCAGAGCAGCTACAAATATGAAGTCTACATCCTGGCGGCGGCGCGCCTGGAATTCCAGGCGAACACCCAGTTGTCTGCGTAAATTACGGACACGGCGTTCGCTGTCATTTACCGACATTAAGCGGGCAATTACCTTATTGTAATCGGCCTTGCCGCTAAAGAATTGTGCTTCAATGAGTTCACCACCTTGAGCCTGCCAGCTGCGGCTGAAGCGATTAAAAACTCGCTCTCCCCAGCTACCCTTGGGGGCCAGTACCAGGGCTCTTTGGTAGCCTTGTTGGCGAGCATAGTGACTGGCCAGCTCGGCTTCATCTTCCACCGCTAAGCCAAACTGAAATAACAGCTCTGGGTTTTCGCTCTGATCGCGATTACCATAATTAAGGGCTAGGGTGGGAACGGGCAGGTATTCTTCTTGTTGCAGGCGTATGACCGACTTTTTCTCAAGGGGGCCGATGATTAATTCATTGCCATCCAAAATGGCTTGTTGGTAAAGGCTCCAAAAATCTTTGCTTTTAGCGGTGTCGTAAATTTTTATTTCGGGCACTTCGGCCCCTGCTTGCAGTGCCTGATAGTAGGCGGCCATTACGCCATCCCGTAATGCCTTGCCTGTACTGGCCAGCTTGCCACTCAGTGGCAGCATTAGGGCAATATAGTTTGCGCGACTTTCTACATAGTCTTCAATTTGGCCTAGGTCTCCGGGTAATTGCTTGGCCGCCGGGTGTTGCTGGTATTTAACTTGCCATTTTCGAAGGGCGCTTAATTGGCGGTCTAAATCTATTTGTGTGCGTTTTACGATTAGGGTTAATTCTAGCCAGCCTTTAAAGGTGGGTGTGCTGCTCTTGCGGGCCAGGGTTTCGATCTGTTGTTCGTTAGCTTGAAGCAGGCTTGCCCAGATGGCTTCGTGATTTTCAAGGTAGGTGTTTTCATCGGTGAGGGCGCCAGCTAGAAACATGCGCTCACGAGCACTGGCAATATATTGCGCTTTTAAGTGTAGGGCCTTGGCTCGCAGAAAACCCGGAGCATGAGTGTTTAGATGGGTGAGCTGGCTGAAGGCGCCTGGCGCTACCGAGTTAAGCGCCATCATGGCGGCGTCGCCTCGACCAAGGGCTACCGATAAGCTGGCGTCTAACCAGTGAAAATGAATCTGCTTTAAGGGGCTTAGGCTGAATAGATCAACGGCGAGTAAACTATCTTCCGCCTCTTTTAATCTATGGTTGGCGATTAACACCTCTATGGCGGATAATGCCTCCATATTGGGTGAGGCGATTTCAATGGTGCTGGGTTTGCCTGGTTGGCTGGAACAGGCAGTCAAAATTAAGGTAAATAGTAACCCGGCAACGACACGAACATTCAACATAGTCTACTTATTTAAAACATCGGATGAAGGCAGGTATTATGGCAGAAAATCAGCTCTATGTGGTGGCTACTCCCATAGGAAATTTAGCTGATATCACTACTCGAGCACATCAAGTGCTTGAAATGGTCGACATTATTGCTGCTGAAGATACTCGACACACCAAGCGCCTGTTAAATCACTTGGGTTTCAGCAAGCCCTTGATGGCGGTACATGACCATAATGAGGCTCATGCTGCGACCTCCATATTAGAAAAGCTGAAGGCAGGGCAAAATGTGGCCTTGGTTAGTGATGCAGGTACGCCGCTCATTGCCGACCCAGGTTTCCATGTGACGCGAGCCGTGGCCGAGGCTGGTTTTGATATTGTGCCGATTCCTGGCCCTTGTGCCATTATTACTGGTTTGTGTGCCGCCGCGCTGCCCACCGACCGCTTTATATTTGATGGTTTTTTACCGCCTAAAACCAGTGCTCGCCAACAGTATTTTAATGGCATTAAAAATGAAGAGCGCACTGTAGTGGTATATGAAAGCCCTCACCGCATATTGGATAGTCTCAAGGATTTAGCCAGTGTATTGGGTGAAGATAAAGAGGTGGTATTGGGGCGTGAGTTAACCAAGACCTTTGAGACCTTTTTGCGCGGCACAGTAGCCGATATTCAAAATAGAATGCTGGCCGACAGTAATCAGCTGAAAGGGGAGTTTGTGGTGATGATTCGCGGCGCCGCTTCCAAAAAGAAGTTGGAAGTATCGCAAGAGGCGCTGGATTTAACCTTACTGCTAAGCGAGGAGTTACCGCTTAAAAAAGCGGCAGCTTTGGCAGCCAAGCATACCGGTTACAAAAAGAACCAGCTTTATCAGTTGGTACTAGAAGCCAGGGAATAAAAATCGGTTGACCTTCCTGCTGGCGAAGGTATCCTTGCGCGCGGAGATAGCCATGCGATCGCCGCTTGTTGCAGTTTACTGTCAACGGGGGGAGGAAAGTCCGGGCTCCATAGGGCAGGGTGCCAGATAACGTCTGGGTAGTGCGAGCTAACGGCCAGTGCAGCAGAGAGTATACCGCCGATGGCTTCCTTGGAAGAACAGGTAAGGGTGAAAGGGTGCGGTAAGAGCGCACCGCGCGACTAGTAATAGTTCGTGGCACGGTAAACCCCACTCGGAGCAAGACCAAATAGGTTCTCATTAGGCGTGGCCCACGCTGAGGACGGGTAGGTCGCTTGAGCCTTGGAGTGATCCAAGGCCTAGATGAATGGTCGCAGTTTCTTCGGAAATGACAGGACCCGGCTTATATAGTGTTATCTCCTCAAATTAAACCCGCAGTCTCGCAAGAGGCTGCGGGTTTCTTGTATTGAAATGGTTATTCCCAAACAGTCTAAGAGTCCCAACCCCTAAAGCCCATATAATATGGGGCCTAAACCGGCCTAATTCCTCATATCCCCTTAAACCGCCTTGCATTACCCAGGTTCTGTTTCTATAGTGTGCAGAAGTGTTGTTTTGTGGGTAATTGTGGGTTGTTGTGGGTTTGTTCGGTAGAATAGAGTGAATTAACAGCCTAAATAAGCGAATCAAGGTACAAAATCATGTTTCGGGGCGTGCACAATATTAATTTGGATGCGAAAGGCCGTATGGCTATCCCCGCCCGCTACCGTCAATTGTTGCATGAGTGCAACGATGGGGCGTTAGTTGTCACGATTGATACGGAAGAGGCCTGTTTAATGGTCTACCCATTAAGTGAATGGGAACCGATTCAAGCAAAGCTCGAGGCTTTGCCCAGTTTTAATCCTGCCGCTCGAAGAATTCAGCGTTTAATCATAGGTCACGCCACCGATATAGAGTTGGATGCCAATGGGCGACTGTTGCTGCCCGCTCCTTTGCGTGAGTATGCCGGTTTAGAAAAAAAGATGATTATGATGGGGCAGGGCAAAAAGTTTGAATTGTGGGACGAAGAGCACTGGAGTAAACGTCGCCAAAGCTACCTTGAAGCCATGCGCGAAGACTCCCAGTTACCAGAAGAATTAATGAACTTGTCCTTATAAAAGGCCTGCTGAAAATTAAGTTTATAGAAGAGCATATATGAGCGAACACATTACAGTATTGTTGCACGAGGCAGTGGACGGATTGGTTTTGGATGCCGACGGCCTGTATGTGGATTGCACCTTTGGTCGCGGCGGTCATAGTCAGTTGATATTGGAAAAGCTGTCTGTGAACGGTCGCTTAATTGGCATCGATAAAGACCCGCGAGCCATTGCCACAGGTAAAGAGCTTGAGAAGGCCGATAGTCGCTTTCAGATTTGCCATGGATCATTTGCCGATATGCAGCAAATGGTAAATGAACAAGGCAATGGTCAATTGGTTAGCGGCGTATTGATGGATTTGGGTGTAAGTAGCCCACAGTTAGATGAAGCAGAGCGAGGTTTTAGCTTCATGAAAGACGGCCCGCTGGATATGCGCATGAACACTGAAGCCGGACAAACTGCGGCCCAGTGGGTTAATTCAGCAAAAGAAGAAGAGATTGCCAACGTATTTTATGAATTTGGCGAAGAGCGCTGCAGCCGTCGTTTGGCACGTGCCATTGTGCAGCGACGTGAGCAAGAGCCGTTTGAACGTACCCTGGATTTGGCTGAAGTAATTAAGGTGGCTCACCCTAGGTGGGAGAAAAACAAACATCCAGCCACTCGCTGTTTTCAGGCAATGCGTATTTATCTGAACAACGAATTGGGCGATCTAACCAATGGTCTGCAGGTGGCCACGGATATGCTGGCTAAGTCGGGGCGCTTAGTGGTGATTAGCTTCCATTCTTTAGAAGACAGAATGGTGAAGCACTTTATTCGAGATAAAGAAAAGGGCCCGCAGTTGCCACCAGACCTTCCTATTATGGAAAAAGATTTCCCTAAAGAGCTAAAGCACATCGGCAAGGCCATTAAAGCCAGTAAAGCCGAAGTGGATGTGAATGTTCGATCCCGTAGTGCCATCATGCGTATCGCGCAAAAAGAAATGTAGTGGCGACGATGCTTATGGGTGGGTTGCGGGGGAAACTGCTTTCCATGTTATTGATGCTCAGCGCCTTGGCGGTTATTTATAGTAGTTTTATGAATCGCCAGCTGGCTCATGAATGGCAAGGCTTGGGAAATGAGCATACTCGATTGCAAGAGGAATACGGTCGTTTGATGCTGGAATACAGCACCTTGGCGGCTCCTAGCCGAGTGGAAGAGTTGGCTCGACAAACATTAAAAATGTCGTTTCCTAATAAAAATAATACCCGGGTGATTCAGTTGGATCGCCATTAAAGATAGCAACACACGGAAAACTAAGTGGCCTCAAAGAATCAATATGCGAATGGCGGTAACGGCTGGCGACATTACACAGTAATGGCGCTTGGCTTAATGCTGTTCGCGGTATTGTTAGTGCGCCTAACCCAGTTGCAGGTATTGCAAACAGATTTCTTGCAAGGGGAGGGTGAGCGGCGTTCGGTACGCGATCATAAATTGCAGGCGTTTCGTGGCATGGTGGTGGATCGTAATGGTGAGCCATTAGCCGTCAGTACGCCGGTTAAAAGTGTATGGCTTAACCCCAAGCAAATTATTCAAGACAATATTGATATTCGGCCAATGGCTCGATATTTGAGTATCAGCGTTAAGCAACTGCTTACCAAGCTCAAGAAAAACCAGCATAAAGAATTTATCTATTTGCAGCGCCACATGAATCCCTTGATGGCGAAAAAAATTCAAGATTTAAAATTGCCCGGTGTGGGTTTGCAGCAAGAGTTTAAGCGTTTCTATCCCGCGGCAGAGGTGGCCAGTCATGTGGTGGGTTTCACCAATATAGATGAACAAGGTCTGGAAGGGGTGGAACTGGCCTATGATGACTGGCTACAGGGCACGCCAGGCAAAGGGCGCATGATAAAAGACCGGTTGGGTCGTCTGGTAAAAGACCTGGGGGTTATCAACCCTGCCCAATCGGGAAAAGAATTGATGTTAAGCATAGATTTACGTCTGCAGTATCAAGCTTACCGCGAATTAAAAGCCTCGGTGGCGCAGCATGGTGCCAAGGCTGGATCATTAATTATGGTGGATGTGAGCAGTGGGGAAATATTGGCCATGGTGAATCAGCCGTCGTATAACCCCAATAACCGTGCTGCATTGAATGTGGCGGCGGTGCGTAATCGCAGCGTCACCGATATTATTGAGCCAGGCTCCACTGTGAAACCCTTTACCGTAGTGGCGGCGTTAATGGCCGGGCAAGTAACCGAAAAGTCCGTCATAAATACCCACCCGGGTACTTTGCGTCTGGGCAATAAAACGATTCGTGATCACAGAAATTATGGGGCGCTGGATATAGAAGGCATATTAATTAAATCCAGCAATGTGGGGGTGAGTAAGTTGGCCATCAACCTTGGCGGCGAAAACCTCTGGGCAAGTTACCAGGCTCTGGGGCTGGGTAAGCCTGTGGGCATAGGCTTGCCAGGTGAACATGGAGGCAAAGTAGCTGTTTTAGCCAATCATTGGAGTCAGCTACAAAGTGCCACCCTGTCTTACGGTTACGGTCTGGCAGTCACGCCTTTGCAATTAGCCCAGGCTTATCAAGTATTGGCCAACGGCGGACTGAAGCAACCGCTAAGTATTATTCATAAAGACCCCGAAGCGGGTGAGCAAGTGATCCCCAAAGAAATTGCCCAAAAGGTACTGGCCATGCTGCAAGGGGTGGTGAGTGCAAAAGGCACCGCGCGCCGCGCCAAAGTGGATGGTTATAAAGTGGCGGGTAAAACCGGTACGGCTCATAAGGTGGGCAGCCAGGGTTATGAGGATGAACATTATTCAGCGTTATTTGCCGGTATTGCCCCAGCCAATGACCCCAAAATTGTCACGGTAGTGGTGGTGGATGATCCATCAGGCCGTGAATATTACGGTGGTGAAGTGGCTGCGCCTATTTTCTCTCGAGTGACTCAAGCCAGTTTGCGTTTGTTAAAGGTGCCGCCCACTGAGATTGAAAATAATTCAGTGGCAGGAAGCCGCCTATGATTTCAATTAATGCCAACGCTTTTGAATTGTTTAAGCCCTGGGTCACAAAGCTACCCACGTCCCTAAACGATATCGCAATTAATAACCTGTGTTTTGATAGCCGCCAGGTAACCCCCGGGGATGCCTTTGTGGTAATGCCATCGGTGGCTGGTCACCAGGCTGAATATATAAATGCCGCAAAAGAAGCGGGGGCGGTTTTATTTATCACTGAACAGGAACTGGCTTCTGATTGTCCAGGCCCATGTTTACAAATACCGCACATGCTCCAGGTGATGGGGGGAATCGTACATCAAAGCTTGGGCCGCGCTTGCGACAAAATGGCCGTGATCGGCATTACCGGCACCAATGGTAAGTCATCCATAAGTTTCTACTTGGCTCAGTTGCTTAATGAATTAAGCAAACCCTGTGCGGTCATGGGGACCCTGGGTTATGGGGATATGTCTTCGCTAACCGTGACGGGCATGACCACTCCGCCCCTTGAGCAATTGCATTTGGCCTTGAGCGAACTCAGTGAGCGATATCAAGCAATTGCCATGGAGGTTTCCAGTCACGGCTTAGAGCAGGGTCGCTTGGCTGGCGTGAAGTTTAACGGGGCCATTTTCAGCAACTTAACGCGCGACCACCTGGACTACCACGGCGATATGGCAGCTTACGGTGCTGCCAAGGCCAGGCTGTTTAATTGGCCTGATTTAGAGTTTGCCATTATCAACATGGATGATGAGTTTGGCGCTGAGTTAGCTGAGTCTTCAAGTTGCGAACACGTTACCTATTACGGTCGCGCCGAGGGCGCCCATTTAAAATTTAGTTTTGAAAAAATACACAGCCAAGGTATGACCATTAAGTTTGAGTGGCAAGGGCAGGCCCTGGCTAGCGAATTGCCTCTTTACGGTGAATTTAACGCCTACAATGTGGCGGCGGCCTTGGCTTGTGTTTTGCAGATGGGCTTTGATTTTTCAACGGCAGTTAAAGCGCTGCACGTCTTGCATGGGGTGCCCGGCAGAATGCAGCAAGTAGGCGCTGGTGCGGGTCAACCTCTAGTGTTGGTGGATTACGCCCACACCCCAGATGCTTTGCAGCAGGCATTGCAGGCTGTTAGGCAACATTGCTCCGGCAATATTCATCTGGTGGTGGGTTGTGGTGGTGACCGAGACGTGGGTAAGCGCCCATTAATGGGCAAAATTGCGCTGCAATATGCAGATATTGTTTTTTATACCAGCGATAATCCGCGCAGCGAATCTCCTCGGGATATATGCACACAAATGACGGCCGGATTACCCACAGGCACTTTCCAGGTAGAACTGGATAGAAAAAAAGCCATCGAGGCAGCCGTCGGTATGGCGGGCCCAGAAGATTTGGTGGTCATAGCCGGTAAAGGCCACGAGGATTATCAAGAGATCAATGGCCAAAGAGGCTACTTCAGCGATGAAGCGGTGGCACAAGAGGCATTAAAGTTAGGGAGTAGTAAATGATAGGCACGGTTCGTTTAGCCGAGGTGGCAGAGTTCATTCCCGCTAAACACAGGGGCACCAATGTGCCGTTTCAGTTTGTGAGCACGGATACCCGTACAATCCAGCCCGGTGATTTATTTGTGGCCCTGGTGGGTGATCATTTTGATGGTCATGACTATATTGCCCTAGCGGTAGAAAAAGGTGCGTGTGCGGTGTTGGTGAGCAAACCGGTGGAAACCACGGTGCCTTATTTACAAGTAACAGACACCACTAAAGCCTTGGGCCGCTTGGCATTGTTTAATCGTGAAAAATTTAATAAGGATGTGGTGGCGGTCACCGGCAGTAGTGGCAAGACCACAGTGAAAGGCATGATGGCCACCTTGTTGCGTCAGCAAAATGAAGTGCTGGTAACTCGGGGTAATTTTAACAATCACATCGGTGCCCCCATTACGCTTTTACGTCTCAATCAAACCTATGATTACGCCATGTTAGAGCTGGGAGCCAGTAGCGAAGGTGAAATTGCTTACATTGCCAACATCGCCAAACCCACGGTGGGGATTATTACCAATGCCATGCCTGCGCACTTGGAAGGATTTGGTGATCTGGATACCATCGTCAGGACCAAGGGTGAGATTATCGATGCCTTGCCCGATGATGGCACCGCTATTTTAAATGCGGACAGTGAATTTATTGAGCAATGGCGAGTGCGCGCTGCACAACGACCGGTGATTACCTTTGGCTTGAGTGACACCGCAGATGTGCGTGCCAGCAATGTATTGGTGGATACAATTGGTTGTTGCCAGTTTACCCTGCACATAAACGATGAGTCGGCGGCGGTTCACTTGCAGGTGTTAGGCAAACACAATGTATTAAATGCGCTGGCCTGTGCGGCCGCCTGTAGCGCCCTTAAAATGCCTCTGGCGTTAATCGTGTCTGGTTTACAGGCATTTGAGGGGGTAGAAGGGCGACTACTGGAGAAAAAAGGTCTGGCCAGCAGTGTCGTGATTGATGACAGCTACAATGCAAACCCTGCCTCGGTACGCGCCGCCATAGATGTATTATCGTGTCGCAGTGGCCATACCATTTTTGTATTGGGTGACATGGGGGAGTTAGGCGTTGAAACCCAGATGGCCCATGCCGAAGTAGGCTCTTACGCGGGCGCGAATGATATTGATGAATTTTTTGCCATTGGAGAGTTTAGTCGAGGTGCCGCCGATTCATTTGGTGATAACGCTCACTGGTTTGCATCCCATGACAATTTGGTGAAGTTTTTAAAGACAAAATTAAAACAAGACGTCACAGTTTTAGTAAAAGGATCGCGCAGTGCCAGGATGGATAGAGTAGTGACAGAAATAACAGAACAACCATCAGAAAATAAGAAATAAAAACAGGAAAATAAGCCATGTTGCTTTGGTTAGGGGAATACCTACAGCAGTTTCATTCCGGGTTTGCGGTGTTGAACTATTTATCATTGCGAGCCATTTTGGCCACCATTACCGCTTTGCTCATAGCATTGTGGTTTGGGCCATATTTGATTCGTAAGCTGCAGCAAAACCAGATTGGTCAGTCGATTCGAGATGATGGCCCTCAGTCTCATTTGAGTAAAGCCGGTACGCCCACTATGGGGGGCGTGCTTATCTTATTGTCCATCGCCATTAGTACTCTAATGTGGGGGGATTTATCCAACCATTATGTGTGGGTGGTTTTATTGGTCACAATGACCACTGGGGCAGTGGGGTTTGTGGATGATTACCGCAAGGTGGTACAGAAAAACTCTCGTGGCTTGCCGGGTCGTTGGAAAATATTTTGGCAAAGCATTATTGCTCTGATTGCCAGTGTGTATTTATACGCAAGTGCGCCAGGCTCTGCCGAGACCAGTTTAATCGTGCCCTTCTTTAAAGATGTACTGCTGGATTTAGGTATTTTTTATGTGGTATTGAGTTTCTTTGTGATCGTGGGCACCAGTAATGCGGTAAACCTTACCGATGGCTTGGATGGTTTGGCTATCTTACCCACCGTGATGGTAGGTGGCGCTCTGGGAGCATGTGCTTACCTGGTAGGTAACGTGAACTTTGCTGAGTATTTATTTTTACCCTATCTAGAGGGTGTGGGTGAGGTTATTATTTTTTGCGCTGCACTTGTGGGGGCAGGCATTGGATTTTTATGGTTCAACACTTATCCTGCACAAGTATTTATGGGAGATGTGGGCTCACTGGCTCTGGGCGCTGCCCTGGGTGTGGTGGCGGTGATTGTACGCCAGGAAATTTTATTATTTATCATGGGCGGCATTTTTGTGGCCGAGACCGTGAGCGTTATCTTGCAGGTGGCGTCCTTTAAAATGACCGGCAAACGCATCTTTCGTATGGCCCCTTTGCACCACCACTTTGAATTAAAAGGCTGGCCAGAACCCAGGGTTATCGTGCGTTTTTGGATCATCACCTTGTTTTTGGTTTTGATCGGCATGGCCACTCTTAAGATTCGATAATCACATTGCTACAGGTATAAAATAAACGTGAGTATCATCACCACAGATCAGCAAAAAGTTGTCATCGGCCTGGGTAAAACCGGGTATTCGGTGATCGCTTTTTTTGTGGCGCGCGGCATTCGTGTGGTGGCCATGGATACCCGTGAACAAACCCCTTATAGCGAACAGGTAAAAAAAGAATTTCCACAGGTTAAATTGTATTTAGGTGGCCTTGAACAGGCTGTTTTAAATGGTGCTGCACAAATTATTTTAAGCCCGGGTTTGCCCTTGGCTACACCTGAAATTCAGGCGGCCATTGAGCGGAGCGTGCCAGTGGTGGGGGATATTCAGGTCTTTGCCGATTATGCCCAAGCCCCGGTGGTGGCCATTACTGGCTCCAACGCCAAGAGTACGGTCACGACCCTAGTGGGTGAGATGGCAAAGGATGCGGGTGTGAATGTGGCGGTGGGTGGCAACTTGGGCACGCCTGCACTTGATTTAATAAGTGACGCTGTTGAACTTTATGTCATGGAGTTAAGCAGCTTTCAATTGGAGACCACGCCTGCACTTAAGGCAAGCGTTGCCACGGTTTTAAATGTAAGCCCCGATCACCTGGATCGATATGACAGCTACCTTAAATACCACCAGGCAAAACATGAAATTTTTAAAGGCTGCCAGGCAGTGGTGGTGAACCGTGACGATGCCCTGTCGGCCCCCATGATAAAACCCGGGGTTAAGCACACATCGTTTGGCTTGAGTACTCCAGACCTAAATCAGTTGGGCATCATCAAACAAGAATCAAACACCTACCTGGCCAAATTTAATGAGCCGTTACTGGATGTTTCCAAACTTAAAATAAAGGGCAGTCATAATCGCAGCAATGCATTGGCTGCGCTGGCGCTGGGAGAGGCGGTGGGGCTGGATATGATATCCATGTTAGCCACCTTGCAAAACTATCCAGGCCTGGAGCACAGATGTCAGTGGCTTAAATGCAGTGACGGAGTTGATTATTATAATGACTCTAAAGGCACTAATGTGGGGGCAACGGTGGCTGCGTTACAGGGGTTGGGCCCAGATACTCAGGGAAGTATTATTTTAATGGCGGGAGGTGTCGCCAAGGGTGCCGACTTCTCTTTTATGAAAGGCGCTATCGATCAGTACGTAACCACCTTGATATTGTATGGCGAAGACCGAGCGTCCCTAGCGAAAGCCTTGAAAGGGCAGGCAGAAATCAAATTGGCCGACAGTTTTGAAGGGGCTTTTAATCTGGCTCGTGAAAATTCTCAGCATGGTGATGCTGTGTTGTTGTCACCGGCCTGTGCCAGCTTTGATATGTTCAAAAGTTTTGAGCATCGCGGGGAAGTCTTTACTCAGTTGGTGAAAGCCCTATGAGTTCGGCTACTCGCACCATTAAGCCTGAGCCGGTTTGGCGCAGTATCGACTTTAAACAGTCGATCATCATCGATCGCTCGTTGTTAACGGCGATTGTATTGTTGGCGGCATTGGGTTGGTTGATGGTGACCTCCGCCAGTATGGATTGGTCGCAGCGACACTTTGATAATGTGTTTTACATCAGCGCCCGACATGGCATCTTTTTATGCATAGGGGCTGCAGCTACGTGGCTAATGTTACGCATCCCTTTATCTGTGTGGCGGTCGGTGAGTGGCTTGTTAGTGGTGCTTGCATTGGTGTTGTTAGTGGCGGTCTTGATTCCTGGGGTGGGTCGGGAAATTAACGGCAGCATGCGTTGGCTATCATTAGGTTTTATGAATGCCCAGCCCAGCGAATTTGCCAAGCTGGCGACTGTATTGTACATGGCAAGTTACCTGGATCGTCGCCGTATTGAAGTGCAATCTAAATGGTCTGGATTTATGAAGCCGTTATTTGTGTTGTCTTTGTTGGCAATATTGTTATTGCTGGAACCGGATTTTGGCGCTGTAGTGGTACTCATGTTATCCACACTGGGTTTATTGTTTTTGGGTGGAGTAAAGGCCGGACAGTTTATTTTAACCGCTGTCGTGGTGGTAAGTTCATCTGTGGCCATCTTGCTTAGCCAACCCTATCGATTAAAGCGTCTAACGGGGTATTGGGAGCCGTGGAATGAAGAAAATGTGTTTGGCAGCGGCTACCAGCTCACACAAAGTTTAATTGCCTTTGGCCGCGGTGAATTCACCGGCGTAGGCCTAGGTAATAGCATTCAGAAGTTATTTTATTTACCCGAGGCCCACACTGATTTTGTATTTGCCATCTGGGCTGAAGAAACTGGATTACTGGGTTGTCTAGTGATACTGGGGCTATTTACCTTTGTATTTTTAAGGGCCATGTCTTTGGGGCGTAAAGCATTTGATGAAGAGCAGTTTTTTGCTGCCTATGTGGCTTACGGTGTGGCCTTGTTGATAGGCTTTCAGGCTTTTATAAATTTAGGGGTGAATGTGGGTTTGCTACCTACAAAAGGTTTGACCCTGCCATTTATTAGTTATGGCGGCTCTAGCCTGTTGGCCTGCTGTATTGCTTTGGGTTTATTGCTGCGAGTGCATCATGAGATGGCTGTTCGTTCAAAAGGGCATGGGTCATGAAAAAAAATAACGTATTAGTAATGGCCGGTGGCACCGGTGGACATGTAATTCCTGCCTTAAGTGTGGCCAGAGAATTGAGTAACAAGGGTTATCAGGTTCACTGGCTGGGCAGCATTAAAGGTATTGAAAATGAGTTGGTGGTGGATGCTGGTTATCCGTTGCACCGCATATCAATTTCCGGTTTGCGCGGCGGCGGGGTGACAAAGCTATTGTTGGCACCCTTGCAAATAATGAATGCCCTATGGCAAACGTTTAAGGTGTATCGCCAGGTTAAACCCGTCATGTGTTTGGGCATGGGCGGTTTTGCCTCTGGACCCGGTGGCCTGATGGCCTGGTTGTTAAGGGTGCCTTTGGTGGTGCATGAGCAAAATGCGGTGGCGGGTTTTACCAATCGATTATTAAGTGGCATGGCCACCATTATTTTACAGGCCTTCGATAATGCCTTTGCTGGCCGAAAGAAATTGCACACGGTGGGCAATCCGGTGCGCAGCAGCATAGTTGACATAGCGGAACCCAAAGAAAGATTAAATGACCGTCAGGGCCCTCTCAATGTCTTGGTGGTGGGAGGAAGCTTGGGGGCGGTAGCGCTCAATAATGTGGTCATTGATATGATGGGCCTACAGGAATTAAACCTTAATTTGTGGCATCAAACCGGTGCTCGCAATTACGACACGGTGAAGGCTGGTTATGAGGCTGCGCAAATTGAAAGTGTAAAAGTCAGTGCATTTATAAGTGATATGGCCGGTGCTTTTGCTTGGGCCGATGTGGTGATTTGTCGTTCCGGGGCCTTAACGGTCTCAGAGTTGATGGCAGCCGGAGTGGCTTCGATTTTAGTGCCGTATCCGTTTGCAGTGGATGACCACCAGACGGCCAACGGCCAGTTTTTAGTGAATCTTGATGGTGCCATTATTTGCCAGCAGGCTGATTTAACGGCGCCATCACTGTTAGAAGAATTAACCCAGCTGCAGCAAGATCGAAACAGGTTGATGCAAATGTCCTGTGCGGCTCGATCGTTGGCCAAGGTCGACTCAGCGAAAGTGGTTACCAACTATTGTATTGAGGTTATCCATGACGGACGAAAATAAAGCAGTACAGCGCTGGGAAATTCCTGAAATGCGGCGAATTCGTCGTATCCATTTTATTGGTATTGGCGGCGTGGGCATGTGCGGTATTGCCGAGGTATTACTAAATCAGGGTTATGAGATATCAGGGTCAGACTTGCGCCAATCAGCGGCTACCGATCGTTTGATATCTCTGGGGGCCGAAGTCTATCTGGGGCACACTGAAGAAAACGTGAAAACGGTTGATGTAATCGTGGTGTCCACCGCCATTAATAAGGCCAACCCGGAAATTAAATACGCCATGGAGAATCGAATTCCCATCGTGCGTCGCGCCGAAATGTTAGCCGAGTTAATGCGCTATCGCCATGGTATTGCCATCGCCGGCACCCATGGCAAAACCACCACCACCAGTCTGGTGGCATCTATTCTGGCGGAAGGGGATAAAGATCCCACTTTCGTTATTGGTGGTCGCCTAACCAGTGCTGGCACCAATGCCAAACTGGGTGGTAGTCGTTATCTAGTGGCCGAAGCGGATGAGTCCGATGCTTCGTTTTTACATTTGCAGCCCATGGTATCGGTGGTGACAAATATAGAAGCCGACCATATGGACACTTATGGTGGCGACTTCAATCAATTGAAAAAAACCTTCATTGAATTTTTACATAACCTGCCCTTTTATGGCTTGGCGGTGCTGTGTGTGGACGATGAGACCATCAAAGAGATATTGCCCGAAGTAAATCGTCCAGTACTCACTTATGGCTTTGATAAAAGCGCCGACTTCTATGCCACAGATTTAAAACAAGATGGCATGTTTACTTCCTTCACCGCCAAGCGCCCTAATGAGTTAAAAGATTTAAGCATTAAATTGCGCATGCCGGGCAAGCACAATGTGTTAAACGCATTGGCGGCCATTGC
>Ga0209290_1000915_pt1 | contig 17135 bp, 16 predicted proteins | sample EN1Hudsemesocosm_2_FD_184632 | JGI IMG/M metagenome (GOLD analysis project Ga0209290, IMG submission 184632) | Methane-oxidizing microbial communities from mesocosms in the Hudson Canyon - EN10B Hudson Canyon (SPAdes) (version 2) | ecosystem: Environmental > Aquatic > Marine > Cold seeps... | reverse complement strand
GGTGGCTCAGGATAACATGTCATATCGTTATTCTGAGCATTACTATGAAAACCCTATTTAGCCTGTGTTTAGCCGTTTTATTATCCATTTCCTTTGCTGATCATGCCGAGGCCAAGAAGCGTTTTGGCAGTGGTGGTTTTGGTAAATCCTTTAAAACCAGTCCCTTCAAAAAATCCAGCCCTGCCTTTGGTCAAAAACAAGCCGGCCAAAAACAAGATTTTAACAAAAGTGGCGCGGCACAACGCCCACGCTCAGGCATGATGGGCGGTCTAATGGGTGGCCTACTGGCCGGTGGTGCATTGGCCTACTTGATGGGCAGTGGCGCCTTTGAAGGCCTGCAAATGATGGATATGATCATCTTTGGTGTATTGGCCTTTGTATTGTTTAAACTGTTTGCTGGCAGCCGCCGTAAGCAGCGCCCTCAGTATGCTGGTGCAGGCCCGGGAATGGGCCAGCCACAAGCCAGAATGCCTCACAACGAACAAGCCATGCCCGGTGCCTCAAGTGGTGCCGACGATGTTCCGTTTGAACTGCCTAACGATTTTGATGTGAAAGGCTTTGAAGACGGTGCCCTGGAGCATTTCCGTTTAGTGAATAAAGCCTGGGACAGTGGCGATTTAAGCATCATTGAAGAATACGTACACCCAAGCCTGTTGCAGCAACTAACTCAAGAGCGCAGTAACGAGCAGGGTCAGTTAAGCAATGACATCCTTGACCTAGAAGCTCAGCTGGTACGTTCGCAGCGTGTAGACGACGGCCACAGTGTAAGTGTGCTGTTTCGCGGGCTTATTAAAGATAATCAAACCAACCAGGAAAGCGGCATCTTTGATGTTTGGCACTTGCATAAAGCGGCCGACGGCGCTTGGTTGATCGTAGGCATTGAAGCCGAGTAACGTTTTAAATATAAGAATAAGTTGTAGAGGTAAAAGCTATGTTTGAACAAGGTTTATGGCAATTAACAGGGTGGCAAACCCTAGCCTACACATTAGTGTTAACACACATTTCTATTGTCTGTGTAACCGTGTATTTACACCGTTGCCAGGCCCATCGTGCCATGGATATGCATCCGGCATTGGCACACTTTTTTCGGTTTGTGGGCTGGTTTACCATTTCCACAATCACCAAAGAATGGGTGAGTGTGCACAGAAAACATCACGCTAAATGTGAAACCGCAGACGACCCACACTCTCCCGTGGTGAAAGGGTTAAAAACCGTATTGCTTTCCGGTGCGGAGCTGTATGCCGATGAAATTGAAAATGAAGAAACCATCAAGCGTTACAGCAAGGGATGCCCAGATGATTGGATAGAAAAAAACCTCTACCAAAAATACAAAATGCTGGGCATTTTCTTAATGTTAGCGGTTAACATTGTATTGTTGGGCCCGATTGGTATTACCGTGTGGGCGGTGCAAATGATGTGGATGCCGTTTCATGCGGCGGGCGTTATTAATGGTATTGGCCATGCGATTGGTTACCGTAATTTTGAGTGCAGCGATGCGTCACGAAATATTACCCCATTGGCCATCTGGATTGGCGGCGAAGAGCTGCATAACAATCATCATACTTACCCAAACTCGGCTAAATTGTCAGTGAAAAAATGGGAGTTTGATATTGGCTGGATGTATATTCGTACTTTTGAAATCTTAGGTCTGGTGAAAAATGTACGTCGCGGCCCTGTGGTGCATGTGGATGACAATAAACTAGAGCTGGATTTTGATTCGGCCCTGGCAGCCGCCAACAACCGCTTTCAAATCATGGCCAAGTTTTATAAAAATGTAATTAAGCCTGTGGTGGCCGAACAGAAACAAAATGCCGATGAGTCTACCCTAGCATTGTTTAAGCGCGCTAAGGGCATTATTGCCAAAGAAGATAGCCTGTTAACCGACAAGTATCGCGATCAACTAGGTGAGCTAGTATCGGCCGATGAAATCATGGAAAAGGTTTATCACATGAAACAGCAGTTGTTGCTGGTGTGGAAAAAACGCAGCTCAAGCAGTGAAGAGTTGTTAAGCGCCATGCAACTCTGGTGCAAAGAAGCGGAAGAAAGTGGCATTCGAGTGCTGCAGGATTTTGCGGGCAGTTTAAAGCAGTACAGCACTAAACTGGCTTAATAGTTCAAACTTGCGAGGTGCCAGCCACCTCGCAATGGTTTTATCTTTTTTTGTTATCGTTACCTGGCTTGTTTTAGTTTACGAGCGTCACTGATTCCCCCCACGTTTTTCACATTGTTATATCCCATCTTTTGCAGCACCTCTAATGCGATTCCAGAGCGGTGACCGCTGCGGCAATACACATTAATGTTGGCGCTTTTATCTGTAGTGATCCCTGAGATTTCTTGGGCCACCTGAGTGTGTGGAATATTGATGGAATCGGTTAGGCTTTCATTTTTAAATTCACCGTAAGAGCGCACATCCAGCCAGATGGTATCGGCCAGTGAAGACGCACTCACAAGTATGAGGGTAATGGATAGGGTTAGGGCTTTAAGCATGATGAGTCCTTGAGTAATAACGTTGATAATCAGAGTTTACATGTACAGGTTTTGCTAGGGGAGATGGTGGTGACGCAGTTGGAGGTGGACCTTCGCGCACGGGGTGCACTCGTACGAGGCCACCCCGTGGCCGACAAAACTGGGCTAGCCACCAATGCCTTAATTCATAAGGACTTGGCAGCTTCGATATAGGTCAGTTAGGTTTGATCGAAGGTTAGTAGCAAAGCCTTCTTATCGTCACCCAGCAAATTGTTTTGCATGTACGCCAAGATTTCTTTTTTACTTAATTGCCCCACTTCCTTAGCCAGGGTTTGCAGGGTATCGAAGTTGCTATTTTCAATGTCGATGTCTGTCCAGAAGCGGCCAGTTTTTTCACTTAGGTTTTGCGGTTTTTTCAAAAGTTTACTCATTAGCCCCTGTTGATGAGCGGCATATTCTTCATCGGTCATATTCTCAAGAGTGGTGAGAAAGTCCGTTAAAAATGCCTGGCTGTCGCTCATTAAGACGTTGGACGGCGTCTTGGGAGATTGCACAATCAAGGCCATGCCACCTTGTTCCAACATTGGATAGGCGGTGGCAAATACAATATAGCCATGCTCGCGCTCGGTGCGCATGTAAGTGTAATAGGGCGCCTTAATGATTTGGGTAATTAGCCCCAGGGTGGCGCGCTCTTTTGTGCTGTCGTCCTGCGCCTGAAAATAAAGGGTAAACGCACTGTCGGCGTGTTCGGCCACTACCTGCTGCTCGGTTAATTTAACCGCCAGCTGAGTCACTTCTTTACGCTTCACCACCACAGGGGTGCTGGCATCTAATATCTTGTTTTGCATTAATTGGCTGCTGGCCAGTAACTGTTGTTCATCAATGTTGCCGTGGCCCAGCATCACTAGGTGCAGCGCTTTGAAAAACTGCTGCTTGATGGCCAGTACGTCAGAACGCTTAGCACTTTCAATGGCGCCCAGTAATTGTGCTTCGCTAAAACTGGGTTGCAGCATCATCTGGTTTAATTGAGTAATAGTACGCTTGTAAGGCTTTTGCTTCAGTGCATTTTGATAGGCCCGTACCATTTCTTGCTGAGTTTGTTGCCACTGTTGTTCATTGGGTTCAAACGCCAAAATGGCATCCACTACTTTTTCCAGTACCACGTCTTGCTTGTCACGGTAACCGTACAGGCGAATGCCTATGCCGCGCATGTGGCTATATAAGCTGTAATTTTGTCCGGCCAAAGAAGCGGGATAGCTAAAGCTATTAAGGTGATCGTTTAGCAAACCTACCCAAGCACTGATTAAAACCTGATTGTGGGCGCTTAACTGAGGTAGTGGCGAGCGCAGGCTAATAAAAATACTGCTTTGCGGGGCTTTAAAACTCACGTCTTGCAGGTGCCAGATATCCAGGCCAGGTTGTTGTGCCAATTGTTTAGGTTTGGCTGTTTCAATGTCCAGGTTGTTGGTTTCTAAAATCGCAAACTCATCGCTAATAAATGGGTTAGGCACGGGCAAGGATAATCCTGGCGCCAGTTGTGCGTCTTGCCATTTTGTAACCAGTGTCTCTGACAACTTGGACTTATTGTAAGGGGCGTTAAACCAGGTTTCATTTTGTTCGCCCTGCACCGAGGGAGCAATTAAAGTGCGCACCACATTTTTGGGTGTAAGTTTGTTCAGCAGGCTTTGGATTAACCCTTTGTCAAAGCCCTTCCACAGGTAAGGACCTTGCAAGGTGTCTTGCACCGAATATTCGTGCATGCTCATGCTTAAACCTTGCACTAGGCTTGAGGGGTTTTGCCCCTGTAAAAACGTAAACTCCATGGTAGCCAGTTGCTTGAGTTCATCAAATACCCATTCTTGTGGGCCTTCTTGCTGCAATAATTGAATGTAGGCAAATACCTGTTCGCTGATGTCGTCCACGTGTTGTAAGCCAGTTTGGCTAAGGCTGATGTTTAACTGAAAGGCGCCATTGTTGCGCATCTTACTGTGTAAGCCGGCGCTCAGGCCTTCTGCCCAACCTTTTTGTTTGAGCCAAGCCAGTAAACTGCCTTCTCCTTCGTGGCCTAAAATATGGCCCATGTATTGGCTGGGTTTTTTCTCGTAGTAATTTAACGCTTGGTTAAGCGGGAAGGTAAAGCTTAAGTTATAAAGCTGTTTTACAGGTTGTATTTGAATGTCCAGTGGCAGTGATGGGAATAACTGGCTTGGGTAATCGGCAATAACCGACTCACGGTTTTCAATAGGGTCAAACAAGGGTGTTACCCATTGCTCTAGGGTTTCTAAATCTTGTGAGCCATAAACCGTTAGGGTCATGAGGTTGGCGCTGTAATATTTTTCATAAAACGCCAGCAAGTCATCACGTACTTTACTGGAGTCATTGTCGCTTAGGGTTTGCAAGTTGCCGGTGGCAAAATGGCTGGCCGGGTGTTCGGTGTTCATTAACGACTTTAAAACGTATTGAATGCGGCGGTAATCATCCTGGTACTTGGATTTGTATTCACCATTAACCGCTTCTTTTTCTCGCTGTACATAATCCTCGGTGAATAACGGCTCGTAGAAAAAACGACTGAAGCGGTCCAGCGCCCCTTGTAGTTGCTCATGGTCCACTTCAAAAAAATAGTTGGTATGTTCGGCGGCGGTGAATGCGTTGTGGCTGCCACCGTGCTGGCTAATGAATGCCTGGTAGTCTCCGGCCACAGGGTAAGACTTAGTGCCCAAAAACAGCATGTGTTCTAAAAAGTGTGCAAGGCCTGGGCGCAGCTCAGGGTCTTGCAGGCTACCGGCATTCACATCCAGACTGGCTGCTCCGTGATCGGCTTTAGGGTCGGAAATTAACAGAACCCTAAGCTGATTACTCAATTGCAAATATTTATATTGTTTTTCATCGTTGCTGCTGGTGATGGGTTGTGGCGACATCACCGTGCGAGCAAAACTAAAAACAATCGCCAAGATTACGGCAACAAAAAACGTGCGATTGCGAGCGGGCATACATATCCTTAATGTCTGTTTTTATTTTTGCAGGCCTTTATTTTGTGTTTAATGGTAAAGGCCGCTTTATTACTTTTGGCTAAGGCTGTTTTGAGCCAGGCTAATTAATTGTTCTTTTTCTAAGTCTTGGCCTTTGGCCACAAACTCCAGTGCCGTAGTTACCTGCTCCAAACGTTCAAACATGGTGCGGTATTCTTTGTTGAACGCCTTGTCTATGGCCAGATAAACGGCCTCAGTGGTGAGTTCGTTGACCTTACCCATCTCGGCTTGTTCGTTGAGCGCTTTGATGGTGGCTTTGGCAATACGGTTGTAGGCTTGTTGTTTCTTCAAGATTCTGACTCTGGATTTACAAAAAAATTCAATGCATTGTACCTAAATAATGACGGGGCTTGTAGTGATGGACGAAACACTGGGGATGCTGGTGCCTAGGCAAGCCGAGTTTGGTTGCGCCCACCGTCCTTGGCTTGGTACAGAGCCGTATCGGCCCGCTTAAGAATGCCCTCTACGCTCTGGTCGTCCTGGCTGTCGGCGACCCCTAAGCTAATGCTGATAGAAAAGCTCTGATCATCGCTTGATCGAATGGTTTCTTGCAATATGGCCAATCGAATACGTTCCGCCACGTCTTTGGCCCCCTCCAGGTGAGTATCGGGCAAACACAGTACAAATTCTTCCCCCCCATAACGGCAACACAGGTCCACACTGCGCAGCTGCTGTCTTAAAATTTTGGCCAGACGAACCAGCACGATATCACCCACCAGGTGGCCGTATTGGTCATTTACCTTCTTAAAATTATCTATGTCCAACATGATGAATGACAGCGGGCTATGCAGGCGATTGCTGCGGTCCAGCTCTCGATGGGCCATTTCAAAAAAGTGGCGGCGATTAAAATGTTCGGTGAGCGGGTCGGTGGTAGCCCATTTTTCAAGTAAGTCCTGGCGCTCTTTTTCCCTTAAGGCTGTGCGCACTCTGGCCAGCAATACCAGTAAACTATAGGGTTTGATGATGTAGTCGAAGGCTCCCATATCCAGGCCTTCGGCGACGTTATGCTCGTCGGCGTTGGCGGTTACCAGAATAACCGGAATATTTTGAGTCTGAGGGTCCTTTTTAATCTGTGCCAACACCTCAAGGCCGCTCATGATGGGCATCATCACATCCAGCAGGATGAGGTCAATTTCCTCTTCGCCGTCTTCGCTAGACAGTTGCAAAATAGACAGGGCCTGTTTACCGCTTAAGGCTTCAACCACCTGATAGCCTTCATCATTAAGATGAATGCTTAAAATTTCAACATTGGCAGGGATGTCATCTACCACCAGAATACGCGACATGGTTACCCGTTTGGACACGATTTCTAATAACTATAGTCCATGTAAGTACAGTGTATTAAACTTAAAGTGAATTATAAGGGTGGGTTAGGCGGGGCAATTGTAACGTTGCTAACCAGGCTTTAGGCATTAACAAAGCGTCATGGAAGATATTTGGCTCAGGCTGGCTATACTGGCATGAGGGAGAGAGGGGCATTATGAGGTATTGGCTGGTCCTGTTGTGTGGGTATTTGTGCGGATATTCAAGCGTAAGTCTTGGCTATTCGGTGGTGGAAGTGCAAACCCCAGCTCAGGCTTCTTGGTTACTATGGGCAGGCTTGGGGCTAGTGTCGGCATTAATACTGGCTGTTTCGTACCTGTGGGCGACTAATCGGCGCCTGCTGCGCGCGCAACACAAACTCAGTGTGCTGTGGAATCATGTGCCGGATATTCTTACCGAAGTGGACGCTCAGGGCAAAATTTGTGCCCTAAATCAGGTGATCAGCAGTGAGATGCCGCTTGAAAAAGTGTTGGGCACCAGTAGCTTTGATTATTTAAACGAAAGCGATGGCCAGTTATTTAGAGAGCAGTTGAAGAACGCCTTAACCACAGGCACAGATAGCCACTACCAACTTCAAATTAGCCTACCCGCTGGCACTACTTATTTAAGCAACCGCATCGTGCCGTTAACGGATTCAAGTGCAACCGAACCCCGCGCCTTAGTGATTACCACAGACATTAGCCACCACAAAGAAGCCGAGAACATTTTAAATCAGGCCAAAAAACAAGCTGAAGAAAACGCTCAGGCGCAATCTCGCTTTTTGGCCAACATGAGCCATGAGATTCGCACGCCGTTAAATGGCATTCAAGGCATGATTAGCCTTATTAGCGACGCCAGTGAGCCCGGCGAAGTATCGCAATACACGACACCCTTGCTTTCCAGTGTGGAGCACCTTAGGCGTATCGTGGATGATATTCTGGATTTGTCTAAATCAGGGGCCGGTCACATAGAGCTGGATGAGGCCGACACTAGTCTGTGGCACATACTTGATGATCTGGAAGCCTTGTATTTGCCCCAGGCATCCCAGAAGCATATCCACTTGCACGTTAGGCTGGCCAGTAATGTGCCCAGAATGATCCATGTGGATGCCTTTCGCCTGCGACAAGTGCTGTATAACCTGCTGAGTAATGCGGTGAAGTTTACCTCTCAGGGCTCGGTGGAGGTCATGATTAGCATGCAAAATGTGTCGCAGCAGCGCTTGTTAAAGATCTCCATTAAGGATACTGGCATGGGTATCCCAGTGGAGCAGCAAGCTCATATTTTTGATGTGTTTCGCCAAGCCAACGCCAGCACCGCCCATGCCCACGGCGGCACTGGGTTGGGGCTGTCTATTTGCCGCAACTTAGTGGAGGTGATGGGAGGCGTGATCAGTGTTCAAAGCGAGCCTAATGAAGGGGCCGAGTTTTGGTTTACCCTGCCGTTAAAAACCTGTGATGCGGTGGTCGAATTCCCTCAATGGCAAGATAGGGGGATCTACCTGGCCCTTAAGGATAATGATTTGGAGTTGTGGTTTAGGGGCTTTTTTCAAACCCTGGGCATTGAGGCTCATCAACTTGAGAAAAACGCTCACTTACCGCCCCACAATCTATTGGTGAGTGATCATGTTAATAATGTTCAGGAAAAGTGGCTGTGGTGGTTGGGGGCTGACTACGACATGAACCTAGTTCAAGGGGTGTCGTTAACCAAACCCCTGCGACGGGAAGCTTTATGCAAAAGACTGCGAGACTATGAAACACTTACTAAGCCAGCCACATCAAGCAGTCAGGACACTAAAGCTGAAAAAGCCTCACAAGGGCATCTGTTATTGGTGGAGGATAACCTTACCAATCAATTAGTGGTGCGAAAAACCCTCGAAAAAATGGATTACCAGGTAACCATTGCTAACAATGGTTTAGAAGGGGTGCAGGCTTACGAAGCAGGAGAGTTTGTGGGCATTATCATGGACATACAAATGCCGGTGATGGATGGCATAGAGGCCACCCGCAATATTCGCCAGCTAGGGGGGCGTTATGTGCCCATTATTGCGCTAACCGCCAATGCCCAAAAAGAAATAGAAGAAGCCTGCTTTGCCGCCGGTATGGATGCTTTTCTTACTAAGCCGGTGAATCGTTTGGAGCTACAAAACACGCTGGAGTCGGTGCTGGGCAGCGATCTGCATCAGCGCCAGAGCAGTGCTTGAAACCCCGCATTAAAGCAAAGGGCCAAAGGGTAAAAACTTATTGTCGCTGTGGGCTTTCACCCACTGTACCAAAGGTTTATCGATGCCCGCTATTTTACGCAGTTGCTTAAACAGAGCGATAACCGGAGATTTTTCGGCCAAGTTCCAGCCCTGTTGCTCTTCCAGCTGGGTTAACATTCGAATTAAATCAATTAAAGGCTGTTGAGCCAAATTTTGTACGCTCAATGCCCAAATCTTGTTGTCTATCTGCGCTAATGGCTGAATCCAACTCAATTGTGCGGTAAGGTCAGAGTCAGGCGTATAGCTGTGTGCTAATTCCGTTAATTGTTTGAGATCTGCCTCATCCATAGTGGTTGGGGCTTGTACCGGTTGCCAAGAGTCAACGGACATAAAATGGAGTCCTTAGTAAAGTTAAGGGTGTTGAAATAGGGGACGGCTCGTATTGTCCCATAAGCGTAAATGTATAAAAACCAGTGTTTTGTAAGGCTATAAAATGGCGTCTCCCATTAAATTGAAAAGCGAAATATTGGCCAAGATACAATACGCTTTAGGAGCGTTCATTTTTAGCCGTGGCATGGGGCGTTGGCAAAAACGGCTGCATGATTTTTCAATGAATTGCCTGCAACGTGCGGCGAATGCAGGCCATGGTCAGGCGTTGTTGATGGCAGGGCAAATATTAACCCATCGTGGAGAGGGAATTTCTTCGCGCCTGGCTGGCATGAAGTATTTACGCTCAGCCGCTGACTTGGGCAAGCCAGAGGCACAATTCATGTTAGCGCAGGCCATGCGTGATGAAACCTTGGGTTTAATACATAACGATGAAGATATTTTGGCCTTATATAAAAAAGCAGCTAATCAAGGTCATATAATGGCGGCCTTAAAATTAAAAGAAGCCTATACAGATGGCTTGTGGGGGGTGTCGGTGGATGAGGCACAAGCAAGTTATTGGTCTGAGCAATTTATGAAAAGTAGTAAAAAATAGTATGAAACAAGATTTTGATGATATTCGCGCCTATGCCGATCATGAAGTAAATGATGTTTTACTGTCACTGCTGAAAGACAGTGAGTTTTTGCAGTTTTTAGCTTTGCAAAAATTCCCGCGCTTGCAACGGATTTTTCCCGGCCTTATTCAAGGGCGCATTAAAAAAACCATGATGCGTCAATTTAAAAACGTGCACAGTGTGCAATCTATGCAAAATAAGTTAGCGCCGTTTGTGCGTTCGCTCATGGACAGAACCGTCACTGAGTTTAAAGTGACGGGCCTGGAAAACCTGGATAAAAATAGGCCCTATGTGTTTATCAGTAATCACCGGGACATTGCCATGGACCCTATGCTGGTGAATTACGCCCTATTAAGCGCAGGGCACGCTACTTGTAAAATTGCCATAGGTGATAATTTATTAGAGCGCCAATTTGTGGCCAAGCTCATGCGTTTAAATAAAAGTTTTGTAGTACAGCGCTCACCTGGCACCCGCAAAGATAAATTGGCCGCGGTGAATAAGTTGTCATCGTACATTCACCACAGCATTAAGACCGGACAAAGTATTTGGATTGCGCAAAAAGAAGGGCGTGCCAAAGACGGCAAGGATATGACCGATACCGCCGTGCTTAAAATGTTACACATGGCTGGGCGCAAGGCGGGCTGGGAATTTAAGGAAAGTATGGACTACCTAAAGCTGGTGCCGGTATCCATCAGTTATGAATGGGACCCTTGTGATGAAGATAAGGCTCGTGAGTTGGATGCACAACGCCGCCACGGCCATTACGAAAAATCAAAAGATGAAGATTTTTTAAGCATTATTAAAGGCATTAAAGGTAAAAAAGGGCGAGTGTCGGTGCATTTCTCAGCGCCTTTGTCACAGGGTAGCAATATGGCCGATCAGTGGAGTGATGCCATTGACCATGAAATTCATAGTCATTACGACTTGTTTGATAATCACCTACAAGCCCAGGCACTGGTGAGTGGAAGCAATAAGGGAGACGATGCCATGTGGCAGAAAAAATATGGCCACTTGCCTGAGCCCGTGTATCAGCAGGTTATTCAAACCTATGCGCAACCGGCTATTTTACAAGCGGCGGCCAAACACAATGATTGATCCTAATCGTAAGTCTCTGCTGCCTGTTGGTACGGCTACCCTGGTTTTTCTGGGGGCAGCTTTGGTTTATCAATGGTGGCCAGCTCCTTCCTGTGAGCAGTTGGAGCAAAAAATGCAAAAGGGGTATTTTTTGCGTTGGTTGCCGCCGCAATTAATGTTAATCACTGCGGACAAAAAAACCTTGATGGTGGAAGCACAGAGCAAACAAAGTGCCTGTCAATTAATGATCGAGAAAGTTAACCCATAGCCACTCTATTGCTGGCCATTAATTTTCCAGCATGTTGCTCAAGGTGGATCTTAAGGACGCCGGGTCTATGGTTTTGTCGAACAGCGCACAAACCCCGGCCTGGCGCACGGCGCTTAAACGGCTGTTGTCGGATTCGCTGGTGACCATAAGCACGGGTATGTAGGAAAATTCCGAGCCCGTTAAATATTCGGCCAATTCCTGGCCATTCATTTCCGGCATGTTGTAATCGGTGATAATAAAATCAACACTTCCCTGATGCAGTACCTCAATAGCTTGGCGGCCGTTTTCAGCCTGTAAGCAATCTTCAATTCCGCAGGCCTTCAATAGTTTTGATATATGGCGGCGAGCCGTCTTAGAGTCATCCACCACTAGACCTTTTAAATTATCCATGTCCAAATTTTTAAGCGCCAGGCTCGATACCTCTAGAGTATCTCGGGCCGAGCGCAGGGCGGTACGAAAATCTCTGCGATCAAACGGCTTGGGCAACACTGCCAGTACCCCGGCTTGTTTAATGGGGTCAAGCATGGCAAAACTGGTTTCACTGGAGATCAGCATGAAGTTAATGTCTTGGCTGTGTGATTGCCTGCGAATGGTCTGCACCAGTTCGATGGCGGTCATGTCGTCAAAGTACATCGCGCTAATGAGTAGGTCGGGGTGGCTGGATTTCACGTATTCAAGTGCTTGTTGACCATTTTTGAGCACGTCCAGCTTATCTATGCCTTCATCCAGCAGTACTTGTTTGATAATTTTACTCTGGGTAGCGGAGGGCTCAATGAGCAATACCGTTAAATCCTGTATTTGCAGAGACATACACGCTCCTTCATATAGCTAACTCTAATAGCGTACACAGTTACGCCCCGACTCTTTGGCTTGATACAGGGCCTTGTCGGCACGTTCTAACACCTGTTTGCTGGTCTCATTGTCCAAATCGGCATGGGCTAGGCCGATGCTTAGGGTCACATGGGGTTGGCAATCTGAATATTCGTGGGGGATGTTGGCCTCTAACATGGCTTCAATAAAGCGTTGTGCCACCTTTAAAGCGCCCGTGGTGGCGGTGTCGGGTAATATCACGACAAATTCCTCTCCCCCATAACGGGCCAGTACGTCAATGGGGCGCTTGAGGGCTTGTTTTAACGCTTGCGCCACTTGGCGTAAACACTGATCCCCCTGTATATGGCCGTAGTTGTCGTTGTACTTTTTGAAGTGATCTATGTCCATCAGCATCACCGTTAAGCTGGCTTTGCGGCGTTGGTGATCTTTCCAGTAGCGCTCCAGCATATGCTGGTAACCCCGGCGGTTCATGATTTGGGTGAGCACATCAAAGTGGGCCACTTCATCGAGTTTTTTATTGGCCTTCATGAGTTCGGCCTGAATGGATGACAGGCGCAACATGGCCCTAGCAATGGCGCTTAATACATCCTTGTGTACCGGTTTGCTTAAATAGGTATCCCCGCCCACATTCAAGCCTTCCACTATATCTTCCGGGTCACTGCGCCCGGTGAGGTAAATAATGGGCACCCAGTGGTCCTGTAAAAAACCACGAATGGCCTTACAGGTATCAAAACCCGACAGTCCCGGCATTTCCACATCCAGGATGATGAGATCAGGCACTTGCTCGCTTACGACCATGAGTGCTTCTTGGCCGGATTCACACAAGACGATGTCACAACCTAAGGTGCTTAAATACTCGCTAACGATCACCCTCTGGGTGCGCGAATCATCTACCACCATTACCTGGGGCATGGTAATTCCTTTTATGACTTGGCTTAAGCATAGTAAATATTTAGCAGGCTGTGATTGGGTTTTGCAGGCCGTCACCCATTACTGGGTTTTATGAGGGAGAATAATGTGTTGGTGGCTAGGAAACGGGCGGTTTGGCTGAATTTAATAGCCATATGCGCTAACAAGAGTGCCGCTGTACGTGTTTGGTACTTTATACTGAGATATCGAAGGGCAGCCTGTTTGGTATGCTAGGGTTATATGGATAGTAAGGGTTTATTTCATGAGCAGTCATGATCATCTGAGTCGGCAAGCCACCTTGGCCTCTATAGTGGTGGCGGTGATATTAATTATAACCAAGACTTGGGTTTACTGGGCCACAGGCTCGGTGAGTTTGCTGGGTTCATTACTGGATTCATTGCTGGATGGCGTCACCTCTTTCATGAACTTTATCGCCTTGCGTTACGCCTTGCAGCCCGCCGATAACGATCACAGATATGGCCATGGTAAGTTGGAATCCATTGCCGCCCTTGCCCAATCTGCCTTCATGATAGGGTCAGCCGTGGTGTTAGTACTTAATAGCTTCGATGCCATGATCGATAAACGCCAGGTGGTGAATAGCCAATGGGGCGTGTTGGTGAGCCTGTTTGCCATCGTGCTGACGTTGGCGCTGGTGCGTTTTCAAAAATATGTGGTGAGTAAAACCCAGTCCTTGATCGTTGAAGCCGACTCTTTGCATTATCAGGGGGACCTGTTAATGAATGGCGCGGTGATGATCACTATGGTGTTGGTGGGCTTTGGTATCTTTTGGCTGGATTCGGTCATGGCCGTGGGCATTGGTGCATTTTTATGTTTTAACGCCTGGAAAGTGGGGGCCCGAGCCGTGGAAGAGTTAATGGATCGGCACTTGCCCGAGGTAGAAGAAAAAATAGAGGAATTAGTGCGCAACTCCCAAGGTAGCGAGGGCTGTCATGATGTGCGTTGTCGCATGGCGGGCCCTAATTTATTTGTGCAGTTTCATCTGGAACTGGATGAAAATCTGGCCTTGTGGTCTGCCCATGAAATCGGTGATCGTATCGAAAACCGCATCACTAGCGAATACAGTAATGCCGATGTGATCATTCACCTAGATCCGGTTAAGGTCGTAAGCTAATGATGAGAATCTTAGCAGGGTTATTGAGCATTATTGTAGTTTCCCTGTGGAGTCCCGGGCTATTGGCCGGCAGTAATGCCAAGCCGGCCAGGGTGATAGATACGCCTGCCACCCCGGATGAACATTACCAGCCCAAAGAAGAAGTTATTGAAGAGCAGGAAGACATCGTGGTGCTGGAATGGTCACGAGATTTTGCCAGGGGCTATGTGGAGAGCCTCAATGACGGGGTAGATTCATTTTTCATGGGAGCTTTCTTTGATGACGAGCTGGTTAACGATGAATCTTCAGGCAGTAACGGCCGCCTTTTTTTTACCACTCGGCGTGTGCAAGGGGAGGGAGTGGATTATCAGGTGGGTATCAACTTAAAGCTGGTTTTACCCAGAACCCGGGATCGTTTTAAGTTATTGGTGGAAACCGATGAAAATGAAGACGATCAAAAAGAATCCGACCTCATTGGCACCACCGGCAACGTTACCTATTCCACCGCCATTCGTGTGGAATTACGCGATGGTAAACGCTGGAAAACCAGTTGGGATAACGGCGTACGCTGGGCTGGGGAGCCTGTGTATTTTTCTCGGGTAAGAACCCGGCGCACCGATTATTTTAATGAGTGGCGTTCACGATTGTTACACAGTGTGTCGTGGCGCACCGACGTGGAATGGGGCACTTCGGTGAATGCCAGCCTTTTGCGGCCGCTGGATATGCGTCGTCATTTCCGTACCGGTTTTAGTGCCGACTATTTGCTGTCCAATGACTTTGCCGAATTACAAACCAGTGCTGCTATCTTTGATGAACTAAGTCACCGCGCGGCCATGTTGTATCGAATGGTTATCTATGGTGATACCGAACAGTTAGCCAAGGTTAACAACTATATATTGTCGGTGAGTTATCGTCGTAAAATTTACAAGCATTTTGTGTTTGCCGAGATAGTGCCAGAAGTGGCCTGGCCCAGAGAGAAAGACTATTTTCCAACACCGGCGCTTAATTTACGCTTCGAAATGATCATTGGCCCGGATGAGTATTAATAGGTACTGGGAATGCATCAAAGCCGTTATTTAGGTAAGTCAAAATAGAAGTGACTGCCACTGTCTGGCGCATCTTTATAACCTATATTGCCCATATGTGCCTCCACAATCCTTAGGCAAATAGATAAGCCCAGTCCGTGGCTGGATTCCCCCCCTGTGGTTCTATGGCCTAAGCGATTAAAGGCTTTGAACAATTTATCCACATCACCTGCATTGATCCCGGGCCCCTGGTCCATGACATTGACTCGTAAAAAATCGGATTCCTTGTCTATGCTCACAGAAATTTGAAAATTCTCTGGGGAATATTTAACGGCGTTGCTTAACAGGTTGTCGATTACCTGGGTAATACGGGTGGGGTCAAATTCAACCATGGCGCTGTCAGGTAAATTTTCTACTATATCGATATTTTTGGCTTGTGCTTTTTGTTGGAAAACCTGTACCCGCTCATGACAGATGTCGGTTAAATTTAACGGCAACTTGTGCAGGGTAATTTTTCCCGACTCAATAGCGCTGATGTCCAGTAAATCATCCAGCAGCTGTTGCATGCCAGAAGTACTTTTTTGAATCATCTCCAATAACGAATTCATTTTCTCCGGGCTCACTTCGCCCTTATGTAAGCGTTTACTGGCTTGCTGAATGATACTTAATGGGTTACGTAAATCGTGGGCGGCCATGCCTAAAAACTTGTTTTTTTCTTCGCTTATTTTCTCTAGGTCTCGAATTTGATCCACGTAGTCGGCTCGCTGGTTAATGCGATGAATAAACTCTTCCGGGTTAAAGGGGCGCAGTAAAAAATCGTCACCACCATTTTTCAAAAAGAATGCTGCGGTATCCTTATCGCCCATACTGGACACACCAATGATTTGCAGGGTGGGGTTGGTATGCAAAGTGCGAATGTTGCGGCAAATATCATGGCCCATACCGTCCGGTAGAAACTGATCCAAAATCACCATATCGGGCTCATGTTTCATGGCCATCATGCATTCGCTGGCGTCTTTTGCGCACAGTATTTGAAAGCCCTGGTTACTGAGCAGCTTTTTAATGCTCATAAGGGCTGAGCGGCTGTCGTCTACTACTAGGATGGTGAAGTCCTGATTAAATAACACCCGGTTAATTAACCGGCAGATGTACAGAATGCTGTATGCCCCGGTTTTAAACACATAATCGACTAGGTCGTGGGTGTGAAAATGGGCGCGTATGGAGGGGTCGTGTTGACCGGTAAAAACAATGGCGGGTACGTTGTATTTATTTACCAGGTCAATGGCAGCACCTTCGATGCAATCGGGCAATTGCAGGTCCACGGTAGAAATAAAGTAGTCTTCAGGGGCCGCTTTTAGCAGGGCTTGGGCTTGGGCCAGGGTGGCGGCAATATCTGCCTTAATATGAAACGTTTCTTGCAGTTCACTCTTAATGGCAATGGCCAGAGAATGGGTGTCTTCAATAATGAGTACTTTTCCGCCGAGCATGCAAAAAATTCCCTTTATCGTGACCTAGTGGCGCTCTGAATGAAGGTGTACCGAACTTTTTAGTACACCTTCTTAAAGGTTAGACCAGAAAACGAATAATAGTCATTTTTTGCAGGTTTATTCAGCCTCCAAAGGACTGGGCTGGCTGCGGCTTTTATGCCATTTCGGCATCGCTGAAAATGCCATCAAACAAGACGGTAGATAAATAACGTTCACCTGAATCAGGCAAGATCACTACCAGGGTTTTGCCTTTATGTTGCTCTTGCTCAGCCACTTTAATGGCCGCCGCTACCGCAGCACCACCTGAAATACCCGCCAGGATGCCTTCTTCTTTCATAAGTCGCTGGGCCATTTCAATGGCTTCTTCATTTTCGATGGTCTCCACCTGGTCGATGAGATCCAAGTCCAGGTTGTCAGGAATGAAGTTGGCGC
>Ga0209290_1000914_pt1 | contig 17152 bp, 16 predicted proteins | sample EN1Hudsemesocosm_2_FD_184632 | JGI IMG/M metagenome (GOLD analysis project Ga0209290, IMG submission 184632) | Methane-oxidizing microbial communities from mesocosms in the Hudson Canyon - EN10B Hudson Canyon (SPAdes) (version 2) | ecosystem: Environmental > Aquatic > Marine > Cold seeps... | reverse complement strand
TTAGTTATTTAAAAAGCTTGCCTGTCGATATTCTCAAAATAGATCAATCTTTTGTGTATGATATTCCAGAGGACCTAGACGCCATGGAAATTGCTTCAGCTGTCATTGCGGTTGCACACAAGCTCAACTTAAAAGTCGTCGCAGAAGGCGTTGAGAATATTGACCAACGAGACTTTCTTGTCATTAACAACTGTGACTTTGCTCAAGGCTATTTTTTCAGCAAACCGATTTCAGTCCTTCAACTACAAGACTTATTCACGCACGGCATGCTTGAATCTGCATAAACACTAACATAAGCATGCTTTACGTGTTCTTTAGCTGCCCACATTGTAACAAATTGTAAGATCGCACTTTTCTGTGAAACACGGCTCTCAATTGCCCCCCTCACCGCAAGATACACAAACTTACTTAATGTATAATTCCTTTACGAATTCATTTAAAGGTAATTTAAAAATGCTCGCATTCTTCATTTCAATCTTAGAAATAGCATTAGTCGGTTTAGTCGCATTAGTTTGGTATCGTATTCATTGCTTATACAATAATCGAGAACTAAACGATCATGATAAAATAGAAAACACTATTAACCGTCTTTTAAAAGGCGAAATTACTGAAGATGTGAGTTATCAGATCAAAATGGATAGCCTGAAGAAAGCACAGATATTTTCAGGAATTCAATTACTTGAAATAAAAAGAAATTATAATAATTTACACCAAGAAAACTTAAAGTGGCTTCGTGAAGCAATCAGCCTTTACTTAATTGGCGCGATTGACTTTATCGGAAAACAAGCAAAATGCGACACCAAAAGTAGAAAAGAACTCATTACACTCGTTTTGAAGTCTAACCTGAATTTATCAACAGAAAACACCGAAGAATACTTTCAAGAAGCGTTATATCGAAAATTAAGTAGTGATAATGATTTAATGGTAAGAGCCGGAGCAAAAGCTGCGAAGCACTGGCTTGCTGAAAATATAGTCCCTAAGCCTGCATCATTAGAAGCGCGACTGAATGACTGGGGTGTTTTTGCTTAACAGCAAACACCAAAAGGAATAAGAAAGCATCACAAAATATTCACAAGAGCGCCCTTAAAGCGCGCTTATGTTTTCTCGACTACCCTACATATAATTCCCAATTTTGACCGAGTTCAATCGCTTCTCCTTGAAGCGAGTTATGATTTTCATCAAGTCGTACAGCAGAAATACCAGGCCGGCTCCACTCACCTTGCTCACCTCGATCCATTGAATCAAGGTCAACTGAGCGGACTTGGTAGATCACTTGATCATAGATCACTTTAGACCGATGAGATAAACCATAAACAAAACGACAATAATCTAATTTTAAGCCGTATAGACTTTTTTCAGTTTTATTGATTTTTTGGATCAAGACATTTTTAAGTCCGTCGGAATAGTTCATCTATTTAACATCCTAATATTCTTCTTATTATCTCGCGCTTGAAATCAATAGCGCACCCGTTTTCTCTAAGTCCGTAGTATAAATGTCCCGACAGGGCATTCAAGCGACACTGATAGCAAATTTAATAATTAAGTCAATAAACCACTTGTATTTGTGATGATCAATGCTAAATGGTATGACTAACTGGACTAAGCGATGAATTTGAATGAGGGCCTGAAGGCACTTCAAACGTTAGCAAAGTAACTTTATTTTGATACTTAAACTGAACTTTTAGCTCCCAAACCATCATTGGGTCCATTGGACATAATGGTATTAAGCCTGTCGCGAGTAACATATTTGAATTTGTAGAAGGGCTTAACACCAAAGAATGCTGCCCCATTTCCATATCCCTACCTGCAAATAAAGCTTCAAACTGAACTACTTGCTGAAAATCAATTTGATTTGATTTTAACTGTAAAGTTAAAGGCTTTAGGGCAGGAAGACCGTTAGGTGTTAAGCTGATTTCAAGCTTCGCCCCGTTGGCTAAATTAATAAGACAGGATTGAGATTGTATGGGACAATGAACACGCACTACCTCATCGACCTTTAGTGATACATTGTCATCCTCTTTCTTTAAATGTAAAAACAAAGCGAGTAGCACAATAAAAACTAGACCAATAATAATACGCACTAAGCTTTTAGGCGCCACTTTCCACATTATTATTTCCCGTTATTCTGGATGCTTCAAACTGAATCAATGCTGATTCAATCAACATTAAACTTTCATTTAAAGACAGTTTTTCTACCTTTGAAACAAATGTAAATTCAACACCATAATTAAAGCGACTATGATGCTTTTCTTTATATCGAACTACTCCTTTTAGCATAGGAATTGTCACCTGTTGTCCCTCTTGCGCTAACGCTAGCGATAAACAAACATTATCACCTAGATGATAAACCTCATCTGTCTGTATCCCCATGCCATAATGACTAAAATCAAACGGTACAACCGGCACCCACTCCTTTTTGAAAATAGAGCGTTTAATACAAACTTTCGAATCAAGCCTCAACCAATTATGCCGCTCTGATCGTCGACGTTCATCCTTCATCGTTCTTTCTCTTTCTTATAATTAAAATCGTTTAATAAGGTGTATTCACACAACAAATACTACTCGTTAGTCAATTGTATTCGGTACGTTACTCGCCGCCCCTCAACTTTACCACCCACTGCATAGCTATTTATAACCGGTGCATCCACCGCCAAATTCCCCATACTAGCAACTGAAACCTGAGTGACGTCACTTTCTAAATAAACTGTTTTTTCATCTTTGGATATCACATCAAAGAATTTATAACCCTTCTCCTTCGTGATTTCTGCACAACGTTTTAAAGTAAATTGACGAATTTGCTCCCAAGATGTTCGCGCGCCTTCAGTATACTCTACGTAATATACATTTTTTTCTATTTGCAGATCTCGGAAGCCTGAAACTCCATCTTCTGCGGCATGGTACTTTACAGCACAAGCACTTAGAAGAACTGATAGAAACAAGCAAGAAATAACCTGAGTGGATAATCGCATATAATTTAAGTCACTTTTCATCATGTTTATTCGCTAAATTTTTCATAAAATCACTAAATACAGTTCTTATGAGTATACAAGAACTATTGATAGAGCCCAAACCCCAAGCTCTTGATTAACGTAAACTCAAGTAAAAGAGCACGCGCTCGGCATTAAACTTCTTTGACCTACTAAGAACCTTATCAATAAACCTGATGTACAAAAATACCGCAGGTCTGACTAAAGTATAGAGGGTTTAATAAAATTCATCCTCTCCGGGCTTTCGCGTTTTAAATCTTTTGTGTAGCCATAAATATTGGCTTGGGTGCCGACGAATTGCCGTTTCAAGTGAAGCATTCCAATCTGCCGCATCCTTCTCAGGGTTTTCACCAAAGCCTTCAAATATAGGCGAAAATGAAATTTCATATTGTCCGTTAGGGTGCCGATATTGACTCACCTGAATAACTGAAGCGCCCGACTCTCGTGCAATCCAACTCGGCGTGGTAATGCAGCCCGTATTAACACCAAAAAACGGTACAAATACCTCACACTTTCGCCCAAAGTCTTGATCCGGAGCGTACCACACCTCCCCTCCATCTTTCATAAACTGAATCATATCTTTTAGCTGACGTTTATCGAAGCTTTGTATATCAGTATAACGTTGCCGCCCCTGTTCAATCATTCGATCAACAACCGGATTATTATTTGGCCGAAACATATACCCTGGTTTCTTTAATTGTGAGGCAACAAAAGGTAATGCAATATCAAAAATACTAAAATGCCCACCAAGAAGTAAGATTCCTTTATTCCGTTTTTGGGCTTCCTCTAAATGCTCTTTTCCATTGACAATTAAGTTGTCGATATAAGGTTGAGTATCATTCCACCATACATGTACCGTTTCCATAAACCCTTTGGAGCAGTCTACAAACGTATCTTCGACTAGCTTACTTTTTTCAACATCACTTAGCTCAGGAAAACAACCATCAATATTCTGTCGACATACTTTTACACGCCCTTTTAATTTTCGGTGTAATAAACGTCCAAGTTTCTCACCCCAATTTTGCTTCTTTCGCATCGATAGTTTCGAAAGACAATACAACGCAAATACCACCATCCAAGTTGGAATTAACGCAGGGTGTAAAATAGAACGGTGACGTTTATTAGCCATAAAACAACTTCCTAATAAAATTTAGCCGTGATCATAGTTTGATTCACAACCTTTTTTCAATTATTAATAGCAATTAAATTACTATACACAATCATTTTAAGTGACCGTTATGCCGAACCACAGCGCTAGTTTTTTTGAACATTTGCTCTCTAACTCAATCAATCGACACCATCACACATCGACATCTGAATGGTTTCAGCACTTTCTAAAAATCACTAAACATTTACCTTCAACACTGGAGCAAGCAGCTCTAGGGGGGCGCTTTAGCATCAATATGAGCTTCGCTTTCTCCGCAGGATATCAATCAGCAATCCAGTCCTTATTCCAACCTGACGCACGCACACTCGCTTCTTTATGCATCACTGAGAAAGAAGGCAATCACCCTAAGAATATTAAAAGCATATTGGACGAACGTAAACAGGATTGGCAGCTAAATGGCTCAAAGTCATTTATTACTGGCGCAAATGACGCAACTCAACTTTATATCGCCGTCACGACGCCACCTAACCCTGAAGCACATTCAAAAGAAGAAACAATAAATCAGACAGAAAGATTCAGACCCAAAATCAAAATACTTTCAGTTCCGGCGAACCTATCAGGTATCAAAGTAGAATCTATGCCCCCTCTGCCGTTTGTACCTGACATCAGTCATGGCACCGCAACGTTTGAACACGTTAATATTCAGCCGTCACAAGTTTTAGCCGGTGATGGATATACTCAATACATTAAACCTTTTCGAACACATGAAGACATTCATATATTAGCAGCCATTCTTGGGTTTCGTATTGGTGAAGCGCTTAACTCGAATTGGTCACACAAAAGTATTGAGGCGCACCTCATGCTGCTTTCAAGCTTGCTGTCACTCAAAACCGAAAACTTTAATGAACCGACAACACATTTAGTTTTTTCTGGCTGCCGCACTCAATTTAGCGCTTTGGTCCAACAAACGGATGAAGAGTTCAAACAGAACAACCCTGAAGGGTTTAGCGACTGGAAAAGAGATAAAGCCTTACTAGACATTGCTAGTAAGGCTCATAAAGTGCGCACTCAACGTGCTTGGGATAATATTTTTAACGCTTCCAGTTAAAACAAAACACTTAACTAAAAAGCCATACCCGTCAGTAAAAAGTGTGTGTATATAGAGGCGATATAACCTAATGCTATCGCCCAGGTCCACTTAAGATGACTAAAAAAGGTATATACACCACGCGCCTGCCCCATTAGAGCAACCCCTGCCGCAGAGCCGACCGACAACATTGAGCCACCGACACCAGCAGTCAAGGTGACCAATAACCATTGATTCAGCTCCATTTCAGGACTCATTGTTAACACGGCAAACATCACAGGAATATTATCAACGATGGCCGACAGAACACCTACAATAATATTCGCCCAACTCGCGCCTAACTGGTCATACATAAGATGAGATGTCAGATTCAAATAACCTAAAGCGCCTAAGCCGCCCACACACAGTACAACACCATAGAAAAACATTAGCGTGTCCCACTCAGCTCGTTGCAATTGCTGAAATATATCAAAGTTTGGCGACTCCTCCTTAGGCATACTCGAATGCGTCGCCCCCTCCTCAAAGGAAGTCACTTCTTTGTGGCCCTGCCTTTTTAAGAAATAACCATATACTTTTAAGACACCTAGACCTGTCATCATTCCCACCATTGATGGTAGGTGAAGCACAATATGGAAAAGCACTGCCATACAAATGGTCATCAAAAATAAGAAAATAATCACAATCCCGCCTTGCTTAATCGCAACCGTATCTTCTCCTTTATCGGGAGCGCCTTTTGGCAAAAAGAAAGACATGATAATCGCTGGTACTAACCAATTAACAACTGAAGGGATAAATAAAGCGAAGAACTCAGTGAATTCAACTAAACCTTTCTGCCATACCATTAAGGTTGTGATATCACCAAATGGACTAAATGCACCACCCGCATTAGCTGCGACAACGATATTAATACAACCTAGTCCTACAAATGCAGCATTATCCTTTGAAACGGCCATCACGACAGCCGCCATTACCAAGGCCGTTGTTAAGTTATCAGCAATGGGTGAAATGAAGAATGCTAATAAACCAGTAATCCAAAAAATTGTTTTTAAAGAGTAGCCTTTTGATACCAACACCGCACGCAATGCAGCGAATACATTTCGTTCTTCTAAGGTATTTACATAAGTCATTGCGGCTAATAAGAATAATAGTAGCTCAGCATACTCTAAAATATTATGCTGAATCATAGCGTGAGCCGTGGTGGTATCCCCTTGTCCTTTATAAGACAAAGCAACCAATATCCAGATCACACCAGCAGCAATCATCACCGGTTTAGACTTACGTAAGTGCAAAAACTCTTCACCAATGACAAGCGCATAAGCAAAAGCAAAAATTATAACTGCGGCAATCCCCATTCCAGTACTGGTAAAATCCATTATAGGTACTCCACCACCACTGCTCGCCCAAGCATTCATACCTAGACAAGAAAATACAAAACCAAATACAACTACTAACAACTTATTCATTCCAATCCTTAAAAGATACAACTTCAACAATGCTCGCTGTATAGATTAGCAGAATAGAAAAATAACAAAAATAGCAAGTGCTAGGTAGCACTTGATACTTAATCGTGAGTATTTGGCTCGAATTTAGCTTTTGAAGTTAATTGATATCTATATCAATGTTAGCTGTTTCTGAGGCAACGCCATCATCATAAACAACTTTGATTGTTGTACTGCCCACCTCTACAATGGTGACAACACCCACATCACTCACCGTGACACTTGTGCCACTCTCAACACTCCAAGTCGTATTACTATCGTCTGTCACATCGAAGTCTGTCGAATTATCACTATATTGAATCGTTGCAACCAGCTCGATTGGGCTATCGCCAACCTCTCCTGATTCAACGTCTCTATCGCCATTAATTTTAACCCCTGTAATCGTAACAGGCGCTTCAATGTTCACCGCAACCGTATCAGTGTTATCGCCACAAGAGGCTGTGACATCTGCATCACCCACCGCTACTGCTGTCGCTAAGCCTTCGGTATTATCGTCATTCGAAATACTCAAATTCGCGGTATTATCTGACGCCCAAGTAACCGTGGTGGTAATGTCTTGGTCACCCACCAAATCACTATAGCTACCCATGGCAGTGAACTGCTGAGTACCGCCAGTATTAATCGTAATGTTATCCGGTGTTACGGTAATGGAGTCTAAAGTATCAGTGACAGCTAAGGGCGAATCATTGCTGTCGACACCATTTTCATGCTCTGCCGAAATAACTGTATCACCTACAATCAAAGCGGTGATGGTACCTTCGCTCCCTGTTTCATTGCTAATTGCAACCACGTTTTCAGCAGAAGATTTCCAAGTTATGTTTGGTGTTACATCACTCACTCTACCGTCTTCGAAAGTCCCTTCAGCAGTAAACTTCTGGCCTGAAGTACACACACCAATACTCGCCAAATCATCTTCAAGACTAATTACGATACTGGTCAATTCTGCTGATGAGGAAGATAAATCTTTACTACCAAATAAATCTGCTAATTCCGCCCGAATTTCGACAGCACCATCAGCGATACCTATTGCACTACCTGACGAATCAATGCTAATGACGCTTGAATCTGAACTTGACCACCTAACTTGGTCAGTAACATCTAATGCATCCGAGGCCCCTGAATCTATTTCAGCCATTGCAATGAAGTCTTCGCGTGCGCCCACTTCTAAAATCGTATTAGGGGAGCTAATGGTGATCGAGGTAATTTTCAAATCATTCACTTTTACGGCTTCTTTAAACTCATCATCACCATCACTGCCGCCACAAGCAGTTAAATTTAAAATAGACGCCAGCAATACCAACAACACGGTACTATGTGATTTTATTCTATTTATAGATGTCTCAATATGTTCCAACATTTTTTAATCCTTTTAACTATTCTGAGATCGCTTACAGCGGTTTAAAATTGATAACGCAAACCAAGACTAGCTCCGTCTATTTGAATATCATCTTGAGCGTAATATCGAACAGCCTGTAAGTTGATAAATAAATTTTCTGAACCTCCTAAACGAAACTCGACACCCCCACCATAACTAAAGTCATGAAAAGTAGCCTTACCAGGCTCTCCTGAACCACTACGGTCCATATCTAGCTCAGTGATTCCATAACCCAGCAAAAAATAGATTTTGCCACCTTCTGATTCAGGTGATTCAAAGCGGGCAGCCAAACCAAGCATATAACTCAAGCCCAAATCGATATCAAGATCTTCATCATCAGTACCGGTCATACCATAAAGTTCAATACCCACACCCTTTTCGATATACGCGCCAATTCGCCCACTTAAAGCCAAGGGCTTAAATTCGGCACTGGCATCTCCCTCTTCGACCTCACTAAAAATATAGTTTGCATCAATACCCGCATAGAGATCCAAGGCATAACTCGACATGCATTGGCTCATTAATAAAGCCGCCAATAAACCTTTATTTATCATATTTTCTCCACATTATCGTTAGACTTGATCGTCCTGGCACTGCATTCCATTGAATATATAAAATTTTTCAGAATTCTACCGCATCGAATAACATTCGTCTCGCTAAAGTTTTAACTATTTAAGTCGTTATAAAAAGAGGTCATTTAAAATTTTTATACTATATTGAAGAAGTTACGAAAATAAAGCTTTAAACCCCTTGCCCAATACCTTAACGACTCAAGCAGAATTAGGCGAATAAATGAACGGCGAACTAATGAACGGCGAACTAATAAACGTAGTCAGACGATCAACCGAACCCATTCATTTTTGTAAAAAAATAATAAGAAATATCAAATACAATAAAACAATTAGCCTTTGACGCTACTGACGTATCACCACAAAAAATATGATTACTCTATAAAAACATCCTTGATCGCAGGAACTGCATATGAACGCTTTTAAAAACATGAAATTGAAATGGAAGTTAACTACAGGTTTTTCACTCCCGCTTTTGTTACTAATCATCATTGCCACCACCGTAAACTTAAGCCTTTCGAAACTTTTAGAGCTTAACGGCTGGGTAAATCATACCCACGAAGTGATGGAAACCGGTGGCAGTATCACCTCATCACTGGTGGATATGGAAACAGGCTTACGAGGCTATTTAATTACGGGCGATAAAGGCTTTTTAGAGCCTTACCATCAAGGCAAAGAGAAGTTCCAAGAACTAGTTGATTACGGCAAGCAACAAGTTTCTGACAACCCCGATCAAGTCGGAAAACTCACAAAAGTAGAGCGCCTTAAACAAGAGTGGCAAAACAATCATGTAAGCGTTGCGATGCAAATCCGACAAGCTGCCAATGATGGAAAGGTTCCTGCTACGGATATTGCTGATTTCATTGATAAAGAGATCGGTAAAGCTTACATGGACAAAATGCGCGTCCAACTAGACGAGTTTATTGGTGCAGAGCAAGATTTAATTAGCGTAAGAGCAGCCGAACAACAAGCGACGGCTGACACCACGTCAAGCATCACGACTTTTGGTACTATTATCGCACTACTTTTAGGTGCGGCCGCAGCTATATTGATCATAAGAAATATGGGTCAATTAATAGGTGGCGAGCCAGATTACGCAATCAGAGTAGCGAGCCGAATAACCGAAGGGAACCTCGATGCTGAGGTTGAGATTAACCCATCCGACTCTCATAGTTTACTCCACGCAATGAAAGTCATGCGTGAAAGCCTACTCCAGCGCCGCCAGTCTGATCAAAAATTAGCTGCAGAAACAGCTCGAATTAGATCGGCACTGGATGTTTGTAATACCAATGTAATGGTAGCAGACGCCAATTTCGACATTATTTATATGAATGACGCCGTACTTTCGATGATGAAAACGGCTGAAGCCGATTTAAAAACTGACTTGCCAAACTTCGACGCTAGCAAGTTAGTAGGCACAAATATTGATTCCTTCCATAAGAACCCAGCACATCAACGCGGCATGCTGGAAGGCTTACGAACCACTTACAACGGCCAAATTACCGTTGGTGGACGCACCTTTGGACTAATCGCCACCCCTGTTTTTGACGACAACAATGCACGTTTGGGTACCGTTGTTGAATGGGAAGACAAAACAGAAAGACTAGCGAATGAAAAAATAGCGTTGGAGCTTTCCGCAAATAATGCACGTGTTAAATCTGCACTCGATGTTTGTAACACCAACGTCATGATGGCTGATGCCAACTTCGACATTGTTTATATGAACAGTGCCGTTCTCTCAATGATGAAAAATGCCGAAGCCGACTTGAAAACAGACTTACCCAACTTTGACTCAAATAAGTTAATAGGCTCAAATATTGATATCTTCCATAAAAACCCCGCTCACCAGCGCGGCATGCTAGAAGGTTTAAGAGACACTTATAAAGGCAGAATAAAAGTTGGCGGACGCACTTTTGGTCTAATCGCCACGCCTATTTTTGATGATAATAAAGATCGAATAGGCACCGTCGTTGAATGGGACGATATGACTGAACGTCTAGCTCAAGAAATTACAGACCAACGTTTAGCTAATGAAAACGCAGGCATCAAATTAGCACTCGACGTATGCGCCACCAACGTCATGATGGCCGATACTGAGTTCAACATTAATTACATGAACTCTGCGGTACAAAATATGATGCGTATTGCGGAAAGCGACTTAAAATCAGTGTTGCCAAATTTCAATGCAAATAATCTGATGGGCGCCAATATCGACGTTTTCCATAAAAACCCGGCTCACCAACGAAGCATGCTTGCAGGACTTCGTACTACGTACAGCACAGAAATTAAAGTCGGCTCACGTACCTTCGGCCTCATTGCTACGCCAATATTCAACTCTAATGATGAACGTTTAGGAACAGTGGTTGAATGGAACGACCGGACTGCTGAAGTATCCATTGAGAATGAAATGAACGCACTCATCACTGCAGCCAATGATGGTGACTTAAGCAAACGCTTAGAAATAGAAAGCAAAACAGGATTTTTTAAAGGCTTGAGTGAAGGCTTGAATACACTCATGAATAGCACCGAAGTATTTATCGGTGATGTTGGCCATGTATTTGAAGCAATGTCTGGCGGTGATTTAACCCAGTCAATTGTGAGCGAGTATCGTGGCGAGTTTAACCGTATTAAATCGAACGCTAATAACAGCGTTAGCAAACTTTCGGAAGTATTGAGCAAGATACAAAACTCCTCACGCACCGTCGAGACCTCCGCCACGGAAGTTGCTCAAGGCTCAGATGATTTAAGCCGACGCACAGAATCCCAAGCTAGCTCATTAGAAGAAACTGCGTCAAGCATGGAAGAAATTACCGCAACGGTTAAACAAACCTCCGAAAATGCGACTCAGTCAAACTCACTCGCTAATGACGCTAAGAAGAAGGCTGAACAAGGGGGCGAAGTAGTACAAGGCGCGGTGGTTGCCATGTCTGAAATACTTGATTCAAGCAACAAAATTAATGACATTATCGGCGTTATCGATGAAATCGCTTTCCAAACCAACTTACTTGCACTCAACGCGGCCGTTGAAGCCGCAAGAGCAGGCGAACAAGGACGAGGCTTTGCCGTTGTCGCGGGTGAAGTACGTACCTTATCCCAACGCTCTGCTGCTGCAGCGAAAGAAATAAAAGACTTGATTCGTGACAGCGTTAACAAGGTAGAGTCTGGCTCTGCACTCGTTAATCAGTCGGGTCAAATGCTAACGGAGATTGTACAAGCCGTTGATAATGTTGCCCTCATGATTAATGACGTAAATATTGCCGCCACAGAACAAAACAGCGGCATTAGTCAAATAAACCAAGCGATTACACAAATGGATGAAATGACCCAGCAAAACGCGGCATTAGTTGAAGAGTCCTCTGCTGCCAGCCGTGCTATGTCAGAAGAAGCTAGAAATATGAACAATATGATCGGCTTCTTTAATATGGGTCAAGGAGGTGGTAGCCCCTCTTTCGCCAGCAATTCCGAACCTGTTATCAAGTATCAAGCAGCACCTGCCCCCGCACCTTCGACCAAAAGTAAAGGAAGTGATAATGCAGCATCCTTTTCAAAAAGTGATGAATGGGAAGATTTTTAAACACTAAGCCAGCTAAACTAAAACCCACATATTGATGTGGGTTTTTTTTGCCCAGAATTTACAACTAAAAAACAAGCATCTAAACTTAGGGTATTAACACCGCAATCCACTCTAAGGAAAATGTAATTATGCGTGTTTTTTTTGCTCTTCCACTACCAGAACAACTAAAACTAGACATTGATCAATGGCGCACTCACAACATGCCCCCCTCAAGCAACACCGTTCCCTCAGCCAACTTTCATATTACACTTGCATTTACCGGTAACATTCGTGATAGCGATATCGAAGTTTTGTGCACCAGAACAGACGATTTAATTAAATCAGGGGCTTTTAAAGCAGGCAGCTTAAAACTGACCGAGACTGGCTATTGGGCAAAACCTGAAATTTTATGGATTGGACCAAACACTTGGTCAGAAAATTTAACTAAGCTCGCGCATAAGTTGCAGAATGTCGGTAGGAATTTTGGCGCAAAAAAGGATAAAAAGGCTTACCGCCCCCACCTGACACTGAGTAAAAAAATTCAAAGCCCCAGCCACCCAACCGTTCAACCAGACTTCCATTTAGACTACGATCAAGTGACTTTATATCATTCAATTTCCATGAAGAATGGCGTACGATACTTGGAAATAGAAAGCTGGCCTTTAGTATAAATACTATGTGTAAATCTTTGGCACCCGCGCAGTAACACCGGTTAGTAGGTCATAAGAAATCGTACCCGACAAAGCAGCCACCTGATCTACCGACACATATTTACCCCAAAGTTCAACACTGTCACCAATATTAATAGGATCCAAACCGGTCACATCAATTGCAAGCATATCCATAGAAACACGCCCTGCCAAAGAAGCTATTTGACCTGCGACGACAACAGGTGTCCCGTTTGGCGCGTAGCGAGGATACCCATCACCATAACCACCCGCTACAATCGCAATAATGGAGTCTTTTTCAGCCGTCCATGTAGCACCATAACCCACGGAGTCACCTACCCGAACATGTTTAAGCGACATAACCGCTGACTCAAACCTCATCACAGGACGTAAGTCGCAGTCCTGCGCTCGCTGATTTTCATGTGGCATACCGCCATACAGCATAATACCGGGCCTAACCCAATCACGATGCGCCTGATCATAAAACAGCACACCTCCTGAATTTGAGAGCGATTGAGGAACATGATTTAAAGAATGTGTTTTAATTATCGTATCGAAGCATTGGATTTGCCGACTTACTGCTTCTGAATCAGGCCAGTCACTACCTGAAAAATGGCTCATACAAGCCTCTAGCCGTAAATTGGGAAGCTGAGCCAACGCCAATAAAGCCTCACCGACCGCCTCTACTGAGAAACCAAGCCGGTGCATCCCGGTATCAAACTTTAGGCAGATATCAACCTTGTCAGAAAGGTTGTGCTTTTTAAATAAATCAAACTGCCAAAAACTATGCAATACCCAGACAATTGAGTGTTGAACCGATAATGCTAGACAAGACTCACTAAAAGGCCCCTCAAGCACCCAGATAGTATTCCTAATTCCGCCATCTATTAGTCGTTGTGCTTCTTCAGCTGTCGCGACGGCCAGCATGGATTTTGGGCCTGCAGCTTCAGCCATTTCAAGTAAACCATGACCATAAGCATCCGCTTTAATCACTACAAGCACCTCAGAATTAGGCGCCAACTGTCGTGCGATGTTTATATTATGCCCAAAGGCTGATCGATCAATGATCGCCCTAACCGGACGGCCTTCGAATACCGTTGAAGCTTGCTGATTATCACTTCGCCTTAGTTCTGACATACTCGCACTAAACCTTAAAAGTCATCATCGTAAGAGCCCGGAGCCAAATCAACAAACTTTGTATATTGGCCCTGAAATGCTAACTTACATTTCCCGATCGGACCATTTCGCTGCTTACCAATAATAATTTCAGCCATGCCTTTATCCGGACTTTCATCGTTATAATATTCATCACGATAAATAAACATAATCACATCAGCATCCTGCTCAATCGCCCCCGACTCTCGTAGATCTGAGTTCATTGGACGCTTATCTGTTCTTTGCTCCAAACTTCGGTTTAACTGCGACAATGCGACCACCGGGCACTTCAATTCTTTAGCTAAAGCTTTTAATGATCGAGATATTTCTGAAATTTCAGCCGTACGACCATCTTTAAAACCTGGTATTTGCATTAACTGCAAATAGTCGATCATGATCATACCGATGTCTTGCTTTAATTCTCTGGCAACCCTTCTTGCCCTAGAACGTACCTCGGTTGGACTTAAACCCGCCGTATCATCAATATAAAGCGGTTTGTCTTTCAATATACTGACAGCAGAAGTCAGTCTAGGCCAGTCGTCTTCTTCTAATTGACCTGAACGGACACGTGTCTGGTTAATCATACCCAGTGAAGAAATCATTCGCATTAATAGCGAATCACCCGGCATCTCCATACTAAAAACTAATACCGGCCTCTCCCCTTTTATAAGTACACTTTCAACGAGGTTCATCGCAAAAGCGGTTTTACCCATTGAAGGACGTGCTGCCACAATTACTAGGTCAGAAGTTTGCAAGCCAGACGTCATTTCATCCAAATCGCGAAAACCTGTTGTGACACCGGTAATCGATTCGGTAGAGTTAAAAAGTTCATCGATTTTCTCGAGCGTCATAGTCAAAATCGGGTTAATCGATATTGGCCCACCATCCTGCCCTGTTCGGCCTTCAGCAATTTGAAAGACTTGGCGCTCTGCATTGTCTAATAACTCTGAGGTGGTTCGTCCTGCTGGGTTAAACGCGCTGTCAGAAATTTCACCCGACACCGCAATTAGACTTCGCAACACTGCTCGCTCATGTACGATATTCGCATAAGCACGTACGTTCGAGGCACTTGGGGTTTTTTCAACCAACTCCCCCAAATATGCCATGCCCCCGACATTATCTATTTCTTTAGATTGCTCTAACTCTTCTGCGACCGTGACAACATCTAGTGCAGCCCCCATATTCGCCAAACGACTAACCACACGATAAATTAAGCGGTGATCCTGACGGTAAAAATCCTCTTCCATTACCAGGTCACCAACAACATCCCATTTACTGTTATCCAGCATTAAGCCACCCAGAATGGATTGCTCGGCTTCAATGGAATGAGGGGGAACTTTAAGACTTTGGGTATCTTGGTCGATGACGGCCAATGGAGGACTCCTATCATAGCGGTAGGTTGGCGTTACGGTAAGAATCTAATTCGTAAGCCACAAACAAATACGGCCTGAGAATATACAGGATATTCCCAAGCCGTAAAAGTAGCATTCTGAAGTTTCAAGTCAGGCAAAAATATTTTTACCTACTAAAAACCTAGCCTGCATATTACTCAGTATCGATTACTCAGCAACAACTGCTAATTTAACAATTGCTGTTACATCACTGTGTAATTGTACTGCGATTTCAAAATCACCTACTGTACGTAAAGAACCTTCTGGTAACTTCACTTCAGATTTAGCAACTTCAACGCCTGCAGCAGATACTGCATCAGCGATATCACGTGTACCGATAGAACCAAACAATTTACCTTCGTCTCCAGCTTTAGAAACGATAGTCACCGCTAGGTCATTCAACTTCGCAGCACGTGCTTCAGCTTCTGCCATTTTTTCAGCAGCCGCTTTTTCTAATTCAGCACGACGTGTTTCAAATTCAGCAACATTTGCATCATTTGCAGGTACAGCCTTACCGAATGGAATAAGGAAGTTACGACCGTAACCAGATTTAACCGTTACCGTATCGCCTAAACTACCTAATTTTCCAACTTTCTCGAGTAGAATAACATTCATCTCGTGATCCTCTGTTCAATTGCTATATTATTTAAGTGCAACCAAGGGTTCCAACTCAACCTAAAATATCTTTTTCAAGCTTATTGTTGCGCTTGAATTCTGCTTCTAAAATTCACCAAACTATCTAATAATGCAAGCACTACCAGTAATATTAGTACAGTGGGAAACAGAATAAAGACCGAGGCATACAAGCCGAATATCCATTGACCACCCAATTTTCTTTTGCCGACCACGCCATGCACTAATGCCAGACCACAGACAATAAAAGGTACTGTGGCGATCATCAAGACTAAAACCGGTTCAATGCTTATTGAAGCGGCAAACATTACTGCTAGCACTACTCCCATAACAAAACGCGGACTCAGCCTCATTTGATGAAACTCTTCCTGCCAACCACCAGGGTTAAATAACCGAGCCTGCCATGAGCGCGCCAGAAAAACTGACCCAACTGCCATCCCATAAAAGGATGCGGCAAAACTAGCGATCATTAATGTTCGAAAAGCGCTATCTAGAATAGTGTCGTATTCTTCAGGAGCATTTTTTGCCAGCTCTTGAAGCATCACTTCACCCATTTCCATCAGCATATCGATCATTTCGGGCATTATATAAGGTGCCAACAAGCCTGTTATCAAGCTTATTACACCACCCGTTACCAAAGTGCTTTGCCAGGATACTGTGTATCGCAACACACTCGCCATAGCAAATGTTGATATCAATACAATCAGTGCACCAGGATCCTGCAAACCAAACCACCATCCCAGTGCGGGGATGATCGTCCATATAAAGACTACTAAGCCCTGACTTAGGCCTTGCCGCAAAGTAATTAAAGCAATTGTAGCGGCACCAAACCAAAACATCATTGGTAGCATCACACTAATACTTGCTAATAATATAGCTTGCTTAGGGCCTCGCATGACGTATTTTACTAATTCATGCATCAAACAGCTCTTCTTACAATTTTACTCATACAAAAATTCACTACGACTTAAACTTATTCGTGGTGATTATCTGTGTAAGGTAAAATTGCTAGGTAACGTGCACGCTTAATAGCAGTCGCCAATTGACGCTGATATTTAGCTTTTGTACCAGTAATACGACTTGGTACAATTTTACCTGTTTCAGATACATAACCTTTTAAAGTTTCA
>Ga0209290_1000910_pt1 | contig 17187 bp, 14 predicted proteins | sample EN1Hudsemesocosm_2_FD_184632 | JGI IMG/M metagenome (GOLD analysis project Ga0209290, IMG submission 184632) | Methane-oxidizing microbial communities from mesocosms in the Hudson Canyon - EN10B Hudson Canyon (SPAdes) (version 2) | ecosystem: Environmental > Aquatic > Marine > Cold seeps... | reverse complement strand
AGATTGAATATTCAAAAGGATGCTTGGTATGAGTAAAAAGTTCTGGGGCCTGACGGGCGCTTCAATAATAGGTGCTGCTGCGCTGTTTCATTTTGCGACTTTACCACCTGCACCTCCCGGCATTCCACCTGTACCCGAGCATATCGCCATACCTGACATACCTGCTTTAACACCTTACGATATGCCGACAGGTCAGGTTGAAGTGTCAAATGAGCCTTACCAAGCGACCTTTCGTAGCGTCTCACTCCCCGACTTAGTTGAACGCGACTTAACGACCGGCGTTTATAAAGGTACGCCCTACTGGTTAGAAAGAGCGGAGTGGTTCAATGAGCATTATTACGACACCTTAGCGGCACGCAAAGTATGGCCGGAAGGCAAGTCACCAGAAACACATGAACGTGGCGACCCAGTCAGCTGGTCGATTGAGCCTATTCCCCAGTATGTGCCACCACCTTGCGACCAAACTCAACCAACGGGTTATGACGCTGAAGGTTGCCGCTACGTGATGGCACTGTTTAAAGATATTGAAGCAAAAGACCCGGAACAAGCACAAGCATTACGCGAACAAGCGCGTCGTGGTCGTGATGTTTGGTTTAAAGGCACCTTTGGTAACCAGGATGAAAACATACTTCATCAGACCCGTATCGTTGGCAAAGAAAATATGAATTACCCCTGGTTAGATACGCGTACGCGGCCATATCGTTTTACCAAATGGGGCCTGATCAACGACCCTGATTGCGAGCAAGGTGACGCTTCAAGCAATTGGTATGACAAGTGTCAGGACCCGCACTCTTCAGGTGTACTCGGTTACCGTAAGTATTACCAAGAATCGACTAAAGATGAGTCGGGCAAGGTTGTTTATGATGCTCGCACCGCTGCCTATGACGAAAACGAGATAAAAGAAAACAAACGTTTCGCTATTGGCCACCCCTGCGTTCAATGCCACGTGGCGTTTGATCCGACCAATCCTCCGAAGGACCCTAATGAGCCTGAGTGGAATAACCTTAGCGCGACCATAGGTAACCAGCATACACGCCAGCCGATGGCATTTTTCCAAGATGTACCTGAAGACCATCTTGCCAACCAAGCGCTGATGGGTGGCCGTTTAGGCACGATTGACACCTCCATTGTCGCCTCTGACTGGAGCCATAACCCAGGCACCCAGAACAAGATTATGGACTTCCAGAACAAGCGAGTTTTTGAACATGTGATGAAAGACCCAGTCACCGGTGAAGTCTCTACGGCGCAAACTCGCCACGTATTGAAAGGCGGAGAAGACAGCGTTGGCGAACATTTAGCGCTGATTCGTGTATATATTAACATTGGCATGTGTACTGAAGAGTGCTGGGTGCCAAATTTCAGCTACCCAGGCCAACTCATTGGACAAGGTACGGAACAAAGCCCAATGCGCATTATGCAATGTGCCAATGAGTGTGATGCCTGGAACTATGCTGACGCTAAAATGGATGACTTGGCAGCATTCTTAATAACTGGTGGCCCGACTTACCTTCTGGCCTCTAAAGATCTAGACGGCAAAGCAGGCAAAGACTATATCGACACCGCTAAAGTACCAGAGGGTAAAAAAATCTTCGCCCGCGAATGTGCCGGTTGTCATAGCTCAAAAATGGCCCCTGAAAATATTCGCGCCGATAAGAATGCCCTCAGTAAATTCTATGAAGGTCATGTCTTCGGGAAAGAAGATTACTGGCAGTATGAATTTTCTGAGGCTGAGCGAAATGACCCCACGTTCATTGCTAAATTTCTAACAACCGACGCACAAGGCCTAACACGCCCCAAGCAGTTTGCTGACGATGGGGTATTTGGTCAGGACTGGTTATCGAATGATGAGCTAATCCCTTTCAATATTATTGGCACTAACCGCTGTCGCGCACTGCACGACAACCATAATGAAGGCCATATCTTTGAAGAGTTCTCCTCGGAAACTTACAAAAATGCCCCCTCTCCTGGTAGCGTGCCGCGTATTTTGAACCGTTTAGCACCAGGTATTGGTGGTATGCAAGTAGGTGAGAAAAAGATTGAAGGCGGCCCGGGTTATCTTCGAAACTTCTCACTCTTATCTGCGTGGGCAACCGCGCCTTTCCTGCATAACAATGCGATTGGTGAAGTTACCTTCCTGGAAGATGGCTCGCCTGATTACACCGTCAAAGGGCGTATTGAACAATTCGAGTTAGCCTTTGATGAACTAATGAAATCAGATGACCCGCTAGCTGATAATGCCAGACCACAGAAAATATCAACCTTCCAGCATGATTTACAGCTCACGCCAGATGGTCAAGCCGAAGGGCCTATCGAACTCACGATTCCTAAAGGCACCCCTGTTGGTGCGGTGACGTCTTCTAACCCTCACGACGCACTGTTTATGAAGTGCGGTGATTTGGTTGAGAACAAGGGCCATCAATTTGGTATAGATTTACCCGCCAACGAAAAACTCGCACTACGTGAATTCCTTAAAATGATGTAGGGAGATCAGTTCAATCTGACAGAGGTAAGCACCCACTTACCTCTGTCACGAGGAACTCAATAGTATGAAGTTAACAAAACTAATTGCACTTTTGGGGCTAGCCGGCCTAATACTGACCGCCAGCATATACCTGGCTATCAACTACGCCAGCACGCCCTCTATTTCTGAGCTGACTCAAGCGACACAAGACAAAACACCAACCTTGCTCAACAATCTCATTCCGGATACGGACCTGCCACCTGAAGGTACGCGTTCTTTATTCGACCACTTGATCACTCAAAATGAAGGACTGCCGTATCCCTTTAGCCAGTTTAGTATTTTATTGCAGGATGCTCACCCTGAAAACAAAGCACCACTCTCATTATTGATACCACATGGTCGCTCCTTACTAAAAGGCCAAGCAAATAACGCCCTACCACGTATTCTAATCACTCCGGATTTTCAGCAAGCAAACACATCAGCTGGTTTAGGCATAAATACCCAAGGACAGCTATTTTTGGGTTTTGTGGAAGCGGCGAATGAAATTGAAGTCATCAGCTACAACGAAGCCGCAGGTCGGTTTGAATTTCAGCTAGTACAGAATTACTGTGAAGGCTGCGTCCCGCGGATAGTTTATGCCCGGCGCGCTATATGCCTGACTTGCCATCAGGGCGGCACGCCTATTTTTTCGCAACGCCCTTGGGATGAGACCAATGGCCAACTGAAGGTTTCCTCAAGCATTCGTAAAGAGAGAAAGATTCATAATTTAGGTACTCGCGATATAAGTACTGGGGATACAAGTACTAGGAATATAAGTAATGCTGATGAATACTGGGGCGTAGCAATAAAACAGCCACTAGCGACACCCGAACGCTTTGATGAATTGACAGATATTGGTAACTTCTTCATGGCGAGTCAGGCGATCTGGTTAGATGGCTGTGGCGAAAAGGGTAACGAGTGTCGTCGAAAGTTACTTTCACTTGCCTTACGCTTTGCAGACCAGCCCGGTTTGTTTGATCCTGAAAGTACTGAAGTTGAAACCTTGCGTCAATTGTGGGACAGCAGCTTTCCAGAGAATGGCATCGCTGTGCCTGAATCGGACTTAAATAATCGCGACCCGAGCGGTGATAGTAATAGTTTTACCAACTGGTTATATGCCGTATTTACCCCCGACATTCATTTTGGTGACGGCGCTAAAAACAATGAAGATTTAAGTGCCTTTGAAAAACTCCCCCCTTTACCCCCCGCACTTGACCCACTCACCGTGCGCGCACCCAAAAAAATTATGCACAAAACAGATATTGACGGCGTATACGGTATTGCACGCTTTTTTACCGAGGGCGATTTGGCCTCACTCAATAAACACTATGCTTACAAACTAGAAGCTTTACTAAATAAAGTGGCGCTCTTACCAAAGCCGTTTTTTGCTGCCAAGCCTTTCTCTCGCGTTAAGGTGATGCAAGCGTTGCTGGATACACCCCGCGAATATTGTTGCCTGGACACCGCTGAGATGTCGCCGCCTCGGGTGAGTGGCGTACCGGAATTAGCTATCACCCAACATCCTGAATTGAAACTCTTCGAAGAATATTGTTTTACCTGTCATCGGGGTAATCCCGCCAAACGTTTGGACTTCATGTCTGGCGACACCGAAGCACTAGTGCTTGAAAAGATTCAGGCCAAAAACGAAATAAGAGAGGCCCTCGACTGGGCGCGTTATCAGCAAACAGATAAAGCCAGTAAATTGATGCCACCAAGGGATTCGGTACAATATCGAAAACTAAAACAAGCAGGCGAACAAGCGCGCGAGAATATGCGTGATACCGTTCCGAGCATGTTTAGTTTTTAAATATAGCGGAAAATAACTAATATTTGTAAGATGAAAATGAATAGGGAAATATATAAATGAAACGCATTCTAAATGCTACAACAAGTAGATTGATGCAAGTCACTTTGGTTTTTATCTTAAGCATGAATGCTTTATCGGCGTTTGCTATGCCGTCTTTTGCACGCCAGTTTAAACATCAGTACGGTTATATACCGTCCTGCCACGCTTGCCATCAAGAAGGCGGCGGTACTCCTTTAAATGACTACGGCCAAGCATTTAAAGATAAGGGTAAAAACACAGCGGCGTTTAGTTTAATCGCCACGCTCGACAGTGATTTGGATGGTTTCAACAATGCGCTAGAAGCCACTAAAAAAGCTAACCCGGGTAGTGCTAAATCTACCCCCTCCAAGCCCGGCAACTGGCTAGACCTTTCCAGTTTGATCCCGAAAGCAGTACAAATATTATTCCCAGATGCCACTGCCTGGAAGCCACTTGATGCCATATTAACAGCAAAAGATATAAGCCGGGCTGAGAGTATGGGAGTAAGTTTGAGTGCCGAAGATGAAAATACCATTTACATTCCCGTCGCTAATCGTCGCCCAATCGGCACTGCATTAATCTTTCCGGTTGAATACCAAAGCAAAACCTTTTTCTTGTTAATGACCACCGATCGTCAACTTAATATTAGCCAGATCAAACCCTTGAATGCTGGAAAGGCAGAGCTAAAACTAGCGCCTGAATTACTGAAAAGTTTTGTCGGCACAGCGCTGCAGTCTGTTAATTTGAATGAAACGAATAGCCTGGCCGCGAGCATTAGTCTCGCAGTAAAAAGGGCCGGCGTGCTCGTTTATATGCGTTTAAAAGGAGCTTAAGGACATGTTTACACGCCTTAGTCATTATTTAGTCAACTCAGAATGTGTACGCGCTTTGTTCGTACTTTTTTTCATTTGCACCATTTTACTCAGCACCTCTCATGCCTTGGCAGATGATACTGACTTTGATTTTTTTAGCGATCAAGCCATTGCAGCAGAAAACCTTATTATCGTGCCAGCTGAAAAACCCGCGTGGATGACCATTGGTGGCCCGATTGCCTTAGTGGCCTTTTTTCTGGGAGCTTGCCTCATCGTCAACTGGCTCTTCCCCTTTAGACAAACCGGGCTCGAGTTTAATTTGCATGATCTGCCTATCGCGGCTCAAAGAGGTATCGGCATGGCCGTGGTGCTCTATGGAATCGCCTTGGTATTTGGGGCCATGGAGGCACATTATCAGGTGAACCTTCACGGTGACGCCCCCACATACTTCGAACAAATGGGCATCGGCAAGCTGATAGCGTTTACCCATGCACATTTATTTGGCTTTACCACCAGTTTTTTTATTATTGGCATCCCCTTCTCTCTGCACTTCAGCCGCTTAAAAGTGTATCAGTGGATTTTCCCGATCGGCTTAATTGCCTCTCTCACAGACATCATTTCCTGGTGGGGCATGAAGTATGTTTCAGCGAATTTTGAATACATCACCTGGGGCTGTGGACTGGTGTTCTCGGTGTGTTATATGTGGATGTTGATTGGCCTGGTCAGGGTACTGTTTTTCCCAAAAGTAAAATGGCTACCCGATTTTATTAGCGAGGATCGTCAACGTCAGTGGAAAGAAAAAAACCCACCATCTTAGTATTCAAGGCTTCAAACTAGACCTAACTGCTTTGAATCTAGGTTTGAATTTAAGCGGACAAGACAAGAATGCCCGCTAATAAGACACCGGCTATTGAGACAATTCAATTTGACTTAAATCTACAAAGAGCGCTTTGTTGTGGAGAGCGCGCCTATAAAGACGATTTCGGTTTCATGATGGTGTTAATAAAGTAGGATGCACGAAAAATATCCAGAGTATGGATGGATCTGGTGCTAACTGAAGACTAGAATACCAAAGGTGTACTTTCAGGGAGTGAATACTTTAGCAAGTAGCTGTCACTACGAGGTTAACATGAAAATATCTTTGTTTTTATTAACGAGTGTTTTTTTTATTACCCTTTTTTCGTCCCCCGAGGTTGTCGCTGAAAAATCAATTTCAGTGGTATGTACAGAATGGAAAGGCTATACAAATAGAGATGGAACCGGCATATATTGGGATATTGTAAAAGCGGTATATGAACCTTTAGGCTTTAAGGTGCGAACTCAAATCTACCCTTGGAAAAGAGCAGAGTTTATGGTCGAGCTGAAGCAGGCTGATGCACTTGTTGGTGATTATTATTATGCTGAAAAAGATGGAAAAGAGAGGTTGTACCCTCTTTGGCATTTAAGTGTTGAAGATCCAATTATTGCCATTTTCAGGAAAGACCGTCATGAGATTGATAGTATCAATTCACTCAATGACAAGACCATTATTTGGATGAGAGGATACGATTTTGATCAGATATATCTAAAAAACATTCGGCACCAAAAACGTGAAATTGATTCAGAAGCTAAAGGTTTGAATCTAATAAAATTTGGTCGTTATGATATTTTCTTGGATTATCGCGCCAATATTGAAGCTGCTTCTGAAAAAGCAGATATTGACCTTTCTTTTTTTGAAACCGCAATTATGAAAAATGGGAATAAACTCTATTTGAATTTTTCAAACACAGATAATAGCAGAAAACTTATTCAAATTTATGATCGTAGAATTCCTGAATTGTTGAAAAGCGGTGAGTTAAAGAAAATTTTTAAAGATAATAATTCAAGCCTAAGTAAATTCGGACCCGAGCGATATAGCAATTCCAAAAAATAGTTTGAAAAGTTACCTGTTATCAACATCGATTTTTATGGCATACGTAAAGGTCAAGATTTTCTTCATGAGTCTTGACCAAAACAAGTGACGATGAATTTTGTATTTAGATACAATTCAAACTGTTAAAAGAGACTCGGGCACCCCGTAGCAATGGGGTCAGCAAAACGAGGCCAATCTTCTTCCCCCATCACTATAAGCTTACCTTTACTAATAATACTCCCTAAGGTGGCGAAAGCTTCCCGTATTTGAGTTCCCCCACATAAAAGCTCGGTTTTAGTCCAGGAAACCCCCAATAAGGCGTGAACTCCGAGGATGTCGCGACATTCGGAAAATCAGGATTACGCTTCGATGGACCGGCAATCGTTTTTTCCATCACCATCGACATATACTGGTCCAAGGCTCCTTCCAGGGTATTTCCGTTTAGAACTATTTCCATCCCTGTGGATTTCGCGAATTCCCTAAGCCCTTTGATACCAGATCGTTCAGGTGCGTAACAGTCCGCGGAAATACCATTCTCACTTGTCACGAATAAGCCATCAGGCGTATGGGCAACCAAAGAATGATTTCCTTCAGTGTGGCCAGGCGTTTGAACCAAGGCAACACTATCACCGAGCATCACACTAGAGTCTAAAAGAATTACTTTGTCCGGTCTCACCCCATCAATCCCATTCGGGCAGTACCAGGTTCGTTGCGGGGGCAATAACGATAGCGTTGAAACCCACTCCTGCTCCATGACTAATAACTTCGCGTTGGGAAAATAGCCCGGTATGTTGTTGGTACCCAACCATTTACGAACATCTTGTGTATGAAGGTGATCGTACGAAATGAAGTCGATATCTTCAGGCTTTAAGCCAATCTTTTGTAGCGCTTGTTCAACATCGTTAAACCTAGGCGATAGAAAGCGCATCATCGGTGCTTGGAGTGCCCCTAAAGATTCACGCAGGTTCTTAAAAAAAGGCGTTTCTGCGTTACCGTCTATATCTGATGGCGAGAACAATAAGGTCTTCAGGCCTGCTTGGCTGTTGAACTGCACAACAAACAATCTGTTCAAGATATGCAAGTAAGGACTCTTTGCCGTGGCAACATTCAACAAGCCATATTTGGTCGGGTAAGGAACACGAATCAAGTCAATGCTCTGATAGAAGCCAACCTGCTGATCCAAATTAAGCATGAACTCTCTAAACTCTTTTGCAGATTGGCGGACCGCTTCTAGTCGAGCACTCGGAGAAAGGTCGATACGTGATCTATCAAAGTGCGTGATTTTTCTAATACCGTGCTGCTCTAGTGTCTCTATTGATGGTTTCTCGTAATTCATAGTGGCGACCATATCTGTGATGTGTAATTTTCTTATACACTGTAATGCTTTTGATGGAGCATTAATTGATTTTTTACGTCACATTATTGATATTATACGACAGCTAGTATCTTGAGAGTGTTATCTGGAGGGCTATGTATTTAATTCGAGCGGGGCGATTTAGAATCTGTAAGATCAAACCCTGTTATGACTTTTACAATTAATATGATTCCCCATACAAAAACGGCCAGCGAGTAGCTGGCCGTTTTACCTTCATTTTAGGCTTAGCTGCCTTGTGTTCTTTAAGCCTGGGCTAATTTATCACGTACTTGCTGCGCGATGCCCGGCTTAATTTTATCATTATCTAACAACCAGTTTATCGAAGCTTTAAGTGAGTCATCTGATTTACGCGGTGTTATACCGAAAGTATCAATACTCTCCTGGAAGTCATAAAAACCCCAGCGCTCTGATACTTCATAAATCAGGTCATAGGTAAACGGTGGCGTTATACCAAAAAGCTTACAGAACTTTTCAACGATTCTCGCCGTAAATAAAGTCAGACCACGCCCTGTTGGCAAGTGCATTGGCTTGCGCCCTGTCAAGCGCTGTACTTTCGTGCCTAGATCCTTAACCACGCAGTTTTCGCCACCAGCAATATAACGTGCACAGTTTTCACCTTTGGTTAAAGCCGCTACGTGAAAATCCGCGACATCACGTACGTCAACCAAGTTCATGCCACCAATATAAGTCTGACCCGAACCATTGATCCAATCCATCACCATTTGGTTCGAAGGCGTGATGCGGTAATCATAAGCCCCTAATACAATCGCAGGACAGATCACCACTAAATGGATATCGAACTTTTTAGCCAGCTCTTGCGCGGCCCTTTCACTCTGGGTTTTCGCAATATAGTAAGGGTTCTGAGCATCCTGATTCCAGTCTTTTCCGGTCAATAACTTGTTCCGGTCGTAGGAGAAACCAATAGAGGCAATCGAGCTGGTGTACACCACGCGTTTGATGCCCGCTTTATGGGCAGCTGCAAATACATTTTTAGCGCCTTCAATAGCCGGTTCAACGATTTCTTCAGGTGTTTTGGCAATGGTCTTATAAACAGCAGCAAGATGAATAATGGCATCACATCCGACAACGGCCTGGTCAAGACTTTCTGCCTTCATCACATCACCGTAGCAATACTCAATATCCAGACCTTCCAAACCTCGTGTATCTGACTCTTTACGAACAAAAGCCTTAACTTGATAATTCTTACTTATCAATGACCTAACAACATTCGCACCAATATGACCGTTTGCACCCGTAACCAAAACCTTCATAGTAATCCCTATATATGAGTAACTTGCGACAGATTAGAGTATGTCAGACCTTTATTGTCAACTACGATGAGTAACTCGACCGTCTCCCCTGCGGCATTTCCAAAAGTACATGTCCAGAATATGTTCATTTTGTAATCAAAGCACAAGCATAAAAAAAACAACTAAGGTAAAAATGATACACAATAAAAACAGGAAGACCGACAATGAAAAAAGCAGCATTATATTTACTGATCCCCTCACTTTTACTCCCTCTCACCTTATCTGCTGAAGTAAATATTGTGGAGCCTGATGCTCCAAGCGTTGTAGCTAGATTAAATTCATTGCCTGCTACGGCAGCGGGTCAAAGTGGTACCTGCGCCTTTGCCAAGGGCGAGTTAGAGAATCGTGAGTTGAAGCTAAAGCAACTTAAGAAAAGTGATGACAAACAAACTGAAATGCATTCAGCCGAAAAAGGCATTGAACGCTGGAAGGCAAAGGTTAGTCAGTTCTGTCAATAATTAACCCCTTAAAGCAAGGATTGAGGCGCTAGCCATGCAGTATTTTTTGAATGATGGCTAGCCAGCTTCATCAATGTAGCGCTTTTTTCGCCAGTAGTACCGGCAATTGCTTGGCTAAGTAATCTACCAGCATTCTTATTTTGGTGGATAGCTGGCGATTATGCGGATATAGAGCCCATATACCTTCTTCTGGTTCACGGTAATTATCTAGCAGAGAGATCAAACGCCCGGCATTCATATTCGGTTCCACATAATAATCGGGTAATTGAATGATGCCAATATCTTTCAAGGCGGCGTCAACTAAGCCATAACCACTATTGCAACGAAGTTTGCCACTAACACGGATATTTCTTATTTTTCCTTTTTCTGCAAAACGCCAAACATCATGCGTACCCAATAAGCAGTTATGCCCTGCTAACTCAGACAAGGTATGTGGCTCACCATAACGCTGCAGATAGGTCGGAGTTGCACAAACAAACATCGTTCGGGTCGCGAGTTTTTTGGCCATTAAACTGGAATCACTCAAATGCCCGAGGCGAATGGCGAGATCATAACCGCCCTCGACCAAATCGACAGTTTGATTGCTTAGGTGAATATTGACCTCCAACTCAGGGTATTGACGAACAAAGTCATTCACCAAGGGCACAATATTTTCTTCGCCGTAGGTGATGGGAGCCGTGAGTTTTATTTTACCCCGGGGCGTTTGACTGAGGTTGGTAATCGCTCGCTCTGCAGCTTCCAAACCATCCACCAGCTGGCGGCAGTGTTGATAATAAACATGTCCCTCTTCTGTTAAGGCAACTTTTCGGGTGGTGCGATAGAAAAGTTTGGTGGCTAACCTTTTCTCGATGGCACTCACTTGTCGACTCACTTGTGCCGTAGAAATGCCAAGCTGTTTAGCCGCTTGGGTAAAACTTTCTGTTTCTGCCACGGCGACAAATTCATTGACCCCTTCCCATTGAAACATTGTTACCCACCAGTAAAAGTATTTTGCATTATAAGGCGATTATCAATTACAAGGAAATAAATATAATGGTGAACAGTCGCATTAAGAGCAGAGTTCACGACCCTATTACAAACAAAGTTAAGAGGCCATTCTATGTCTGAGCAATTTATCAAATCAAAAGCTGCTATCGCCTGGGGCCCTAAACAGCCTCTATCTATAGAAGAAATCGATGTCATGTTACCCAAAACTGGAGAGGTATTGGTCCGTGTTGTGGCATCGGGCGTGTGCCATACCGATGCATTCACATTGTCTGGCGATGACCCTGAAGGTATCTTCCCTGTTGTACTCGGTCATGAAGGTGGCGGCATTGTTGAGCAAGTCGGTGAGGGCGTCACTAGCGTGCAAGTCGGCGACCACGTCATACCTCTTTATACTCCTGAGTGTGGTGAGTGCAAATTTTGTAAATCTGGAAAAACCAATTTGTGCCAGAAAATTCGTGAAACCCAGGGCAAAGGTTTAATGCCAGATGGCACCACACGTTTTTATAAAGATGGCCAGCCAATTTTTCATTATATGGGCTGCTCTACCTTCTCGGAATACACCGTGCTACCTGAAATTTCATTGGCGAAAGTCAACCCTGAAGCACCACTTGAAGAAGTCTGTTTACTTGGCTGTGGCGTAACGACGGGCATGGGCGCTGTAATGAATACAGCCAAAGTTGAAGAAGGTGCAACCGTGGCAATCTTTGGCTTGGGTGGAATTGGTCTATCGGCAGTGATCGGCGCGACCATGGCGAAAGCTAGCCGTATTATTGCCATTGATATCAACGAAAGTAAGTTTGATCTGGCGCGTAAACTCGGAGCAACAGATTGCGTTAACCCTAAAAACTTCGATAAGCCTATTCAAGATGTGATCGTAGAGATGACTGATGGCGGCGTTGATTATTCCTTTGAATGCATCGGTAATGTCGACATTATGCGTTCAGCACTTGAATGCTGCCATAAGGGCTGGGGTGAATCGGTGGTCATCGGTGTCGCCGGGGCAGGTCAAGAGATCTCCACCAGGCCTTTCCAGTTGGTAACCGGTCGAGTCTGGAGAGGTTCTGCCTTTGGTGGCGTTAAAGGTCGCACAGAATTACCTGACTATGTCGAGCGTTACCTGGCTGGCGAATTCAAACTATCTGACTTCATAACGCATACCATGGCGCTTGAAAAGATAAATGAAGCCTTTGACTTGATGCATAAAGGCGAAAGTATTCGTAGCGTTATTCATTTTGATAAATAGCTTATTCGCTCTGATAAATAGCGTTATTCATTGTGATAAGTAGCGTTGTGTTTTTTGACAAGCCGCACTTCGACTAATGCCTGTAAACAAAGGGCGAAAACACTCAGCGCTCAGCTAATAATACTCATGTCTCAATACTCACTCTTGCCCTCTTCAATGGGGGCTTCTTGAGCGACACTCACTTAGTAAAAACGAACGCGGTAAAGACTATGGACATTGAAAACCTCGCCAGCAATAAACTCTATGGCGGCTGGCAAAAGCAGTATCGTCATCACTCAGCAGTTCTGCATTGTGATATGCGTTTTTCGATCTACCTGCCACCTCAAGCAAGCACTGATAAAAAAGTGCCCGCTTTATACTGGTTATCTGGCCTCACCTGCACAGATGAAAATTTCATACAAAAAGCAGGCGCTCAACGAATTGCTGCTGAGCTGGGTATGGCTCTGATAGCGCCAGATACCAGCCCCCGAAATAATGAGCAAGTCAAAGACGTAGCAGATGATGACGCTTATGATCTTGGTCAAGGGGCAGGTTTTTATGTCAATGCGACTCAAGCGCCTTGGAATAGACACTACCAAATGTACGACTACATAGTAAACGAGCTGCCAGCGCTGATCGAAGCCACCTTTCCAGTTTCTGGGCAACGTGCTATTTCGGGCCACTCGATGGGCGGTCACGGTGCATTGACCATCGCGCTGCGCAATCCCGCTCGCTTTAGCTCAGTCTCAGCCTTTAGCCCTATTTGTAACCCGACACACTGCCCTTGGGGTAAAAAAGCCTTTAGTGCCTATTTGGGACAAGATAGTGACTCATGGCAGAACTACGACGCAAGTCTGTTGATGGCAAAATCCACACAACAGATACCCGCCTTGGTCGATCAGGGGGAAGCAGATAATTTTCTGGCTGAGCAATTAAAACCCGAAAGCCTGGAAGCTGCTGCGCAAGCCAGTAGCTATCCCTTGAAGTTACGCCGTCAGGCGGGTTATGACCACAGCTATTACTTCATCGCCAGCTTTATCGAAGAGCACCTGCGTTTTCATGCAGGGCATTTCTAATCTGTCATACCGGTTGTTTAAGGTGAATAACGAAGGGGCTGACTTAGGGATTGTCGATCAGTGATGTCAGCTTATTCTTCAAAACACTTATATTTCTCAAGCGCTTCGAAATGATCTTTTGGCAGGTTGTAAATGAGCGTGGCCAGTTCATCACAGCGGACTATCCAAGCACTGCCTAACTGCTTGGCAGCTTCTCGCATTGACCACTGCAAACGTTTTAGTTTTGATAGCACTGACTCAAACATAAGTGCTATCACTTCAACCTCTGTCATGTCTTCTGCAAGACCATTATTCGCCACTCCTAACAACCAGGTACGTATTTCACCGTCCCATAAACCCGAGTTACGATATAGCTCTTCTAGACCGGAAATAATCAAGACTGGACGTTTGGTTTCTAAGATATCCTGTTCTTGTTCCATTTGAGCTGCACATTCTTTTGCTAAGTTTAACCAATGAATAAAAATACGCTGTATGACTGCTAGGTAATTTGCCAAAGGCGGCATGAACTCAAAAGGTAGTGCCTGGGCAATACCATGGGCATTTTTTCTCAATACTTCCACGGCCGCGTTATATACCCCTCTATCGAGCCCCTCTATTTCAATTTGGGCAAAAGGCAATAAATTATGAGTACCATAACCTCTTGGTTTAAGTTTTGTTGTATAAGCGTCATTTAACATGACAGCAAGCCCCACGACCTGGCTTTCTATACTACATCTATCACCGATCATTCCTTGAGGCCAGCCAGAACCATCTTTTCGCTCTTTATATTCCAGCACAGCCCGCCCTACACGGCTTGATAAATTTGGAATCTGGTCCAAAAATTCTTTTCCAAGAGACAACTGCTGTTTGTAGAGTGTTCGGCGCTCTTCATCGGGTAAGAGGTCCATAACCTTGGCCATGTCAGGGTCAATATTCAAAAAACCTGCATCGTGCATTTGCGTGGTCGCGAACACCACTTCTATAGACTCGTCATCCAGGCCAAGCTGTAAAGCAAGCAAAATAGCCAAACCTGTTGCACTTTGAGTGCTGGCATATTTTTGAGGCAAGCGATCTGCAAAGACGGTGAGTTTTTGAGAGAGTAAAGGGTAAACACTTATCAAGCCACATTGGCGTACTAATTCTTTGCTGATAGAAGGCTGCAGATTTTCTCCCAAGATATTTTTTTGGGCAAGTTGAATGTCGTTAAAAAGCTGGTGCGGCGAAAGAGAAGTGGCTAAATTTACCTGTAACTCAATCGGTAAGTTGAGCTTAAATCTGGCAATCTTATTAGCGACGTCCTCGGTAATATAAGTGCCTTCAGGTATTACGATTGCACCTTGACTATTGCATATACTTTGAGTGGTCATCACCGGGTTATACTTATTTACCTCAACAAGATGATCTGCATAAGGGTTGCGCTCAACGGTCTGTTCCATGCTTTCTATCGCTCCAATAAAACTGCACAACTTCAATGCGCAATTTAGAGTCCAACTAACTAATGTCGGACTGAGTAACCTAGTACAACACCTCATAATTTTTATTATTTATAAGAAAAATATAGAACAGATATTTTAAGATACAAGCCTAATTACACGTTCATGAACTTTATTTCATGTGCAGCACAAAAACCGATTACTATCAATTACTTGAAATTATTAGCAGGGCATCATAACAAACGCTAGCTTAGCTAAATCCAATCCACCTTGGCGCGGGTTCTGCGTCACTTTTGGAGGTTACAGTAAACGTTAAAACTCCACCCGCTTAATGCCTAAAATATCAGGTCCCGTCACACCGCCTCCGCGTCACATATATTCAGCAACAAATTCCAACCAATGACGAACAGGCGTATTCGTGCCAGTTGATAAATGAGACTGGCAACCAATATTGGCTGTTAATATCTGATCAGGCTTCACCTTTTCAAGCGCATTAATTTTTCTGGTTTTAAGTTCACCCGAAATAGCTGGCTGCAATATTGAATAAGTACCAGCAGAACCACAGCACAAATGTTTATCTGTAAACTCAAGCAAAGTCACATCCAGCATGCGTAAAACCTGCTCTACCACGCCATTAATTTTCTGCCCATGCTGCAGTGTACAAGGGGGGTGAAAGGCGACTCTCAGAGGTACGAGAGGCACGTTTAGACGTACTTGATTCCAATTTTCCTGGATCAGAAATTCAGAAGGATCTTTTGCTAAGGCAGAAATTCGAAGCGCTTTATCGCGATAGTTCTCATCGTGCTTTAAAAGTGTTTTGTAATCTTTAACGAAGACCCCACAGCCACTGGCGTTGACGATTAAAGCCTCACACTGCCCCTTTTCTATATCCGGCCACCAGGCATCAATATTTGCGCGAGCTTGCGCTCTCGCCTTCTCTTCATCTGATAAGTGGAAGGAAACCGCGCCACAGCACAAAGCAGAAGTGGCGCTGACGCACTCAATACCAAAATTGGCGAATACTTTTTTAGTCGCCAAATTTATATCGGGCACCAAGGCATCCTGAACACAGCCCTCCAGGATCAACACTGCACGTGGTAAATTTTTATCTGTTACATGGGGAAGGGTCGCAGCTTGATAATGAGGAATTTTAGATTTTAGTGACACCGGTAATACCGGGCGCACACTTTGCCCAATGCGCAGTAAAGACTTAAACAGAACGGGGCTCGAAAGTAACTTAGCCAGCCATTTTCGGGTTCTGATTTCCTGTGTTGAACGCGGCACTTTCTCTTCTATTATACTTCGGCCAATATCAAGTAGGCGATGGTATTCAACACCCGATGGACAGGTTGTTTCACATGCCCTGCACGTTAAGCAACGATCAAGATGACTGCGCGTCTCTTGGGTCACCTCTTGCCCTTCCAACATTTCTTTAATCAAGTAAATACGGCCGCGAGGGCCATCGAGTTCATCTCCCAGTACTTGATAACTCGGGCACGTCGCATTGCAAAAACCACAGTGCACACAATTGCGTAATATGCTTTCGGCCTCTTGACCGATCTCGCTCTCTTGGTAAAGTGGAATTAGCTTGGTTTGCATCGTTGCTCTTCTTTTATTTTAAAGTCTTCAAACATTCAAAGTACAGGCTCTCGATTCAAAGTACAGACTGTCAATTTAAAGTACTGCCTGTGGAATCAAAGTACTGCCTGTGGAATTAATATACAGACAGGGGATTCAAAATACCCGCGGGGTCATATGCCTGCTTTAAATTCTGATGCAGCTTGAGTATCGCGGGTGACAACGCAGGGTATTGAATAGCTTGGGCGCCACGATAAACCCGCAAGTGCCCCTTCAATGACTGCACATACTCTTTCAGTTGTTCAAAGTGAGACATATCTGCTTTTAACCAGTAACGTGCACCCGCCCAGTCCATCAAAAAAGGCAAATTTAAACTCGCTAGCTTGGCACTGGAGAGCGCACTCCATTTTGGCAAGGATAGCTGCCAAATAGCATTATCACCCTCACCACGCGGGCACTCATCCCGAAAGACAGCATGTTGATGATGCCGCACTTGAAGCCAGTATTGCTTTAGCTCTTCCTGATGACGCTCTTCAAATATCCAGTTCTGGACACGGGCAAATTGCGCCAAAGTTTTCTGCCGCCCTTCTAAACGAACATGAGCGTAACAACCATCGTGCGACACCCCTGTGATCGGCGTCATTTTCATCGATACTTGTTGCAGCATGACAAACAAGTCTGTCAGTGTCGATTCAAAACGGTAGAACTGCTGACACGCTGGTCTCGGTAACACTTTCAATG
>Ga0209290_1000908_pt1 | contig 17198 bp, 15 predicted proteins | sample EN1Hudsemesocosm_2_FD_184632 | JGI IMG/M metagenome (GOLD analysis project Ga0209290, IMG submission 184632) | Methane-oxidizing microbial communities from mesocosms in the Hudson Canyon - EN10B Hudson Canyon (SPAdes) (version 2) | ecosystem: Environmental > Aquatic > Marine > Cold seeps... | reverse complement strand
GCTCATTTATTCTTTTGTGTTTTACAACCTGGTTAGCAATACGCCTAAAGGTTCGACTTATTTTTCGCCCAAAAAAATGGGTGCGATGGAAGTTACCAGTAAAGGCGATTTCTTTTTATATATTATTATGACGGCGCCGATGTTTATCGCCTTGAGTATCTTGACTTGGCGCTTATCGCCTTCTGGTGTTGGGCTATTATCCGAGACTGCTACCTATGGTATTTACTTATTCCTAGCGCTTTATTTTGCTCAGCAGGTGCATAAAATATGGGACGTTAACAAAGACGCGCTAAAGATTGAAGTGCCTAAACTGCATCGCTATAAATTTAAGCAGGTGGCCTTGTTGGACTTGGCTTATATGGTCACATTCGGCTCAGAGGTGGCCGTAGTGTCAATGCTGGCCTTGCACTTTACCAGTATTTTTCCTGAGTGGTCTCTGGCTAAATCGGCTGCGATTGCTTCATCTTTCATGGCGATGAACCTGTTTGCCCGTCCGCTGGGGGGGTATATCAGTGATTTAATGGGACGAAAGCTGGCTTTAGTTGTGTTATTGGCTGGATCTAGTATTGGTTATATCGCGCTGGGTTATATGGATTCGACGTGGTCAACTGCAGATGTGTTGTTGGTGGTAATTCCGTGCTCCTTTTTCGTTCAAGGTGGGGCGGGTGCGGTCTTTGCCGTTGTGCCACTGATTAAACGTCGATTGACTGGCCAGATTGCGGGTATGACCGGTGCGTATGGCAATGTTGGCGCAGCCAGCTTCTTATTGGTTTTCTCCTTGACTGATGCGCAGACTTTTTTCTGGGGGATCTCGGTATCAACTGCTGTCGTGTTAGCACTTATTTATTTTTTCTTAGATGAACCCAAAGGGCATATTGCAGAAATTAATGAAGATGGCTCAGTTGAGTTAATTGAAGTGGGTTAATATAAACCTTAATTTAACGCTTCATTTAGTTCTTATTTGAGCCCGATCTTAAAGCCAGCTATCCGCTGGCTTTTTTTTGCATAAAATACTGAAACTGCTCTGAAAATGTTTGAAACCAACTCAGTTCAGGGTTTTAATGTTTGGTATCAGATCGTTTTGCAAAACGAGTACAGTTAGAACAATAAACAGGCAATGAATATGCTCTCCACTATGATGACTCAGGCACTTACTATTACCTCAGTAATGAAATTTGCCGATAAAATATACCCGCATCAGGAAATAGTATCGGTCACCTCAGATGACCCAAACCACCGGTATACCTACAGGGATGCTTTTAAACGAACCCGGATGTTAGCCAATGCGCTGCATGCACTTGGTTTGAAACAGGGTGATGTTGTAGCCACCATGGCCTGGAATGATTATCGTCACCTTGAACTTTATTATGCGATATCTTGTTCCGGTATGGTTTGTCATACCATTAACCCGCGTTTGTTTGACGAGCAAATCGAGTTCATTGTGAATCATGCTGAAGATCAGTGGCTATTTATCGATCCGATGTTTGTACCTAAGCTGGAAGCCTTGCAAGAAAGTATGCCGAAAGTGAAAGGTTTTGTGGTGCTGACGGCTGAAGCGTACATGCCTGAGACCTCGCTGCGTAACGTGCATTGTTATGAGTCGCTGGTTGCCAAGCAGTCGGATCACTTTGACTGGCCTGAATTGGATGAAAATACAGGATCAGCACTGTGTTACACCTCGGGTACAACAGGGGATCCAAAAGGCGTGGTTTACAGCCATCGATCTACCGTGTTGCATAGTTATGCGAGCAGTTTGCCAGATGCTTTTGGTTTATCCCGGCAAGATGTGGTGATGCCCATTGTGCCCATGTTTCATGTTAATGGTTGGGGCATTGTCTACTCTGCTCCGATGGCCGGTGCAAAAATAGTTATGCCTGGGCCTAAAATGGCCGATGGCCAAACGCTCACTGCTTTAATCAATCATGAAAAGATTACCATGTCAGCCGGTGTGCCAACCGTCTGGTTGGCTTTACTGCAATACCTTGAGAGCAGTGGCGAAACTATTGATAGCTTAAAACGTGTGACAGTGGGCGGTGCGGCGTGCCCCTTATCGATCTTTAAAGCCTTCAAAGATAGGCATCAGGTCGATACGGAACATGCCTGGGGAATGACAGAAATGAGCCCCTTGGGTACGTATAACAAAATGTCGGCTCTAGACGAAGCGCTTCCAGACGCTGAGTTTGAGGCGAAGTTATTACGTCAAGGGCGACCAATATTTGGGGTGGATTTACGCATTGTCGATGACGAAGACAATGAATTGCCCTGGGACGGAAAATCATCGGGCGCGGTTCAGGTTAAAGGTGCTTTTATTACTCAGGGCTATCACAAACTAGAGGGTGACTTTACCCAAGATGGTTGGTTTGAAACCGGTGATGTGGCTTATCTCGATGAAGAGTCTCGTATGCAAATTACCGATCGCACCAAGGATATAATCAAATCGGGTGGCGAGTGGATTTCGACGATTGAGCTGGAGAACCAAGCGGTGAATCACCCCAGTGTCGCTGAAGCCGCTGTGATTGGCGTGGCACATGAGAAGTGGACCGAGCGTCCGTTATTGGTGGTGGTATTGAAAACAGGAAAAAGTTTACTCGCTGAAGATATGCTGGCCTTTTTTGACGGTAAAGTAGCCAGTTGGTGGATACCCAGTGCCTGTGAATTTGTAGAAGAGCTACCGCATACCGCAACCGGAAAGCTTGATAAAAAAGTAATTCGTGCGCAGTTTAAAGCTTATGAATGGCCTGATTCAAAGTCTTAATTTTAATCCTGATATTTTTCAGGTAAGAGACTCTTTGGAAACTTAGATGGGATTAATCAAGTCAGCGGTTTTCACTTCGCTGGGTATTGCTGGCTTGGGCAATAAGGATATAGAAGAAGATATTGGTGAAATGCATGTTTAAGCTCTTTCACTTAAGAGCAACCGCTTTAACATATGGGGCAGACCTTGAAACTAAGCGCATTAAAAGGCTTGGGGCCGAAATCTCAAGCTTGCTTGAATGAAATCGGTATTTTTACCAGAGAAGATCTAGCAGCAATTGGCGCTGTGGCTGCATTCTTAAAGTTGAAAGAAGAATGTGCCACTAAGCCTAGTATGAATTTTTTGTATGCGATGGTCGGCGCGCTTGAAGATAAGCATTGGGCCAAAATTGCGAAAGAAGAAAAGTCGAGGCTGCTCATGGAGCTTGAGGGCTATCAGGCCTTAGAGGCAATTTTTAGTAAAACGCGGGGTGCCTAATTAGCTTGCTTACAGGCCAGGGCTGCTTTCAGAAGTATTCACTTTCACCCGGTTATTGAAATTACGACTTTGGCAAATCAGCTCATTACTGGCAATGGTGTGTGTTGATTTGGCGAGTCTATCGTAGAGCACAATATTGACCGTCATCGCAACATTCAGGCAGCCAATAGTAGGGATATAGACCACAGAGTCTGCTTTATCGATGACTGTCTGGCTTAGCGTGCCATCTTCGGGGCCGAAAATATAAAAGGCTTTATCAGGGTGCTCGAATTCGGTTAAGGGAGTGGCACCGTCGACTAATTCAACGCACACGATCTCGGTATGCTTCGGTACGTTTTCTAATAGACAGTCGACTTCATGTAAGGGGGTCGCGAGGGCGCTGCCTTGGGTGTCAGTATGAAAGCGAGCCGCACGTTCATAACGGTCACCGGTATAGAATACCGCGTTGGCTTGAAAACAACTTACAGCACGCATCACCATGCCGACATTAGTCGGGCTTTTAGGATTGCTCAAACCGATATTTATTTCGAATTCACTCATCTATTCTTCTACTACCTTTGTTTTATCTAATACCTTAATCTTATCTAGTACTTTGATTCTATCTAGTACTTTGATTTTATCTATTACTATAGCGTCAGTGGGCATAAGCTTTAAATAGTTATGGAGCTGGTGTTCGGTGGGGAATGCTAAAGCTGGGCTCCATCTATGTCAATAGAGAGTATGCCAAGAAAATGTATGTCAAGAGAAGGCATGTCTAGAGAACGTAAGTTAAGAGGGGTATGAGGGAAGTGACCTGAGCGTCGTACGCTCAGATCACTTATATGAGGCCTGCTTATAGCTTAAAAAGCAAAACTTTCAGTATCCATTTGCATCAGGCTTTTAGGCTTCTTCACCATGGTGCTGGCATGTGTTTTGGTGCGTGGTAATATGCGCTCAAAGTAAAACTCAGCCGTTTGAATTTTAGCTTGGTAAAACGCGATATCGCCTTCGCCTGCCTCGATTTTTTCAAATGCAGCTTGCGCCATTTTTGCCCATAAGAATGCCATCACGACATAACCTGAGTACATCACATAATCAACCGAGGCTGAGCCGACAAAATCTCTGTCTTTAGAGGCGCCGTTCATAATTCTGAAGGTGAGTAATTGCCATTCTGCCAAGGTTTTAAATAATGGGCCGATGAAGGGTAACATCTGCTTTTTATGGGGGTTCTTGGAAATGATGCCGTAGTCTTTACAGAAGGCGAATATTTCCTTGGTGATGAATTTGAGATTGCTACCTTTGCTCATCATAATCTTACGACCAAGCAGGTCGAGCGCTTGAATGCCGGTCGTGCCTTCATACAAGGTTGAAATACGGGTGTCACGTGCGATTTGCTCCATGCCCCATTCTTTGATGAAACCATGGCCGCCGAAAACCTGCATGCCCAGATTAGCTGACTCACAACCCGTTTCTGTTAAGAAGGCTTTCAGAATCGGTGTCAACATGCCTAACATTTCATCGGCCGCTTGTTTTTCTTTTTCGGTCTTGCCGAACATGGCGGTGTCGCCATATTTAGCCGTGTAATAAAGCATCGCCCGGCCGCCCTCTGCAAAGGCTTTTTGAGTAAGCAGCATACGCCGTACATCAGGGTGAACGATCAATGGATCAGCGACTTTTTCAGGCTCTTTGGTGCCACTGAGTGAGCGCATAGATAAGCGTTCTTTCGCATAAGGTAATGAGCCCTGATAAGAAAGCTCACTTGCTGCTACACCTTGAATAGAAATACCGATTCGCGCGGTATTCATAAAGGTAAACATGCATTCAAGGCCTTTGTTTTCTGGCCCGAGCAGATAACCTTGAGCGCCATCAAAATTAAGTACCGCAGTAGACGACGCGCGAATACCCATTTTATGCTCAATTGATCCACAGGTAACGTTATTTGAGCCGCCAACATTGCCGTCTGCATCTACAGTGTTTTTGGGCACGATGAATAATGAAATACCTCGGGTGCCTTTAGGTGCGCCTGGTAGGCGAGCTAATACGATATGGATAATGTTTTCGGCCAGATCATGTTCACCTGCAGAGATGAAAATTTTGGTGCCAGAAATGGCGTAAGAGCCATCATCATTGAGTTCAGCTTTGGTTTTTACTTGCCCTAAATCGGTACCGCATTGAGATTCGGTTAAGCACATGGTGCCGGTCCAGGTGCCTTCGGTCATCTTGGTTAGATAAACTTGCTTTTGAGCTTCGGTGCCGTGAAGGTAAACGGTATTCATTGCGCCCAGACTTAAGCCAGGGTACATGCTCCAGGCCCAGTTGGCTGTGCCAATCATTTCAGATTTGATCACGCCTAATGAGGCCGGTAAACCTTGTCCGCCATATTCAACCGGATGAGAAAGTGACTGCCAGCCACCCGCTACATACTGCTCATAGGCTTCTTTAAAACCTTTTGGTGTACTCACTTGGCCGTCTTTAAAAGTACAACCTTCTGCATCACCAGACTGGTAAAGAGGCGATAATACGTTTTCACAAAATTTACCGCATTCTTCAAGAATGGCATCGACCATATCAGGAGTGGCTTCTTCACCTCCGGGCAAGGTCTGATAGTGCTCTTGAATATTCAAAACATCGTTCAAGATAAAATCGATGTCTTTTAGTGGGGCTTTATAATCTGGCATAACAATATCTACCTTTGTTGATTCTTCTAGCAAAGCGCGCGTGCTGTTAATGATTGCGCTTAAGAGTGGTGCTTTTTGATTAGCACTTTTAGTCAAAATTCGGAGTACACTTGTTAGCTATAGTCCTTGTCTTGTCTAGAGTTGTCAACCTAATAAATAAATAGCGTGTTATCAGTGTCTTATGTTGCTTTGTGTCAGGAGGTGTGAAGTTGTATGTTGAATGTGATGTGAGAAATAGATAACACATGCTCTCAATTTATGAGCATTTTATCTTTGTAATAATGTTTAATTTATGCGTGCCTTGGTATGGTTTATACGTGCTTAGGTAGAGATAGTAGGTGTACTTTTAGCGGGCTATTTCTGCCCCACAGATTTGTGGGGCAGATTTTAGGGGAGGGTTTAGCTTAAAATACCTGCTTTATTGATCGATAAACAGGTCATTCATTAACTTCTTGCTTGGGTCATCTGAGTAGCGGTACTGTTCAAAATCCTCTACCCCTCTGTCGCGTAGAATATTTTCATCAATCACTACTTCGCCGCTTAATTCACAGTTTTCTGTGGTGAGTATTTCGTAAGCGGCATCTGCCATGATTTGTGGCTTACGGCCTTTTTCTAAAGCAGACTTGCCGCCACCTTCGAATTCAATTGCAGCCGTAGAAATAAGTGTCTGCGGCCAGAGCGAGTTAACAGCGATGCCATAACGCTTATATTCAGCCGCCATACCGATAGTCAGCATCGACATTCCATACTTGGTCACCGTATACGGGCCATAGTGCTGGAACCATTTCGGGTCCAGATTGATTGGCGGAGATAAGCTGAGGATGTGCCCCTGAGCTGATTTTTTCAACCAGGGGAGGGCGGCTGTTGCGAGGCTCAGTACCGCACGGGTATTGATTTGGTACATCAGGTCGAAGCGTTTTAGCGGCAGCATTTCGGAGTTCATGAGTTTAATCGCGCCGGCATTATTGATCACCGCGTCAATACCGCCAAACTTTTCAACGGTGGCTTCGACAAGCGCTTTGACTTGCTCATCTTCGCGTACATCCATTTGAAAAGGCAAGGCTTGCCCACCTGCTTGTTCAACTTCTTCGGCGACACTGAATATAGTGCCGGGCAGTTTAGCGTGTGCTTCGGCCGATTTCGCGGCAATCACGATGTTCGCGCCATCGGCAGCGAATTTGAGTGCCATTTCCCGGCCAATGCCCCGGCTAGCACCGGTAATGATAATGGTTTTACCTTTTAATGACTTATTTTCTGTTGTGCTCATAATGTGAGTTTCCTTTACCTAATACTTATTCAGATTCAGCTTCGTCAGCAGTGACGGTGACTAATAGTTGGCGGAGTTTGACTTGGTCGCCCTTGTTGACATAAACGCTTTCGACTGTGCCATTGACGTCTGATTTTAGCGGGTGTTCCATTTTCATGGCTTCCAGAATTACTAGAGTCTGGCCTTTTTCAACGCGTGCACCTTGTGCCATCAGGATATCAATAATGGCGCCATCCATACTGGCTTTGATCTGGCCAGAACCTTCTGACTCTTGTGCGGCAGCAGGGGTATGGGTGCAATCTTCAAAGGCAAAATACTGACTGCCCATACGCAGAAATATCTCGTTTGCTGTGACCAGATATTGGCAAGACTGACGCACGCCCTGATGGCAATAAACAAGTATATTGTCTTGGTTGGACACCAGTTCAAGAGTCAGTTCGCTGTCGTTCAACTGAATAACATAGCATTTGTCATTTTGCGCAAGCGTAATATCCCATTTATGTTCACCACTTTGTAGCTGGTAGGGCCAGGGAGCCTGAGTGGTATTGCTCCAACCTGATAGCGCGTTAGAGAGTTCTTGCCTAGGGTTTTGTGTTAAGAAGCTAATCATCGTCGCAAGGGCGCTTGCTAAGTCATCTGGCTTTTGGGGGGTGAGTGTGGCGTGCCCTGCAAAGTCTTCACCGATAAAAGCGGTAGTTGCCTGGCCTGCTATAAAGCTTGGGTGACTTAATACTTCGGAGAGGAAATGGCTGTTGACGGTGACGCCAAATAAGCTGCTTTCTTCGACCGCTCTTATCAGGCGCCGACGTGCTTCTTCACGGTTGCTGCCATAGGCAATAATTTTAGCCAGCATCGGATCATAAAATGGTGAAACAGATTGCCCGGTGACGATGCCGTCATCAATGCGTACGCCTTCGCCTTGCGCGGGTTGCCATAAGTGAATGGGGCCGGTTTGTGGTAGAAATTGATTAGCAGGGTCTTCAGCATATAGGCGAACTTCCATGGCGTGACCCTTTAGCTCAATTTCGTTTTGAGTTTTAGGTAAGGCAAGGCCGGCAGCCACGTTTAATTGCCAGGCCACAAGATCTGTTCCAGTAATTAATTCTGTTACCGGGTGCTCAACTTGCAGGCGGGTATTCATTTCCAAAAAGTAGAAATTCTTGTCTGCATCAACTAAAAATTCTACTGTGCCTGCGCCAACATAGTGGCAGGATTTGGCGGCCTGTACGGCAGCCTCCCCCATGCGTTGACGTAATGCCTGGTCGACGAAAGGTGAGGGCGCTTCTTCAACCACTTTTTGATGACGGCGCTGAATGGAGCAATCGCGTTCGCCCAGATACACCGCATTGCCATGTTTGTCAGCAAATACTTGAATTTCGATATGGCGTGGTTTGATAACCGCACGCTCAAGAATCAGTTCACCACTACCAAAGGCGTTTTCAGCCTCTGAGCGTGCGGTTTTAATTTGAGCTTCGAGCTCACTTTCTTCAAGTACCAAACGCATGCCACGGCCACCACCGCCAGCAGAGGCCTTCACCATAATGGGAAAGCCGACTTTTTTCGCTTCGCTGAGCAGTGTTTGAATATTCTGGTCTGCGCCTTCATAACCAGGGATACAGGGAACCTTGGCTTCAATCATAGCTATCTTGGATAAGCGCTTACTGCCCATGAGTTCGATTGCCGCAGACGGCGGGCCTATAAACTCTATATTGGCTTGCTCGCAGGCGTTCGCAAATGCGCTGTTTTCTGACAGAAAACCATAACCGGGATGTACCGCTTGTGCGCCGGTCAGTTTGGCCGCTTCAAGTACTTTTTCGGCGTCTAAGTAGGACTCGCCTACTGGCGCTGGACCTATGCATACAGCTTCGTCAGCTAGTGAAACGTGTGGTGCATTAGCATCCGCTTCACTGTAAATCGCAACCGTCTTGTAACCGAGTGACTTAGCGGTACGAATCACGCGCACCGCTATTTCACCCCGGTTGGCGATGAGGATTTTTTCAAATGTCGCTTGTTTGGGACATGACGACTGATTGGACATTTTATTTCTCTCTTTTTGATATCTATTTATCATGCGGGAGTAACGGGCAAGATAATGATGATTAACCTTCAGCCCAATGTGGCAGGCGCTTTTGTACAAAGGCCATGGTGCCTTCCTGGCCCTCTTTACCTTGCACGGCATTTGAGAATGACGCTGCAGCATCATCTAGTAAGCTTTCGAGTGGCTGATGACCGACACCGAGCATTAATGCTTTGGTGATACGGTTAGCGCCCGGAGCACAGCGTTTTACTTGCTTCAATACTTTCGCCAGTGCGGCTTCGAGCGCGTCTTTGCTCTCATGGGCTTCGTGTACGATACCCAAGTCTTTTGCTTCACTACCATTAAAACGAGCGCCTAATAATGCCAGGCGTCGAGCTTGGGTTAGGCCTATTCGGGTTACCACAAAGGGTGCAATTTGCGCAGGCGGAATGCCCAGGCCAGTTTCGGGAAGACCAAATTGAGCATCAGCCGCAGAAAGCGCGACATCTGAGATACAGGCCAAGCCGAAGCCGCCGCCTAGTACAGCGCCTTCGGTGATCACAATGAGTACTTGTGGTATCTGATTGGCAAAGGTAATCATTCGACCAAATTCACGGTTGAGCTGATAAAACGGGTCAACATCGTCACCTGTTTTAGAACCAACTGCCATACGCGCTTTGGCCATATCCTTGATGTCACCCCCCGCGCAGAAGTGACCTTCTGCACCGCGCATCACGACGGCGCGAATACTCTGGTCGTTTTCAATGCTTTCAAATACCGTCATGAGTTCTTGGACCATCTTCAAACTCATCGCATTACGCGCTTTTGGGCGATTCAAAGTGATGTGAAGGGCGTGTTCAACTTGCTCAAGTAAGAGTGTTTCCGTTTCGGGTAGTGCTTTAGCCTGTGTTTCTATTTCAGAAGTGGTCATGGGTTTAGCTCCTATATCGTTTACTTCTTCTTGCCAGGTAAAATACCCATCATCTTACAAATAATGCCGAGCATGATTTCATCTGCACCACCGCCAATCGAAACCAGGCGAATATCACGCATAGAGCGAGATACTTCGTTGTCCCACATGTAACCCATACCACCCCAATATTGTAAGCAGCTATCGGTCACTTCACGTCCTAGTCGGCCAGCTTTTAACTTCGCCATCGACGCCAATTTAGTCACATCTTTTTTATTGATATAGCCTTCTACTGCCTGATAGACCATGCATCTAAGGGCTTCTATTTCGGTTTGAAGCTCGGCAAAACGGAAGTGAATGACTTGGTTATTGATCAGTGGTTGGCCAAAGGTTTCGCGTTGTTTACAGTATTCGACCGTTGAGTTCACGCAGGATTCCATACCCTTTAATACATTGGCTGCACCGAACAAACGTTCTTCCTGAAATTGCATCATTTGCATCATAAAGCCGGTGCCTTCAGCGCCTATGCGATAGCGTTGCGGTACGCGTACATTGTCGAAGAAAACCTGGGCGGTTTCAGAAGAACGCATGCCGAGCTTTTCTAATTTAGGCGCGACTGTAACGCCGGGCGTATTCATCGGTACTACAATGAGTGATTTGTTGATGTGTACTTTGTCGTCAGAGGTATTGGCTAAGAGGCAAATGAAATCGGCGCTTGGGGCATTAGTGATCCACATTTTGGTGCCATTGATGATGTAATCATCGCCGTCTTTTTTTGCCGTTGTTTTAAGGCCTGCAACGTCTGAGCCAGCACCCGGCTCAGATACGCCGATACAGCCGATCATATCGCCCGCAATCGCAGGGACTAAAAACTCGTTACGTAATTCATCCGAGCCAAAACGCGCCAGTGCGGGGGTGCACATGTCAGTTTGCACGCCGATGGCCAGCGGCACGCCACCGCATTTCGATAAACCAAACTCTTCTGCCGCGACGATGCTATAACTGTAATCAAGTCCCATGCCGCCAAACTCGGTCGGTTTGCTTATGCCTAATAAGCCAAGATCGCCGAGTTTTTTAAACATTTCTTTCATGGGGAAGGTGCCGGCTTTTTCCCACTCTTCTACATTTGGATTAATTTCGTTTTCAACAAAGCCTTTAACGGTGCGACGTATTTCATTGTGTTCTTGTGTGAAAATCATCTTATTCTCTCTCTGAATGCTGTCGTATATCCGGTGTCGGAATGAATTCCGACCTACAAGTTATTCGTTAAAGTCGTGCCACACCAAAGCTGTTAGGTCTTAAGTCTCGACGCTCAGCTTCGGCGCAAATATCTAATAAAAATGCCAGCACCTTTCGGGTATCTCTTGGGTCGATTAAACCATCATCCCAAAGTCGAGCGGTGCCGTATAAAGCGGTGGAGCCTTTATCTAACTTATCTGCGGTGGCTTTCTCAATCATGTCGAGCATGGCTGGGTCAGCTTCTTTACCCATTTTGGTGTGTTTATCTTCAGTGACGATGCGCAATACTTTACCGGCCTGGGCGCCGCCCATGACGGCGGTTTTACTGTTTGGCCAGGCAAAGATAAAGCGCGGGTCTAAACCTCTACCGCACATAGCGTAGTTGCCTGCGCCGTATGAACCGCCTATGACCATGGTTAATTTAGGTACGCTTGCGTTGGCAACAGCTTGCAGCATTTTTGAGCCGTGTTTGATAATGCCGTTTTGTTCTGCATGCGTACCGACCATAAAACCGGTGGTGTTGTGGAAAAATAATAGGCTGGTATTTGACTGTTCGCATAGTTGAATGAACTGCGCGGCTTTAGCGGCGCCTTGTGGGGTGATAGGGCCGTTATTGCCAATAATGCCACAGGCATGTCCTTGTATTTTTAAAAAGCCACATACCGTTTGATTATCGAACTCTGCTTTGAAGTCGACAAAGTCAGAGTCATCAGCGATACGCGCAATAATGTCTCTGACATCGTAAGGCCGTTTACTGTCGCATGGCACAACGCCAATTAATTCGTCCGGGCTGAATCGGGGTTCTTGCCACTGAGGTTTTGCCTGATAATGTACTTGCTCATTCCAGGGAACGTTTTTCATTAAGTCGCGAATCATGCGGATACCGTCGGCGTCATCTTCCGCTAAAAATTCGGCTGTTCCGGCTATTTGTGCGTGCATTTCAGCGCCACCAAGCTCTTCATCAGTGGCGACTTCTCCTGTGGCAGCCTTGAGTAATGGCGGGCCTGCGAGAAACATCTTGGCTTTGTTTTTGATGACAACGGTATAGTCAGATAAACCGGGTTGATAAGCGCCGCCTGCGGTGGCATTGCCGTGAACCACCGTGAATTGTGGAATACCCGCGGCTGACATACGTGCTTGATTGGCAAAACCTCTTGCGCCCTGAACGAATATATCGGTGGCGTAATTCAGGTTAGCGCCACCACTTTCGGCTAGGGTGACCACCGGTAATTTATTGAGCATGGCGATTTCTTGTAGTCGTAAGGTCTTATCCAAACCCGCCGGAGAAATCGTCCCGCCTTTGATCGCACTATTACTGGCGATGATCATGCAGCGTATACCAGCGACATAACCAATGCCTGAGATAATGCCGCCACCTGCTAAAGATCCGTCTTTATCATCATGCATTTTAAGGCCAGCTAAACTACTGACCTCCAAGAACGGCATGCCTCTATCAAGCAATCTATTTAAGCGTTCCCGTGGCAGCAGTTTTCCGCGTTTGATGAACTTCTCTTTGGCTTCGTTTTCTTTGTCGACGACTTTCTTCTCGATACTTCTGAACTCAGAAATGTACGCTTGCATCGCGTCTGAATTAGATTTGAAGTCTACCGATTGTGCATCTATGGATGATTCTAAAATACTCATGTATTTACCCACTTATTCATTTTGTCATTCTTGTAATATTCTTTTACTGTCATTCCCGCAGTGTCTCGCTTAGAAGCGCCTACTTTTGGTGAGCGGGAATCCATTTATGCCCTTATAAGCTTATTCTTCATCTTGAAAAATCTGTGGCACGATTGATCGATGAAAACCATCATAAGACTCTGAATTTTTTGCGCGAGGTAAAGGCGCGACACGACCACCTTGCGAGGCTGCACCATCTATACGTAAGCAGTCTCCACTGACAAAAGCCGCGCCATCACTGAGTAAAAAACAAATGACTGAGCTGACTTCGGCCTCGGTGCCCATGCGCTTTAAAGGAATGGCATCTTTCAAGCCCAGTATCCAAGGCTTCATCGCGGGTGGATACGTGTCCATACCACTTGTCGCTACCCAGCCCGGTGCCACCGCATTAACGCGTACGCCTGAGGCAGCCCATTCTACGGCGGCAGTTTGGGTAAAATTGACCATGCCAGCGCGTGCTGCACCGGAGTGCCCCATACCTGGCATGCCGCCCCACATATCGGCAACAATGTTGACGATAGAACCGCCGTGCTTATTCATGCTCTGAAGATACACTTCTTTTGCCATGAGAAAGCCGCCGGTGAGATTGGTGCGAACCACGGTTTCCCAACCTTTTTGATTAATGCCGGTAAGCGGAGCCGGAAATTGACCGCCAGCGTTATTCACCAAACCTGAAATGATCGGGTGTTTTTTGACGATTGCTTTAACGGTAGCTTGGACGATATCTTCTTCTCGGATATCACAGGAGAAGCCTTCTGCACGGCCGCCGTCTTCAATGATTTCAGCTACGACGGTGTCGAGTTTTTCCTGCTTGCGACCAATAATAATCACATGCGCCCCTAAACCGGCTAACTCATGTGCGGTACAGCGACCAATCCCGCTGCCGCCGCCTGTCACGATGACGACTTTGTCTTGATAGAGGTCATCGCGAAAGATAGATTGATAAGGATGTGTCATGTGTTTTACCTTGTTGTTCGGTATTTTAATTTGATCAAAGTCTTTTTGACTCGATCACAGTTTGTCGGAAACTTCTTGGGGAACAGGGATCTGTATTTCCAAGAGTTGTTGAGCAAAGGCTTTTCCTTGTGGGTCGATACGTAAACTCGCCACGCCTCCCCCGCCTAAGCTATTTTCCAGTAAGAAGTTAATGGCATTGATACCCGGTAAATCCCAAGCGCTGACTTTGCCTGTTTCTGGGTCAAGGGTGTGGCTCATGAAGTTAGCGACAGTGTCTTCACTCAGCGCTGCGCGAATAAAGGGTAAATACTCGGCTGAACGGGCAATGACGCCGATATTCGAGTGGTTGCCTTTGTCACCGCTGCGGGCATAAGCGAGTTTTATTAAAGGCACACTAGTAGTACACATAGGCAAGGTTTCAGCCGGTTCATTACTTGCTATCGTTTCGCAAAAATCGCCTTCAGTGGTGAGTGAAACCGGCACGCTCTGCTGATCTAATCTGACTGATACATCGATACCTTCTTTAGGTACAAGGCATGAGAATAAGCGAATCTTCGGCCATACCGCCGGCCGACCACCGACGATGCCGGTTATACCAGGCGCCATAGCGGTGGCCGCTTGTGCAATTTCTTTTGAGAACAAGACCAGTGACTTTTTGTCTGGGCTGGCAACCGATATTTTGACCACGACTTCGCGGCAGTTATCAGCTGATGACTGTTGCCCGTAAGTGGTCTCTGTACCGAGTAACTCTATATCGACCTCGGAGTAGGGCTTGAAGCCTTTCTCTTCGATCATACTACTGGTCTTTTTGATGATCGCGTCTGCAACAACTTGTGCTTTTGCTTTAGCGTTAATGCCAGCAAGCAAGAAGGTGACGGTGCATTTGAAACCATCTGGCCAAGTCGCAGAAACCTTGTAGTTATCCGTTGGCGCTTGGCCTAAGGCTCCGGCAACATAAACAATATTGTCGCCTGCTTGGCTAAGGGTGACTTGGGTGAAGTCACACACAACATCGGGCAGCATATACGCGTTTGGGTTGCCTATTTCATATACCAATTGCTCTGCAACAGTCGCTTGTGAGACTAAACCGCCCGTTCCTTCGGGTTTCGTGACAAAGAACGAGGCGTCCGATTTAATTTCGACAATGGGGAAACCCATGTCATCAAAACCGTCCTTAACGAGTTCCCAGTCTGTAAAATTGCCGCCGGTACAGTGTGCGCCGCATTCGATGATATGCCCGGCTAAACTGCCTTGGGCTAGTTTATCGTAATCATCCCAGGCCCAAGAAAATTCGTGGACCATTGCGCCCAGTACGACGGCACTGTCAACGACTCGACCAGTCACAATAATATCTGCGCCTTCATCCAAGGCGGCACTGACGCCCGGCGCGCCCAAATAGGCGTTCATGCTGAGAAACATCGGCGGCATATCTGCGCCGGTAAACATTTCTTTTATGCCCTCAGCTGCATATTGGTTCTTTTTTGCTAATAGGTTGTCACCCTCTACTAAGGCGATCTTAAGCTCAACACCCGCATCTTCGGCGAGGGCTTTTAATGCGCTCACACAAGCTTGTGGGTTGACGCCACCCGCATTGCTGATGACTTTTATGCCTTTGTTTTTGATTTCGTTAAGGAGTGGCCCCATGACGGTTTTGACAAAATCGGCGGCGTAACCGGTCTCAGGGTTTTTCATTTTCTGGCCTGCCATGATCGACATGGTGATCTCGGCTAAATAATCAAATACCAGATAGTCGATGTTGCCCTTGCTGACCAGTTGAGCGGCGGCGGTTTCAGTATCGCCCCAGAAGGCTGAAGCACATCCAATTCGAATGCTTTTTTGAGGGGCGTTTTGAGTAGTTTTTTGTGTCATGAGCTTATTCCTGTTTTTACACTAGAAACAAGATACCAAGCAAGCGCTTGGTTTGTAAAGTATGAATTTCTATTGAGTGATGATTTTAGGACGTTTTATGCTAATTATATACTTGGGTAGCGGTATAGATTGTCAGGCAGGGGCTGCGCTGGCGAAGGTTTTTTCTGTCTCAAGATACGCTTTATTTTAATCTCAGGATAACTTTTCTATTAATCACGGGATGATTTTTATTTTGACCTCAAGATGACTTTTCTCTTAATCTCAGGACAAATAATAGCGCTGTTAATATTGCCGGACTGATAATGACGATGCTCTCGGTCGCTAAATCAAGCCAAGTAGGGGCCATGCCGGCTATTAGCATTTGTATATGAAACAAACCGTGCAAGGTAATGAACAGCGCGCCGCCCAAGGTTAAAGGCAGTCGCCATTGGATTATCTTGATAGACAGGAGTAATAATAATCCCGAGGAAAAAAATGCAATGCCGGCATCTTTTACAAAATGGCTATTGAAGCTGCCGTAGTAGGCAGGTAGCAGGCTAAAGAAGTTTTCTGGTAAGAAAAAAGCGAAGATTCCGACAAAAGAAAAACCCAGGCCCAATATCGCAGTTAGCAGATTTAACTTCATGCTTTTTACCTTTTATATACTTTATCAATAGCAGTTCAGACCTTATCTATAGCAGATCAGGCCTTAGCTATAGCGGGTCAGAGCTTGCTTATAGGCGCTCAGACTCTATCTATAGCCGCTCAGGCTGTAGCTGATAAGCCTTGAATTTTCTTCAATTATAGACGCTATTTTCCAAATAACTTTTGCTTAACTTGAGTTGTTGCGACATCGATTATGCCTCGGGTTCGAGTCGGGCGTTTTAGCAACTCGCCATCGCAATTAGGGCAAATGTAAGACATGTCATCGCTGCAGGGGTGGCAGAAGGTGCACTCGTACGAACAGATGTAGGCTTCCGAGGTGTGAGGCAGGCGTGAAGAGCAGCGTTCACATTTTGTTTTCATTTTAAGCATAACGGGACCTCTGGGTAATAAAAAAAAGAGTCATGCCCAAACCGATTGGGGTCGGTCCAAGCACAACTCTATAGGCCTTGAGATTTTGTATTTAAATGGCGTGTTAGGTGTAATTGTGAAGCCCTAGCCATCTAGATAACTTAAAATGATTTAATCATGACCGCCGGTCACGAGTCAATACTTGAATGTCTTATGGTAAGAGGCTTAAGTGTGATGCTATAAAATATTTTACAGCATTGCTATTTATTATATTTAATAATAACAACGGTTTAGTTTCTATTTGTATTGTTTCAGCGCACATGAGTGTTGGTTTGTTCCACCTGTTAGATAGTGTGTTCCTGTCTTTTTTTCTC
>Ga0209290_1000904_pt1 | contig 17245 bp, 14 predicted proteins | sample EN1Hudsemesocosm_2_FD_184632 | JGI IMG/M metagenome (GOLD analysis project Ga0209290, IMG submission 184632) | Methane-oxidizing microbial communities from mesocosms in the Hudson Canyon - EN10B Hudson Canyon (SPAdes) (version 2) | ecosystem: Environmental > Aquatic > Marine > Cold seeps... | reverse complement strand
GTAACTTAACATGTGAATTCTCTTTAGTTATAAAAGCAAAAGGCTGCACAAGGCAGCCTTAGGTACAGCATTTTTCGTTTTACAGGTTAGCAACACAGAATGCGGCAACCGTGGTCATCACAATCGTATAAGGCAATGCCATCCATACCATCTTGCCGTAAGACAAGCGAATCAGTGGGGCAACGGCCGAGGTTAACAAGAACAAGAAGGCAGCCTGACCGTTAGGCGTGGCAACACTTGGCAGGTTAGTACCTGTATTCACCGCAATGGCCAATAGATCAAAGTGTTCACGAGACATTTCACCAGCATCAAATGCAGCTTTAATCTCGTTAATGTATACCGTGGCCACAAATACGTTATCACTGATGACCGACAATACACCGTTGGCGAAAAACATAATAAGAGGCTGAGCTTCCAGGCTTTGAGCAAATACCCAGTCGATAACAGGCTGGAACAAATGCTGATCATGAATCACCGCCACCACAGCAAAAAACACTACTAATAAAGAGGTAAAAGGCAGGGCTTCTTCAAAGGCGTGACCAATTTGATGTTCTTCAGTTACACCGTTTAATGCCGTTTGCAGCACGATAATGGCTAAACCAATTAAACCTACAGGCGCTAAATGAAGTGCCAGAGCCACTACTAAAAAGCCAGCGGCGGCAGCTTGTACCCAAAGCTGAGTAATTTCAGATTTAGTACGTTTCTTGGATTCAAGCTCATCGTATTCAGACAAGATGTTATACACGGGCTCTGGAATCGATTCGCCATAACCGAATAATTTAAACTTCTCCACCACAATAACCGTGGCCAGTCCGGCAAAAAAGACAGGAATAGAGACAGGTGCCATCATCGTGAAGAAGGTAATGAAATCCCACCCGGCTTTTTCAGCAATCAACAGGTTTTGAGGTTCACCTACCAAGGTAGATACACCACCTAATGCAGTACCCACAGCGCCATGCATTAATAGGCTACGTAAAAAACTACGGAACTGGCTTAAATCTTCTTTGTGGTGATCATGCACCGCTTCGTCATCCGCATGATCATGGTCGTCATGATGATACTTACGCCCCGAGGCCACCTTATGATAAACACTGTAAAAACCCACCCCCACTGAAATGATCACGGCGGTTACGGTTAACGCATCCAGGAAAGCAGAAAGAACGGCACTCATGACGCTGAACGTTAGAGACAGGGCAATTTTTGAACGTACGTTGATCAATAGTTTGGTAAAAATAAATAACAGCAGGTTTTGCATGAAGTAAATACCGGCCACCATGAACATCAGAAGCAAAATTACTTCCAGGTTGGCATCCACTTCATGATAAATATTTTCGGGACTGGTCATGCCGAGCACGACAGCTTCTATGACCAATAACCCACCAGGCTGCAATGGGTAGCATTTTAACGCCAAGGCCAGCGTAAAAATAAATTCAATGATCAAGGCCCAACCGGCCACGGTATAACCAATATCCGGAATCATCACTAATAACGGGTTGATCAATAAAAAGGCAATTATGGACTTTTTATACCAGGTGGGGCTATTACCCAAAAAGTTTTGATAGAGACTGCTCATAGGTGTGATCTTATTTTATCTGGTTAAGCAGGCTTAGTCATCTTACAGACTACCCGCCAGTGGTATTCATAAAGCGCAGGATTTTAACCTCTTGCGCTAAATTAAAGTAGTGCCTTTCCGGTTTTATCTGCATCGCATCGCGAATGGCTTGCTTCACTGGCTCCAAATCTCCCGGACTCTCTCGAACTATAGCTCTTAAATCCACACTGTGCTCATTTCCTAAGCATAGTAGTAATTTTCCTTCTGCGGTTAATCTTACTCGATTACAGCTTCCACAGAAATTATGACTGTGGGGAGATATAAATCCCACTCGACTGGTATGGCCATCCAAAAAGCGCCAATACTCACTTGGGCCACCGCTGTTGGCATCGATTTTTTCAATTTTATAATGAGGCTGAATCAGATCACGTATCTCATCACTGCTCATGAAGGTTTGTTCACGGTCGTGTTCGCTAATCTGCCCCAAGGGCATTTCTTCAATAAAGCTGATGTCCAGCTCATGTTGGCGAATATAGCTAATCAAATCCAAGATTTCGTCTTCGTTTCGGCCTTTTAAAATTACAGCATTCAGTTTTATATGGGTGAATTTCTGCGCCTTTGCCGCTTGTATACCTTCTAATACTGCCGCTAAGTCTCCGGTACGAGTAAGGTCTTTGAAGCGCTTGGCATCCAAACTGTCCAGAGATATATTCAGACGATTCAACCCGGCCTCTTTTAACTCCCCCGCCAGGCGCGGCAGTTGACTGCCATTGCTGGTCATATTTAATTCTTTTAAGCCTGGCAACGCCGCTATCTTTTTCACTAGCTGGGTCACGCCATTGCGCACCAAGGGCTCGCCACCGGTTAAGCGAATTTTCTTCACACCAAGTTCCACAAAGGCTTGGGCAATTAACTCAATTTCTTCAAGTGTTAAAATTTGCTTTCTGGGTAAGAAAGTCATGTCTTCAGACATGCAATACACACAGCGGAAATCACAGCGATCGGTCACTGAAATGCGGACGTAGTCCACCACCCGGTTAAATTTATCGGTTAATTGCTCGGCCATACCCTACACTCAAACTGACGTTCCATTAGAAGGTATCTCCATATTATCAAGAATGAAAAGCTCACCGCCAGTCTCCTACTGGAATTAACTGTTTTGTGTGATCTATCAAGGAGTTAGGCACAGCTATGTGGCAATTTTTTAGCTAAGGGCACCATTAAAGGCCGCTTCTTATCCTCTAATTGAGGAGCGACCCTAAACAAGAGGTAATTATGCGGTGAGCGCTTCCTTCACATCCAGTTCACGCTCAAGGGAAGACATGCCGGCGGGCAGATCTATTTGCGCACCGTTACTCTTTAAACTCATGCCAAAAGCATGCAGAGTTCGGTATAGGTTATGAGCTCGACTTTGCTCCCCCATCTGGCCAATGCGCACGATGGGCAAACCAAATGAGCCGGATATTTCTACCTTGTAAAGGTTCGACATGGTCGACAATACTTTTTTGCCATCCACCCCGCTTGGCAGGCAAATGCCCACCACACTGTTTAAACGACTTTGAGGGGCCACAAATAATTGTAAACCCATGGATTCTATGGCGGCTTGCAATGCCTGGCTACAAACCAGGTGACGCTCAAAGCGTCTGTCCAACGTTTCCAGACACACCTGTCGTAAGGCTTCATGCAAGGCCAAAATACCACTCACGGGAGCCGTGTAGTGATACCCTTTTTCTTCCCAAAATTGCAGAGCCAAGCGCGCATCCAGACACCAGTGAGGCATGGGGGCAGAGCGATTCACAATTTCAGGCCAAACGTGTTCGCTAAAAGCAATGAGCGAAACACCGGGAATGGAGGCCAGGCCTTTCTGCCCGCCGGTAATCACCACATCGACCTGCCATTCATCCATATTGAGCGGCATAGTACTGAGCGTACAAACCGCATCTACTATGGATAACACCCCGTGCTGGCGAGCCAGCTGGGTAATTTGAGCCAGTTGATCATTCCACACCGTATTGGAGGTTTCCCCCTGTACTAGGGTGATGACATCAAAATCTCCTTCGCTCAGTAGCTTTTCAACTTGCTCCGCATCGGCGCCCTGCCCTTCCGGCAAGGTGTGTAGGGTCACTTCTCCCCCCACTCGGGTGGCCATTTCGGCCAAACGGGCACTAAAAAAACCGTTATTGATGCACAACACCTTACGACCCGGCCACACTAGGTTAGTGATGGCCATCTCCATGGCCGCGCTGCCCGGCCCCGCCACCCCTAAAATATGCTGGCTGCGGGTTTGAAATACATATTGGGCCATCAAGCGTACCCGCTCGATAACCTGATTCATGGTCTCCCCTAGGTGATTAATCACCACCGAATTGGCCGAGGCCACTTTTTGAGAAACCGGCACCGGACCTGCCCCCATGAGCAACAAGGGCTCATCAGGCAAGATATTGTCTAAAGGGAGGTCGGCTGGGGGTAAAATTAGCGAGTTACTGGTCAAAATATGATCCAAAGGGGCGTAAACCCCCATCAAACGGTAAACAGATAATCATTAGAAACGAGCGCGGATGCCTAAAATTGAGCCTTCGGCCAGTTTTACATCGTCATCATTCTTGGCAATTAGAGCCACATAACGGTAATGGGCGTATAGGGCCACATCCCAAGTAAAGGCATATTCCAGGCCCGCTTGATATTCATACTCAAGCTGCGCCTGATCGTCCCAGTCGCTGCTTAAAAAGAAGGGGCGAATGTTAAAACCTATGTTGCTCTGCAAACCTGCGGCAATGGGGATAAACAGCTGAGTACGAAAACCAATACCGGTGCGTTTGTAATTGTCCAGAGAGTCGATGCGAGTTTGAGACAGTTCAAAGTCAAACTCGGCACCGCCGTTTAAATTAGGGTTTTCAAGGTAACCAAAACCGCCAGCACCCAGCGCCAGTATTTCAGTTTTTTGCTCACCCAGATTGGCTTTATTCACCTTTAGGATATCGTCGCTCTCAAAGTAACTGAGATAAAACATGCTGGTGACCTTCTCACCTTCACTGCCCGGCGGGGTTTCACCCATGCCCAGACGCAGCTGTGTCATTTCATCACCTTGTGCCAAGTCTAAAAATAAGGTGTCATATTGAGCGTGGGCAGAAGTGGCTGTGAGCAACAGGGCACTCATAAAAATAGGGGCAGATATACGTAACAATAATGAATTCATAGATATAACCTCAAAGTCGGGCCAGAGCATAACAAAATAAGCCCGCTTATCAATAGTTTAGCCTGTCATGACGGGGGCAACACCGCCCTATGACTTAGGTCCTAGGCATGTGCGGCCTATTGGATATGGGCGGCAAGGGCAATTTGGCCAATAATAATCAAAACCAACCAACAGGAGCAAAGCATGAGCAGAGTCTTTTTTATTGCGATACTGATCATGACCACCAGCGCCTGTGTACCCACTTCTTACGATGCGCTACAAGAACAGCAAAGCCCATTAAACAGCTATTGGCAAAAAAATATCAGCGCCGACATCACCCAATATTCCTGCATTGTTTGCCACCACAGTGAAAGCATCGCCAATAATAGTGATTATGTATTGCTTCAGAACGTTGAAGAGGACTACCTGAATAAAAACCTGGAAATGACTTTGGCCTACTTGCAAAGAAGCAATCAACATGGGGAGCTGTTTTTAAGTAAATCCCGAGGGCTGGAGCATACTGAAGTGTTAGAGCTGCAGTCGGATAAATATTTAGCCCTACAGGCTTTTGTTGAAATGGCCACAATGCAAGATGAAGCACGCAGCGAGGCTATCGCTTTTTACAAAGAAAATTTATCAGACGATTTAATTCAAGATAAATGCACACTGTGTCATGGGGAGTTTCGTCTGGCCGGTGATACCGCTCTTATTTTTGTCGACAGTGATATGGCCAGTTATCAAGATATAAACGTCAACCGGATTATCGACTACACAGCGGCGTCGCTAAACAACTCCGACAACTTATTTTTAAAGGCCACCGGAACCGGCCATGGGGGCGGCGAGATCATCAAAAGTGATTCACAAAACGCGAATTTGCTGAGCCAGTTTTTACAGCTTCTGACTCCCAGCAACCAGCCGTAAACGGCACGGAAAACCCGCTATTACGTGTGCGCGATAAGCGTGGCACGCTTGGGAGCGGGGTAGCCTTCGATGGTTTTACTGTGATCATTGGGGTCCAGAAAATCCTTTAACGAATTAAACTCCATCCAATCTGTGGTGCGCTGCTCTTCAATGCTGGTGAAGTTTTGTTCCACCACTTTTACATCTTTAAAACCCACACGGCGCATCCATAAGCTTAGGGTTTCCACCGAGGGCAAAAACCAAACGTTGCGCATCATGGCGTAGCGGTCTTCGGGCATGAGTACCTGGCCTAAACCACCATCCACCACTAGCGTTTCCAACACCACTTCACCGCCAGCACGCAAAGCCTGATGCAGCTCAGACAAATGCTCTAACGGTGAACGACGGTGATACAACACCCCCATTGAAAATACAGTATCAAATGCTCTTAACCCTGCCGGTACTTCTTCCATTTTAAAAGGCAAAAAGTGCACAGGTACTTCTTGCCCCTGGGCCAACAGGTATTTTTTCATGGCCTCAAATTGCCAGAAAAACAATTTGCTCGGGTCCACCCCAATAACCCGTTGCGCACCCTCTGCCAGCATACGCCACATATGGTAGCCGGAGCCGCAACCCACATCCAAAACCCGGCGATTTTTAAGTGAGGAAATATGAGGGCTAATGCGCTGCCACTTCCAATCGGAGTGCCATTCGGTATCGATGTGATGGCCAAAAAAATCAAAGGGGCCTTTGCGCCAGGGTTTTAATCCCTTGAGGGCCGCCAGTAATTGCGCCAGCTGCTCGGCATCCGCTTGTGCACTTTGAAGAGTCAATACGTCTTGACCCAGTTCACTGGACACCCCCTTTATATCGGGCAAATTATTAAAAGCCTCTGCCCAACGGGTCATATCGCCGTGGGCCTGATCCATAAAAACCTGCTCAAGCTGAGACTCTAGGGTCTCACCCCAAATTTTAAGGCGGGTTTCATCGGCTTTTATATATTCAAAAAGTTCGCTGTAAAATTCCAAGAAAGGCATTCACTCTTCCCTTATTTAATGGCAATGAAAGAGCAGAAATTAAAACACTGATACCACTGACTGGCCTGACTAAAACCGGCATTTTTAAGACGATCAATATGATCCTGAGCGGTCTCGGGTAACAAGACATTTTCCAGGGCGCTGCGCTTCTGGCTGATTTCCAGTTCGCTGTAACCATTGGCTCGTTTGAAGTCCCAGTGCAGTTGCTCCTGCAGGCTTTGCTCACCACCTTCAAAACATATTTTTTCAGATAAAATTAAAGCGCCGCCGGGCAGCATGGCATCAAACAGGGTTTGAATTAATGCCTGACGTTTATCTGGGTCAATGAATTGCAGAGTAAAGTTAAGAGTGACAACGGACGCTTTTTCATAGGGAAAGTTAGTAATGTCCCCGTGATGCAATTCCACTGGCACAGTGTTGGCATCTTCATCCACATAGGTTTGGCATTGCTCAAGCATAGCCGCGGCATTATCTATGCCTACCACCTTGCAATTATTGGCCTTCACCCCGTGACGCATAGCCAACAAGGAAGCCCCCAATGAACAGCCTAAGTCATACAGTTGACTGTTGTCTTGAGCATAATGTTCACTGATCACACCTATCATGGGGATTATGGTGGTGTAACCGGGCACCGAGCGTTTAATCATATCCGGAAATACCCGCGCCACCGCCTCATCGAAGGCAAAGGCATCCAATGCTTGATGGTCCTGGGCGTAAATACGATCTCGCGACATGATGGCTCTCATTTAATGTGCAATGGGTGAGGCGTTAAAAGCCGTGCATTGTACGGCAATTATTCCAAGCTGCCAGCGAAAGCTGCCGATACTCTGTTGCCCCTTAACTATGAGCAAATAACAGATTATGGCGCTCACTTTTTTAGGAGGAGGGAGGTGTCATAGCAGGCTCGATTAGCGTCACGATGGCCGCACATAACTTCTTAACATCCAGCGGTTTGCTCAAATAGCCATTCATGCCAGCCTCCAAGCAAATCTCCTTATCTCCCTTCATGGCATTGGCGGTTAATGCGATGATGGGCACATCTCGATAAACATCACTGCCCTGCCCGCTTCGAATGGCTCTGGTGGCTTGCAAACCATCCATGCCCGGCATCTGACAATCCATCATTACTCCGTGAATGGGGCTTGCCGCACTACAGGTTTTAAGTGTGTTTAAGGCCTCCTGACCACTGTTGGCCATGACAGTGGCATAACCCAAATCTTCTAAAATAGCCCCGGCCACCTCCAGGTTTATGGCATTGTCATCCACCACCAGGATTCGAACTTCAGTGCCCGTATGATGCATGGCATCCATATAATGATGGGTTAGTGGAGCTTCGTTACTTAAGGCGCTCGCCACCAACAAAGACAGGGACGAAACTAAATCCCCATAAATGGCCGGTTTTGGAAAGCAGGCACTGACCCCAAGTTCAGCATAAAACGCCTCATTGGCAATGGACTCTATGGGGGTCATCATCACCAAGATGGTGGACACACTATCTTCACGTTTGTTTAAAACCCTGGCCAAATCAATGCCATCCATACCAGGCATTTTTAGGTCTATGAAGGCCATGGAAAAAGATGAACCACTATTTTTTTCAAGCCAACCCAGTGCCTGCTGTGCTGATTGCGCGGTAATAACCTCTGCCCCCCAATCCTTGAGCTGGCCACTCACCACCTGCAGGCTGGTGGCGTTATCATCCACCAGCAATATCTTTTGCGCCGTTAAATCAGGTAACGTGCCCTCGGGGTTGGGTGCCTTGGCAGGTTGCAGTTCGATGCCCATTATAAACTCACTGCCCTGGCCGGGCTCACTCTTCACGCTTACTGTGCCCCCCATGAGTTCACACAATTTTTTCACGATGGCCAAACCTAACCCCGTGCCACCAAATTCCCGAGAGGTAGACGATTCCACCTGAGTAAATTTTTCAAATAAACCGGCCAGTTTGTCCTTGGGTATGCCAATGCCGGTATCGGTGACCGACACCTGTAAATACAGCCTTCCGTCCTTTTCTTCCACCTTGGCAGCAATCACCACCTCTCCCTCATGTGTAAACTTAATGGCGTTACTCACCAGGTTGGAAAGTATTTGTCGCAACCGAGTGGGGTCCCCATGGACCCACCCGGTTGCTACTTGCCGGTAATCCAGAATCAGCTCAAGCCCTTTTACCTCGGCTTGAAAGGCCAGTGCCTCGGATAAATCCCCCAACAGCTCTCTCAGGTCATAATCCAAACACTCTAATTCTTGCTTGCCCGCCTCCACCTTGGAATAATCCAGAATGTCATTGATCAATAACAGCAATGATTCGGCACTGCTGCGCGCCAGGGTGGCCCTGTGCCTTTGCTCCTGAGTAAGAGAGCTATTTAGCAATAGCTCTAACATGCCCAGTACCCCATTAAATGGGGTGCGTAATTCATGACTCATGTTGGCAAGGAAATCTGATTTATGGCGATAGGCCTGCTCGGCTTTTTCTTTTTCCTTAATTAACGCATCACTCAATAAACGTCGGCTGTTGTCGTAAATTCGTGACACTATGGCCACAAACATCACAGCAAAAACACAGGCCACCAAGCGGCCCAATAGTGAATCACTGGGTACCTGGCTAATAATCACTTGCATGAGATGCAGGTAATATAAAGCCACTAACAGCAGGCTTAATAGAAAAAACGTCATGAACGCTTTCATGGTATGAGCAATAAATTGTGATACCAGGGGAATAACTGGCAACCAGATAAGAACACGAGAAGACAAACCGCCATCGTTATAAGCAGTCATAAATATGGCAAGCACCGCAAGCCCTACGGCCATATCTGCTACCAGATTTAAACGATTAAAACGGTTGTAAAACAACAACAAACCACCAAACAAGATTGGCCCGACTATGGCCGCTTGGGTGGCAGGGGCCCAACCCTTGGTAAGGTATCGCACCAGCAATAACAGAGTGCCAAATACTAAGGCATAACACAGGATGCCCACTAACAGCCTAGCCCGTCTTAGCTGTTGAACAGACAGGGCTTGGCCGTTGGCTATTAATTTGTCCGTCCACTGAACATGCAATCTCCCAAGTTTTTCTAAAAACGTCATAAACCAAGGTTAATCATGAGGTGATTGTCTACGTAGATACTTATCTTGTGAGTTTAGGACAGGATCGCGAGGGCACAACAGAGCAAAGGCTCATTAACTCACTATCCGTGAGACAGGCTTGCTATAATTCACCTCTTTTTAAGCATAAGTCCCCTTCCATGGCCCTATCCATCCTCTATCAAGACAAACACATTGTGGCCGTGAACAAACCCAGCGGCTTACTGGTGCATAAAAGTTGGGTGGCCAAGGATGCCAAGGAGTTTGCCCTGCAGATGGTGCGCGACCAGGTAGGGGAGTTTGTCTACCCTGTACACAGGCTGGACCGACCTACCTCCGGGGTGCTGTTGTTTGCCTTCAGCGGAGAGCTGGCCAGAATAATTCAAGAAGGCTGGGAGCAGGCGGACAAAACCTATTGGGCGTTAGTGCGCGGCTGGTTAAAAGAGCCGGTACAGGTGGATCATGCTTTAAAAGGCATGAAAGATTACGGCCAGGATGATGGCAAGTCTCAAGAGGCACAAACCGAGTTTAGGCCCCTTGAACTAACAGAAATAGACGCCACCATCGACCGCTACCCAAAGAGCCGCTTTAGCTGGATTCAGGCCACCCCCAAACAAGGGCGCACCCACCAAATTCGCCGGCACTTAAAGCACATTAGCCACCCTATTATTGGCGACGCCAGGTACGGAAAAGGCAATTACAACCGCTATTTTTCCAACGAACTGGACTGCCATCGGCTGCTGCTGCACGCCAGGAGCTTGCAATTTACCCACCCGGTAACTGGCGTGCGAATGAAAATTAGCGCCCCGTTGGAAGCGCACATGGCAGCCCTTTTCAACCGCTTTGGTTTTGCCTAACTATCCTGCTGCAAACTGTGATGCTGGCGAGCCTTAAAGTTATCCTTTAGGTGTGGATACGCCTGGGCCACGCTGGCCACAATTTTTTCATAGGGCACGTCTTCAAAGGTGCCATGTTCGGTGAGGTACTCCATGTGGCGGTCGCCCTCGCCGTTGTGTTCGTGAAAAATAGAATCTTCCAGCCCATTAAATTCCAAAGGAACCACACCCATACGCTTGCATAACTTGGCATCGAAGGCCGGCGTGGCCTTTACCCACTGCCCCGACAAATACATCTCTATATAGCCATGCATTACAAACACATCGCTTTGTAACCACTCAATGAGCGCTGGGCTGGATAAGTGATTACGCACATCTGCTAAACCCAGGCGGGCCGGAATGCCATTTAAACGGCACAAAGCCCCCAGTAATATGGCCTTAGGAATACAATAAGACTGGCCCTGTTCCAAGCAAGCGCTCGCCTTGAAAGCCTCGCTGGCAGGGTCAAATACATAAGGGTTATAGGCGATGTCATCACGCACCCCGTAATAAAGCACCACCGCCTTTTCAACATCGCTCATGCCTACTTCAACTAGCCTGTCACTAAATTGCTGTATGCCCACATCGTCATAATCGAAGAATGGGCTACTGGTTAAATACGCTTGCATCAATATTCCTCACTTAAATGACATTAAAAACGGCTTTCATTAAACCGCGAAGCCTTATTTTGGCCAATAACCACATCAATCAAAATTCATGGCAAAGACGATTTGGGCGCTTTTTAAAACACCTGTATGAAAGAAAAGCCCATGGTTACAGGGCTAAATAGGTTTACCCACAAAACCTGTGGATAACTTAGTTCATAACTTATTGAAAACATCCCGAAAGCCCCATTGCAGCTGCCCCTAGTTCAAATTGGTTTTTTTTCAAACAATTAGTTTTATCGATGTTTTTCAAGCACTTACCATTGTCAACAGATCGAATGAGCCAGCAGCCAGTTTTGAGTGACGTTTATTTACCAGTCATAATTAAATGTGCATAACACCCCAAGCAAATGCTTGTTTCTTCCTCTTATTTACAAGGTAAAGATGTTAATTATGGCCAGGGGCGTCTACCCAAGATGGCATATTACGTTGACGTAAACGTCAACTGCATCTAGACTGATTACATGACTAAAAAGACACCAAGCCACCAAGGTGGCCCCACTATTTATACCATCAGTGATTTGGCCCAGCGCTTCGACATCACCACCCGTGCTATTCGTTTCTATGAAAGTGAGGGCCTACTTAGCCCTGAACGCCAAGGGCAAAAACGCCTTTATAGCCCACGGGACTACGCCACCCTCAAACTCATTATTAGGGGCAAGCGTTTGGGGTGGAGCTTGGCGCAAAGCCGTGAACTGATTCAATTGTATAACCCAGCTGAAAATAACCAGCAGCAATATCAAAAAGTATTAGAAAAGGTGCAGCAAAGTCGCGAGCGCCTGCAAGAACAAATGAACGACATTGAGATCATGATGATTGAATTGAATGACCAAGAAAGTCGTATTCGTGAAGCCATAAACAAAAAGTAATTAGAACTCAGGGCACAGCCCAAAATTAAACCCGTTTACTGAGAGTGAGAATAACAAGATGAAAAGCATTTATAACGAATTTAACTTTGGCCTAGGCGAAACTATCAATATGTTGCGCGCCCAGGTAAATGAATTTGCCAGCCGCGAAATTTCACCGTTGGCGCAAGCTACCGATAAAGAAAACGCCTTCCCAAATGAGCTTTGGAAAAAATTTGGCGACATGGGTCTACTAGGTGTTACCGCCGAAGAAGAATACGGCGGCATCAACATGGGTTACCTGGCCCACGTGGTGGCCATGGAAGAAATTAGCCGTGCCTCTGCCTCCATTGGCTTAAGCTACGGCGCCTTCTCTAACCTGTGTGTAAATCAGCTAACCAAGAACGGCAGTAAAGATCAAAAAGCCAAGTACTTGCCCAAGCTATTAACGGGCGAACACATTGGTGCTTTGGCCATGAGTGAACCCAATGCCGGTTCCGACGTGGTGAGCATGAAATTACGCGCCGATAAAAAAGGCGACAAGTACGTTTTAAATGGCGGCAAGATGTGGATCACCAACGGCCCAGACGCTGACGTGTATGTAATTTACGCCAAGACTGATTTTGAGAAAGGCGCCCACGGCATTACCGCGTTTATTGTAGAGCGTGACTTCCCTGGATTTAGCCGTGGCCAAAAGCTGGATAAGTTAGGCATGCGCGGCTCCAACACTTGCGAGCTAATTTTTGAAGACTGTGAAGTACCCGCTGAAAATATCATGGGCGGCCTTAACCAGGGTGTAAAAGTATTGATGAGCGGCTTGGATTACGAGCGTGTGGTATTAAGTGGTGGCCCCACTGGCATAATGCAAGCCTGCATGGATTTAGTCGTGCCCTACATTCACGATCGCAAACAGTTTGGTAAAAGCATCGGTGAGTTCCAATTGATTCAAGGCAAGGTAGCCGACATGTACAGCACCATGAACGCCTGTAAATCCTATTTGTACGCTGTGGCCGCTGCCTGTGACCGCGGCGAAACCACCCGTAAAGATGCCGCCGGTGTAATTTTGTATTGCGCTGAAAAAGCCACTCAGATGGCATTGGATGCCATTCAAATTTTAGGGGGCAATGGTTACATTAACGACTTTGATTGTGGTCGTTTGTTGCGCGATGCCAAGCTTTATGAAATTGGTGCTGGTACCTCTGAAGTGCGACGCATGTTAATTGGTCGTGAATTATTTAACGAAAGTAAGTAGCAGCGAAGAACTGAACGGGATATTGATGCTCGCGGCACGTCGTGAATACATCCATGCAGACTCTCGCCCGAATCCTTTCGGGCAACGGCCACGATCATCAACATCCCATTCACTCATAACAATTCTGCATATTTTTACGGTTAAGAGGACTGCTCCATGCCCGTCATTCATTCAAAGTTAAATATTCATTCCGCCGAATTTAAAGACAACCAGGCCCACTTACAGGGTCAAGTTGATAATTTAAAAAGCTTGGTTGCCACCATCCAGTTAGGGGGCGGTGAAAAATCACAGGCTCGCCATAAAAGTCGTGGAAAACTCTTGGTTCGTGAACGCATCGCCCACCTGTTAGATGAGGGCTCGCCCTTTTTAGAAGTGGGACAGTTAGCGGCCCATGACGTTTATACTGATAACGTGCCCTGCGCCGGTGTGGTGGCTGGCATAGGCAAGGTTAACGGCGTTGAATGTATGATCGTGGGCAACGATGCCACGGTAAAGGGCGGCTCGTATTACCCGCTAAGTGTGAAAAAACATTTACGCGCCCAAGAGATCGCCGAGAAAAATTACCTGCCGTGCATTTATTTGGTGGACAGTGGTGGCGCTAACCTGCCCCGCCAAGATGAAGTCTTTCCCGACCGTGAACACTTTGGTCGCATCTTTTTTAACCAAGCGAATATGTCGGCTAAGGGCATTCCACAAATTGCCGTCGTTATGGGCAGCTGTACTGCTGGGGGCGCTTATGTGCCCGCCATGGCCGATGAATCCATTATTGTTAAAGAACAAGGCACCATCTTTTTAGCTGGCCCGCCATTGGTGAAAATGGCCACAGGTGAAGAGGTAGACGCACAAACTCTGGGCGGCGGCGACATGCATACCAGCCAAAGTGGTGTGGCCGATCATTTGGCTGAAAACGATGAACACGCTTTGCAAATTGCGCGCAACATTGTGGACCGCCTTAACTGGAAAAAACAAACCGAGTTGGATGTGCGTGACGTTATAGCGCCCTTGCACGACGCTAAAGAGCTTTACGGTGTGGTGCCTAAAGACAGCAAAAAACCCATGGATGTGCGCGAAATTATTGCACGCATGGTAGATGGCAGTGAGTTTGACGAATACAAAGCCAGATACGGTACAACTTTAGTATGTGGTTTTGCCCGCATCTGGGGTTATCCGGTGGGAATCGTGGCCAACAACGGTGTGCTGTTTTCCGAGAGTGCACAAAAAGGCGCTAACTTCATTGAGCTATGTTGCCAACGCAATATCCCACTTATCTTTTTGCAAAACATCACAGGCTTCATGGTGGGCAGCAAGTACGAACAGGAAGGCATCGCCAAACACGGCGCCAAGATGGTCACCGCCGTGGCCTGTGCCAAGGTACCTAAATTTACAATGGTGATTGGTGGCAGTTTTGGAGCCGGTAACTATGGCATGTGCGGTCGAGCATACGATCCCAACTTCATGTGGATGTGGCCCAACGCGCGCATCTCGGTGATGGGCGGTGAACAGGCCGCCGGCGTGATGGCATTAATTACCAAGGGTGCCAAGGAAAAACGTGGAGAAACCTTCAGCGCTGAAGAGGAAGTCGAATTTAAAAAACCCCTTTTAGAGAAATACGAAAAAGAAGGTCACCCCTATTATGCATCAGCTCGTTTATGGGATGACGGGGTAATAGACCCAGCTCAAAGCCGCGATATTTTAGGCCTGGCCATCAGTGCATCATTAAATGCACCGGTTCAGAAAACACAATTTGGCATATTTAGAATGTAAGGGGAGTCATCATGAGTCATTTATTATTTACAGTAGAAGACGGCATCGCTCGCCTGACCCTAAACAAACCCGAAATACATAACGCCTTCGATGACGTGTTAATTGCAGAAATATTAAGTGCACTTACGGACATTGAAAATAATGATCAAGTGCGCGTGGTGGTATTGGGTTCCAACGGCAAACACTTTTCAGCAGGGGCCGACCTTGCCTGGATGAAACGCATGGCACAGCTTAACGAACAACAAAATCGTGATGATGCCCAACACTTAGCCGAGCTGATGCACAAACTAAACGGTTTAAACAAACCCACCATCGCCTTAGTGGATGGTGCCGCCTTTGGTGGCGCGGTGGGCTTGGTTGCCTGCTGTGATATGGCAGTGGCCACTGCGCGCAGTCGGTTTTGCTTGAGTGAAGTAAAAATTGGTTTAAGCCCGGCGGTCATTAGTCCGTTTGTGGTGAGTGCCATGGGAGAGCGTGCATCTCGCCGTTACTTCTTAACCGCAGAAGCATTTGATGCGCAAACCGCCGGCCAACTGGGTTTGGTTCACGAAGTGGTGAATGATAAAGAGGCGCTTTCTGAAAAGGGCCAAACGTTAATTGAGGCGCTATTGAAAAACAGCCCTCAAGCCATTGATAAAACCAAGCAGCTTATTCAAACCGTAAGCCGTGGTGACATTGATAAAGAGATGCGCGATTACACGGTAAACCTCATTGCTTCTATTCGTGTGAGCAGTGAAGGCCAGGAAGGTTTGTCTTCGTTCCTGGAAAAACGCCAAGCAAACTGGGTGAAGGAATCTTAATATGGACACCTCTATTAATACAAAAACAATAACCCGCCTGCTGATCGCTAATCGTGGCGAAATTGCCATTCGCATCATGCAAAGTGCGCAAAAGCTCGGTATCCATTGCATCGCCCTTTATTCAGAAGCTGACCGCAATGCCCTGCACGTAAAAAAAGCCGACGAGGCCTGGTTCATTGGCCCCTCCCCTGCCAAAGAAAGCTACCTAGTGATAGACAAAATTCTGGAGGTAGCAAAAAAATCAAACGCCGATGCAGTACACCCAGGTTACGGTTTTTTATCTGAAAACGCGGAATTTGCGCAGGCCATTATGGATGCCGGCATGGCATGGGTGGGCCCACCTGTGGGTGCCATACAAGCCATGGGTTCAAAAATTGAATCTAAAAAATTGATGGAAGCGGCCAACGTGCCCCTAGTACCTGGCTACCACGGGGACAACCAGGACGAAGCTTTCTTAAGCGAAGAGGTACGAAAAATTGGCTTCCCTGTATTAGTAAAAGCCAGCGCCGGTGGCGGTGGTAAAGGCATGCGCGTGATTGAATCGGAAGCTGAAATTGCCGCCTCCATTGCCGCCTCCAAACGTGAGGGTTTAAACAGCTTTGGTGACGACAAGTTACTGGTTGAAAAATACATTACACGCCCCCGCCACGTGGAGATCCAAGTATTCATGGATGAAATGGGCAACGGCGTGTACTTGTTTGAACGCGACTGCTCTATTCAACGTCGCCATCAAAAAGTTATCGAAGAAGCACCTGCCCCACAGTTCAGCCACGTTGAGCGTGAAAAAATGGGGGAAGTTGCCATACAGTCAGCCAAGGCCATTAACTATGTGGGGGCGGGCACGGTAGAATTCCTCTATGACAACGGCGAATTTTATTTCATGGAAATGAATACCCGCTTGCAGGTAGAACACCCGGTAACCGAAATGATCACCGGCCAAGATCTAGTGGCTTGGCAAATTAAAGTAGCGCAGGGTGAAACTCTGCCGTTAACGCAAGAACAACTAAGCATTAACGGTCACAGCATGGAAGTTCGTATCTATGCCGAAGACCCGGACAATCAGTTTTTACCCACCACAGGCGCACTCGATTTTGTGCAATTACCTGAGCTAATTGACGGCAAGGTTCGCTTGGATACAGGTGTAGTGCAAGGAGACGAGGTAAGCCCGTTTTACGACCCCATGATTGCCAAGTTAATTGTATGGGGTGAAGATCGCCGCCAATGTTTAAGCACCTTAAAAAATGCTCTGCAGCAGTATCAGATTGCCGGTGTCACCACTAACCTGTCGTTTTTACGCCGCTT
>Ga0209290_1000903_pt1 | contig 17272 bp, 8 predicted proteins | sample EN1Hudsemesocosm_2_FD_184632 | JGI IMG/M metagenome (GOLD analysis project Ga0209290, IMG submission 184632) | Methane-oxidizing microbial communities from mesocosms in the Hudson Canyon - EN10B Hudson Canyon (SPAdes) (version 2) | ecosystem: Environmental > Aquatic > Marine > Cold seeps | place... | reverse complement strand
CAATACTTCTGGCCTATTAGCGATCAACGCCAAAGGCGATATTGAATTAAACGAAGATGTAAATGTAGCGCTGACCTCAATCATCTCGGTAAATAATGATGATGTGGACACTAACAGCAATATCACCATCAACGATTTATTTAACTCTGATGGCGAAACTCAGCTATTAGCCGACGGAAACATCACTACCAACGCAGACCTCACGACACTGGATAATCTTATTATCCAAGGCGGTGACAGCGTATTATTAAACGGTAATGTAAGTGCAGCCGGTCTACTCGATCTGGATGCCGCTAACGCCGTTAACCTGACCGAGAGTAAGCTGGTTCAAGTTGGAACAACAATGAACGTTGATTCAGCCAACTTCGAAATGGCAAGTAATTCAACCTTGGATGTTGAAGGTGCCGTACAACTTATCACGTTAGCTGATACCACTGTTTATAACATCGATGCCGAATTTTCCATTAAGATTGATGCAGATAACATCACCACTAACGGTGTAGTAGATGCATTAGCCACTATCGAATTAGACAGTGCTACTTCCACCATCGTTAACGGCACATTAAACGCCATTGCCAATGTGGATATCGACAGTGTTGCTAATACCGAAATCAACGGCACGGTGAACTCAGATACTAAACTGACTATCAATGCGAACACAGGCTTAGTGGCTAACGCAGCATTAAGCGCAACAGATAATGTATTAATTACTTCGAACAACGGTTCGGTAACCCTAAACGATTCTGTGATCGCAGGCGGCAACTTAACCATAGAAGCCATTAACGGCATATTGGCCGAAGCACTGGTTCAGTCTGGTTTAGACTTAAACATCACGTCTAGCCAAGGTGGCGTTACCACCAACGGTGTTTTGACTTCAGCTGGCTTATTAGCCATTAACGCTAAGGGCAATGTTGAACTGAACGAAGATGTAAACGTGGCTCTGACTTCTATCATCTCGGTGAACAATGATGACGTTGACACTAATAGCAACATCACCATTAACGATGTATTTAACAGTGATGGCGAAACGCAACTACTAGCCGATGGCAACATCACCACTAATGCCGACTTTACCACTCTGGATAATTTAATTATCCAGAGCGGCGATAACGTTACCCTAAACGGTAACGTATCAGCCACTGGCTTGTTGGATATAGATGCCACCAATGCAGTATCGGTTACTGAAGATAAACTGGTGAAAATAGATTCAACAATGAATGTTGATTCAGCCAACTTCGAAATGGCAAGTAATTCAACCTTCGATGTTGAGGGTGCGGTGCAAATTATCACATCAGGTGATACCACGGTTCATAACATCGATGCAGAATCCTCCATTAAGATTGATGCAGATAACATCACCACCAACGGTGTTGTAGATGCAGGTGTTGATGCATTAGCCACAGTCGATTTAAACAGTGCGACTTCTACCATTGTTAACGGCACATTAAACGCCACTGGAAATGTAGAAATCGACAGTGTTGCCAATACCGAAATCAACGGCACAGTAAACTCTGATGCTAACTTAACCATTAATGCCAACACAGGCCTAGTGGCCAACGCAGCATTAAGCGCCACAGACGATCTGTTAATTACTTCGAACAACGGTTCGGTAACCCTAAACGATTCGGTTGTTGCAACGAACGGTAACCTAACCATTGAAGCCATTAACGGCTTATTGGCCGAAGCTCTGGTTCAATCTGGTTTAGACTTAAACATCACTTCTACCCAAGGCGGCGTGACTACCAACGGTGCAGTGACTTCAGCTGGCTTGTTAGCGATTAACGCTAAAGGCAATGTTGAACTGAACGAAGATGTATCGGTTGCACTAACCTCTACCATCTCGGTTAACAACGATGATGTGGACACTAACCGCAACATCACCATTAACGATGTATTTAACAGTAACGGCGAAACTCAACTTCTAGCCGATGGCAACATCACTACCAATGCCGATTTAACCACGCTGGATAATTTAATTATCCAAAGCGGCGATAACGTAACCCTAAACGGAAACGTATCGGCTACTGGCTTGTTGGATATAGATGCGACTAATGCAGTATCGGTTACTGAAGATAAACTGGTGAAAATAGATTCAACTATTAATGTTGATTCAGCCAGCTTCGCAATGGCAAGCAATTCAACCTTGGATGTTGAAGGTGCCGTACAAATTATCACAACAGGTGATAGCACTGCGTTTAACATTGATTCTGAATCCTCCATTAAAATAGATGCCAACAACATCACCACTAACGGTGTGGTAGAAGCCGTGGCCACCATTGATCTGGACAGTGCTTCAAACACCATTGTTAACGGCACATTAAACGCCATTGGCAATGTAGACATCGACAGTGTTGCCAATACTGAAATCAACGGCACCGCAAACTCAGATGCTAACCTAACCATTAATGCCAACACTGGCTTAGTGGCGAACGCAGCATTAAGCGCCACAGATGATTTGTTGATTACTTCGAACAACGGTTCGGTAACCCTAAACGATTCAGTGATTGCAGGCGGTAACTTAACCATAGAAGCCATTAACGGTTTATTGGCAGAGGCACTGGTTCAGTCCGGTTTAGACTTAAACATCACTTCTACCCAGGGCGGCGTGACTATCAAAGGTGCTGTGACTTCATTTGGCTTATTAGCGATTAACGCTAAGGGCAATGTTGAACTGAACGAAGATGTATCGGTTGCGCTCACCTCTACTATCTCGGTTAACAATGATGATGTGGACGCTAACAGCAACATCACCATTAACGATGTATTTAACGGTGACGGTATTACTCAACTGATAGCCGATGGTAGCATTACTACCAATGCTGATCTTACCACTCTGGATAATTTAATTATTCAAAGCGGTGACAACGTAACCTTAAACGGTAACGTTTCTGCTACTGGTTTGTTGGATATTGATGCCACCAACGCAGTATCTGTGACTGAAGATAAACTGGTGAAAATAGATTCAACTATTAATGTTGATTCAGCCAGCTTCGCAATGGCAAGTAATTCAACTCTAGATGTTGAAGGCGCGGTTCAAATTATCACCTCGGGTGATACCACTGTTCATAACATCGATGCAGAATCCTCCATTAAGATTGATGCAGATAACATCACTACTAACGGTGTTGTAGATGCAGGTGTTGATGCACTGGCCACGATTGATCTAGACAGTGCTTCAAGCACAATCGTTAACGGAACTGTGAATGCTTTCGGCAATGTAGACATCGACAGTGTTGCCAATACTGAAATTAACGGAACAGTAAACTCCGATGCTAACTTAACCATTAATGCCAACACGGGCCTAGTAGCCAATGCAGCATTAAGTGCCACGGACGATTTGTTAATAACTTCGAATAACGGTTCGGTAACCCTAAATGATTCAGTTGTAGCATCGAACGGTAACCTAACCATTGAAACCATTAATGGCTTATTGGCCGAAGCGTTACTTCAATCAGGTTTGAATCTAAATATCTCATCTACCGAAGGTGGTGTTACCACTGACGGTGTTATCAATACTTCTGGCCTGTTAGCTATCAATGCCAAAGGCGATGTTGAATTAAACGAAGACGTAACGATTGCACTGACTTCGATTATTGACAGTGATAGTAGCATCACCATTAACGATGTATTTAACGGTGATGGCGAAACTCAACTTCTAGCCGATGGCAACATCACTACCAATGCAGACTTAACCACGCTGGATAATTTAATTATCCAAAGCGGCGATAACGTAACCCTAAACGGAAACGTATCGGCTACTGGCTTGTTGGATATAGATGCAGTCAAGGCAGTATCGGTTACTGAAGATAAACTGGTGAAAATAGATTCAACAATGAATGTTGATTCAGCCAGCTTCGCAATGGCAAGCAATTCAACTCTAGATGTTGAAGGTGCGGTTCAAATTATCACTACAGGTGATACCACGGTTCATAACATCGATGCAGAATCCTCCATTAAGATTGATGCAGATAACATCACCACTAACGGTGTTGTAGATGCAGGTGTTGATGCATTAGCCACAATCGATTTAAACAGTGCGACTTCTACTATTGTTAACGGCACATTAAACGCCATTGCCAATGTAGATATTGACAGTATTGCCAATACCGAAATCAACGGCACGGTAAACTCAGATGCTAACTTAACCATTAATGCAAACACTGGCCTGGTTGCTAACGCTGCATTAAGTGCCACAGATGATTTGTTAATTACTTCGAACAACGGTTCAATCACCTTAAACGATTCAGTCACTGCAGGTGGCAACTTAACCATAGAGGCCATTAATGGCTTATTGGCCGAAGCGTTACTTCAATCAGGTTTGGATCTAAATATTTCATCTACCGAAGGTGGTGTTACCGCTAACGGTGTTATCAATACTTCTGGCCTATTAGCGATCAACGCCAAAGGCGATGTTGAGTTAAACGAAGATGTAAATGTAGCGCTGACCTCAATTATCTCGGTAAATAATGATGACGTTGATTCCAATAGCAATATCACCATCAACGATGTCTTCAATTCTGATGGCGAAACTCAGCTATTAGCCGACGGCAATATCACTACCAACGCAGACCTCACTACGCTGGATAACCTTATTATCCAAAGCGGTGATAATGTATTACTAAACGCCAACGTAGTGGTTGGCAATACACTGGGGCTGACCGCAACCAATAACTTAACCCTAACTGAAAACAAACAATTCAAAGTAGCCTCAAGCAGTGTAATCAATGCCGCCAGTATTGATTTTTCAGAGGGCACTAAGGCCGAGCTAGTGGGCCAAAGCAGTATGGTAAGTGAGCTGGCTGATATTAAGCTAAACGATATCGATGCGTTATCAGGTTTATCGCTCACCTCCGCTGGCAAGGTTACCTTTACAGGGAACCTTAATGTGGGGCAGTTGCAGCAGGGTGATGTTCAGCCGTCTTCCTTTAGCGGCGACTTCGCCATAGATGCGGCTCAGGCCGTGTCGCTGGATGCAGGACAGGTAATAAATGTTGGTGGTAATGTCTCGGTGAATGCGCAGTCCTTTACAATGGCCACGCAATCAAAGATTGAGGCAGATGGGCACGTGCACGTGGATGTGGTTAACGACATTCAAATAGCACAAGCCATTAGTCATGCAGATAAACGTGATGCTTTTAACCTGAACGCCCAAAGCGGTTCAATTAACGGCAATATTGATAGTCTGGTTCACCTAACGGGTACTGGGAATGAGTCTGGTGCCATGCTTACTGCTGCAACTGGAATAGGTTCTCAAACCACTGACAATAACATTTCCTCTGCAACCGGGTTAGGCAACCCATTTGTGGTGGATATTCCCTGGATCTCGGCTAATACCAATAGCGGTGATGTAAACTTGGTGGCTAACAGTAACTTGCACGCCACCTTATTAAAAACCGGTGATGGCAATATTCGCGTTAGGGCAATGGAAGATCTGACTATAGATGAACTGTTGGGTACCTCATGGCTGTATGTGGATGGTTACTTTTACGGCTCAGACCTCACTATGGACCGTGGTGAAATTGCGGCCAAGCAAGGATTGAATATTGATAGCCTTACTCTGACCACTTCCGGGCCTTTAAGTCTTGAAGGTCCCAGTATCGAGGCCAATATCGATGGCAGTGACTTGGTTGAGGTAAATATAGAGTTAAGCGGCATTTTAGATTCAAGAGCAGAATTGGTGGATACGGATATTCTAAATACTGATCAAGTGAATATCACAGAGCTTATTACTCACAACGGCCAATTAACCACAGTAGATGATTTTTACATTGGTTTTGGTGATGTCACCGGCGAATATGCCATGACAACTCCAACCCTAACTATGAATCTGGATAACCTTGATCCAAGTGCAAAAAATGTGGATGCACAATTGGTTACGCTGGATGGTAAGGGTACCTATGACTTTGAAATTAATGTAGATAACAATGTTATTACCACTAACGCCGAAGCTACGGTGGACCGTTACCCTGTGATTCTAAAATACATCCCACGCTCTGAAGATGGTTTGGAAAGTGACGATGTATTAATAAATGATGATGATGCTAACCACTTGGGGAATTTTGGTAAAAACCAGTTCTCTGTGCCCTATAAAAAGAAACAAACCTGGAAAAAGCCTGCGCTGGAGTTCAAGCTGATCGGCAAGGGTGTAGACCCTAAAGGTTCAGTTCCTGACGTGGCAGAAGAAGATGCAGCAGAAGAAAAAGACGAGTACACCATTGAAGTGGCTATGAACTAGGAATGAATAATATGAAGTACATAGCTATTTTAGTGAGCTGTTTAATGAGTCTTTTTTGGGCCGGTGGCGTAATGTCTTCAGACTTACCCGACGGCATTACCAAAGAGCAAGGCAAAACCGGTAAGCTGCTTGATCTGCAGCCTAATATATTGCGCAATAAACAAAAACGTTTTGAAGAGCAATTAGAAAAACCTCAAGCAGCCAGCACCGTTGAGGACAAGCAAACTAAGGAAAGTACTGAAAAGCCCCCCACCGGCCCCACCTTCGAGTTGAAAACTGTGCGCTTTAGTAAGTCGCAATATTTATCTCAAGAGGATTTATCCAAAGTGGTGCGACCATTACTGGAATCCCAGGTGAGTTTCTCTGATTTAAATACACTGGTATTGCGCATTAACCAGGTTTACCGTGAAAAAAACGTGTTTACGGCCACCGCGACTTTGCCCCCACAAAAAATAAAAGACGGCGTGGTGTATATTCGCCTAATTGAGGGCAGCTTGGGTAAATTAGTCATTGAAGATAATCACTATTTAAGTGATACCTTTATCCGTCAATGGCTGCGTAACGATGAGCAGGTGCAAGCCATCGATATTCGAGCGCTGGAAGCGGATGTTTTACGCTATAACCGCGTGAACGATCAGCGCCTTCAGGCAGAGCTTCATGCGGGAACCACCTTTGGTTTAACCGATATTATTATCCGGGTAGACGAACCTAAGCGAGATCAACTGTATTTGTTTTGGGATAACTACGGGGTGGAAAGTACCGGTAAAAATGAACTGGGCATTTTATATTCCCGCCAAAAGCTATTTATGGATGGCGACCGTGCCTCGGTACATGTATTACACAGTGGTCAAACCAATTTGGATTTTACTAAGGGCTGGGACTTTTTTAGAAATCAAACTGGTATTAAATCGCTAAACCTAGGTTATAGCTCCGCGGTGTTAGATAGCGGCTGGCGTTTGTCCGGAGCCTTGGCCAGTACAGCTACCAATATTATAGGTGGTGACCTGGATAACGATTCCAGCGTAGAAGGGCAAACGGATCGCATAAGTTTAGATAGTAGCTATTTGGCGTTGTCTGATGATTTATATTGGTTAAACATCTTATTAGGCAGTAGTTATACCTGGTCACAGTCCAGTGTGGTGCACAGTGCCAAAATCAGTGAATTAAGAATTACTCAATTTTATACCGGTGCACAAATTAATTTGCTGGGAAATTTTTGGCAGGTGAGCCTGGCCCAGTACATAAACTACGCGGCGGTTGAAAATCTATTGGTTGACCCACCCTATGACGAATTTAGTATGTTTAAAGGGGACTTTTCTGCGGTGGCGCGAGTTCCTTCTTGGCCTGTTTACGGTTTAATAAGTAGTTCCTGGCAGCATTCACCTCAGCCTGATTTAGCTGGAGCGTTAACGTTTAGTACCGGTGGCTCCAGTTCTGTTCGAGGTTACGAACCTGGTTTTGCCAATGGCGATGATGGTTATACCTATAATATTGAAGCTCATTACAATGGCTTATCGTTATGGCAGCAGGACTTTGATTTTTATCTGTTTCATGACGGTGCCAAGGTTGAAGGTTTTGGTACCGAAGAATCCTTAGTGGCTGTTGGTTTGGGTATGAGTGTCTCGGGTAGTTCCATGTTAGCCTTTGATATGACCGCCGCTCAGGCACAAAAGAGCAACAGTGCAGGTAAAGATGACTGGCAGGTATTTGCCCGCTTAACCTGCCAATGTTTATAAGGAGAGGGATAATGTTTAAACACAGTTTGTGGTTAGTATGTGTTTGTTTACTGGCAGCTTGTGATAAGCCAGCTCCACTGGAAAAAATTGATATTCAAATTACACCACCCAAAGCTGTAGTTGAGGATTTATCAGTTGAGCAAATAAAATTGGCAAAGCTGTTGAAGGTGGTGGATGAGCGCTTGCTGCAATGGAATGCATTAACTCAGAATATCCAAATTGATCAAACGCCACTGGCCATCGAGCATCGGGATGAAATGGTAAGGTTAAGGCAAACCCAGGTGATGGATCTGGAAAAAGCTCAGCTGTTAAACGTAATTGAACATGTGAAGAAACAGTTAAAGAGCTGTGAGAAAAAAATAGTAATGCTTAGTGAATGGCATAAAACCAAAAGCTTAGCCCAGGTCACTCGTGCCAATTATGTGAAAATTTTACAGCAAGAAACCGTACCAGCGGATATTCGACAAGATGGGTTTTGGGCGCAAGCGCTGGTAACAGAAGAGGGCGGGAAGTTTACCTTGGCCACAAAGCAGTGGAACAGCTTACAGGTGTTTTTTGCCGAGCAACTGGCCGGTATACAGGCCAGTTTAACAGTAAAATCCACGGCCCTTGAGAGCCAGCAGTTGTGGTTGGAGATAGCTCAAAATGTAACAGGGCTAAACGTTTTAATAAAAGAAGCAAATGCTAATTTTAGTGAGGCATTAGAATTCCAGGAAAATTACCAGTATGGAGTTTCGGCTAAAAGATTTGAAAGTGCCCATGAAAATTGGCTACAGCTCTCCCACAAAGGGATTGTGCAAATAAGCATGCCCAATATGTTGCTATTAAAGGGCGGTGTGTTTGAAATGGGAGACAGTACAGGCACAGGTGATAATGACGAGCTACCGCTTCATGAAGTGACGCTAGCCTCATACCGTATGAGTCAAACCGAGATTACCTTTGCTCAATACGATAACTTTGCCAAGGATGCGGGAAAACCGTTACCTAACGATGAAGGGTGGGGCCGAGGTCAGCGCCCGGTGATTAACATTAGCTGGCAAGATGCCCATGAATTCGCCCTGTGGTTAAGTGATAAATCCGGTAAAACCTTGAGTTTACCCAGTGAATCACAATGGGAATATGCCGCTAAGGCCAGCCGTTGGGATACACAAAATGCAGGCAATAAAGCGAACTGTGAAGGCTGTTATAAGTGGGACAATAAAGAGTCGGTTCCTGTGGGGCAGTTTCCGGCAAACGCGTTTGGCTTGCACGACATGCAGGGCAATGTTTGGGAGTGGACCTCAGACTGTTACAGTGATTTTTATACCCCCAAGGCAAGTGCTCCACAGAGCAGCTGTGATAACAAGGCAGTAAGAGGGGGGTCATGGTATGACTTACCCACGCAATTACGCTCTACCAATCGCTCTAAGGCCGCTAGCAGCAAACACAGCAACAGAATTGGCTTCAGGCTCGTGGAAGAATTACTGACCAATAGAATCGCCAGTGAGCCATCAAACTAGAGTGGGTTAAATAAATGGGTATGTGACCGTGTGGAATGGCGGATAGCCCGAACAGAATATTCATTTTCTGTTCGGGCTTTTTTATTTAGAACGACATGCTCAGATTAAACATGGATTCATAGCCATCTTGTTGGCTGTATTGCTGAGACTGCACTACCACTTGGGTATACATCCATCCATTTACTCTGTGGTGCATGCCAAAACCGTAAGTCTGGCTGTTGTGGTTTTGTTTGATGCCGGAATAGGTGACGGTCTGTTCACGATTTAGGCTTCTAAATAGCACAAACCCAGATTGTGAATCCTGCCATGGCACAAGCAGAGTGGGCTTAATGCTAGTGTATTGCCCGCTGTCTGTCTGATGGCTGCTGGTTAATACGACAAAGCGTGTTAACTGCTCGTCAGCACAAGTGGCCTGGGCATATAGGGCCAGTAAGATGAGCGTGCTGCTGATCAAGCTCTTCATGGTGGTTTCCTTTTGGCTAAATGTTAGGTGTTTTAACAGGTACTATTAATTAACATTAGTCTAAGAAATGCTCTTTGATGGCGCTTTGTGGGGTATGTGGATAATCAGCCTAATACCGCAAGCTTACATAGCCGTGAGTTATGCTAGAAGTGTGAATGCAGGACGTTGCAACCGAGTAATGGTAGGTGTGGCATTAGTGAGTGTTCACTGGAGAGAAGGTAACAGGCATAAAAAAAGCCAGCAATGCTGGCTTTTTTGGCTCTTGAATAAATTCAAGAAACGCTGCGATTAACCTTTAAGGTTTTTAACCGCAGTGTTCAAACGGCTCTTAATACGAGCTGCTTTATTTTTGTTGATGATACCTTTAGTAACCATCTTATCAACGTACGGTGCAGCAACTACAAGAGCGGCTTGAGCATCGTCATAGCTTTTAGTTTCAATGGCAGTGTGTACTTTCTTGATGTAAGTACGAACCATAGAACGTAGGCTTGCATTGTGAGCACGACGGCCAACTGCCTGACGTGCGCGTTTACGAGAACCAGCAGAATTAGCCAAAATCAGGCTCCTTCAATAATGAGATTTACTTAAATTCAGGGTGCGGGATTATCCAGATACCCGGATATATTGTCAAATCATTTATACAATGTTTGCGCAGTATTGGGCCATTATACCTTACTTGTTGGCGCTCAATGGCTTTGAGGCGGGTTTTGCTCGTTTATAGTTGGCTGCTTGATTACAATGCGCCCCATAACGGCGAATCCTAATATAAAAATAAGGCTAAACAGTTCCGCATGGCTGCATCTGAACAACAAGCAAACAAAGCCCCTGGGCCCAAGGGTGATAAGACTCCAAGTTTACTGAAGTCTTCTTCCATTGTGAGCGCCATGACCTTGTTATCGCGCATACTGGGTTTGGTACGAGACGTATTGGTAGCGTCTTATTTTGGTGCCCGTGCCGATGCCTTCTTTGTGGCCTTTAAAATCCCCAATTTTTTCAGGCGTCTGTTTGCCGAGGGTGCGTTCAGCGTGGCTTTTGTGCCTGTGCTCAGCGAATACAAGGTACAAGAGAAAGACATAAAAGGCCTAGTGAAGGCGGTGTCGGGCACTTTGCTGGCCATCATTGGGCCCTTTACCATAGTCGCGGTGGCGGCGGCGCCCATTCTCACTTGGGTATTTGCCCCGGGTTTTGCCAGCGACCCTGAAAAGTTTGCCCTCACCAGCGAGTTGCTGCGCATCACCTTTCCGTATTTATTGCTCATCAGTCTCACGGCCTTTTATGGCAGTGTGCTTAATACCTATGGCCAGTTCGCCATTCCGGCGGTAACCCCGGTATTGCTGAATCTTTGCCTAATTGTGGCCACCTTGTACTTCACCCCCTGGTTTGACGAGCCGCTCATGGCTCTGGCCTGGGGTGTGTTGCTGGCCGGTGTGACCCAGCTGGCTTTCCAGTTACCTTTTGTTATGAAGCTAGGTCTGTTGGCCTTACCCAAGCCTGCTTTTGCCGATGTGGGGGTGCGCCGCATACTCAAGCTCATGGTGCCCGCCCTGTTTGGGGTGTCGGTGAGCCAAATTAACATGCTGCTGGACATCTTGCTGGCCTCCTTCCTGGAGACTGGCAGTGTAAGCTGGCTGTATTATTCCGATCGACTCACCCAGTTACCCTTGGGAATCTTTGCCATCGCCCTGGCAGTGGTGATTTTGCCGAGCTTGTCGCAAAAACACGCGGCACAAAACAAGCAGCAATTCGTGGTGACCCTGGACTGGGGGGTGCGTATCGTCTTGTTAATAGGCTTGCCGGCGTCTCTGGCTTTAATCGTACTGGCCGAGCCGTTAATGATGACCATTTTCTATCGTGGTGAAATTACCGCTTACGACATACAAAAAATGGCCATGAGCCTGCGTGCCTACAGTGCAGGTTTGTTGGCCTTCATGCTCATAAAGGTTTTGGCCCCTGGGTTTTATGCCCGCCAAGATACCAAAACGCCGGTTAAAATTGGTATCAAGGCCATGGTGACCAATATGGCTTTGAACATCCCCTTAGTGCTCACCCTAGCTCATGTGGGGCTCGCACTGGCCACTACTCTGTCGGCGTACCTTAATGCGGTCTTGTTATACATGGGCTTGCGCAAGTTGGGCTATTACCAAACTCAGCCTGGCTGGGGCCTGTGGATCGCACGTATTGTGTTTTCCTGCGGGGTATTGGTGGCGGCCATTTATGCCGTAAATCCTTCAAGCGAGGCCTGGTACACCTTTAGCGAGTGGCAGCGTATGGGCTGGACCTCGGTATTAGTGGCTGCGGGTGTGCTTAGCTATGGCATCAGCTTGCTGATATTGGGGGTGCGCCCCAGGCACCTGCTGATGGCGCGTGGCTAGCTAGACTGGGTTGGCTTATCAGCCACGGGGTGGCCTCGTACGAGGGCAGCCCCTGCCCGAATCTTTTTGCAGCCCTGGTCCGCCCCGCCTGACATAAAATGCGGCCCTCTCGTCTATTATCTAACCCCATTGTGCTCTATAATGTGGCCTTTTATTTTTACACTGAATGTATGCTGTTTTTTCGCGGAATCCATAACATTAAGCCCTTCGATCAGGGGTGCGTTTTAACCATAGGTAACTTTGATGGTGTGCACCTTGGTCATAAGCGGGTGCTGCAAAAGCTCAAGGCCCAGGGACAGGAACTTAACCTGCCTGCGGTGGCCATGATATTTGAACCCCAGCCCAAAGAGTTGTTTGATGCGGACGGTGCACCAGCGCGCCTGACCAATACCGCCGAAAAAGCCGCGTTGTTGGCAGCGGAAAGTCTTGATGCTCTGGCCTGCATGGCGTTCAACGCACGCTTTCGTGGTTTAAGCGCTCAACAATTTGTCGAGCAGGTATTGGTAAAGGGCTTAAATGTGAAGGCCCTCATTGTGGGAGATGACTTCCGCTTTGGTTGTGATCGCAGCGGCGACTTTGCCTATTTGCAAAAAGCAGGTGAACAACACGGTTTCACGGTTTTGCCCACCAATACGGTAGAACAGCAAGGTGAGCGCGTGAGCAGCACCTTGATTCGAAGCGCCTTACAAGATGGCCACCTTAAGCAGGCAGCTGAACTGCTAGGTCGCCCTTTTACGATCAGTGGCCGCGTGGCCCATGGTCAAAAATTGGGGCGCACCATTGGCGTGCCCACCGCCAATGTGCTGTTAAAGCGCAATAAAACACCCTTAGTTGGGGTGTTTGCGGTGACGGTGAAAACCTCGCTGGGCGAGTATAACGGCGTTGCCAATATTGGCATGCGCCCCACAGTGGGCAGCCTAAAAGCAATTTTAGAACCCCACCTGTTTGATTTTGCTGGTGACCTATATGGCCAGCGCATAGAAGTAACGTTTAACAAAAAAATACGAGATGAAAAGCGCTTTAATGGTTTAGACGAGCTTAAAGCTGCTATTCACCAGGATATTCAATCGGCGCAAGCCTATTTCGAAGACAGCCACAAAAAATGACCGATTATAAGCACACTCTAAACCTGCCCGAAACCGACTTCCCCATGCGTGGCAACCTGGCCAAGCGTGAGCCTGAGACCCTGGCTAAATGGGAAAAAATGGACATTTACAAAGCCATTCGTGAAGCGCGTGCGGGCTGTGAAAAATACATTTTGCACGACGGCCCTCCGTACGCCAACGGCGACATTCACATCGGTCACAGTGTGAATAAAATTTTAAAAGACATCATCATTAAGTCACGTACCTTAAGTGGTATGGACGCGCCTTACGTGCCCGGTTGGGATTGTCACGGTTTGCCTATCGAGCTAAATGTTGAAAAACAAGTGGGCAAGGCCGGCGATAAAGTGACCCCTAAAGAGTTTCGTCAGAAGTGTCGTGAATACGCACAAACTCAGGTGGATGGTCAGCGCGAAGACTTTAAACGTTTAATGGTATTGGGGGACTGGGACAAACCTTACCTCACCATGAACTTTAAGTTTGAAGCCAACATCATTCGCACTTTGGGTCGCATTGCCGGCAATGGTCACATGCACAAAGGCGCCAAGCCGGTTAACTGGTGTATGGATTGTGGTTCTGCATTGGCTGAAGCTGAAGTGGAATACCAGGACAAAAAGTCGGTAGCCATTGACGTTAAATTCGAGTTCCAAAATACAGCTGACTTGCTTGCAAAATTTAATCTTGAAAAAGATGCGGCACAATACAGCGCTAAAACAGCCAGCATTGTTATCTGGACTACCACCCCTTGGACCTTGCCCGCTAACGAAGCGGTTTCGGTGCATCCTGGCATTGAATACGCACTGGTTCACTTAAAAGAGCGTGACGAATTATTAGTATTGGCCACTGAATTGGTTGCTGGTGCCATGGAGCGTTACGGAATCGACGCCGATGGTTTTGATGTAATTGGTTACGCTAAGGGTGCCGCCTTTGGTTGGACCCTTGACGAAAATAATGGGGAAGAAACGGACAGCGCGCCTTTCAGTGTGAAGCATCCCTTCATGCCTAACGATGACGACGATAGCAAAGACAAATTTGTGCCTGTGATTACGGGTCTGCACGTTACCGCCGACTCCGGTACCGGTTCGGTTCACACCGCGCCCATGCACGGTGCGGACGATTACACGGTATCCAACAAATACGGCATTAGCTCCAAGTTAATGCTGGTAAGCGATGAAGGTTTATTCATTGATTGCCCTGCCACTCAAGCGCTTGAATTAGTAGGCCTAAGCGTTGCTGACAAGGGTAACTTTAAGATACTGAGCATTCTTAATGAAAAAGGCGCCTTGCTTAAGAAAGTAAACATTAAGCACAGCTACCCTCATTGCTGGCGCCACAAAAGCCCGATTATTTTCCGCGCCACGCCTCAGTGGTTCATCAGTATGTCGCAAGGTGGTTTGCTAGAGCAGGCCATGGCGGAGGTTGAAAATTCCGTGGAATGGCGTCCAGATTGGGGCAAGGCCCGCATCGAATCCATGATGGCCACTCGTCCGGACTGGTGTATCTCCCGTCAGCGTACCTGGGGTGTGCCCATTGCCTTGTTTGTACACAAGGAGACCGGTGATCTGCATCCAGATACTCAAGCACTAATTGAAACCGTGGCCAAAAAAGTTGAAGAGCAGGGCATCGATGCCTGGTTCGATTTGGAGCCAGTTGAATTATTGGGTGATGACGCTGATAAATATCAAAAAATTACCGATACATTAGATGTATGGTTTGATTCCGGCGTGACCCACGCAGCCGTTTTGGAAGAGCACCCGGAGCTAAACGTACCGGCCGACTTATACCTAGAAGGCTCTGACCAGCATCGTGGCTGGTTCCAGTCTTCTTTATTAACCAGTGTGGCAGCCCGCGGCAAAGCCCCTTATAAAACAGTATTAACCCACGGCTTCACCGTGGATGGCGACGGCAAAAAAATGTCTAAGTCATTGGGGAATGTTATGTCGCCACAGAGTGTGGTGAATAAACTGGGCGCTGATATCTTACGCTTGTGGGTGGCCTCCACCGACTACACCTCAGAGATGACGGTGAGCGATCAGATTCTAAATCGTACCGCAGATTCATACCGTCGTATTCGAAATACCATGCGTTTCTTGTTGGCCAACATTAACGGTTTTGATCCTAAAACTGACATGTTAACGCCTGAAGAATTGTTGCCTCTGGATGCCTGGATAGTGGATCAAGCCAATAGCTTGCAAGCAGAAATTCGTGAAAACTACGATGAATATCAAATCATGAATATTTATCAAAAGCTGCACCACTTCTGTGTGAACGAACTGGGTGGTTTTTACCTGGACGTGATTAAGGACCGTCAGTACACCACACAAAAAGACAGTGCCGCCCGCCGTAGTGCCCAAACCGCGCTTTACCACGTATGCGAGGCCATGTTGCGTTGGATTTCGCCAATCATGAGCTTCACGGCAGAAGAGGCATGGGAACAAATGCCTGCCCCTGCAAAAGGCGAACGTGAAGAAAGTGTATTGCTGGCACACTGGTATGAAGATTTGTTCGAGTCGAACAACAAAGAATTTGATGATGCCTTCTGGCGCCGCATCATGACGGTGAAAACCGAAGTGAACAAATTACTGGAAAAAGCCCGTAACGAAAAAGTAGTGGGGGCTAGTCTTAGCTCTGAAGTAACCTTGTACGTGAGCGGCGAGTTGGCCGACGACTTAAATCGTTTGGGTAATGAATTACGTTTTGTTTTGATCACTTCAAAAGCGAACGTGTTGGCATTGGATGAAAACTCAGGTCAGGCTACCGATGTAGCCGGATTACGAGTGGAAATTGGTGCAAGCGAACACGAAAAATGTGATCGCTGTTGGCACCATGTGCCTGACGTGGGCACCCATAAAGAGCATGACACTTTATGTGGGCGCTGCGTAGAAAACGTCGATGGCAGTGGTGAAAAAAGGGCGTTTGCATAATGCTAAACAAGTGGTTGCAGATGGCGTTTGAAGGCACACAAAAATCACAGCTTAAATGGCTGTGGTTAAGTGTGGCGGCCTTGATATTGGATTTCGTTACCAAACAGATGGCGCAGCATTTTTTAACATTTGCCCAGCCGGTATATGTGTTGCCAATATTCGATTTAACCCTGCTTTATAACAAGGGCGCCGCGTTTAGCTTTTTAGCCAATGAGTCCGGTTGGCAGCGTTGGTTTTTCACTGTTATTGCCTTAAGTGTCAGCTCGGTGATGACTGTGTGGTTAATGAAGCTTAAAGCCAATGAAAAATGGTTGGCGGCGGCTTTGGCGTTGGTGATTGGCGGCGCTATTGGTAATCTGTATGACCGTATCGCTTATGGTCATGTGGTGGACTTTATCCATGTTCACTGGGATGAGCATTACTTTCCAGCGTTTAATATTGCCGACAGTGCTATCACCCTGGGTGCAATAATGTTATTGATTGATAGTTTGCTTTTCTCTACTAATAAAAGCTCATCCACTAAAAATTCTAAATAAAGCTTAATATAAAGCGGAATATAAATATGCAAATCGCTAAAGGCACACAGGTTGTTTTAAATTTTGCACTGTCATTAGAAGATGATCAGGAAATTGATAGCACCTTCGACAGAAAACCGGCTACCTTGGTTGTGGGTGATGGCAATTTACCAGAAGGTTTTGAAAGTTTGCTAGTGGGTCTTGAGGCCGGTGCCAAGCAAACCTTTGATGTGCCACCTGAGAAAGCCTTTTCTCAGCCTAACCCAAACAATATTCAAACTATGAAGCGCAGCGACTTTGCCGCCGATATTGAATTGGAAGTGGGCTCTGTGGTGTCTTTTGCCGATGCCAATAATTCAGAGTTGCCAGGTGTCATCAAAAAAATTGAAGATAGCGAAGTGACAGTGGATTTTAATCACCCGCTA
>Ga0209290_1000893_pt1 | contig 17485 bp, 19 predicted proteins | sample EN1Hudsemesocosm_2_FD_184632 | JGI IMG/M metagenome (GOLD analysis project Ga0209290, IMG submission 184632) | Methane-oxidizing microbial communities from mesocosms in the Hudson Canyon - EN10B Hudson Canyon (SPAdes) (version 2) | ecosystem: Environmental > Aquatic > Marine > Cold seeps... | reverse complement strand
TGGCTTATTCATGTATGCCTTTTTCACAGCTGCCGCTTTTAAGGTAGATCGTTTGAAATAGTTTCAGGCTACCATTAAAGCGTTATTTCTCCAACTTTGGACTCGCTTACCTCTATGACGAATAAAACTAAAGATTCCATTACTCAAGACCAGTGCCACTTATACTGCCAGATTCTGGGAGATACCGATAAACCTGCCCTGCTTCTCGTGCACGGGTTTTTATCGTCAAATTTGCAATGGGAACTCAATAAGGATGCACTATTAAAACACTTTCGACTCTTCATGGTAGAACTATGGGGACATGGGAAGAGCCCCGTTCCGCCAAACGATAAGGATTACTCAATAAGTCGTTATGTAGAAGAGCTCGAAACAATCCGTAAACGATATGACATAAAACAATGGGGTTTAATTGGTCAATCCTATGGTGCTGCGCTCGTAATGCATTATGCGAGATCAAAACCAAAATACTGTACAGGTTTAGTGGTAACGAATTCTCAGTCGGCTTTTTCACCTCCTGGTGCGATTAAACCGGATACAAAATACGTGGATGCGATTCGCCAACATGGAGTAAAAGCCATTCCCATACATCCCTCTTATAGTAAAAGTTTACCTGACGCCCTAAAACAAAAGATGATCACGTTGGCGGATAATGTCAGCATTGACGCAGTAATCAGAGGGTTGAGCTTGTTACCGGAGCTTTCTGTTTACAATTATTTGGAAGCGCTTCCAAGTACCCTTGTTGTAAATGGCACTCGCGAAAAATCTTTCCAGCCAATATTGAAAGCTGCTCAAACTCATTGGAAAGATCTAAAAGCAAAAAATCTAGATGGTGGCCATGCAGTAAATATCAATTGCGCCCATGGTTTTAATAAAGCGGCTATTACTTTCTTTACAGAAAAACTTGGTAAAAACGACAGATGCTAAAGCAATCAAAAAAGTTAACTTTTAATTCAATATTTCGAATTTTGAGTAAGAGAGTGAGTAAATGAAAATTGGTGAATTAGCAAAAGTAAGTGGTGTTGCCGCGCATACGATTCGCTTTTATGAAACCAAAGGTTTGTTGCCAAAAGCGAGTAGAGGCATGAATGGCTATCGTAGTTATGAAGAGGATAGCATTCAGCGCTTAGCAAGTATTCAATGCGCCAAACGTCTAGGTTTTAGTTTGGAATATATATTGGAGGTATTGGCTGACTGCGACCCGACAGAAGGGCTTGATCACGGTAAAATACTGCAACAACTGGATGCTCGCTTACTTGATGTCGAGATATTGAAGAAAGAGCTGTTAGCTCAGCGAGAAGAAATAATATTGTTCAAACAAGGACTTCAAGACATTTGACGGCAAAAAAATGCACGAAAGCAGATGAAATGGTCGTTTCAAATTTAATGACTTTACCTTAATTTGGCCCTTAGTTCAGAGCTTCAATAAAGTGATGGGTAAGGCTTTCGATATTTGGAATCAGTTTAATAACTATTTTCAGTGAAATGAATTTAGGATTGCTTGCTACCCTAGCTTGAATCTAGCACCATTCATTAAGATCAAATACTAATAAAATACCACCCAGTAACACCAAGGGTTTTAAACAGTCACAAGTTTTGAGCAAAAACCATAGATCATTGATTTAGTTAATATTTGTAACTCTGCCTTTAAAAGCGCCCCTTACATTTACAAAAAATACTGTGCCAGCCACGGCAACGCGAGGGCGGAGGCGATCCCCATGAGTCCCATCGCCAGAGCAGAGAATGCACCTACTTGGTCACCCATTTCCAATGCTTTAGCCGTACCGAGAGCATGACTCGTAATACCTAAAGCGAAACCTTTAGCACTAGGTTCAGTGACACCTATAAGCCGAAGAAACCATGGCCCGATGGCTACGCCTAAGATACCAATGGCAATAACAAACGTAACGGCTAATGAAGGATAACCTCCAATTTCTTCAGTTATTGATATGGCAATAGGGGTTGTTACTGATTTTGCCGCCATGGATAAAATTATGTCTTCACTGCCTCCCATTATCCACAGCACCAACATGGCAGAACCAATTGAAGCGGTTCCTCCTACGATCAAGGTCACTAAAATACGTCCTAACAACTGTCGTATTCTCTTGATATTGATATATAAAGGAATCGCTAGCGCCACCGTTAACGGCCCAAGAAAAAGATGGAAACTTTCAGCTTGTTTAAAGTAAACATCATAAGGAATACCCATCGACATCAGGACAAAGCCAATCACCATCACACTGACTAATATTGGTTGAAACAGTGCAAAACCACCTGATTTGAGATAAAGAAAACGCCCAAATTCGTAACTCAGTAAGGTTATACCCATTCCAAATATAGGGCTATTTGTTATCGCCGGCCAAGCAAGCACCCAATCTATATTCACTACTTGCTTCTCGCTTTAACAAGTGCATTTAGCGTTAATCCTGTCACCGCTAATGAAACAAACAAACTCACTAGCAAAGAGATGACTATAGCAACGAAGTCTCTTTTAATAAGATCCCAATACGCAAACATTCCAACACTGACTGGCACTAAAAACAGGGGTAAATATGGTAATAGCGCTCGCCCAGTGAGATCTAAAAACTCAGGCACATCCTGCCAGGCAATTAATACAACCAGCAGCAAAATCATTCCCATGACTTGTCCCGGGACGATGAGATGAAACATAGCTACCACAGCTTCACCCAACAACTGAAACAGAATTAATATACAGAAACCTCGAATCATACAGAACTCTTCAAATTAACGATTAAGGCCACACTACTTGACCAGTGTGGCCAGCTCTCGAAATTGCGGCCCTTCTGCTTTTTGTAACAATTCAAACAGTAGCATTTCAACTGAGGAAATCGCTGCCCCCATTTGTGCCATTCGCTCTATTCCAATCTGACGATTAGCCAATGTGCGCGAAGAAACAGCTTCACCAATCACCGTTACTTCATAGCCTTCTTGCAAAAGCTGGGATGCACTTTGATAGACACAAATATGCGCCTCTATTCCTACCAAGATAACTTGTTTACGTCCTGTTTTTTCTAATGCACACCTAAATTCATTGCTCCCCATACATCCAAAAGATGTCTTGGTTATGGGTTTTAGTCCGGATAATAAATTAGCAACTTCCGGAATAGTTGCTCCAAGTTTATCAGGCACTTGCTCTAGACAAATCATAGGTAGATCCAATATCTTGAAGCCTTTTATAACTTTTTCCAGACTTTCAAAGAGGTGTTGCTTATCAGCCATCAGTTGGGCCAGTTTGCCTTGTACATCCACAATTACCAGTATTGCTTGATCTTTTTTTAACATGTTAGGTATCTCTTGGTTATCACAATTCAATATCATGAAATCATATTGCGGCAAATAGTTCACGTCGTGGTGTCGCATAATGTCAATAGAACTCGCCTAGTGTCAATGACGCTCTAAGTAACAAGCGCTATATTTAGGGTCTGTAAAAGGCTTATTATTTACCGATAAAGACATTATCGGTTTTAACCTAATGAACGGAGAAAAGTCGCTATGAACAAGAATCGCAAATATTGGGGCTGGGGATACGAAGATCAACAAGTTGATTCCAAGGCACTGAAAAAAACCGTAAGCTTTCTATGCCAGGTTTTGAATGTTGAAGAAAAAGTCGCCCAGTCTCCTCTCCCGATAGAGCAAGTAGAGTTACGTGCGCCACGATTTCAACTCGATAGCGCTATTAAAAATATATGTTCGCATGATAGGTTTGACCGACTCTCTCATAGTTATGGTAAATCAACTAACGATATTATTCGCGGTTTACGAGGTGAATTTCCCAACCCTCCCGATTATGTCGCGTATCCAAAAACCGAGGCTGAGCTACAGGATTTGATCCACTTTGCTGAGGAAAATACTGTTTCCCTGATTCCTTTCGGCGGTGGTTCAAGCGTTGTTGGTGGAGTAGAGCCCACGGAAAACACCTATTTCAACGGCACAATTAGTGTTGATATGAAACATTTTGATCAATTACTTGAAGTGGATGAAACTTCTCGTTGTGCCAAGTTCCAGGCGGGTATTTATGGCCCGGCCTTAGACGCCGCATTAAAACCTTACAAACTGACGTTAAGACACTTCCCTCAAAGCTATGAATTTTCTACGCTGGGAGGCTGGATCGCCACTAGAGCCGGCGGTCACTATGCATCGTTATACACACACATTGATGACTTAGTTGAATCTGTGCGTATGGTGACACCGCAAGGTGTAACAGAAACAAGGCGCCTGCCAGGGTCCGGTGCAGGCCCCAGTGAGGAGCGCTTTATTTTAGGCTCTGAAGGCATATTCGGTTTTATTACCGAAGCCTGGGTGAAGCTTCAGGATGCACCAAAATATCGAAACACCTCCACGCTATTATTTAAAAATTATGATGATGCGGTTAATGCAACTCGAAAAATTGCTCAGTCAGGCTTATACCCTTCAAATTGTAGGTTAGTAGACCCTCTGGAATCCTTTAGCATGGGCTTGGGTGATGGCAACAACAGCGTTTTACTTTTAGGTTTTGAATCCGCCATTGGCCCCGTAGACGATAAACTCAAACAAGCGATATCCTTAACGCAAGAATTTAACGCAAAACAAGTAGAAGCCAATAAAGGTCAAGAACACACCGAAAATGCAGATAGTTGGAAGCAATCATTTTTGCAGGCACCCTATTTAAGGGATCAATTGCTACAAATGGGTATTCTTGCGGAAACCTTTGAAACAGCAATTACTTGGGACAAATTCCATGATTTTCATAACACCCTCAAGCGTGAAGTACAAAAGTGCATCAATGAAACCTGCGGTTCCGGTTTCATTACGTGCCGCTTTACCCATGTCTATCCTGACGGGCCTGCGCCTTATTTTACGGTGGTCGCAAAAGCAGAAATCGGCAAAGAATTAGAGCAATGGCAGAAAATTAAAACTACCGCTAGCAATATCATAATTAAAATGGGAGCAACCATTACCCACCATCACGCGGTCGGAAAAGACCACCGCCCTTATTATGAACAACAGCGCTCGTCTTTCTTTACTGACATTCTAATCGCCTCAAAGGAAAAGGTTGATCCCAAAGGTATTCTGAACCCAGACGTACTCGTTTTAGGCCGTAATGAGTAATCGGTTCAACTAAATTTTTTATTCTCCTAAATCCGTTTTTGAACCTCAACATGGCCAGCTTTTTCAATTAAAGCTGGCCATTTTAGAACCGGATAGTCGATATTAAGGAATTATGTCTACGTCTTAATATCTAATAAATTTTTTGGGGGATACGCCAAACCAGGCTTTGAATGCTCTATGAAATGCACTTGGTTCAGAATAACCAAGATTTTGAGCAATCGTTTCAACTTCGAGTTTTTGTCTGACCAATTGGTTTACCGCTTGTTCTTTTAGTACTTCTTCCTTCAATTGTCTGTAGCTTGTGCCTTGTTCAGATAAATTGCGCTGGAGGGTTCGTTTATGCATTCCTAGCTGGGATTCCACAGCCTCTATACTCGCGCGAGCAAAGCCATTTTTCTCGATCAAGCATTTTACTGAGTCAATCAGTGCGATACTTTCATTTTTTGAACGCAAAACCTCTTCGGCAAAAGACTTATTCAATTCGTACAAATACTCATCACAGCCCGCAAACAGCTCATCAAAATATTGTGTTGCAAAACAAACCGACAGATTACCCTCCTTGCTGATAACCTTGCATCCAAGCTGGGCTGAAATTAGCTTTGCATCTAGTGATGGCGGAAGCGATAGATGTTTTACCTTTACTCGATTACTAGTAATACCCTCGATAATTCCAATCGTACCGACAATCACCGAAAGGGCTTGATGTGGATTGATCGGCACAATATTTTGCGCCGCGACATACTCACATTCGATGTATCCATTATCAAGGCGACCAGTCGCATTTTCATCTAACACCCCATCTCGTTCTGTAAGCTTATATATTCCGCTTTCGCTAATGAGCTTCTGAAATCTCAAAATGTTACTTAAGGCAACTCGAGCACTCGGGCTGTGCCAAATAATAGGCATTAACACGCCGACAGAACGGTAGTCCAGACTCAAGCCAACTTTAAGCCCCAGTAAAGGGTCATCCATCATATCGGTCGCTCTGTGCCACAACTTTCTCGCAGCGCTCACCTCTATCCTTTGCCCGATAACAAACTGACAACTTTCAAAGCCGGGTAAATCAGACGTTAACTTTTTTGCATCTAAACCGAGACGAGTAAAAGCCCTAACTAGCGCGTTTACCCACCCACTCTCTATATATAAGTGCTTCATAACGCCTCATGAATTACATTTTATGTCTACTCTTTAGAGCTATGCCCTCGCAGTTCGTGTCCCTGATTCGATTCCGGGACCGGGGCATCATTTTTTATCTTCAAGACCCGCTTTCTAAGCGGGTTTTGTCGTTTTAGTCAGATGCACACAGACCTAATGCCTGCTTAGGTGATTTATGTATGATCAATATGAATATCATTTGGAAAGGGTTTACCTACACCAATTTCAACCACTTCTTTTAAGCTGAGTAAGAAAACAGCCCATTTAGTACTACAGTGAGCCATGAAATTAGTAGATTCTTTCCAGTTAGAGTGAGTGAATTTTACAAAGGTTTGAGCGTCATCAACTCTTAATTGAAATAAAATCTCAGTTTCCATCCAAGCGGAAGGAGTCGTACCTGAATGCTTCCAACGTACGAGTCTATTTGGGACAAGTTCAACCACTGAAAAATCTGGGCCACCTCCATTAAATCGAAACTGAATATTAGAACCTACCTCACCAGCACCACAGACATCGTTTGTCCACCATTGAGATAAACCATGATCAGTGGTCAAGTATTCATAAACCTTTTCAGGAGAAGCCTTAACCCCGACTTGGTGACATATTTCAACCATAGTAATTTCCTATTACTCAATTTCTACGGACACCTAACGTTTCCACAATGGACCGAGCTGCATAGCAGCGAAGGTCCAGCAGCTTGCGCTGGCGATCATTGTTGTATTTATCTTTATTTTGTTGATGCATCATTATTGATGTCTCGCGACCACCCAATTCTAAACGAATCTACAATACCTACAAACCAACAAATTACGAAGATAAGCAATGACATATTGATTCGCAGATCATCACTACCCACTAGCTGCTGAGATATAATTTCACTAATTTTATCGACATCCATTGGCAGCTCGCCGCTTTGAACTTTTACACTTAGTTGTTGCGCTATTTCAATTGTAGTAGTCAGCAAAAAATAAAGACAAACAATTGATATACCTGAAAGAAGCATACCCTGGATAGGCTTTTTCAATGCAAAATGCCCTACACCGGGGAATGCTAAAGCAGATAAAATAGCAGCTTTCATCGATTTTCTCATAAAATATACCAACACCTTTTAATAAGGTAACCGTACGAAACGTAGTGCCCCTATGATAATCTGGATAAATATTTACTGGCCCATAATTTTTAAAGCAATATAGGGTGCAACCATAAAGGCCAATGTCACAATTTTATAGTTACTCAAAAAATTAAAATACCCAAGCCCTAATTCCTTTTCATCTATATCGAACATCTTACTATGGATTGCAGATATTGGTCCTTTCAGAGCCATAATATAGTTTCTTACCACTAGTAAGTTGTAGGCCTGCACAATGAAAAACAATACCATAGTCTTTATCGGAGTGGTTTACTGTCTTAATGAATGAAAAGCTGAACGACATCACTTAGGCAATATACCATCCACTAAAACAGGCTTTATTAAACTCGCTCGGCAACGTCAATCTAAATACCCACAAGCCACACCTCACTTCGTTTATGAAGCAAGACCATGAATTGAGTTTTACGGGTTAATTTGAACTGATTTGTCAAATTCTTGAGATGTAACGATATGCTTTAACTTGAGCACCGCTTGCTGCAATATTTCTTCTGACTGGGACGATTTATCATATGAGCTTCGAATATCATTCAGCATTGCCCTTAAATTGCCCTCTTGATTTTCACTTAAATCAAAAAAGGAAAAGGAGTCTTCAATATGTATGGATAACAATTCAAAAACATTATAAAAATGATCTTTATTTTCTGAATTCTGACTTTCGAAATTTGTTAACGCTGTGCTCAACTCATTGATCACTTTACTGATAATTTCGTGCTGATGCGCCAATTTCACCAGCGTTTTTAAAGTCTCAACGCGACCATTCGCACCATCGATTAAAATCGCCACATTATCTTTAAAGTTGCCATATTTTTCCGGATTATCTACCGGCATGTTTTTTATAAAAACTGAAACACAATTAAAATTAAAAAATGTCCGTTCTGCTACATCGACAATACGCCCACCTTCACGTGCTGCGCCAATCAGCTTTTCTTCTAAAGGATGCACTGGGCCGCTTAGGCTGAAATTAATCAACTCAAAATCAGATCGAACCTGAACCGTGACCTTCAAACCCCAACCATCCAATATTAAAGCAATCTGTTTAGCCACTTCGGAAAAGGATGCCAGCTGATTACACGCCGTTAGAAAGTGAATAACCTGGCCTAGGTCGCTGGAAACCCCCATAACGTTCATCGTGATAGCGCGAGCTTGATCAAGTTCATCACGCATCTGACTCATGTTATTGATACGATCTTGCGCTAATTTTAATTTTTGTAATAACATGTCTGCACTGAAAGGTTTAACGATATAATCATCCCCTCCAGCACCATAAGCTTCAGCTATTTCTTCTAGCTTTTCTAATCCGGACAAAAAAATGATATACAACTCACTCGAAGAAAGCCGCTCACGTAACAGCCGACACGTTTCATAACCATCAAGCCCATCGCCCATTTGTATATCTAAAAGTACAATTTTCGTATCCAACTGTTGAATATCAGACAGTGCGGCTTCACCACTTCCCCGGTACTCCACTTGATAATCTTTACCTATGGCAGCAGAGAGAAGGCGATAAGTCATTTCATCATCATCTACAAGTAATATATGTCGCTTGTCCATTACTTATTTCCCTCGTCAATTTCTGAATGGTAATGCTCAATAGCGCATGTTAATTCCGATATGATTTGTACTAATTTAGGGTACTCTTGTTCAATGATTACCCAATCATCCGCCTCACCCGCACTTTCGAGCAACTCACAGACAGTTCCTAAGCTAAAAGCCCCGCAACTCCTGGAAGAAGATTTTAGTTTGTGGCCTAAACCAGCGATAGCTTTAAGATTTTTGGCCTGATAAGCAGAATTCATTTCTTCTACCGTTTCATGAACAACATCTATAAATTGCTTCAATAATTCAGAATGCATCGATTTGTCATCACCAACGATTTCAATCAAAGCAGAGGTATCTAATACCTGTAATCGTTGCGCTTCCATTGACTCGTTTTCCAGAGCCTGATGACTTAACGCTGTCTTATCTGTCTTATCTGTCTTATCATTTTCGATCGGCAGCCACTTATTTAATAGCTCTGCCAACTTCTTTAATTCAACAGGTTTGCTAATATAGTCATCCATGCCCTGCTCAACACAGTGCTCCATTTCACCCTTCAACGCATTCGCAGTAATTGCAATAATATTCGTGTGTCGTGTACTGCCTTGTTCTAATTGACGAATATTTTGAGTTAATTGATAACCGTCCATATTGGGCATATGACAATCGGTTAGCAATAAGCCATAAACTTTATTTTTCCAAGCGTTCAACGCTTCGACGCCATCATTTACAAATTCAACAGCATAACCCAACAAGCTTAATTGCATCGCCAATACGGTTTGATTATGTGGATTATCTTCAGCAACTAATATTAATTGTCCGCTTAATTCAGCTTCTTCGATAGACGGCGCTTGCTTTTGATTGATGCCGACATTAATAACAACGGGCGCTATTTCGGGGCTTTCAAGACCCGCACAAACAGCAATGGCATCGACAAATTGTCCGCGATGTAAAGGCGAATTTTCAATCACCATCATATTTGGCAACACCAGCCCTTTTTTTACATTCCGGTTCGTAGTTAATACGACAAAACGTAAATTATTCTGTTCTATCTCACTCTCTAAAGCATTAAGTAAATTTCGGTCTGTAGCGAGCAACTCACTTTCTTCGTAGACAACTATATCAAAAGCACATGGATCGGTACGTAAGAGTGATTTCAGTTTGAATGGCTTTGTTAATTCACTTACTGAAGCATTCCAATATTCTAAATAATCAACTAGGTCTTTCCTTAGTGGTTCATCTTCGACAGCTATTAGAATATTAATATCTGAGAAATCATGTCTTGAAAGTTCAGTACCATGAACAAACTTCAACGGAAGCGTAACAGCAAAAATCGAGCCCTCACTTTCTTTGCTGGTTACCTCAATAGACCCTCCCATCAATTCTACCAGTCCCTTACAGATGGATAATCCAAGTCCTGTACCACCAAATTCTCTGGTGGTAGAAGAATCCGCTTGAGTAAAATGTTCAAACAGCGAATTAACTTTAGCTTGCGCAAAGCCTATACCATTATCAATAACTTCCAAACGAATCAATGCCTGATTACCCTTGAGTTCGCGAAGTTTATTAACCCTAATTTTTACCCTGCTTTTGCGCCCCTTAGTTTCGGGTGTAAATTTCACCGCATTGCCAGCTAAGTTAAATATTATTTGGCGTATTCTATGTGGGTCGCCTTTCAGTTCGAGAGGAATACTTGGGTCGATATACCCCATTAACTCCACACCATTTCGATCAGCACTCGGAATTAACATCTTAGCCACTTTATTAATTAAATCGCTCATATTAAATGAGGTTGATTCCAGTTCAATTTTACCTGCTTCAATTTTCGAAAAATCTAAAATATCATCGATTATTGTTAACAAGGATTGAGCAGAGTCCTGTACAGTTTCGGCCATCAGTTTTTGTCTGTCATCTAAATTAGAGATTAATAACAAATCGGCCATGCCAACAACACCATTCATCGGTGTACGAATCTCATGACTCATGGCAGCTAAGAATTCAGACTTGGCTCGATTAGCACCTTCAGCTTCTTCTTTTGCTTGTTGCAACTCTAAAGTGCGCTCTCGAACTCTTACCTCCAGATTTGCATTAACTTTGGCTAGGTTTTCTCTGGCAGAGTCCAATTCAATCGTTAACCCCGTTATCGCATGGTAGACTTCATCTAACTCCATTTTAAGTGCTTGTACATTGCTTGGTTTTCGATCGTTTTCAGCTGACATGAGTCACCTTCCAAGTACAACTAATGCAGTTGAATCATCATTCTCACGTTCAAAGTTGCGCACCAATAAATGGCTTAAAAAACTGGCAGAGTAAAATTGATGGTCATTCAATGCAGCCAATCTCCATTTACTGGTAAGGCCGTCGGAATATATTACTAACGTTGACTGATCAGACCAGTCAGACACAGCTACTTTAAGTTTTATTTTGTTCCCCATACCCAATATCCCTGCTTTAGGTACGAAAAAACTTTCTTGGGGGTATAGTCTTAATTCGACATTACCAATACCTGCGCTTTCTATTGTATTGTTTGTAAAACATATCCGCGCGAGCGTCATTGCGACCCCCCTTGTTTTTCGCAACGCTAAATGCGTTTGCATGAATATATACTCAAAGCTCTCTCGATAATTTTTTTGCACGCAGGCAATGGCTATTTTCTGAGCTATTTGAGCCCCCTCTCCGTGACCTAAACCATCGACAACACAAACAATCAAACGATTATTCTCAAACTTGTACCAATAACCATCCCCGTTTGCGTTTAACCCCGGATAAGGGCGAGTAAAGGCCCCTACTTGAAATGTATGAAGGCAGGTCTCATCATGAGTCGCTTTCTCGAGTTCCATTTCTAAGAGCAATGAACTCATATGACGGTTTATTTTGGAGTTTACAGCTAAGTGCTGTAAAGGGAATTCAAAAAAATCAGCCAAGTGCCATAAACCTTGAATACTCAACAGATCTTGTCGAAAGCTAGGTAAGTTCAAGCGATAAAAGTGATCATTATCATGAAATCCATAGAATATTATATTTACCGCTGTACTCGAGTCTTGCGGAAGCAAAATATCAACGTATGTATCAGTTAATAATGTTTGAAATTTTGTACTGATGGCGCGTAATGAATGATCCAGTTGCTGCAACTGATCTATCGAAAGCCAGTCGTAGAGAACACTTTTTAAACAATGAGATAAAGCAGTTAGGTTGCTCGCTGGCTCCGCTCTTAACTGTTGCGCTGCGCTACTCATTTCCATTTGATAATCTCGATATGAGTACCTTGTCCAACCACGCTTTTGATTGAGAAGTGATCAGATAAGCGCTTAGCCCCCGGCAAACCAAAACCTAAACTGTTACCACTTGAGAAACCATCCTCCATTACTTGTTCAATATTTTCAATGCCTGGACCTTGATCAATAAATCGACAGACAATTCCACATTTGCCTTCGCCGTTTATTGCTTCTATTTCTACTTGTCCACTTGTCGCATACCGATAAATATTCCGCGCTAACTCACTCACCGCTGTTGCAAGCCGTGTTTTTTCCATCAATGAAAAACCTTCAGCTTCAGCAAATTGCCTAGCTTCTGATCGCGCATAAATGATGTCATCTTCATCTATAATTTTGATTCTAATCATGACATCCCCCTTACTTTGCTATGTTTACCAATTCAGAGATAGGCTATTTAATAGTTTGTAAACGATAACCCAGTTTGTGTAAGCCACTTTCCAAATCCATCGCCGTCTCTATATCACTCATATCTAGCCCCAGTTCGAGTAAAGTAATAGTGGCTACCGAGCTCATGCCAACAACGACAATACGTGCCCCCATAACTTTTGTGGTCTGTACTGTTTCCGTAATAACTCGAGCCATGAATGAATCAATTATTTCCAGTGAAGAGATATCAATTACTACCGCTTCGGCACCTGTTTTGTGCAGTTGCTGTAAAACATCTTCTTCCAGATACTGTGCCATTGCATCATTCATATTTTCCGGTACTGTCAAAAACAAAATAGACCCAAGTTTTAAGACTGGAATATTTTTCATGAGCCCTCTTCCCCTAGCATTCTTCTAGTACGGTTATGGCATAGTTTAATCCACGTGCTAGCGTCGAGCAGGTTTTTAACTCTCCTAAATCAACGCCTAGTCTTACGATAGTTTTAGCAATTTCAGGACTGATGCCTGTGAGTACCGAGTGCCCGCCCATCAGTCCAATTGCGGCAGTGAGCCTCAACAAATGATGGGCTACACTAGTGTCTATGCAGGTTAAGCCTGTAATGTCTAAAATGGTGACCCTAAATCGAGCGTCCTTCATTTTTGCCAAAGTGCTCTCCAACAGTTTCTGTGCTCGATCAGTATCTAAAGAACCAATGATTGGTACGACTGCCACGCCTTCCCAAACCTCAAGAATAGGCGTAGAAACTTCTTCAAGCTCGATACTCAGTGCACGCATTTTATTGTCAGCTTCACGCTTCATAGTGACATCGGTGATCGTCACTATTACCTTTAAATCGCCATCACTTTTAATCGGCGCCAAACCGACTTCGATGGGAAGTTCACTACCCGATTTCGTAACGGCGTTCAATTCCCGATTACGTCCCATCATACGAATAGTGGGGTGAGCAAAAAAACTGTCGCGCAACGCAACGTGGCCGCCTCTAAATCGCTCGGGGAGCAATAACTCTACTTTTTGTCCAACGAGTTCTTCGCTTTCATAATCAGTTAATGAACAGATATATTGATTAGCATCTTCGATCACGCCTTGAGAATTAGCGATAATGATTCCGATAGGCGCGAGATCAAATATGCTGTAAAGAAATTCCTGAGAAAATATCACTTCTGTTTTGTCTGCCATAAAGCCCTCCAAACACTATCTATTGAGTTTACGTTTTAGTTACTTTTCTTGTTTTTGCACTAGTAAAACTTTCTAACCAAAGCAGAAACTCCTCTGCCGACAAGGCCTCAGTAAAGTAATAACCTTGTCCCATATTAGCCCCTACGCCTTTAACTACTTCTAAGTCTTCGTTGCTTTCAATCCCCTCACAAACAGTTTTCAATCCCAGTTTTTCGGCTAATTCAACGCTACTTTCAATAATCGAACTCTTAGAGTGATCAAGCAGAGAACCATGGACAAAACATTGGTCAATTTTTAATTCTGTAAATGGAATTTGTTGCAGATATTTCATGCCAGAATAACCGGTACCGAAATCATCCATCGATAACTGAGCGCCGTGCAAATGCAGACGTAAGATATTCTCCATCGCCGGATCAGCTTCGTTGATCAAAACGCTTTCGGTTAGCTCAAACACTAGTTGTGCCAAATGCAGCCCATAACGTTGAGTGATCCGCTGGATATTTTCAAATGAATCACTGTGGCCTAAGCTAGTAGCAGATAAATTGACTGAGCCAATAAGTTCATAGCCCTCATTTAGCCATTTCATCATATTTTGGCTGGTTTTTTCCAAAATCATCATGTCGATTTCAAAAATTTGCCCCGTTGTCTCTGACAAGGAAATAAAATGTTCAGGACAGATGACATCGCCATCTTTAGTTCTCCAGCGGGCTAGCGACTCAAAACCCGTGACCCTGCCAGATACTAAGTTGACCTTTGGCTGGAAATAAGGAATAAATTCACTGTTTTTCAATGCTTGCGCAATATCTGCTTCAAGGATATCGTGTTCTGGCTTGTTGATAACAACTTCAGCCACGCCATTCATTTTGGCCAAGAGGGGGTTTAACTTCGCAGGAGTAACCGGTTTTTCAATAGCACCCAGAATATTTAATTGCTTACCGCTTAATGTTTCCAAAGAGGATAATATTTGTTTATCCGAGCCACTCATTATCAGCACATAACCAGTGTATTGCATATCAACCAGATTACGTAAGAACTGAATACCATCCATTTCAGGCATCATCAAATCCAACACCAAAAGTTTAGTATCAACCTGATTGGATTTGAGCTTTTCTAACGCTGCTGCACCAGTTTGCAAGCACTCAATATTGGCATAGCCTAAGCCCTCGAATACAATCGACAATAGTTTCAGAGTCATTTTGTCGTCATCAATGAGTAACACGCCTTTATCAGACATATCACCTCCTATCCTTTAGCATATTACTCGGAGTGGATAGTTATATCCTTATAAATTACTTCATGCAGATCTATGTCATTTCTAGTATAGCTGAGATGTATTATGTATCAATTTATGGAGAGTACTTGTATTCAGCCAACTGGACGCTCGTCTGCAGAGTTAAGCTTTCGACAAATAGACTTTATCTTATCAACCCCGTGCTGAAGCTCAGAACTATATTCTTTTCGATCTCTGAAACTGTGTCTAAAACACAATGTTTCTTAGTCACTGTATTCACATCAAAAGTTTAAAAAGTCACACGCATCAATTTAGATACAATAAGGAAACTATACTTCGACTAAAAAAACGATCATTCGGGTGGACTTTCCAAACCTTTCTAGACGCATGTTAATTCCAATAAATAAGCTTCTTCAAACTTTGCAGGTGATATACCTCCTGTATCTGAGTGGTCCAATATTTCACTCATTCCTGCAATTTAACACTAGCCAGTCATCGCCTTTTCCCACAATTGGTCCATGGCATCATTGATATCTTTATTACCATTTAATACCGTTTCGATGGCTTCATTCTGAGGGTGTTGCTCGTGTACTTTAAATTGACCGTTATCCTGCTTATCTATGGTCACTGAAGAAATATTCTTGATGGCGATACCCTGGGAATTAAGAGCGTCTGTAATCTGATTAGACAGCCCTTCGATTGATTGATGGGTGGCGTAATTATCAACCGATCGGGAAACGTATTTTTCAAGTATTTGATATGGGTCCATCCTATTTTCGTGAGACGCTGAGTTATTTGCTTTTAGCCTATCTTCCATGAAATCATCATTAAAGCTTTCTACCTTAAGGAAACTTAGACCTTTATAATGCAGCGTATTTTCAGAACTCGGCTCTCCAGAAAGCCGAGTAAACTCCTGCTCACTTACGTCAATGAGATTCCTTCCCTCTCCTTGCCTGAAATGATATTCAACAAGTCCGTTAAATAACTTTGTTGATCCAGGCATGTCAAGTTGACGAAGCGGCCCAGGATCAATTTCTCTGCCGCCAGGACTATAAGCACCCGCTTTATCTTCCAAGAGGCGAAACTGGTCAACGGCATCACTCACCGAGGTGGTTCGGTTTTGCACTCCCTGTAATAGGTTTTGGTATTGCTGCATCAGATTAGATTTGCCAATTTCCATGGAACATTCCTTTTGATTTTTTTCTTAATTCACACAGAGATATAGCAATAAGCAAGCCATGCCCCCAGAGAGCACAAATCATAATACACTGCGACCATGATGATCATGGCGATGATGTTATCAATCGACTAGCACTCTAGGATAATTTGACATTGACTCTCTCTAGCTAGCGACTAACAGGTATTTAAGGTTGAATTGAGCATAGTTGAATTTTCTCTCGTCTATGTTCAAGCTACTCATTTAAACTGCCTGCCCTACATGCAAATAGCAGCTTAGCTTTATGGCAACTCTTTGCCTCCTAATGCGGCATTATTTAGGCAGCCGCGTCCGATAACCTCCTGTATTTACACCAACTATGACGAATAATGGCTAGCTCTATTGGTCTATATATTGCTTTATGTGATAAAAAGCACTAAATATGAGGTTCACATGCAGATACTAAATGGAGTCCAACCGTCTCTCACTAACACTCATACCGTCCAAAAAACATCGACGCCTAGCACAACTCAAGATGTAGTTTCTCAGAATCAATATACCAAACAGACTGGGGATGTGCAGATTAGTCAAAAGACAGCAAATTCAACTTCGGCAAGTGTCAGGGCCATTAACCAGTTTGAACAAATGGCTCGTGAGCATGGCCTAACGGGAGCTACGGAAAAAACACCCGCGCAATCATCAACGTTAATTGAACTTGCGCCTATAAAGATTTTTAACGCTGCGGACGTTAAAGACTATGAAAAACGTTTATCCGATGCATTCGCTAAAGCCGGTATTGATACTTCTCAGGAAATAAAGCTCGGTACTGATTACGAAGGAAGAGTCATTGTTAAAAATGATCACCCTGATAAATCTAAGATCGAAGCATTATTTGTCGAAGATAGGGAGCTTCGTAATGGTTTCGTCCAAACATCTACTCATTATCAGCTCAAAGAACTTTATCGACTCAATCAGGAATGGGCTCAGAAAATTGAAAACGGCGTAGATGAGCATACTGCTGGGCAGTGGTTGCTTCAATCTGCACAGCAAGCAAGCTCCGTATCAGCCAAGGGGCTTACTTTCCACGAGGGTAAAATGCAGGACCCTTTTGAACCTAAAGGAATCTCCGCAGTAGCTCAGAGAGCTTATGGCTTGTAGTGGTCGATAAACAATCAAGCCGTAATTCCTGTCTTAATTTAAATTAGTATTTTATAAATTTGTGTCATACTTTTTTCTCTATTAACGCCACTCACAGGAAAACCTTGTTGTAGCATTTGGAAAGATAGCACTTGGAAAGTTAGCACTTGGAAAG
>Ga0209290_1000887_pt1 | contig 17605 bp, 18 predicted proteins | sample EN1Hudsemesocosm_2_FD_184632 | JGI IMG/M metagenome (GOLD analysis project Ga0209290, IMG submission 184632) | Methane-oxidizing microbial communities from mesocosms in the Hudson Canyon - EN10B Hudson Canyon (SPAdes) (version 2) | ecosystem: Environmental > Aquatic > Marine > Cold seeps... | reverse complement strand
TTTTTGCCTGAAATTTATTCTCAACTCTATAGCACTGCGTGATAATCTAAGCTATATCTTTCAAATTGGCGTCATTATGCAAAAACAACAGACATTTAAGCGGATAGATTTTGCTTTTTCAGCCTTTTTAGCTGAAAAAAGTAATTTTCAGGCTGAAGAAAAGAAGAGATTTAAACTAATTCTTAATCAATTATCAAATGCAAAAAGTCAAGGTCATAGCCTACTTGTTCTTACTGGTGAAGAAAAAATAATTGTTCAAAGTTCAGAATTAGCAGATGATACGGGAATGCAGCCGCTAGTACTGGAAAATAATGAGTTATATTTACAGCGTTATTGGCAATATGAGTGTGAATTAGCTAAACAAATACAAATTCTTACTGCTCAGAATGCTACGACAGTAGATACAGAAATATTACTTGAGCAATATTTTCCTGAAAAGACGGATCAAGAAACAGATTGGCAAAAAGTTGCAGCTAATGCAGCAATTACTAATTCTTTTTCTATTATTACGGGTGGCCCTGGAACAGGTAAAACTACAACAGTTGTTAAAATATTAGGATTATTACAAGAGTTAGCACTACCAAATGAATTAAATATAGCCTTGGTCGCACCGACCGGTAAAGCGGCAATGCGGCTAAAGGAATCATTAATACAGAGTAAATTAAAGCTTCAGTGTTCAGCGCAAATACTTAATCTTATTCCTGATAATGTCATTACAATTCATCGGCTATTAGGTACACAACGGTTTTCACCGTATTTTAAATATAATAAAAATCATAAATTAGCGTTTGACCTTATTGTTGTTGATGAAGCATCGATGATCGATTTACCACTGATGAGTAAATTAGTAGGTGCATTAAAAGAGAGTGCGCGATTAATTCTGCTGGGTGATAAAGATCAGTTAGCATCGGTAGAAACAGGTACTGTATTAGCTGACCTAAGTGCAGCACTACCTAAATATACACAAGAATTAAAAAAGTCATATCGATTTTCGGGGGCTATAAAACAGCTAGCAATAGAAATTAATCAGCAAAATGCAGAGCAAGCTTGGCAGGTTATTTTAGATGCTGGTGATGGCGTGGCTTTATTAGAGTCCGACCTTATTGAATATATTGCAAATAAACAAGCAGAATACTTAAATCTAATAGCGAATAAAGCTGATTTTATTAGTATTTATAATGCCTTTAATACGTTTCAAGTGCTGTGTGCAACTCGCAAGGGCGCATTTAGTATTGATGATATTAATAAGCGTGTTGGTAGTGCATTGAAGGATGCAAAAAAAATATCTGGCTTGGGGGAGTGGTATAGTGGGCGACCTATTCTGATTACTCAAAATTCTCCTGCACTGAATTTATACAATGGAGATATAGGTATTTGTTTAGCGGACGAGAGTAATAATGGGCAATTAATTGTTTGTTTTTTGTTAGCTGATGGCTCAGTAAAAAAATATTTTCCAGCAAGATTACCGCATTGTGAAACAGTATTTGCAATGACTATACATAAAAGCCAAGGCTCTGAATTTGATGAAGTATTGTTAGTGCTACCAGAAATGGAGAGTGCTATTTTGACTAAAGAGCTAATTTATACAGCGATTACGCGGGCCAAAAAAAGTGTGAAATTAGTGGCAAAAAAAACTATCTTTATTGATGCTATCAACAAGAAAATAGATAGGCAGAGTGGGTTAATCAAGCGCTTGAGCTGATGATGGCTTTTTAAGCCCATCATCAGTTACATAAATTTACTGAGAAATGTTTTTTTCCATTTCTTCTACACGCTTCTCTAAACTTTCAAGGCGAGAGCGTGTTTTAGCTAAAACACCTTTTTGTACTTCAAATTCTTCACGTGTTACAAGTTCCATTTTTCCTAATACACTTTGTAAAATAGCACGGAAGTTTTTTTCCATATCATCTTTAAAAGTATTTAAACCGGGTGGAATTGCATCACTTAAGCGAGAAGCAATGTCATCAATTGATTTTGGATCAAACATAGTATTCCTGATAGAGTAGTAAGAGATTTAGTTAAACTAAACCTGAATTAGTGACTGAGATATATTCGCGACAAATTTTCTCAATATCGGATTGGCTTAGCCTTTGTTGCATTAACAAGCAATAATAATGATCATTTTCTTCACTAAAAGTGATGCAGTTTTTACACTGACCAAAACTGCTCGAGCCATTTACATTTTGTAATGCAACCAGGGCTTCATAAAGTGCTGCACTGATGGAGTCGAATTGTTGGTTGGCAATAGCTTCTTCCGCTTTAATAAATACATCGAAGGGAGTAATGCTCGCAAGTAACTCTTTTCCTGCGTCTAGTATTTGTAGATGAACAATACGTTTATCTACTTCATCCTGCTTTTTTTCTATAAAGCCTTTTCTGACTAAAACTTGTAATGTTTGTGAAACGGTCCCTTTTGTTAGGCCGAGGTAATCAGTAACTGCCGCAGGTGTATCACTAAAGCGGTTACAACTTGCTAAATAATCAAGTGTTTGCACGTGGACAGGCTGTAGACCGAGGGCCGAAAATTTCTTTCGTTGTTCAGCGCGTAAAAGCGTACTAATACGGTCAATTAATTTTAATGTTGTTAATTCTTGCATCCCTCTATTTTATCATCTCTATAGTGTTGTTAATACTCTAATATTCCCCTTTAAAATTTATGTGAATACATTAAGAATTAATTCGTTTAGAAAACCTGTACAATTAAAAAATATTTAATTTTTAGCCTGACTTGTTATGAACCCTGAATCGCTTAGTTTTATATTTCTTAGTGCATTTTTAATTAACAACTTTGTACTCGCCATGTTCTTGGGCTTATGCCCATTTGTAGGGGTATCGGCCAAGCGAGATACTGCGTTTAATATGAGTTTAGCAACTACATTTGTGATGTTTGTTAGCTCAACCTGCGCTTATGGAATCAATATTGTATTGGTTTATTTCGAATTAGAATTTTTGCGGCTGATTAGTTATATTGCGCTTATTGCATCATCAGTACAATTGGTAGAAATGGTATTAAAGAAATTTAGTCCGACGCTATTTAGAGCGTTAGGTATATTCTTACCGTTAATTACTACAAACTGCGCTATTTTAGGTGTTGCATTGTTTCAAACCTCAAGAGAGTATGACTTTTTACAATCAGTTGCATTTAGTTTAGGTGCGGGGGCTGGCTTTGGTTTGGCGATTGTTTTAATGGCTGGGTTAAGAGAAAAGCTAGAGCTGTCTAATTTACCTAATATTACGCAAGCTGCTGCATTAAGTATGATGTTGGCGGGTATTTTATCTCTTACCTTTATGGGCTTTGCTGGTTTAGGTGGCGCAACGGCTTAAGGAGAGCTTATGATTAACTTTATAATTGCGATGTTGTTAATTTTTGGATTGATGCTAGCGTGGGTTTATGTACAACAAGCAACAGGCAAGTATGCTGCTAAGCATCCAGAATTTGGTGCGGCTAAAGAAGAAGGCTTAGGCTGTGGTAAAAATTGTGGCTGTAAAGCCGGTAAATGCGAAAGTAATTAAGGCTTAAAGCGGATATATTTTCGGTAAGGTGAACCATACTTCCATGTGAATGCTTCGGTATAATAATGCATGAGGGAGAAATAGCCGATAAGCCCTAAACTGACGGCTTTGTTCATTTCATAACTGAACAATAATTGGCTTAATGCATTAACCCATTGATCACCATAGACTTGTAATAAATAGGTCAGCGAAAATGATAATAAAGGTAAGACGATAAAAACATTAAGTCTAACCTTCTTAGCCCACCGGTAGAGTGTATTTTGCGGCTGCTGTTGGTGCTTATTTACATCATGAGCCACATAAAAAACATAAGCTGTCGTATCATGGATAAGCCGTGGTATTAAAATAGCTAAAAAATTGTAATCCTGCAAGTAAAGATAAAAACTTGCAAAGATCAGTGCTGAGTTGGCCCACATAAATACCGATGCAAAAGCTGACTTCATATAGCGCTGGCAAAAAAGCGTGCTTAAAAATAAACTAAATACCAAAATACTTGCGGTCATTTGTACCCATTCAGCGTGTACTGGCGTTAATGTATTTTTTAAGAAAATGCCTATATAAATCGATAATCCCGCGCAGACACTCAACCACAGTAATAAATAAAATGCCCACGAGGGTAATTGATAAATCCCCCTACCGACGCCATGCTGTTGTTTTAATACATGGTAAACAGTCCAAGACGTGACTAATAAATAAAGCACTAGATAAGATAATACTTGGCTGGCAATGGCAAAAAATAACATCAGAGCCAATGTCATGAATAGAATTTTTTTGTGATAAAAAGCCATGTAATCGCGATTACTTGTCAGTAGTATAGTACTGGCCAAAATATGCGGTGTGCCAAAAATTACTTGAAATAGCAGAAAGTGACTGGGACTGGAAGGTAAGTAACTTAAGAGTATTTCATTTAGAAAAAAGCTATCAATAAACTGGATAGACAAGCATAAAGGAATAATTGCATACAGCGCGAGCAAGAGTTTAAACGAGACAGCTAATGGGGCAGAATTAGTGGGGGTGATAGTCATAAATTATTATTTATTATTTATTATTATTGTGTAGTCACTCATAATTGATCGGACAGTTATCTATTTTGTATCGGTAACGTGTTTTTAGCTGTATATAAAATAGCCTCACCGCGATTATCTTTTGCTTGGTATAGTGCTAAATCTGCGTGTTTAAGCAATGCTTCTGTACAGTTACCATGTTTAGGATAAAGACTTACCCCTATGCTAGCACCGATGGTTAGTGTTTTGCTTTTAATCTCATATGGTATTGAAAGCGATTGAATCAGCTCTTTAGCTATCGCGATTGTTTTATCGGCACTTGAAATCATCTCTAAGGCAATAACAAACTCATCACCGCCCAATCGTGCGACTAGGTCAGTCTCGCGCAAAGCTATTTGCATACGCTGGGTTGCATCAATCAATATTTTGTCACCGTATTCATGCCCATAGGTGTCGTTAACCACTTTGAAATGGTCTAGGTCGATAAATAACACTGCAAATTCACGATTATGCTGATTTGATTCGATAATGAGCTCATCCAGGTAAGTCATAAAATGTCTGCGGTTGGCAATCCCTGTCAGTTCATCAGTATGCGATAACCTATGTAGCTGCTCTTCGATTTTTTTACGCTCAATAATACTCGCCATTGCTTTTGAGCTGGCAGTTAGAAATTCTTGCTCTAATGGTGTTTGTGTATGACCATGTTTGACGTATAGGTTCAATACACCCAGCGTATGGCCATCAGAAATAATAGGCATATTGTAATGACCGTGTGGCTGCATGCCTTCTGGTCGGATATCGTGGTCGTGATCAATGCAATTTCGAAAAACTAATGCTTGTTGAACGGCCGCTTTACCACATAAGCATTGCCCGAATTGGATGTGATCACATAGGTTTAATAGTGGCTTGCTTAAATTATGGTGGGCTACCATTTTTAATCCAGTACCACTGTCATCCGTTAGAAATACACAGCCTTTTTTATCCAATGCAAGCCACGAAATATTGAGAACCAATAATAAAATTCGATCCATCTGTTCATTTAGCGCAATTGGCATGAGTGATATATTCAGCATTTCATTTAAGGTATCTTGAATATCGCTGCGCTGTTTTAATTCAAACATACTTATTTCATAGCGTGCAATTTTATGAGTGAGTTCCGCCACTCTTTGGTTGAGTTGTATATTTTCTGTCGACATTGCGGTTTCCATAGCTATTGTTAAAATTACCACTAATCCAACTTTTAAATGTATCACTATCAGCGATACAGAGATAGCACTTTTTGTGTACTATAATGTCAGCCGTACACTATCGTTATTCCATAAATTAAGTAATCAATTATGTCATTTATATTAAACCCCACCTTAGAAAAAGATTGCTTCGATTTAGGTAAGCTTCAACTGTGTCGTGTGCTGTTAATGAATGATAGCCAATTTCCTTGGCTTATTTTAGTGCCTGAGCGCGCTGAACTATCTGAAATTTATCAACTTTCTGAGCAAGATCAGCACACGTTTATGCAAGAATCCAGTTATGTTGCGCAGCAACTGGCGGATAGTTACCTGGCTGATAAAATGAATATTGCGGCATTAGGGAATATGGTTCCCCAATTACATATTCATCATGTGGTGAGATATAAATCAGATAAAGCATGGCCTGCCCCGATTTGGGGGAAGTTTGATGCCGTGCCGTATAGTGAAGAGGCGCTGATTAAAACGCTGAGTAAAATAAAATCAGCGCTTAAACCACTATTGCATTAAAAACTCAGTAAAGAATACGTCGAGTAATTTACTATCATCTACGGAACAGGTTTTTAATGTACTTTTAATTAACTCTAAAGTATCAGCGCGTAACTTTTCGCGCTGTTCGTTCGATTGCAATTGATCCATCGTCAAATCACCAAATTTAAGTAAGATGGAATGACGAATCGCAGGCAAATGTTTTTTAATATCATCCGCCGCCCCAGTGCCAGACACCATTAACTGCATACTTGCGCGCAAGTAATTACTTGAGCTCGATAAATTGACGGTAAAGTCAGGCTTCATCTCAACATACTCAATTGTTGGAGCCTCCGTTTCTTCCTCTTCGGCGCTGGCATAGTTGGGCAAGAATAATAAAGCTAATATTAAAAAAACAGGCACAATGATCTCCAAGTGAAATAACTATCTAGGCTGATAATAGCAAAGATTGTTTATAATGTTTATTTTTGATTAGTGTAACTGAACTTAGGCTTTCATACGATGAAAAAACAATGCCCAATAGGGCCAATTATGATTGATATAACTGGCACAACACTAAGCCAGTATGATAAAGAAAAAATTGCACACCCGAATGCCGGTGCAGTTATTTTATTTGCTAGAAATTATGAAGCTCCTGAGCAAGTTTGGGAGCTCAATCAACAAATAAAAGCGGCAAGAAAAGGCGAGATACTTATTGCTGTAGATCAGGAGGGCGGACGTGTTCAGCGTTGCCAAACTGGGTTTACAAGGCTTCCACCTGCAGCCGCCTATACAGACCAGCCTGAGCTAACAGAAGGCGCAGGATGGCTAATGGCCGCTGAATTATTAACCTTAGGGTTTGACTTCAGTTTTGCGCCGGTTTTAGATATTGACGCTGGGATTAGTGAAATCATTGGTAACCGATCTTTTTCACAAGACACACAAAAAGCTTGCGACCTAACCAGTGCTTTCCGTACAGGAATGCGTCGAGCAGGAATGGCTGCGATAGGAAAACACTTTCCTGGGCATGGCGCTGTCGCTTTAGACTCACATTTAACATTACCCATTGATGAGCGTGATTTTGAAACGATTTATCGAAAAGATGTTTTACCTTTTAAACGTTTAATACAAGAAGGCCTTGAGGGCATTATGCCCGCACATGTGGTGTACCCTGCGATAGATGAACTACCTGCTGGATTTTCACCGGTTTGGATTAATGACATCTTACGTCAACGCTTAGGCTTTAATGGTGTAGTGTTTAGTGATGACATTAGTATGGAAGGTGCAGCGAGTGTAGGTGGCTTTGATGAACGTAGCAAACTCGCTCAACAAGCTGGCTGTGATATGGTTTTAGTTTGCAATAATGAAAAAGCAGCTGAGGAAGTGCTTGAGTCAACGCCTATAGAAAATAACCGCGTACGTGAACAGCGATTGTTGCATATGCTTGCAAAACCTAAATATACACAGGTCGAGCTTAGAAATAACCCGGAATGGCTAGACTTAAGCCAAAAAATCACACAACTATCAAAAGCCTATGCTAACTGAAATTAAACAAGTACAAGAAAATGCCACGCTGTTGCATACAGAAGTAGAAGTTGAGCAAGCGATAGTCAATATGGCGGCTAGCATTAATTTGGAACTAAAAGAGGCTAACCCTATTTTGTTATGCGTTATGAATGGCGGCCTTGTTGTCGCGGGTAAATTACTAACGCAACTTAACTTCCCACTGACGATTGATGCGGTTAATGCCTCACGTTATGGTAATCAAACCAATGGCAGTGAGATACGTTGGAAGCAAAAACCGGCAACTAACTTAGAAGGCCGCGTTGTACTATTGGTTGATGATATTTTAGATGAAGGCATTACCCTTGCAGCCATTAAGCAGTACTGCCAAGAGCAAGGTGCAAAAAAAATCTATAGCGCGGTATTAATGGATAAAAAAATCAACAAGCCTAAGCCGCTTAAAGCCGATTTTGTTGGCTTAGAAGTTGAAGACCATTATTTATATGGCTATGGTATGGATTACAAAGGTTATTTACGCAACGCGGCAGGTATCTTTGCCTGCGCTTAAAGGAAACATAATGAAAACGACGGCAATTATCGGTGGCTCAGGTTTAACTGAATTAGATAGTTTAAAAATACTTGATGAAAAAGAAATCGCAACGCCTTTTGGTAAAGCCTCCTCAACGCTTGTGTTTGGCGAACTAGCAGGAAAAAAAGTTATTTTTTTAGCGCGACATGGCAACCCACATCATATTGCACCGCATAAAATAAACTACCGAGCGAACCTTTGGGCATTAAAAGAAGCAGGTGCAGAGCAAATTATTGCGGTTGCAGCTGTGGGGGGGATTACGCCTGAAATGTCACCTGCACGCATTGCTATTCCTAATCAGCTGATTGATTACAGTTACGAGAGAGAGCATAGTTATTTCGCAGAAGATTCAGACGCCGTACAACATATCGATTTTACTCTGCCCTATGATGACAGTTTGCGCTCGCAACTTATTCGCAGTGGTAAAGGCTTAAATATTGTCGAAATGGGTGTTTATGCCTGTACACAAGGGCCGCGATTAGAAACGGCGGCAGAGGTTTTACGATTAGAGCGAGATGGCTGTGATTTAGTCGGTATGACAGGAATGCCGGAAGCAGCATTAGCCAGAGAGCTAGAAATTCCTTATGTGTGTTGTGCTGTGGTTGCTAACTGGGCGGCAGGCAAAGCGGCAGGCGAAATTAGTATGGATGAAATCATGCAAAATTTAGAGCAAGGCATGACCGATACTAAACAATTATTACAACAGTTTTTAGCTAACGTAGCTTAAAGGAATAAAAATGACTTATAGCATGACCGCGTTTGCGAATAGCGAAGTTGAGCTTGAAGGGCTTACTTTACACTGTGAATTACGCTCAGTTAATCATCGGTATTGTGATATTAGCTTAAAAATACCCGAACGATTCCGCTTTATAGAAGCCAGTACACGGCAATTAATTAGCAAACAACTAAAGCGTGGAAAAATTGAATGTGGCTTTAGCTATAAAAAGCATCAACAGGCTGAAGCGGGTCTGAATATCAATATGGATGCGGTGCAAGCTTTGCTAAACAGTACACAAGCGATTGAAGCATTAATGCCAAAGGCACAAAGTTTCTCTGCACTCGATGTACTCGCATTCCCGGGTATTCAAGCTGAAAAAACCACAAATAATGCAGCTTTACAAAAAGTATTACAGCAATTACTACAAACAACATTAGATAGTCTAATTGCTGCACGATTAAGAGAGGGTGAGCAACTTCAGCGCTTAATTACTGAGCGTTGTGAAAAAATGCAAGGTTTTGTTGAGCAAGCAAAGCTGCGCATGCCTGAAGTATTAAGTTCTTTAAAGAGCAAGCTAAAAAATCAAATTGCAGAACTCGTAGCAGAACCAAATCATGACCGTATAGAGCAAGAAATGGTTCTTCTAGCACAAAAGCTTGATGTAGAAGAAGAGCTCGATCGTCTAGAAACCCATATTGTAGAAGTGATGCATATATTACAAAAAAATGAGCCAGTAGGGCGGCGCTTAGACTTTTTAATGCAAGAAATGAATCGTGAAGCAAATACGCTAGGCTCTAAATCAGCAGATAAAGAAATGACAGGGATTGCTATAGAGTTGAAGGTATTGATTGAGCAAATGAGAGAGCAGGTACAAAACATAGAATGATGTTTCTCGTTATTCTATATTTATTTAATGAGTATTTTTTACCCTAATAATTAGAGTTAAGAGTGTGATCATATAGTCACGCTATTGATTTTTTTTGCTTTTTGTGATTATATGATCACAAAAAGTGAGTTAAAATATGTTATCTCGTGAAAAAATAGGCTTGCGACTTAAAGCGGCGCGTAAAGAAAGAAGAATATCCCAATCTAAAGCTGCTGAGGGTATTGGCATTGATCGGTCTATTGTTTCTAAAATTGAAACAGGCCGTTATACCGGATCTTTAAAAACATATGAGCGCTACTTAGCTTCTTTGGGCTATGTGTTAACCATTAAAACTGAAGAGCCTCAGCAAACAGATTTTGATACCCTAGGTGAGATTTTCAATGATGACTGAGCTAAGCTTGCCATCATCGATTGAGCAGTTATCTGTTTACGGACATCAAAATGGGCAAGCACTTGAACTGGGTATTTTAACTCACGGTTCTCACCATTCGTTTCAATATACCCAACAAGCGTTTCCCGTTTCACTTACGATGAAACTTCGAGATGATGCTTATAATCATGGCGCTATTCATCCTATATTTAGTCAAAATCTGCCTGAAGGGTTTATTCGACGTTATATTTCTGAGCGTTTAGCGAGATACGGAAAAATTAATGATATGTATTTCCTGGCTTTACAAGGCGCGAGTGGTATAGGCGCTTTAGATTTTGATGCGGGTTTGAGACTACCTAATGCCGAGCAAATAACATTAACAGATATATTGTCGTGGCAATCAAAAGAAAAACTATTTCCCCAGTTATTAGAAAAATATTACTTGCACGGTATCTTGTCAGGTGTTCAACCTAAAGTAATGATTAATGCTGATGTGCAAAGCCGAGTTGCCGTGCAACAACACGATTTAATAGTAAAAACCTTTGATGAACAATTCCCTTTGCTTACGGTTAATGAATTTGTCTGTATGGAAGCAGCAAGGCACTGTCAGTTAGCACCGCCTAAAACCTATTTATCAGAAAATCTTGAGCACTATGTTATAGAGCGCTTTGATAAAGTAGATGGCCAGCGGCTAGCCTTTGAAGATTTTGCTACATTGATGGGTAAACAGGGAGATGAAAAATACAATTCTAGCTATGAATCATTACTTAAAGCTGTTCGTCTATATACTGGATCAATTACCCAAGTTGAAAAAGCTTATAAATTAATTGTTTTTAATTGCCTGATAGGTAATGGCGATGCTCACCTTAAAAATTTTGCATTGCAGTATTCTCTTGGCAGTAAAGACATTTTTCTATCACCCCCTTATGATATTACGCATACTCATATGTATGAAAGTATTGATAATCATATGGCGCTGAAGCTTAAAAAGAGTAAAGCCTTTCCCAATAAAAATGACCTTATAACGTTAGGTGTTACAGCAGGAGTTACTCATTCAGCTGATATTATCGACTTTATAGCGGATAATATTAACAATTACATTGCAGGCTCAGAAGAGATTAAACTAATCGAAGGTTTGCGCGGGTCTATTGAGCAATCATTATTCTCTGGTACTACCGCAGGGGCTTTGAAAACAAATTATCGCCACCTAAAGAAAAAGAAACATAACTGAGTATTATTTTTAATGTTATTTGATATCCAAAGCCAAATTGAAAGGTGCAATGTTTATGAATGGTGATATTGAGTTATTTGTAATGGGTTTATTTTTTTAAATAATCAGTCTATGAACAGGTGCAAAACATAGAATAATAATGGGACGTGCTTAAAATATATACTTCCTATCCCTACTAATAACTAAGCGCCCCTATAGAATCTGGCTTTCATTCAAAAGGGGGAGCTGAGGTTTTTCTTGAGCTAATGCGATTTTAATGCAAAATAATGCGCCTCTCTCCTTATTAATCGCGCTAATGTTACCGTGCATATTATTTTCTACGATCATTTTGCTCATATATAAACCGATACCTGTTCCCTTAGTGCGTGTTGTAAAATAAGGGTCAAAAATCTTTTCAATGATATCCTCAGTAATACCGCCGCCATTATCATGAACTAGGCATAACGCCGCGCCGTGATCTTTATTAAGTTGCACATTGATAATGCCTGGTGTCACTCTATTCTCTACGATGGCATTTTTTGCATTGCCTAATAAATTAAGTACCACTTGCCTATATTCACCGACAAAACCATAAGCGTATAGTGTTTCATCAAGCGCTACTTGAATCTCAATATTATGAGATTTATAGCTTTCTTCAACAATTTTTAAAGCATCATCAATGCACTGGGAAATATTAAACCGTTTAGGCTGTTTGTCTGGCTTAAATAGATTGCGAAAATCATCGATAGTGGAAGACATATTTTTTATAAAGAGATTACCGCTGTCAATTTGCTTATTTAGATATTCAGCACTCAATTCCTTATGTTCATAAGCATCAATAATATTAATCAATACAGTGCTTAATGCGGTTAAGGGTTGTCGCCATTGGTGAGCAATATTCCCTATCATTTCGCCCATAGAAGCTAATCTAGATTGCTGTATAAGCAGGTGATCTTTTTGACGGTTGAGTGCTAATTCTGCTGCCACTTTATCCTCTAGTGCCTTATTTAACTGCAGTAACTGTTCTTCAGCTACCCTCCTGCGTAGTACTTCTTTTTCTAACTGATTGTTTACATCGGCTAGTTCTGATGACGTTGGTGATGACAGTAAGTCGGGTATCAGTTTAAATGATTCTCTTGCTGCAGCAATGGAGACCAGTGCAGTAAAGGCCATAATTACACCTTGTAAATAATAGTAAGGCTGCCAAATAACTAAAATACCCATCAAGTGGGTTAATGCACAAGAAATGATAAACAGTGCGAATAACCAAAATAAATGTGGTGCAATAACATGTTGAGATTTATGACGTAGATACTGGTATATGCTTATGGGAATAGCAATATAGGCTAAAGCAATGAATAAATTAGATATGACGTGTAAATAAACTAAAGGGCCACTCCAAAGAAGGCAGTAACCATGTGGACTACCAGCACTTAACAGTTCTTGAGATAATGCAGATAATGACATAGATAAATAAAGTATAAAAAACGGTGATTAAGACGATGCCAGCAATTTATATTGTAGTTGTTCAAACAACATAGGCTTGTGTTTCTGATAACTATACAAGGTTACATCTTGATACCGCTCCATAAGGGCTGCGCAGCTTTTATAGTCTAAGTCTTCAATTAAAATATCTATATTCATGCTATTGGCAATGGCCATAATTGAATTAATGATAGAGTTATCTTCAATAGAGCCATTACGACCTGCAAGTAGGGAGGGGTGGATTTTTAAACGGTTAACATAGAGTGTTTTAATGCACTCTGAAGAAAGGTAACCAATACCAAAATCAGTAATACAAATTCGTATGCCTAAACTGTGCAATAAGTTAAAAAGAGGGTGATATTTATCTTCTAAGTTAATACAGCAAGTTTCAGTTAGTTTCAGTTCTAAATCGGCAGGTGGAAAGTTCATCTCTGCCAGCGCTTGGTCTAAAACTGCAAGAAATCCTCTACTTTTTAGCTGCTGATCAAATATTGTTATAGATAAAGCTAAATTAGGTATCATTTGCTTACAAGTATTCGTTTGTTCTAGGGCTTTGCTGAATATTAATTTGGACAGAGTATCCAGCATACCCATCTTTTTAATGGTAGGCATAAATTTATCGGCATTAATAACACCTAAAGCGGGGTGCTGCCAATAAAATGAAGCCTCTAGGGTGTCAATTTTTTGATTGGTTAGATTAAAAACCAGTTGATAACGTAACTTAAATTCATCCTTATTTAACGCCTGCTGTAATTGCTCTTCCATGTTGGTTGTTTCTAATAGGCGCATATCCATCGCAGGGGTAAAAAAGTCATAGCGATTCCCGCCTTTTCTTTTAGCTTGGTACATGGCTATATCTGCATTTTTTAATAAAATGTCAGGCGTATCACCATCACTAGGGTAAGCACTAATACCAATACTACAGCCGATGTGAATGAGATGAGATTTGATGGAAAAATCAGCGGTTAATTTGCTAATAATGTCATCTGCAACTTTTGCAGCATCTTTACCGTGCTCAATATGACTCAGCAAAACGACAAATTCATCACCACCCAGCCTGGCAACGGTATCTGTTTCACGAATGCAACTGCCGAGCTGTTGAGCGACATCCTGCAAAAGTAAATCGCCTATTTCATGGCCTAATGTGTCATTAACCACTTTAAATTGATCAAGGTCGATAAATAAAAGACTGATTTCATAGTCATGTCGTTTAGCTAGCTGTAGAGATTGCGTGATGCGATCTATAAATAAAGATCGGTTAGGCAAATCAGTCAGAGCATCGTGTGCAACGAGATGCTGCAATATTTTATTTTCTTTTTGTGTGCTAATGTCAGAAAAAAGTGCAAGCTGGTATAAAGGCGCGCCTTGTTGGTTTCTAATCTGAGTAATATTAAGCCATTCGGTATAATATTCGCCATTTTTTTTGCGATTAATAATCTCGCCTTGCCAATGCCCCGTCTCGTTCAATGTCTGCCATAGCGTGTTATAAAATTCTTTATCTTGTTTATTTGAACTAAGAATATTGGGGTTAAACCCCATCACATCTTGAGATTGATAACCGGTAATGGTGGTAAATGCAGGATTAACAAATACAATCTGGTTGTTCATGTCTGTGATCATAATGCCTTCAGATGACTCTTTAAAAGCGAGTGAAGACAGTTTTAGTCTTTTATAGGCATTCAACTGCCAAGCAACCTCTTTAAGGCTTTGTAATAACCTGTTTCTATCCAGTGGCTTTAAAATATACTTATCGATACCAATATCGATAGCCTTTAAAAATAACTCACTTTCATTGAATGCTGTAGTGACAATGATTGGAACATTATGGTCTAGGCTTTTTATTTCTTGCGCCATTTGTAAACCATCCATAACGGGCATTAAAATATCCGTTATGACTATATCCGGGCGACATTTTATAAAAACATCGAGGCCCTCTTGCCCATTCTCAGCTAAATAAAGCTGACTGGTTCTACGCCTTAAAAAATCAGCAATACCGGTGCGAATTAAAATATCGTCTTCAACATACAGAATTGAGAAATCATCTAATATTGTCAGGTTATCCATGTTAATTTCTTTTACATTCCAGGTGATTAATTAATGCGATTTTTAGGCTAAACTTTTTAAGCATACTCTATTTATACTGAGTTTTCTGCCAAGGTTCAATAATTTGTGCACTAATGCATAAACCCCGCGGTCATAAAAAATTAAGTACATATGCCGTGAGAATCAATGTTACTGCTCGCGATAGTTTAAATTTGTAGTTTTAAATATTCTTTTCCATAGCTGAAAAGAGTGGGTGATTTTTAGTGGGTGGTTGATGAAGAGGGGGGGGCTAGTTCTAAGTGAACTGTCTGTTTGCTTAGAAGGAAAAAAGAACATGGGAACGGATGAGTTGGCCAACGAATGTATCGCGGCGGTATCAGGGGAAACGCATACAAATAATTACCTAAATAAGAGCTTATGTCTATACTGACCATTCAAGGTGGTGGTGTATTATTTCTTTTTAATGCGCTTCTTTGGTGGTTACCGTTTAAATAAATTTAAGGCCAATTACATAATAGAACCTATAGTTTCTGGGGCTCTTCCTGAGATAATGCGATTTTAATGAAAAATAATGCGCCACTATCATGAATAGCGCATCATCGTTTTTCCTATTAATTCGTACAGTGACTAATTAAGTAATTGCTCAATAAATGCCTGCGCTTGAGGGCTTATTTTCTGACCAGGTAAGGTAATAATGGCATAGTTGGTTTTAAAGTTAGGGACTTCTAACGGGATAAGAGCGAGTGTATCTGGGAATGTTTTATAGATAGACGGAGTGGTAATTGAGATGACATCGCTGTGTTGAACAATGGTTTCGATAGTATCTAAATTGTCACACTCAATATCGCAACTAGAAGAAAAGCGTTCGGATTTAATATTGCCAAGCTTAAAGCGTTTAATTAAGGCTTGCTTGTAATGCGAAGCCATATAAGGCGTGGCAAAAGGAAACTTGAAAATATCCGCTAAAGTAACGCTATTTAGCTGGAGAATAGGGTGGTTTTGACGACAAAAGAAATAAATTGGTTGTTGAGGAAGCGCCTGAATATCTAATGATTGATGTCCATCAATGTATAAAGGGTCGCCAACAATAAATTCTATTTTTCTTTGTAGAAGCTGGTCATGAAGGGCTGGAATATCATTTAGTTTTATATTGATATCGATATTAGGGTGTTTCGAATTAAACTTCCCCACGCTTGCACCTAAGAGTGTTCTTGCTACTGCTGGCCCTGCGCCTAAATTAAGTGTGCCTGATCGCATGCCTTGCATATCTTGCATGTCACGCTCTAATTGTATTATTTGATTACTAATAACTTCGCCGTGTTCCAGTAATTTTATGCCGAATTGAGTCGGTTTTGTTCCTTTGCGCTCACGAAGAAAGAGCTGCACGCCTAACTCCTCTTCAAGGCTTTGAATACTTCGAGTCAATGCTGACTGAGAAAGTGTTAATTCTTTAGCAGCTAAAGCAAAGTTTTGGCATCGGGCTAAAGTGCGTGCATGGTGTAAACGTTTTAAATCAATCATTATGCATTAAACACATGGGAGGTATGAATAAAATGCATTATACACATAATGAGAGCTAGTCTACACTTGGGTTAATCTATTGCTTAACGATAGGTTTGACCACTTTTACCTCTTTAAGTGGCGTATTGCTTCAGCTTATCGGGCTGATTATTTGTAACTTATAAGGAAATCAAATGAAACTTAAAACACTCGCTGTTAGTGTGCTAGGTATGGGGATGCTTTTCGCTAACCCTGCTAATGCCGCTAATAAACCGAATATTCTCGTTATCTGGGGTGATGATATTGGCCAATCCAATATCAGTGCTTATACGCGCGGCATGATGGGTTATCAAACACCTAATATTGATCGTATTGCCAAAGAAGGCATGATGTTTACCGATTATTATGCTGAGCAAAGCTGTACAGCGGGGCGGGCTGCTTTTATTTTAGGGCAGAGTGTTTTTCGTACTGGCTTAAGTAAAGTGGGTATGCCAGGTGCAAAAGAAGGGATTAATAAAAAAGATCCGACGATTGCGGAACTTTTAAAACAAGAAGGCTATGTAACCGGTCAGTTTGGCAAAAACCATTTAGGCGACAGAGATGAAATGTTACCCACGAATCATGGTTTTGATGAGTTCTTAGGTAATTTATATCACCTGAATGCGGAAGAAGAGCCAGAAAATGAAGATTATCCGAAAGACCCTGCATTTAGAAAAAAATTCGGGCCGCGCGGCGTTATTCACTCTTATGCAGGTGGAAAAATTACCGATACAGGCCCATTAACTAAAAAGCGTATGGAAACCATTGATGATGAAACCAGTGCGGCGGCATTAGATTTTATCGATCGTAAACATAAAGCAGGCAAGCCTTGGTTTGTTTGGTGGAGTGGTACACGCATGCATTTTCGTACCCATGTAAAAGCGGAGTTAAGAGGTATTTCAGGGCCAGGGCTGTTCAATGCTAAATTCCTTGGTAGCCTAAAACGCGATCTAAACTTAGTGCATTATCATATAAAGCCAAACTAATATTCTCTATTTTATTAAACCGCATCAAGTTAAGAGCAAAGGACCGA
>Ga0209290_1000885_pt1 | contig 17623 bp, 14 predicted proteins | sample EN1Hudsemesocosm_2_FD_184632 | JGI IMG/M metagenome (GOLD analysis project Ga0209290, IMG submission 184632) | Methane-oxidizing microbial communities from mesocosms in the Hudson Canyon - EN10B Hudson Canyon (SPAdes) (version 2) | ecosystem: Environmental > Aquatic > Marine > Cold seeps... | reverse complement strand
CCATTTAAGTCCATAAGTATTACCACAAACGCTTGTTTGTTATAAATGAGTTTTTCAATGCTTTTCTCTCCAGAATGACGGTTTAATAATTGTGTCATCTGGTCATAATTGGCGCGGATGTTAAGCTTTTCTAATTCTTTTTTCCGTTTGGAGATGTCGTGCAGGGTCAACTGATAATATTCTTTCATATCCTCTGACACAATTGAGTTAACCACCACTTGTACCCATATTGGCTGGTCATTTGCCCTTGATAGTAATTGATACTCCCCGGTGGATATTTCGTTGTTGGCAAATGCCACTCGAACACTTTGTACTAGAGATTCATGCTCTATAAATAGTTCACTTAAAAGGGCACCAAAATTCTTCTTAATATCCAGGTTTATTTTTTCGAGTAAATGGGTGAAGGCATGGTTATATATTAAAATACTGCCTCTTGGTTCCATTAAAATAATGGGGGATTGGGAGCTTTCAAATATCATCCTAAAGCGCTTTTCAAGTAATTTTAGCTCATCTCTTAACTCTTGTTCGGCTGATAATTGCTGCTGGGTATTGCTAAGTAAGTGGTTGATATCGTGCACTAGCCCTCCCAGTTCACTGTGTTGGTGAAAGTCAGGAATAATAAGTCTTTTAGAGGTGCCGGGTTTGATTTTATGCAGGGATTTACTAATGTAAATCATGGGCTGAGTAATCAACAGGTACACAATGATAATGGCAATAAGGGTGGCGGCTATGGCTTGTGCAAACAGGGCCTTGGCGTTATCACGGCCTATTTTTTTTGCTCTAATTTGTATTTGTTTTAGGTCGGGGACCATACTTAAATGCCCCACAATTCGGCCCTTCTCGAACGGGGAGTGTAAATCAAATTGAATGATGCTGTCTTGATTGGTTAATTTTGTGGATACCACCTCTTCATCAAATTTTATCAAAGCCCCATGCACCACGCCATTGGTGGCTAAGCCCTCAACTACCTCATTGGCAAGCTCGCGGTCCAGTAAGTAGGCGGCGATGGAGGCGGTGGCAGATACAGTTTTATAGAGTTCCGCTATCTGCTTTTTGGAATTGTCCACCTCAGTTAAATAGGTGAAACGATAAAATAACTGGGACGAAATAAACCCTACCGCCAAGGAAGAAAATATCATCACCACTGCCAGGCGAATTAATAAGCCACTTTTATTCATTGAGGGCGTACACAACTTTTAGCTGTTTGGTTAAATGTTTGCGTTCCATATAACCAATGGCGAGCGGCGATGAATGCATGTGTTGAATAAGACCGGACTCTGATGGCACCTTAACCGAGGGTTTAACGCGCCCGGTAAATTTCACTCTGGACCAATAAGCATTCACGCGGGCCAAAGACATGCCCACCAGATTTTTGTAAAAAAAACGTTTAATGTGATTGTCGTCAATCAAATCAATAGGGGTGGCTTTTTCTCCGTTGGGGAAAGCGATGTTTCGTCCCATAAATAAATCTATGACCTGGCTCTTGCTCATTTTTGAGGTGGGGTTGTTGATATTTACCACCACTACCAGGTCTTGCTCGGCGGCCAAGCCATTAAAGGCCAGCAACTGGAAAGCGATGATTAATAGGGTGTTTTTTAAGTGAGCCATTAGAATATAAAACTCACGTTGGTGAAAAGTGTATTAACGGTTTCCTTGGGTTGGTTGGCGAAGTCTTTATTTAACCAAAGTACACCGCCCTGCTTTTTTATACGGGTTTGATCCCATTGACACTTTAGGGCGATCCTAGAGGACAGGTTCCAACGCATCCCCAGTGACCAGGTGGACTGATTGGTGGTGTAAAAATTTAAATTGGCTTCTACTCCAGCATATAGCTGCGCTCCAGATGGAATTGTAGAAAGGGTTGCCTCGTCTACTCCTAATGAGTCCACATCAAATAGATGAGTATGGGTGGCGGCATAAATACTATATAAGCTGTATTTCTGGCCATGAAATATCAGGCTGGCATAACCAGCGGTCACTGTATTGAAATTTGATGCGGTGCTGATTCTTGAAACTTCGGCCAGAGCACTCCAGTTTTGCCAATCATATTTGCCTCCCAGGCTCGTATAGTCGGCAGCCTGACCCTTTAATCTCATCCTTTCGATGGTGTCGTTGCTATTGGGCCATACGGTCTCGAAGCCGGGCACGGATGCTGCCAGGCCTTCTATACCGCTCGCCAGTTCCTCTGTTGATGGGGACGCACTGGCGATACGCGACGAGGTATACCGGTATTGTAGGCTCCATTGAAAGGTTTCAAGGCTGAAGGATATGCCTGTTATGTCCTCCAATTTAACGCTTTCCCTTCCTACGTAGCTGGCCAGTTCGGTGGTGGTGGTACCAACAAAGAGTTTGCTGCGTAAACTTAGGTGACTAATGTAAGCGCTATGGGTGATATCCACTCCATCCAAGTAACGATAAGGCATCAAACCATACACTTCTGAGGGAGTGTGGGCCCAAGTATAGCCAAAACCCACATCCCGGTATTCGGTGAGTAAAAATAGATCCACTGCGGTACGGCCTAAGCGAAATGACCATTCGGGATTGGCTGTGAAGCGCACAAATGCAAGCCTGGTAGTGGAATCCAGGGATAGGGTGTTTTGATTGTGGTAGACACTTTGAAATACAAGGTCGGTGTTTGCAGACAGGGCGTAATCTAGCTGTAGGCCCAAAATACTGCTACTGGCATAGTAGGGGGTGTTGTTAAATGAACCGTCACTTTGATCCAGGTCGGTGCGGTAACCGTATGTCTTGGAGTCGGATGAAATCACCCCTAAGGTGCCAAAACCACTGATGTGTAGGCCTTCTGATTGCGCGTTCACCAAAGGGGCCAGTATAAGCCAAATAAGTAGGAATATTTTCACTGGGTTCTCTAGTGACCTTGGGGCAGCTCTCGTTTTTAGTATAGGTCACTATTAATGGCCCTCAAGCGCTGAGGAAGGCAATGTATCTGGGTCTAGGGTCTAAATCCGTTGTATACACTCTAATTAGGGGGGGCTGAAAGGCCTCATCACTCACAGTTTTTAACATTTATTACTTAAGTCATAGGGAAATGCCCCCATTGCAATATGGGTGAAAAATGCACAGTTGCAATAATGGTTGCAACCCAGAGGCAGAACCCATGACCAAAATTATCCACATCCAAGACTATCTAGACGCAGGCGATACCCTGGACCTTGCCAAAAACATGCTGCAAGAGAATCAGGATGATATGGCGTTGGAAAACCAACAGCTGTTGGCGGAAGTTATGGCGTTGGAAGCAAATTTGGAGAGTCAGAGCTATTTAAGCGTGAGCCTTAAGTCCCAGCTTAAAGAATTGCAGGTGGAAAATGACATTTTGTTGGATGCTCTGGAAGCCAATGAAGAAGGTGGTTTACCGGTTATGTTAAACCAGGTGGTAAGCCCTAAGCCTCAAGCCCCTAGTGCTGCCCACTCCCATTACTGGGAGCAAGAATACAGCCTGCTTAAAGACAAAATTCGTCACATGGAGCAATTGCTGGCCGATAAAGATAATGCGTTAAAGCAGGCCTGTGGACAAAATCAGCAACTGCTCAACGAGCTGTTGGCCAAGTCATAGGGCTGGACTATCGGTAACGGCTTCGTTAATCCCCATTGACTATTTTTTCACTTAAACGTTTTCTATCTAGCCTGTCCTATATGTTACGTTATAACCTTCTTTTTTTTAAATTCCTTATTGCATAAGAGTCCCCTGGGTTTGTTCATATGCGCCCCTGGCTATGGTTGTATCCAATCAAGTCTATACTTGGTTCATTGAATGTTTTTCTGTGAGTTCCATTTTTGAAAGTTATACTAGCCATCTGGCTTATGATTTTTTCATGCCTAAATCACGCCTGTGACCAAACTATTAATCTGGTGTACGGCCCCTTTTATTCTGCTCGATTCTATAACGAATATATTTTCAAATTTCATGAAAATATTGAGCGGATCACCGGCTGCCATATTACCAGTCAGTTAATCCCCAGTTATGAAACCTATTTGAAGCGCCTGACTCAAGGGGATATCTACATGACGTTTGTGCCTGGGCACTACGAATATGCCTTGTCTCAATACGGATTTAAGCCCATGTTAAAAGGGGCTGTTGGGGCCAAAATTTTGCTGGTAAGCAAAATAAAAAAATACAAGGAGATGAATATTCGCCAACTGGAGGGTGAAACCATCTTGGTGCCCAGTATTTATACCGATGCTTACCTGTATTTGATGGATTGGCTTGAAGAGTCAGCCATGACAGGCAAAGTTAACATAATCAGTAACACCTCCCACGATGACATTGCCGTTAAACTCATCACCGATCGAGCCTCTGTGGGGGCATTGTCCACCACTATTTATAATAGAATGCCAGCCAGTGTCAGGGATGACTTTTTTGTATTTAAGAGGTCTGGTTCCAGGCATGCAGTATTAATGGTGGCCGAAGACCTGCCGCACGCAATACATACGGCCATAATCGATTCAATACCTTTAATTAATCTTGGTGTGTGGTTTGAGTACTATGGCAGAAGTCAGCCGGATGAACATGCCAAGGCATTCAAGAGGCAACTGGATGCTCTGCTAAAAGAATAGTAAAAAAGGGGTTTAGTTTTAGTTGGTTTTTTGCGCATAAAAAAACCGCAGGCTGTAAGGCTTGCGGTTTTTTTTATAACTTGTGGCGGTGCTGGTTACACGTTAAAACGGAAGTGCAATACATCACCGTCTTTAACTATGTATTCTTTACCTTCCACACGGAAACGACCCGCTTCTTTGGCGCCGGCTTCACCGTTGTACTGAATGAAGTCATCGTAGCTAGTACACTCGGCGCGAATGAAACCTTTTTCAAAATCGGTGTGAATCACGCCGGCCGCTTGTGGTGCGGTGGCACCTTGTTTAACCGTCCAGGCACGTACTTCTTTTACGCCTGCGGTGAAGTAGGTTTGTAAACCCAGTAACTCATAACCGCCACGAATTACGCGGTTAAGGCCGGGCTCGGACTGGCCCATTTCTTCAAGGAACATGGCCACGTCTTCAGGGTCATCCAGTTCGGATATTTCCTGTTCAATTTTGTTACACACTGGCACTACTACCGCGTTTTCGCTGGCGGCGATCTCGCGCACGATATCCAGGAAAGGATTATTATCAAATCCGTCTTCCGCCACGTTAGCAATGTACATGGTAGGTTTAACCGTGATCATGTGAAATGTTTTCACACGTAGTTTTTCGTCGTCATCCATTTCAAGCGAGCGTACTGGCTGGTTGTCTTCCAGGTGCTTTAGGACTCTTTCCAATAATGCCTTGTCGGCTACGGCATCCTTGTCACCGCTGCGAGCGGTACGGGTCACGCGCTGTAATTGCTTTTCAACACTTTCAAGGTCGGCAAAGATTAATTCAAGGTTAATGACTTCGATGTCGTCTTGAGGATTGATCTTATTTTCCACGTGAATAACATTTTCATCTTCGAAACAGCGTACTACGTGAGCAATGGCGTCGGTCTCGCGGATGTTGGCTAAAAATTTGTTACCCAGACCTTCACCTGTGGAGGCGCCTTTTACAAGGCCCGCAATATCCACAAATTCCATGGTGGTTGGGATGGTTTTTTCAGGACTCACGATTTCGGCCAGGGCATCCAGGCGCGCATCGGGCATGGGTACGATACCGGAGTTAGGCTCGATGGTGCAAAACGGGAAGTTTTCCGCGCCGATGCCAGATTTAGTCAGTGCGTTAAATAAAGTAGATTTACCAACGTTTGGTAATCCAACGATGCCACATTTAAAACCCATTTGGATTAGCCTCTTGTTTCAAAAAAGTTGTAGGAGGGCAGCCCCTGCCCAATAATTTGTGTCGCTATTTTTACAGTTCGGCCACGAGGTGGCCTCGTACTAAGCTTTGAAGGTGTGTAAGCGGTTCATGGCCCCAGGCCAATCTCCGGTCACTATGCTGTCGATTTCGCGAATGGCTTCATCGATCACTGCACTGGTTTTTTGTTGATCATCTTTGTTAGCGCGGCCCAATACGTGGCCGGTAACCTTGCTCTTGTCGCCCGGATGTCCGATACCAATTCTTAAACGATAAAAGTTTTTGTTGTTGCCCATCTTGTTAATGATATCACGCAGACCGTTTTGTCCGCCGTGACCGCCACCCAATTTAAATTTGGCAGTGCCCACAGGTAAGTCCAGTTCATCGTGAACCACCAGGATTTCATTAACGGAAATTTTATAGAAGTTTGCTAAAGCTTGAACGGCTTGGCCGCTTAAGTTCATAAATGTGGTGGGGAAGATCATCCACACATCTTGGCCTTTGATTTGGGTTTTGCCCACTAGGCCGTGGAATTTTTTATCGGGTTTGAGTGACACGTTATAAAAACGTGCCAACTCTTGCAGTAAATCAACACCAGCATTGTGTCGGGTATTTTGATACTCGGAGCCTGGATTACCCAAGCCCACTATCAGTTTAATCTTATCCTTCACGCCGGTGCCTTTTACTGACTATGTACAACTATCTGAGGCTGATTATTCAGCAGCAGGAGCTTCTTCGCCTTCGGCAGAATCAGCAGCTTCTTCATCTTCAGCAACGCCCTTAGGAATAGCAACGTTTACTACAGATGCATCGTGGTCAGCACCGTGAGTAAGGGCTAGAACCTTAACGCCTTCAGCCAATTTAAGGTCAGAAAGGTGAATGATAGTACCTACTTCGGCGTCGATCATGTCAACTTCGATGAACTCAGGAAGATCGCCAGCTGCACAGATCACTTCAACGTCAGACATTACGTGAGTAACCTTACCGCCTTGTAGCTTAACGCCTTTACAGGCTTCTTCGTTGATGAAGTGTAGAGGGATATGCTGCTTGATGATGGTGTCTTTGTTTACGCGCAAGAAGTCAACGTGCAAGATTTCTTGACGGTAAGCGTGACGCTGTACGTCTTTGATCATTACGTCTTCAGACTTACCATTTACGTTAAGCTTGATGATGTGGCTGAAAAAACCTTCGTTTTCGAAAGCTTTGTTAAGCTCTTTCATTTCCATGGTAACTTGGGCAGCTTCTTTGCTGGCGCCGTAAACGATACCAGGAGTTAAACCCTGTTCGCGACGCAGGCGGCGGCTCGCACTCGTACCTGTAAGTTCGCGTGATACAGCGTTAATTTCAAAATTAGACATTTTTAATACCTTTAAATGTAATCAGCTCCAACCCCGCGACCAGGATTAGAGCTATTTTTATTTAGCGACTAAATTGCCGCTAAATATCATCATTACAATGTGTAGCTGGCCTTACGGCCTAGCGAAACATGGCGCTGATAGATTCTTCATTATTAACCCGTCGAATAGACTCGGCCAATAAACCAGCCAAGGTCAGCTGGCGAATTTTACCGCAGCCCTTAGCGTTATCGGTTAGAGGGATAGTGTCAGTAACCACTAGTTCATCTAACTCGGAATTCATGATGTTCTCAATTGCGCGCCCGGATAGTACAGGATGTGTACAGTAGGCCACAACTTTTTTCGCACCAAACTGCTTAAGGGCATCGGCGGCTTTACACAAGGTGCCAGCGGTATCGACCATGTCATCAACGATGATGCAGGTACGATCCTGAACGTCACCAATAATGTGCATTACCTGAGCTTCGTTGGCTTGTGGACGACGTTTGTCGATGATGGCCAGATCCGCATCGTTTAATTGCTTGGCGATGGCGCGGGCACGTACTACGCCGCCTACGTCAGGGCTGACTACGATAAGGTCTTCATATTGCTGCTTTTCGATGTCATCAAGCAATATAGGGGAACCGTAGATGTTATCCATGGGTACATTAAAGAAACCCTGGATTTGGTCGGCGTGTAGATCAACCGTTAATACGCGGTCAACGCCTGAGGTTTGCAACATGTCGGCCACAACTTTTGCACTAATAGGTACACGGGCAGAACGAACACGGCGATCCTGACGGGCATAGCCGTAGTAAGGTACCACTGCAGTGATACGGCCGGCCGACGAACGACGTAAGGCATCCACCATGAATAACAGTTCCATGAGGTTGTCGTTAGTGGGTACACAGGTAGATTGGATTACAAAAATGTCTTTACCACGAACATTTTCATTAATCTCTATGGCGATCTCACCATCACTGAATTGATTAACTTTTGCTTCACCTAAAGGTAAGTCCAAACGCTCGACGATTAACTTCGCCAATTCTGGGTTAGCATTACCGGTAAAAACCATTAATTTAGACACGTCGGATGCTCCTGGTGCTAATTAGAGTATTGTTTCAATGATGGAGTTTAGAAAAGATGGCAGGGGTGGCAGGATTCGAACCTACGCATGACTGGATCAAAACCAGTTGCCTTACCGCTTGGCTACACCCCTAAAGTGCTTAAACTGTTACTGCTTTGTGTAGTGGAGAAAGGTTTAAACCTTTCACTACAAAAGCTGTGTAATCAGCTGGTAGCTTAGCTAGAATTTGCGTGGCTTGATGCTTGGAAGAGACTTCCAAAAACACACAAGATCCAGTGCCTGTCATTCTAGCTTGGCCGAAATTATCTAGTAAATTCAATGAGTTAGCAACCTTTTTATGAAGCTTGGTAACTACTGATTCACAGTCATTTCGACCTGTGCCCCGAAGAGCGGCGCTCATTTTGCACTTTGGTGTGCTCCTTGTCAAATCCTTATGTGAAAAAACTTCTTTGGTATTCACATGACAATCTGGCACTACCAATACAAACCAGTTCTCTTCTAAATTCTCCATGGGGCTGATGAGTTCGCCTACCCCTTCTGCCCAGGCAGCTTTGCCGTGCACAAAGATAGGCACATCGGCCCCAAGACTTAATCCTAGTTCAGCCAATGCATTTGTGCTTAACCCGGTTTGCCAAAGATGATTTAGGCCCACTAATGTGGTGGCGGCGTTGGAGCTGCCGCCGCCCAAGCCGCCACCCATGGGCAAAACTTTATCCAGCTGAATTTTTGCCCCCTGCTTGCAGCCAGTTTTTTGCTGCAACAGGCGGGCGGCTTTATAGATGAGGTTGTCTTGTAACGGCACCCCCTCAATATTGGGAGTAATTTGAATATCCCCATCATTAAGAGCTGTGAAGCTGAGGTGATCGCAGATATCGATAAATTGAAAAATACTCTGCAATTCGTGATAACCATCCGGGCGCTGGCCGGTGATGTGCAAAAACAGGTTTAACTTGGCTGGGCTGGGGAGGGTAAGGGTTGTCATACGGGTGTTCATTACTCAATGCTTAATTTTTTTATTGCTGCTGCGCTGGGGAGTTAAAGGTTTTTACTGGGGCCGCAAAAGATTCGGGCAGAGGGCTCCCTCGTACGAGGCACCCCGTGGCCGACTTCTTGGTTAGTCCACAGACCAGTTTTTCACCACAATCAAGAATTTCCAGTCTCCCTGACGAATCTTGATGCGCTCGGGCAGGTTGTAATACTTGTGATATCTAAGCAGCTCCACGGTCCACTGATCCTGCTGTATCTCGCTGAGATTGCCATCTTTATTGGAGGTGTTGGCAGGGCTGAAAGGGGCTTGTTTGCCTTGCAGCCAAAAGGGCAGGTTTTCCAGGGGGAAAAACCAACCTAACTGTTCATATACCAGCTGTTGCGGATTCAGGCTTTCGCTGGTTTTGCCTCCCTGGGTAAGGGTAGCCTGCTGTGGGTTCCCTTGAATGCGAGTACTGCCCTGGCCCAAGGGGCCGCTCACATATATGTCGAAGTTGTCTTGCTGCTGTTGCCAGCGAATAAAGCCGGCCATGCTTTCTTTGGGGGTGGTAATGCCAATCTTGCCACTAAGGGTCCAGCTGTCTTGTGCGGGTTTACTATTGAAGGGGCTACAGCCCGTAAGTTGACTGATTAACAGGGAGACCAACAGGGGTACAAATAAAAAACGCATTTACAGATTCACTTCCAGGCGACTTAGGGTTTCCAGTAAAATTTGGCTGTTGGGCTGCTTTTTGATGCCCTGATTCCAGATTTCTTTGGCTTCTTTATGCAGGCCCATGGTCCATAAGACTTCACCCAAGTGGGCGGCCACTTCGGCATCGGGGAAGTTCACGTAGGCCTTCTTTAAAAGCTCCAGTGATTCTTGCATGCGACCCAAGCGGAAATACACCCAGCCTAAGCTGTCCATAATGGCAGGGTCACTAGGGGCAATGGCACGGGCTTGTTGAATAAGTTTCAGGGCTTCATCCAGGCGTTTGGTTTGGTCGGCCAGGGTGTAGCCTAACGCGTTTAGGGCGGTGGCGTTTTTAGGGTTCTTATCTATGATAAACGCTAGGTCTTCTTCCAGTTGGATGATGTCGCCCAGCTTCTCGGACACCATGGCGCGGCTATATCTCAGGTCGGTGTTGCCGTTGTAGGCCTTAAGGGCGTCGTTAAGTACTTCTAAGGAGGTTTCGTACTGGCCTGTGCGATTTAGTAACTCCACTTCCATTAAAAAGTAGGCTTGGCTATTTTGTGTGTCTTGTTGGCGTTGCTGGCGAATGTGTTGCAGGGCTTTGTCGCTCTGGCCAAGTTTAATATAAACCTGCACCACGCCACTTTGTGCTGCCAGGTATTCACGGCCCCCACGCATGGCCAGGTAATGGTTAAGGGCATTTTCTGGCTCTTCCTTAAACTGTGCGATACGGCCTAGGTAGTAGTGGGCCTCATCGGGCATGGCCCCTAGGGCCAGTAATTTTTCCAGGCTGGCTTGGGCGGCATCAAAATCCTGAAGTTCCAGCTCGGTGAGCGCCAAGGGCAGCAAAATGTGGCTGTCTCTGGGATGTTCTTTAACTAGGCTTTGAAATACCTTGCGGGCCTGGTTGATGTCTTTTTTCTTAATTAATAAGCGGGCCTTTAATATAGTGAAGGCCTTGTCATTAGGGAATTGCTCCAGAGCCTCCTGGGTAGCGCTAAGGGCGGTGTCCACATCACCTTGAGTGGCGTGTAACCTAGCTTTTAAGGTCCAGGCACCATAAAACTCTTCATTTTGGCCAATGAGTTGATCCACTAGCTCCAAGGCCATTTGATTGTTTTTTTGTTGTTTATGCAGGTTGGCCACGTTAAATAGTAGGGCCTGATTGTTTTTGTAGCGCTGCAATAACGGGGTGAGAGATTGCAGCCATAATTCTCGAGAGCCCTCAGACATATTCTCCCCTTGCACGGCAATGAAGCTCACGTTGAGCTTGGGGTCTAGGTCCAGAGCGGTTTGCAGGTGCAGGATGGATTCGCTAAAGCGGGCAGCTTTTACCAGTTCTAGGCTTAACGCTTGCTGGGCCAAAGGGTTGGCCTCGTCCAGTTTAACCCAGAGGGTGGAGGCGTCCAGGGCAGCCTGGTCGGCGCCTATGTATTGGGCAATCTGCGTGGCCCGGCCCGCCACGCCTGGGTCTTGAGTGCGGTGTGCCTCTAGCAGGTAATTACCCAGGGCCAAATCAAACAATTGGCGCTGACCCGCCATTTCGGCCACCAGCAGGGCATACAGGGTATTCACGCTGTAATCTTGTGAATCGGTGGCTGCATCGTCTGGCGCCACAGTGCCTGCGTGGCTGCTCATGCCAGAGAAACTCAGGGTCAGGGCTAAAATAAACTTCAACATATTAGAAATAATACCTCTTGTGCGCCGCTGTCATAACAATAACCATACTTGGGGTAAGTGAACTGATTTGCAAGCAGTGCAACTTTTTTGCGCAGATGTGGATATAATACGGCGCTTTTAGGCAATACTGAAATAATTGGCCGGAATATTGGCATGCTTATTTATATATAAGCAGATTATAAATCTCAGCGGGTAGAAAATTAAGCAGTTCATGACGTTATTAGCATTAGGTATTAATCACAAGACAGCTCCGGTGGCGGTGCGTGAGAAGGTGGCATTTGCCCCGGACTTGCTGCCATCCCAGCTTAGAGATGCTAACTCGGCGGCGGGTATGCAAGAAATTGCGATTCTCTCCACCTGTAATCGCACCGAGCTGTATTGCACGGTAGACGGCGCAACCCCCGAGCAATTGCTGGCCTGGCTGGAGAAAGTGCACGGGGTGCCTTTGGAGCAGCTGCAGGATTGTCATTACAGCTTAAATGATGAAGATGCGGTGAAGCACCTGTTTCGGGTGGCCAGTGGTTTGGACAGCCTGATATTGGGTGAGCCTCAAATATTAGGGCAGATGAAGAGCGCTTTTGCGGTGGCTCAAGAAGCTGGCACCATCGGCCCGGAGCTGGGTCGACTATTTAGACAAACCTTCAGTGTGGCCAAAAAAGTCCGTACCGATACCGCCATTGGCGAAAATCCAGTGTCGGTGGCCTATGCGGCAGTGAACATGGCGCAGCGCATATTTTCTGATTTATCCCGCAGTCGCGCCCTGTTAATAGGCGCCGGTGAAACCATCGACCTAGTGGCCAAACATTTAGTCGATGCCGGTGTGACGGATATTACCGTTGCCAACCGAACTTTGGCCCGAGCCGAAGCCTTAGCCGAGCAATTTGGTGCCAAGGCCATATTACTGTCGGATATTCCGGATGAGCTCTATAAAGCGGACATGATCATATCCTCCACCGCCAGCCCTCTGCCCATATTAGGCAAAGGCGCGGTGGAGCGCGCCATGAAAAAGCGCAAACATGCGCCCATGTTCATGGTGGATATTGCTGTGCCTCGTGACATCGAAGAGGAAGTGGCGCAGTTAAATGATGTTTACCTTTATAATTTGGATGATTTAAAAGACATCATCGAAGAAAACGTACGTCAGCGTGAAGATGCGGCCCTGGATGCACAAGAAATTATTGAAGCGGGCAGTTCAGATTTTATGCGCCAACTGCGCACTCTGGACGCGGTTACTACTCTTAAAGCCTTTCGCCAGCACGCCGAAAGCATTCGTGACCTGGAACTGGAAAAAGCCATGAAGCGCCTGCAAAAAGGCGACGACGTACAAAAAGTGATGGCGACTATGGCCAGTATGATCACCAATAAATTAATTCACCGCCCTACGGTAACCATGCGCGAAGCCAGTGCCGAAGGACGTAAAGAAGTGATGGACTGGGTGCAGGAACTTTATCAACTGCAAGATGAAGATGTGCAGCCTTAATAAACGTATTTTTTAAAAAAGTGTACTCATGAAAGACTCCGTCAAACTAAAGCTTGAAGTATTAAGCGAACGCTACGAAGAAATTGGACATTTGTTGTCCGATGGGGACGTGATCAGCGATCAAAATAAATTCCGCAAGCTCTCCATGGAGTACGCAGAGATTGAATCTGTGGTGCAAACCTTTGGCGAATTTACCCAAGCTGAAGAGAATTTAGCCGAAGCGTTAGCTTTGACCCAGGACAGCGATCCTGAAATGCGTGAAATGGGTCAAGAAGAATTAAAGTCGGCCAAGAGTGAAATTACTCGTCTGGAAGATGAGTTACAGATTCTATTGCTGCCAAAAGATCCAAGAGACGGCAAAAACGTCATTGTGGAAATTCGTGCCGGAACCGGTGGCGATGAAGCGGCTATTTTCTCCGGTGACTTATTCCGCATGTTCAGTAAATACGCGGTAAACCGCGGCTGGAAATTTGAAGTCATGAACGCCAACCATGGTGATCATGGCGGTTATAAAGAATTGGTTATGCGCATCGTAGGTGAGGCTGTTTATAGCCAGTTAAAATTTGAGTCCGGTGTGCACCGTGTGCAACGCGTACCAGCTACGGAATCCCAGGGGCGTATTCATACCTCGGCCTGTACCGTAGCGGTGATGGCCGAGATGGATGCCGAGGGCGATGTGGATATTAAAAAATCGGATTTGCGTATCGACACCTTCCGCGCTTCCGGTGCCGGTGGTCAGCACGTAAACAAAACCGATTCGGCCATTCGTATTACCCACATACCCACCGGGTTTGTGGTGGAGTGTCAGGAAGAACGTTCTCAGCATAAAAACCGCGCCAAGGCCATGTCGATTCTTGCGACCCGTATGAACGATGCGGTGCAGCAAAAAGCGGATGCCGAACAAGCCGCCGAACGTAAAAGCTTGGTAGGGGGCGGTGATCGCTCCGAACGAATTCGTACCTATAACTATCCACAGGGCCGAGTGAGTGATCACAGAATTAACCTGACGGTTTATAAGCTGGACGAATTAATGGAGGGGGACATGGACATGGTGGTGCAGCCGTTAATTCAAGAGCATCAAGCCGAGCTACTAACCTCCATGGGAATTGATAGCTAAAGCTAGTCGTGTAACAGGGGGTTGGAGTTTTTCAAACCCCTGTAAAAATACTGCGCAACCCGCCTCTTTTTTCACCTGCATTATTGGTAGTTTTCCCATGCCCTTGGCCATTCAGCAAGCCCTTAAATTTGGCAGTGAGCAATTGCCTCACTCGGATACCCGTGAGCTGGACGCCGAACTCATTTTATTGTTTTGCCTAAACGCCTCGCGCAATATTTTGTTTACTGATCCGCAACAACTCTTAACGGCGGAGCAGGAAACTCAATTTAAGGCATTGCTAAAACGACGGGCTAACGGTGAACCGGTGGCTTATTTAGTGGGCAGCCAAGGGTTTTGGGATTTAAATTTGTTGGTGGCCCCTCATACCTTGATTCCTAGGGGCGACACTGAATCGCTAATAGACTGGGTATTAGAGCAAGAATTACAGCCCAATAATATTTTGGATTTGGGCACGGGTACCGGCGCTTTGGCGTTGGCGTTAGCGAGTGAATTCCCACGGGCTAATGTGACGGGAGTAGATCTGATTGAACAAGCGGTCGCGTTGGCTTGTGACAATAAAAAATTAAATAACATTAACAACGCCAACTTTTTTCAAAGCAATTGGTTCAGTGCGGTCGCTAAACAAAAATTTGATTTGATCGTTAGTAACCCTCCTTATATAGATGAAGAGGATGTTCACCTTGATCAGGGGGATGTGCGTTTTGAGCCCAGCTCGGCGTTAGTGGCTAAGGAAAACGGCTTCGCCGACTTGTTTCATATTAGCGAACTTGCCCGGGATTATTTAACCCCGGGAGGTTGTTTGTTGATGGAGCATGGCTGGCAGCAGGCCGCACTCGTACAGCAGCATTTAAGACAGCTGGGGTTTGAAAAAGTAGGCAGTGGTGTGGACCTTGGAAACCGAGAACGTTTTACATTTGGTTTTCTGGGGCTTGAAAAGCACTAATGTTGTGCGAATTGGCCGCTGTGTATAATTAATATCATGGTGGGTATCTCAAATTTGTTATACCTGCACCAGCAGGTGGCAATTCTAAAATTCTCTCTATAAACCTTTTAGCTATTACCAGTCTGTAAACCCTCCCTTCTAGTTGTAAAAAAAATAGAGCCAAATTACTTAGTGTGTCCTCACTTTTCATGGTGATGGGTCTTATGGGCTGCCTGTGGCAGTCATAAATTTTGGATGATTTTAGATAGCTAAACAGTCAAAAATCAACCTATTAGTTTGTTATTAAGGATAGATTTTTAGAAACAAAACGATCCCTAGCTTGTCTTCAAGCCTGACATCTTAGGGGCTAGATTTAATAGGTAAATGAGTTTAAAAAAGGAATTCGGTGTGAAAAAACTCCTCTATGTAACACTGATCTTGGCCCTGTGCGCCACCAGTTTGGGTGTGTTTTACGACCGCCTTGAGCAAAAAATGCTGCCCAAGAGCAGTGATCTGTTTGTCTTGAATTTGCCAGAAAACTACCGCCCCAAGGCCATCCAAAAAAGCTACACCGGGCCACATCCTGCCAGCATGGAGCGCCCAGCAGAGACTTTTGAATTTCCCATTGCCATCGATCAGGTGGGCCCCAGTGAGGCTTTGTTTGCCGGGGAAAATGAATATCCGTTTTTGTGTGCCACCGAGCGTTCAGGTCTTGGCCAGCCCTTAGTGGATAATCAGGACAAGATTGGCATCAGCGTCTTTGCGTTAGATGAGGAAGGCAATAAAACCAAACAAGTGCAGGGCTATAGCAAGGACTGTCGTTTGCCCACCACCATTCAATATTATGTAAAAGTTGAAGACGAACAGTGGTTTAAAAAAGTGGAGGACATGGCTTTGCTGCAAAGTGATGTGAGTACGCTTATTCGGGTGGAGATCGGCACCATAAACCGTTTCATTTATATGCTGGCATTACCCGTGAGTCGCGCGGATACCATTGCAAAATTTAACCCCGAAAAATGGAATCATCGCCTCATATACAGATTTAAGGGCGGTGTGGGTGTGGGCCATAAACAAGGCCGAGTGGGCATCTCAAAACTCTTGTTTGAACATGAGCAGCAGCTAAACCAGGGTTACGCCATTGCCTTCAGTTCCGGCACACAAACCAGTAACCATTACGATATATGGTTGAGCGAAGATACCGCGTTGCGGGTTAAGAGGCAGTTTGAAGCTAATTATGGCAAACCCTTATATACCGTGGGCATGGGGGGGTCGGGGGGGGCTATTCAGCAATACCTATTATCACAAAATCATCCGGGCATTATCGATGCTGCCATTCCCTTGTATTCCTATCCCGACATGGTGACTCAGGTGAGTTATGCCCTGGACTGTGAGCTTATGGAATATTATTTTGATGTGACCAGTGAGGAAGAAAAATGGCAGTACTGGCCAAACCGCCGGTTGTTTGAGGGCAATAATGCCCTGCAGGATTTTGATAATCGCTACGGTAATTTACAAGGCATAGCCGGTTACCTTAATGGTGATTTTTCCATGATGCCAGAGGGGGCTACCCAGTGTACCAATGGTTGGCGTGGCCCTGCCCAGCATATTAATAATCCGTATTTTTTCTCCAACTATTATCAGGTGAGCCGGGAAACCCTGTTGCAAGTGGATTGGAGTCATTGGGGAAATTTAAGCAAGTTTTACGGCACCCATAACGATGGTTTTGGTAAGCGCTTCTGGGATAACCAGGGCATTCAATACGGCCTAAAGTCTTTGCTGGACAAACAAATCACCGTTCAAGAGTTTATGGATTTGAATAAATACGTAGGGGGCTGGAAGTCGCCCGTGGATATGGAAAATGAACGTTTTTGGCACATTAGCGGGGATGATTCGCTGCAGCGCCTTTCCCTGTGGGGGCATCACAATATGACCCACAGTGGCAACAAGGTGCAGGCCGGTCGCAGCGAAGGCAGTGACGGGGCCATTAACGCCGCCTATCAGTCGGGGTTGGTGTATCTGGGACTGTCGGACTTGCCCATTATAGATTTACGGCATTACCTGGATCATAAGCTTGATATGCACCATAGCCTGGCATCATTCACCTCGCGCAAACGCATTCAAAACGCCATGGGCAACAGCGATCATCAGCTTATATGGATGATCGAAAAAAATGATGATCTATCTCGACGGGACTTAATGGGCAGTTTGCCCATCAACGATGCCCTGAGGGTGCTAGATAAGTGGTTAATTAACATTAAGACCAACCCACAAAAGAGTGTGGCCGAGAATCGCCCAGTAGCCGCCAACGACCGTTGTTATGACGTGGATAAAAACGTCATAGACAGTGGCTCAAAGACCTGGGATGGCCCTTGGAATGGCAAGGAAAATGGAGAGTGCATGGCCCGTTTTCCTAATTACAGTCATTCACGGTTAATGGCTGGGGATAATATTTTTAACGACACCCTGAAGTGTCAGCGAGTGCCTGTGGCCAGTGCTTTAAATATGGGAGTATATGGCCAAGTGGATATGAAGCCTTACTTAGAGCAGCTTGAGCGAATTTTC
>Ga0209290_1000883_pt1 | contig 17673 bp, 14 predicted proteins | sample EN1Hudsemesocosm_2_FD_184632 | JGI IMG/M metagenome (GOLD analysis project Ga0209290, IMG submission 184632) | Methane-oxidizing microbial communities from mesocosms in the Hudson Canyon - EN10B Hudson Canyon (SPAdes) (version 2) | ecosystem: Environmental > Aquatic > Marine > Cold seeps... | reverse complement strand
TCTCTATCAAGCCTGCCAGTTGGGCTTTATTGATTGGTATGGAGAAAATTTCAATTTTGTTCATTTTCAATCTTTACTCGCATACTTAAAATCTGGCATTCAAAGGAAAACCATAGATTCAATAAATCTTGAGGATCTTGAAAATAATCTCTTGCAGCATACTTTTTATACTGAACTTCACCGTAATGGGCTTTCTACTACATTGTTCCCATTACAAGAACAGGTATATCAAGACTTAAAGAAAGGCGAATGTGGTAAACAACGATTAGACTTACTGGATACTCATTGTCACCTAATTAGTCTGTGTCTTCGTACAGGACACGGTATTATTGATGTGTACTTATCTCGCCTAAAACAAGGGTCGTCAAATCTAAATATCCAAACACGCCTCTCTTGGTTGCAAGTACTGATGTCTTCTTTAAAAGACCAATCAAATAAACCTGGGTTCTCCACATATCAAGAGTTACTAGGCATGTCTGAACAGCTTGAGCTTGTAATCAAAACTAACATTCCTGAGATTTTTGATATTTCACTGGAAAAGCGTCGGTCGTTCATCAGTGATCGTCTTAATCCAGTTGCACCAATTATTGGTGCAACTGGCGAGGTTTCTGGTCGTTCAGCTCAAGCTCGTAAGTTTCGTATGCCAGGCTATCCTTTGGCGTTAGTCTCAACAGATGTATTTCAAGAAGGTGAAGACCTGCATACCTTTTGTGATAGTGTCGTTCACTATGGGCTTTCAGGGTCTCCTATCAGTATTGAACAAAAAACAGGAAGAGTGGATCGCGTTAATTCAATGGCTCAGCGTCGACTTCTTAATTACAAAAAATGTAATGTCGATGAAGATGACCTCATACAAGTAACTTTCCCGTATGTGAAAGAAAGTATTGAGTTATTGCAAGTACGACAGCTATGCCACAACGTAAATGATTTTATTGCGTCATTACATGAACTTGGCTCCCAGTCTCAAGAAAAACAAGATATTGTTGAGGCTGAATCTGCTTTACGTGATAAGTCAGAAATACCAGACCAAATTTGGGAATTCTTAAAGTCACCCTATGTACCAGATGTGGTACTTGAATTTGATGACACCCGAAAAGGCATGGTCTTAGACCAGAGTACGGCAACAAAAACTGCTACAGAACATGTTAAATCATTAGTAAAAAGTTATTGTCAATTAGATGTTTTTACTCATGGTTATAAATTACCAAACACAAATATTATACCTCTAGCTGTAAGACTTGATTCTGCGCGAAGTAGTGGTGAGACTCTTCTGATTGCCGAGTGTGTCGATGACTTGTACCAATTGAGCTTAGGCGAACTTAAGCGTTGGATGATGGAAAAATCTTGGTGTACTTTTCATCGAACCCAAGCAGAAGAAATAACGAAAGGATGTTATCGACTATATATGAATTGTGAAATGCTTGTCGGAGACAAATACGTCACTCAAGTTAATGATATTTCTAGTTTTTTTGATCGATTCAATACTGAACATAATCCAAATAGCTACCAGTTACCTATTTCAAAGATAATAAATGACCATTGCCAACGCGCGATCAGTGAACCGATTTTAATAAATGGTCGCCCTTTTAACGGCAGCTTAACACTAGTTGATGGGGGAGATGGTTTTGGCCTTAAATTCAACTTTGGTGTTGGTGCACTGGCTAGGAGTCATACGGTTTTACTTTATGAGTCAGACGGCCATTGCATATTTATGAGTAAAGCGGTTACGGCAGACCAATTGGCACAACTTGGAGCTGAAAAGGACAGAAAAATTATTGAATACACCTGGGTGCGAAATCGATATGTCGATGTGGTCGAGTTCTTATTGGATAAAGATTACGGAATTAGTGGAAGAGCCATACATCCTGTTAACAGCCTAGACTGGGATGAATTCATATTTTGTGCCTATGTTTTGGCTGTCGAGGCAGACAGACTTGAGTATATATTTAACTCACAGGATCTTTTGTGATCTTATTTCACAATGAGGGGGGAAATGAAGAAACAACCAAGTGTCTAAATAAAAATGCATTCTCTGAAAATTCAGTCAAATTGATTTGACCAGATCAGTCAGTTATACCATGAGATAACATTGTATTTCATTGTCTGGTTCGAAGAATAGATATGACGTCTGGTTTAAAAACAGGAAACTTTAAAGGGGGAAGTACTGGGTCTAGTTTGAGTAAAACGAGCCAGGTACTTTACTGTAAATTATATGATAAGGAAGCGACGCTCGCTTTCAATTCTGGCGGGAATACTCGAATAATAAAAGAAGACGTAGTGGGTGGCTTTGTACAACCATTCGATAATGAGTACATTGCGAGAGTGCCACTAGGAAGCTACCGGATACCTGATATTGGTATCTTTTTTAACTTTGCGCAATGGCGCATACCTAAAACGTAGGCATTAAGGAAGAATATGGCAAGGTTTGCACACTTTTCCAAACACGCACTGAAAAGAATTAGTCAGAGGACAAAACTGAACTATTTCTCAATTGCCGACATATTAGATTATGGCAGAGCGCTCGATGTGGGTACTGAGCCAGTTTTTGATAGAAAGCATTTACTCTTTTATAGTGAAATTGATGACTGTTTTTTTGTAGCTGTCCAAGATTCAATATCAGGGCTAGTAGTAACTATTTTACCGATTGTTTACCACGAAAATCTTGCATGGAAAATTAAAGACGATGCATTTTTAGAAGCAAGAAGTCTTGCTTCAAGCTGTTTACCAAAAAAGATAAAATATTCAGAAGAAGACCCCCCGTCAATTATTTTTGTGAAAGCGCAATATCTGTCTGGTGAAGGCTATCAAAAGACAGTAACGCTAACCAAACTCAAATCTGCAGAGTACGGTGAGGACCTGTTAAATGTTCTAAACGATGAATCCCTTGAGTCAGAGATATTGACTCACTGCAAGAGGAAAGGAGTTAATCCATTGAACTTATTTGGAATTACAATAGCTCTCGGAAAAGGTGGCGAGCCATTGGTTATAGATTGGATTTCACCTGTCAATAGAGATCAATAAACTGTACAAAGCCACCCAGAGATCACTACCGCACAACGTTGAGTTTTTAGGAGTGTGGATGCGCAAAACTAATGTGTGTAGGGTAGGTAAAACTGGAAATCATTGAGGGAATTAATAGATTAATCATTCCATAATTCACTACATTTTTTCAAGTTAGTACGGCTTTTGTACGCCGCTTTTGTTTTTAATTTTTTATCTTGTTGATTCGGAGACTAAGCTAACGGCTAGTAAATCTTTTTTAAGGCCTTTGAAAATTATTGGTGAGATGAATAGCGAGTGTAATAATTGCTTTATGCTACTCTAAAAATAGAGTGCAGAATATGCAGAAAATTGAGGAGTCATTTAGACTAAAATATTACTTTAACATATGGAGGCTAGAAGTGGATTCTATTAATAATAATGGGTATGTTATTCGACTTTCGGAGCAAGCTCTAATTTCTATTCTTATGTCTGCAATTGAGGCATATGCAGTTGAAAATAAAAATATTCGCCGTGGTGACAAAGTTCAACTTGAAACATTTGGCCACCTGTTTGGGCAAGAAATTAAACTAGAGGGTGGAAAGAATCTATATAACGTGGAATTCATACATACGGACTCAACTGCAAATCAGAAAAATGGATCTGTTACACCTAATGATGATGCTCTTGAATTAAAAAGGGACCTTGCTAAATCTTTTTGGCCGCATATATCTTACTTAGGTGATTTTCATACCCATCCTGACGAGCATGTAGATAATATAATTGAGCTTAACAACTACTATTTCTCTGATGGAGACAGAAGTTGTCTTTTAGACCACCAAGAAGTCTACGCGTCTATCGGATATAAGGTTGGTTTGGTTGTCGCTGTTGCAAGTTTAGACAAGCGTGGAACAAGGCCGAATCAATGGCACGGCATTTATCAAAATAGAGTAGAGATTACAAAGGGTAATATACGTGTTTGGATTGGTGCTTATGTTGCTTTTAAAGACGAAAATGGTAAAGCAATTTACTCAAAAGATAATGACCCTAATGTTTTACTCGATATTCCAAGCTTGCTAGGCTTACATATTGAGCATTCAAAGTTTGGAAAGGTCGATGGAGAATCTAAAGAAAAAAAATATGTGTCCGAACGCGCATAATCGATTAAGTCACGGCACGTAATACTTCAAATAATTATACTAAAGGGAGGTTCCAGTGAAACTCCCTGAGGGAGGCTGTAAATTTATTTGTACTTCTGATATCAATTCTATGATCTCACTACAACCCCCCCTAATTACTTTACACTGTTCATTATGATGGATTTCCCATATTTTGCTAGACCATTACAAACTTGATAAACGGTCTATGCCGAGTGAAATTATATTATAAATTATTATTGCGACATATAGTGTCGTAGGTTTAAATTATTCAAAAATAAGGGCGTTTGTAGAATGTCATCAGCAGCTAGACAATTATTGCTACTTAGATATATACCAAGAGAGCCGAGAAGAATTGATACAACGATGCTGTACTCGAAGATTCAAAGTGAAGGCTATCAGGTTACAGAAAGGACCATTCAACGAGATTTAGATGAGTTAAGTCTCACTTTTGGTCTGAGTTCTGATGAAACATCAAAACCATACAGATGGTATTTTCCTCGAAATTCCGCTGTGATTGACATACCCGGTATGTCACCTCAAATAGCATTAACATTCATATTGGTTCAGAAATTTGCAAAGAATAGCTTTCCGAATAGTGTATTGGAAAACCTCGCTCCATATTTTCTACAGGCGGAAAAAGCATTAGGAGATGAGAGCGATAACAAACTTGCCCAGTGGCCAAGTAAAGTTGAAGCTATCTCTGACGGAATGACTTTTCAACCCCCTCATATTGAACCTGAAGTACTAGAACTTGTTTACGAAGGCCTATTAAATGATAAATGCTTAGAGGGGGTATACAACCCCCGTGTTGGCACCACTGCAAAACACTATCAGATCCATCCGCTTGGATTGGTATACAGAGGCTCTGTTATTTATCTGGTCTGCACACTTAGAGACTACCAAGATATTGTTCAGCTGGCTTTGCATCGCTTTGAGTCAGTGGAATTAAGCGATACAGACAGAAACGTATTAAAAGACTTTGATTTGAATAAATATGTAGAAAAAGGAGGGTTTGGGATTTTAAATACTGACGAAAATATTTCTTTTGTAGGGCGATTCCAAACGTATAAAGGAAAGCATCTATTTGAAACGCCCCTAAGTACAAATCAACAGATTGAAATTGAATCAGAAGAGAGTTTTATCTTGAGCGCAAGTGTGCCTAACACTCAGCATTTCTTTTGGTGGTTAATGAGCTTTGGTGAAAAAGTAGAGGTGATAGGTCCAGAATGGCTGAGGGATAAGATAGTTGATACTGCCAGAAGTATGGTAGAGCTATACAAATAAAGTGTATTTAAAAAATGGTATTTTGAAGTTGCCGTTTAATAGACTAACTCCGTTAGTTTTCTAATTTATTATTTAATGAGAGCTGGATATGGATGCTGAATTTAAATTAGTGAAAGGTTTAATTGTAGATTTTTTCAATCAAAACAAAATTAAAGAGAGTATGAATGTAATTAAGAGAAGTGAAATTACTGGCTGGGAGAATTGGTTCCAAATTGAATTCGCTATATATCTTCAACAAGAAAAGAATAATGTATGTAGTGGATGGAATAGGGAGTGGAGATATCCTCGTGCTGATAATAAAACAAACGTAATTGACTTTTTAATTCATAATGGTTTAGTAGGTTCTAGTAAGAAACAACAGATTGCTGTTGAATTAAAACAAGACAGGAATATGTCAGAATGTATAAAGGGTATGGTCGAAGACTGGGTTAAATATTATGATATCAAAAAATCTGTTAATGATATTAGCAGCATCTGGTGTGTAGGTGTGCATAAAACTACAGACTTAAATGATGTCTTGAATGAGGTCAAAGGTCAGATAAAGGAGTTAGAAAACTTTACATTTGAGGTAGTAAATTTTCATACAAATGAAATAGGCACTTCAGGTTATTCGTTCACCATATTTTAAAGCATTACTGGGGTTTGGCTATTAGCTTTGCCATTAATATCAGTTTTGATTATGTTTTTGCTTTTGTTGTCTCAGTGACCATTCCACATTAAAGACCAAAAACATCATTATGAATAGGTGCGACACTAATTGTCGCACCTATGTGGATAATGATTACCTCAATTACAGAGGTGTCATTCCATGCCAGTTCATCGTCGACCAAAAAATAAGTCCAAATCAAGTGTTTCTCTCGAGCCTGTAGTACTACTATGGGTACTTCGTATTCTCATGAAATTAGGTTGTCATCGGGAATTTTTAGTACCACATGGATTTAGAGATGATTCACTGGCAACATCAATGGGTCTTGATAGATGGATTGATCCAGAAAGTTTTGATTTTGATCAAAAAGCAGTCCTCAAAGAATTACGCCTTCAACATAAACTATCCGAGAAAACGGCTAATAAAGTTACCGTATCAATTTGTCTTGCGAAAAATATAGAACGACTTTCAGGTTTAGTTGGGTTGTCAGAAACTGATTGCCGTATTTTGGAATTTGTGGTGATAATTAATAACGATCGCTTTCTTGATGAATTTTCTGACATGCTTGGCGACTTAGCCTCCGTTAAAGTTTTCCATGCTTTATCAAAAATCCTGAGTATATCTGAGAGTGAAATACGCGTTTCACTCAATGCTAAAAACATCTTGAGTCAATCTGGTTTAGTTTCAGTCGATCGCAATGGCGCTACTCGTCTACGATGTAAGTTAGATATTCTATCAGGTAATTTTGCCGATCATATCTGTTCTTCAGATGCCGACCCCGTTAGCCTATTACGTAGCATCGTTTCACCTAGTACGGCTCCGCAATTGTCTGTTAAAGATTATAAGCATTTAGATGAAGAGCTTAATGTGCTTCAACTGTACCTTAGGAAATCTATTGAAACTTCGCGAACTGGTGTGAATATATTTATTCATGGTGCGCCAGGTACAGGAAAAAGTCAGTTGGCTAAGGTATTGGCAAAAGAGCTTGAATGCGAGTTGTTTGAAGTGGCAAGTGAAAATGATGATGGGGATCCTGTAAACGGGGAAAGACGCCTTCGTGCTTTTCGAGCCGCACAAAATTTCTTTGCTAAGCGTAAATCCCTTATTTTATTTGATGAAGTAGAGGACATCTTTGATGATGGTGATGGTTTCTTTGGGGTAAAGAGCATTGCTCAAACTCGAAAAGCTTGGATAAATCGCACATTAGAAGAAAGTCCAGTACCCACGTTGTGGCTTTCGAACTCTGCTCAATGCTTGGATGAAGCTTTTATTCGTCGTTTTGATATGGTGCTGGAGCTACCGATTCCACCAAAAAAACAGCGTCTACAAATTATTAATCAGTACTGCTCAGACTTATTAAGTCCGCAAGTAATCAATCGAATAGCGGAATCAGAAGCACTTGCCCCAGCGGTTGTATCCCGAGCAGCATCAGTTGTCAGTTCTATTCAAGACAACTTAGACGATGATGCTGTGTCTTCAGCCTTTGAACTCATCATTAACAACACCCTTGAAACACAGGGGCATAAACCTATTCGACGAAATGACCCGAACCGTTTACCGGAAATTTATGATCCTGCTTATATCAATGCTGATACAGATGTTAGTCAAGTAGCAACGGGGTTAGTTAAAAACAAAGCAGGGCGTTTGTGTCTCTATGGAGAGCCTGGTACGGGTAAAACTGCCTATGTTCGTTGGCTTGCTGAGCAAATTGGCATCCCTTTAATGGTAAAGCGTGCATCAGACTTAATTTCTAAGTGGGTGGGTGAAACTGAACGAAATATTGCACGTGCATTCAAAGAGGCTGAAGTTGGACAAGCATTACTCCTAATAGATGAAGTTGATAGTTTCTTGCAGGATCGTCATGGCGCACAGAGCAGTTGGGAAATCAGTAATGTTAATGAAATGCTAACTCAGATGGAATCCTTCTCTGGGGTATTTATCGCAACGACAAATTTAATGTCAGGATTAGACCAAGCCGCATTACGTCGTTTCGATTTAAAAATAAAGTTAGGTTATCTTCAGCCAGATCAGGCATGGAAACTGTTGGTTCAACAATGCGTGTCTTTGGGTCTTCCAAAGCCTATAAAATCTTTAAAACCATCACTGGATGTTTTAAACAACCTGACTCCGGGTGACTACGCCACAGTTGCTCGTCGTCATCGATTTCATCCTATTCCATCAGCGAAGGCAATGATTGACGCCTTAAGGGTAGAGTGTTCCGTAAAAGAAAGGGCTAAAGGAGTTATGGGCTTTGTTCAGTCGTGATTGTGAACGATCTAACCAAGAAGTCGGTACTAGTTAAGTGTGATAGTGATTGTAATTTGATAATTGACTTAACTAAGTACTTTGGCTATCAGTGTGTCGTCACTATAACCGCATGGCATCGTGGTATATCGTGGACGGGTATAACTACTTCAGAAGATCAAGCTATCCCAACTTTTAAAGAATTGGGTGTACCATTTTCTGTTATATGCGCAGAAGAAGCGGCTGCCCCTTGGCTAAGAACATTTCCTAGTGGACTGGCTCAAAGGCTAATTGCGTACGAACTAAAATATCAGAGTACATTGTATAGTCTTCTGTGGTGTATTAGTCGAACAGAGCATGCTCTAGAGTTATTTGATGAATGCCAAGTTTTAGTTTGGCTAATACTTAAGACGGCCAATTTTAAGCAGTTGGATACTGACTATACACTTGAGATATTTGCACGTAAAAGACCCGAAATACTGCAGGCTTGTGGTTTATACGGAAGCAGAGCTTCGTTGAAACTAATTTATAAACTAAGATTTAGTTACTGGAGTCAATACGAATACAAGTTGATAATCGGTTTTGATTGGTCGAGTGCTTCAAGAATATTGAATCATCTGCCTTATCTTGACGAGCCCCTTTTAATATTGTTGAAGCGTTACCCAGGCTTTGTAAGGTCTAGAATTATTCAGACGTTTGGACACGTATGGTGCTGGGATGAGTTTGATTTATATTTTGACGATACCTTAACAATGGCTGCCGACCTTGGCGTTGCAGATATTTTTGATAAAATTTTTGTGTTAAAAAACGTGTCGTCTTTCAAAAAACTACACGACAAGTTGGTTGTTCAACTTAATGAGCAAAAATGCCGTGATGAACCTTTGATTTATTATGTGGAGCCTCCAATTATAGGTAATGATCTCATCATACCTATTACAAATAATCATGACTTGAATATAGAAGGAGCAGTACAGCACCACTGTATAGCGTCTTACCATAAGAAGATTTACTTAGGGGAATATTACGTATACAAAATATTAGAGCCTGAGAGAGCAACATTAGGACTAAAACTTAAAAATGGATGTTTTCAAAGTGTTGATCAAATAAAACTATGTTGTAACGATATTGTGTCTAAGGAAACATTAGCGCTGGTTGATGAGTGGTTAAGCCTTAGTAAGGGGGGGGGCTGATGTCTTCTGATTTAATTGACGACTTTCTAGCTAAAATGGAAGAGGAGGGGGGAAGCTGTTGCGCACAAAGAATAGCGCCATTCAGATTTAAAGTTCCAAAAGAAGTAGCGATATTTTTAACGCGAAGAATCGTTGTTACGCTTCTACCAACTTCAATTCTAAAACAAGAAGGCAGAGATGCTGAAGGTTTATTTGTTGCCATATTTTCTGACGATAATTGGCTAAAATTTCTCGATGAAATTATGTGTTTACGTGATTCAAAGCAGGTAAGGCGATTACAGCGCTTAGCCACAGGCTATTCTAGCCAAGGATTTTGTATTTATGGTGTGATTAATCTTCTCCGGTTCGGGTCGGTAGTTGAAAAAGCTTTAGAGGTAGGAACCCTTCATGACGGTACTATGTGCTTATCCGTTGAAGAAAGGTGTGTCCGAATGCTACTTTCCAGCCCTGTTAATCGGGGACAAGTATAGTTGGAGAATCAAGATAGTTACGATCAACGGTGTAAGAAAATACCGAATGCTACTTAGTTAGGCATATATGCAAATCGTGCAACAGAGATGTTGAAATAAATGGGGGTTTATTGAAAAACTGATAGAAGCGTATATTAGATGCTAAAAAAACATGTACAAAGTGCGGGTTACATAAAACGTTTCTTAATTGGTGTATAAAAATCAAACGCTTGTTTAAAGTCTAAGTACTGTATGGCCTAGTGACGTTTATTAATAACTTATTCAGTAAGTTATCCACAGAATTTGTGTGTAACTATTGATGTTAAAATGTGCTCTTATTATCCTAAACTGCGAGTTAGTAATATTAAGCAGTTACACAATTATATTGCAGCCTCGAGATAGCAAACTGGTATCTACAGCTAAATAATAAAAACAGATCAAAAATAACTTCTGAAGTTACAGGATACGCCAAAAGTACGCCTTAAAGATGTGTAGCTGGCATATCATTAATACCAGGCAGTGTTCATACGCACTCATTTATTGGTGCATTTTTCGTGCATTTTGATTGGCGTTTTGATGCGTAAATTAGCAACGGTGAATTATGAATGCTATATATTACAGTTACTTGCGGTTGCTGGCGATATTGATCCTTGCGTTCGAATCCCTGACTCACCGCCACTATTCTAAAAGCCTTGTGAACTAACAGTTTACAGGGCTTTTTTTATGCCTTGTGCAGTAAGATGTGCAGTAATAAGGTAACCCAGCGTTACCTCAGTTTGTGATGTAAGTCACATCCTATGATTCAGCCGCAACCTCTATTTATTACTCCCATAATATCAAAATACTTCAAATTTACCTGTTAGCTAATTAAAGTTAGGTCTGGTGCATAGCGCCTCAGTACGTTGACTCAGGTACTAAGTGACGTATTGCCTCACAATGCTCCTCATAGCGTGTGATGTCTTTTAAATAGAATCAACAATTGAGATACAAGTGTAGGTCTGCATATCGTCACAATACGTCCACACTGGTTTGGTTTCGTATTGCTTAGCGATATGCTCCACTTAGTGTCTGATGACTTTAATTAACACTCAGGTTGCTGGCAGTAGTAAGTCAATTCAGCGCTGACATGAAAGCTCACCTTTGGTCAAATCCGCGCTCAATCATTTGTAGAAAGGAGTCTATAATGTCAGGTCTAAGTCTCACGCGTAAATCAGGTCAATCCCTTCATATTACGACCATTGATGGTCAGCTTATCAAGGAGACAGTTAGTGAGCTTGCGGCTTATCAGATCAAACTTAAAGTTCAAGAATTGTGACCCTCTACGAAGCTAACCATATAGAGCGCCATTGCTCGCTTGTTTAATTGAATAGTTTTCGTGTTCATGGGAGAATAATTTGGTCAATAAAAATAATCAGTTGCAATTTAAGTGGCTTCAAGGATTGAATCATGTTTCATAATATATCCTATACGCAGTTTGTTAATTTTGTTAATAACGATATCGTCGAAATCGAAAGCTCACAACTACTTAAAGATTTATTTCTCTCCGCCACCAAGCATACGGATATAGTGTTAACTAGATTAAAAAACGGTGAAGCTCCATCAAAGTTATTCGAATCGTTAAAAGGGTCTGGGATTCAGGTGAGTGCGTCTAACGACTTTATTTCCAACTCTAATCTTAAACGAGATGAATTCAATAATAGAAATCCATTCGAGGAGCCAGGAAAAAGCAACTCATCGTTAGTCAATTTAGGTCAGATCGTGCTGGGTGGTGTTGCTGGGTTTGTGGTGCTTCTCTTTGCCGAAGCCGCCGTGACGTATTTGGCTGCCATTGGTGCCGCCGTAGTCGCAGCTGTATCGCCTTATCTCCCCATCATTGCCCTACTTATTGTGATAATTCTGATTGTATATAAAATCTGCGACTAGGTGTCTGTCCGAGAATGGTTGTGGATGGCTATTTCTGATTGAGAGCTCCAACTGACCTGTGGGGTATAAGTATAGCGTTGCATTGACCAATTGAACTCACAACCCATTGCTGACTTCTTGTGACCCTTAAAATTTTTAATCATAATAAAAGAATTTAATGGCATTAAGTTTAAATAAGCGTGTCAAACATAAGGTCTTGACCAAAAGTCTACTATTTATAGAGGCTTCCTGACTCTGTCTTAATCTTCTATTATGTTATTTATTATGGAGTTTCTAAGTCGTTGCTGGATCAGCTTCTGTCATGTGTAACAGTGACAAGATTGAATATAGCTAGCGCGTAATGCTAACAAAGGAAATTAGTAAATAATGCCCAAAAACATTTTATTGGTCGAAGACGAATCAAGTATTGCAGACAATGTTGCCTACGCACTGAAGTCTGAGGGATACATAGTTACTTGGGTCAACTTGGGTGAAGAAGGCCTTGAATGTTTTCAACATGGAAGCTACGACCTAATCATTCTTGATGTAGGTTTGCCCGATTTAAGTGGTTTTGAGGTGTGCAAGGGGATCCGTAAAAATTCTGATGTTCCCATTATTTTTCTTACAGCGCGTGGCGATGAAATTGACCGTGTAGTGGGGTTAGAAATTGGGGGAGATGATTACGTAGTTAAACCCTTCAGCCCCAGAGAGCTAGTCGCCCGTGTGAAAGTGATTCTTCGTAGAAGGCGCGATGATCAACCGTTCTCTGCAAAACAAGGCGCATCCTTTAGTGTGGATGAAGAGAAGCGACAAATAAGCTATTTCAATAGCATCCTTGAATTAACTACATATGAATACGGTATTCTGCAAATGTTGTTGAAGCAACCAGAACGAGTGTATTCACGAGATCAATTGATGAATGCTGTTTGGGCATCACCTGAAGAAAGTTTCGAACGTGCTGTCGATACGCATATCAAAACAATACGGGCTAAACTAAAAGCAATCAATCCTGGTAATGACCCCTTGGTTACTCATCGTGGCATTGGCTACAGTTTAAAGTTGGGTCCTTTTCATGAGTCTTAATTTTCGAATATTTCTCGCATACTTTCTTATTGTTGGTACAGCATCCTACCTACTGCTCAATGTGTTTATGTCTGAAATAAAACCGGGTTTTCGCCAGTCAACGGAAGATACCCTGGTTGATATGTCGAATTTGTTAGCAGAACTAGTGGCTGATGAATTTATGATTGACGATGTTTTAGAAAATCAATTTAACCAACAAAACTTTGGTAAAAGTGTTGATCGTTTTCTTAATCGTATTCATGAAGCAAAAATTTTTTCGATTGAGAAACTAGGTAGCAAGTTGCGCATTTATATTACCGACCATCAGGGAATTGTTCGCTACGATTCAGCCAAACTTGCAGTAGGGCAGGACTATTCAAAATGGAATGACGTTTATCTCACCCTGAAAGGTAAGTACGGGGCAAGGAGTACATTGGTAGATCCAGGCAATAAGTACAGTACCGTGATGCATGTTGCAGCGCCTATTAAAAATGGTGAGCAAATTGTTGGTGTGTTGACGGTTGCTAAACCAAACATTTCAGTGCAACCTTTTATAGATGTGGCTAAAGACAAAATAAAAACCCACGGTCTTGGCTTGGTTTTATTATCATTAATTGCAGCAATATTATTGTCATACTGGTTAACCGCATCTATACGACGGCTAGCTGATTATGCCGACAAAATTGGTCGGGGAGAGCGTGCCCAGATACCAAAAGTGAGAGAGACTGAACTGGCAAAACTGGCCGGTTCGATAGATAGCATGAGATGTAAACTTGAAGGAAAAGAGTATGTTGAAAGATATATACATGCTCTAACCCATGAACTGAAGAGCCCCGTGTCAGCAATTAAAGGCGCGGCTGAAATTATAAATACTGAAATGCCTGCAGAAGATATGGCTCGTTTTATGGGTAATATTCAATACGAAGTAGAGCGTATTGATGACATGATAAACCGACTCTTAGCCTTAGCTGAAATAGAGAAACGTGATGAGCTAGATCACGTTGAAGAGTTTGACTTGGTTGGTGTGGTGGGTGCAGTACTGGAAAGCAAACAAGTGATGATACAAAAGAAGCACTTGGATGTTGTATCTGTTCTACCTAAGTGTGCGATTATTTTGGGTGACAGGTTTCTGCTAACCCAAGCTCTAGATAATATTTTACAAAATGCACTCGACTTTAGTCTTGATGATGGCGTTATCAATATAGACCTGACTGTGACTGAACAAAATCAACTTACTATAAAAGTAGCCGACCAAGGGCAAGGTATACCAGAGTATGCCGTGGATAAAATCTTCGATCGGTTTTACTCTTTGGCAAGGCCAGTATCACAAAAGAAAAGTTCTGGTTTGGGGCTTTGTTTTGTGAAACAAATAGCCGCACTTCACCATGGTAATATATCGATTCAAAACCAAAATAAAGGCGGCGCTTTAGCAATATTAACGCTTTCCTGTAAATAGAAGCATTAATCTAATTTACACACAAACAACACACATTCCTCATAAGTACCTCATATTAGCGCTGTAACCTGAGTCTAATGACACACAAATAGACCAAGAGGTTAAAGCCATGCAAAAAATACTATCCCTTAAAATAGCCGTGATTAGTTTAATCGCATTAATACTAATGATTCCCTTATCCATGATTTCGGGGAAAATTTCTGAACGCAGTAATTACTTGCTTGAAGCAAAAAATAGTGTTGCGAATAGCTGGACGGGGCGTCAGAAAATCGTGGGGCCCATTATTGTTGTACCCTATGTGGTTGAGACTAAGGTAGAGGTCTGGAATGAAAAAAAGAAAGAAAAAAAATATCAGGTACGTAAGGCTTCAAAAAAACGTTTTTTCTTCCCTGAGCAATTAAATGTCGAAACATCTGTGGCTAATGATGTTCGATATAAAGGTATATATAAGGTTCCTGTATATACGGCACAACTTAAGGTTAGCGGTTCGGTCGATTTAAAAGCAATACATAAAAGCATAAAGGTAATTAAGGAGGAAGGGGATGCGGTGTTAATGGGCAAGCCTTATCTTTTCGCAACAGTTTCTGATCCTCGAGGCATTAATAGCATTCCAAGCTTAAATTGGTCTGATCAAAAATTAGCATTTAGCCCAGGAAGTAGACTGCCTAAAAATAATAATGGTATTCATGCTTTCTTACCTAATTTGGATCAACCTGATTTAGTAAAACTTGCGTCAAAGAATATTGACTTTAGCTTTCAGCTTGAATTGCGAGGCATGGAAACGGTTTCATTTGTTCCGGTTGGCAAGGAGGTAAACGTAAAAGTAGGCTCCTCATGGCCCCATCCGGAATTTACAGGCATGTTTTTACCGACCTCAAGAACTATAAGCGAGTCAGGTTACAAGGCTGAATGGAAGATTACCTCTTTCGCTAGTAATATTGCTGACAAGGTAAAGCGGTGTGAACGTGGCAAATGCAACGAACTGTTCGCAAATAGTTTTGGTGTCAAACACATTGAGACTGTTGATGTGTATTTGCAGTCTGAGCGGTCGGTAAAATATGGACTCCTATTTATAGGTTTAAGCTTCATCGCTTTTTTTGTGTTTGAAATAGTAAAGAAGCTACCTATTCATGCAATTCAATACACCTTAGTGGGTTTTTCAATTGCGACGTTTTATCTATTGTTAGTTTCATTATCTGAGCATATTCCCTTTGCACTCGCTTATATGATCGCGACTGTATGTTGCGCAAGTTTATTATTGTTTTATCTGCGCTATGTCCTCCGAGGATTTCGTGAGGCGATCGGCTTTTCATCCTTGTTAATTCTATTGTATGGCGTGCTATATGTGATTATTAGTGCTGAAGATTTTGCATTACTAATGGGGTCGTTGTTAACCTTTATAGCTTTGTTTATCGTGATGTTAAGTACGAGAAATATTGATTGGTATGCCATCAGTGAAGGCTTTAGTAAAACGGGTACCGCACTTGAGCAGGAAGCAAATTGATGATACGCATGTTGCCAGCCGTGGTGTTTTTCCTGTTTATTTGCTGGGTTATTCTTCAGGCGGATACCGGCGCGGACAATATCTTTTTTGTTATTGTTCGTACATTACCGTATGGCGATAAGGTAGGACATTTTATTTTGTTCGGAATGTTGGCTTTATTGAGTATCGTTGCACTCAAAGGGGAAAATATTCAATTGGGGCGTTTTCAAGCCCCTCTTGGAGCAGTAATTGTACTTGGTTTTGCAGTGTTAGAAGAGCTGTCCCAACTGTTTTTCATTAACCGAACATTCGACTTAATAGACTTGTCGGCAGACTTGTTAGGTATTGTGTTCTTTAGTTGTGTCGCAAAGCGTTTTTTATCTCAATTAACGTGATATTCAGGTTTGAATGGGTCACTCACTTACTCCCTGAGGGCTCGTCAAAATTGACACACTTGATAATTAGTAATTGCATAATTCTTCCATCTTGTGATAAAAGATTCATACCGAGTTGTTGTATGCCGTAGCTCACTACTGATTTTTTAAAATTAATAAATCATGGGCGAATTATGCGGATATTACATACGGTATCTCTAGCCGTTCTTTTTCTATTTTCCCCTAATGCGCTAGTAGCCGATTATAATACCCCCTCTGACCGTGTTGTTAACGAAACTCGCATTAGACTTGTAGCAAGATCATCTCCGGTTGTTACTAGTAAATTAAGGCTTGAAGAAAAACTTCCGCACAATGGTCATTTTCCCTTTTGGTACAAAGTTAAATTTTCACTTCTAGATGGCCGTTCCGAGTTTGTGAGTAAGATACCTAACTCGCGGTACAATTAACTGCAAAAATAAGGATGAATTTATGCGGAATCTCGTTGTTTGTTGTGATGGCACCTGGAACAACCCACATCAAGAAGAAAATGGTGTGCCTTCCCCGACTAATGTAGTCAGGCTAGGTAACGCTTAGTTTGTTGTCTAATAGGTTCAGGTAAACCGACAACCTGTATAAATATAATCCATGAATGTTAACTGATTCAGATTTTGAATATTATGGATCTTTAAACCTAGTCTAAGCTTATTGAGGGTTGTTGTTGCAGCCCGCGTGTTTATAGTGAATTTTTTATAAAAGGAATGAAAATGGAACTTTTTTTACAAATTGTAGGTGGATTTATAATAGCTGTCGTCATTCTGGGCATAGCTGTTTTTGTATATTTTAAGATTAAGTTTGGCAAGTATCTTAATGCTAATACTGACCAACCCCCACTGCATATTCATCTCAATGAAGATATAGACCCAGACTGGTTGAATACACCTGATGTTAAGAAAACATCAAAAGAATTGGCTGAGAGTGGGTTCTCATCAGGTAAAGCCTACTTTATTCACGAAATGGATGGGTATCAATTACAGGTATTCTATAAGGCACCTGTGGTAGCCGTAATGTATTGGCATGATCTGGCAGGTTGCTGGGTAGATATGGCAATTGAAGAAATAGATGGTACAGAATATACGATTTCCAATGCCCCAATGGGTGGTGAAATGTCAGAGCGTCCTGAATGTGAGAAAACGTTTGATGCAACGGCTAAAGTTTCTGATTTATCCAGTCGTATTGGAACCATTATCAAGGATAGCAATAAAAACTTTGTTGAAGTTACTAATGATAACTTCAGAACATATTTTGAGTCAGCATTTAAAAAGGACATTGCTTGGAAGAATCGAAATGGTGGCATCAGTTATGAAGAGTTTATCGCCACTGAAAAGGAAACCTCACTCAAAAGTTCTAAAAAGGATATTGAAGAAGCATTCATTGCCACTAAAGA
>Ga0209290_1000874_pt1 | contig 17843 bp, 17 predicted proteins | sample EN1Hudsemesocosm_2_FD_184632 | JGI IMG/M metagenome (GOLD analysis project Ga0209290, IMG submission 184632) | Methane-oxidizing microbial communities from mesocosms in the Hudson Canyon - EN10B Hudson Canyon (SPAdes) (version 2) | ecosystem: Environmental > Aquatic > Marine > Cold seeps... | reverse complement strand
CTTTAATGCCCTTAATTTCTCCTCTCATGATTAATTCACTGATGGTAGGCGTTCCTAGTAGAATTTCGATAGCTGCCGCTCTTTTCTTATCGACTGTTTCAACTAAGCGCTGTGATACAAAGGCTCTAAAGTTAAGAGACAGGTCTGTTAGCAATTGCCCTCGACGCACCTCAGAGAAGAAGTTGATAATACGGTCTAGTGCTTGGTTGGCATTATTCGAATGCAGGGTGGAAATGCATAGATGACCCGTTTCTGCAAAAGCCAGGGCATGCTCCATGGTTTCTTTGTCTCGTATTTCACCAATTAATACTCAAGTTTCGGGATTCAATACAGGCAGTAAAGACAAAGTAACTTTATGATTTAAAATAGGTTGATGCCTCGTTGTGGTAAAATACTTGTTGTCTAGATAAAGTAAAAAACAACAAGAGACATCGAATGAATTCTGCCACAAAGCCCTTGAATTTTCCATTATTAACCGCTGACTTACTTGGCCAAACAATCCTTAAAATTGATAATACATTTAGCTCAACATGGAAGAGCCTGCGCTTTAATACTATGTTACTTCGATCTAAGTTTTCCAAGCGCTCAGGGGTGCCAGCCAGCGATGTTGTTTACCTGTTAATGCTTTGGGTTTGGCTAAAAGTAGACTCTGTTGCCATGTTTTCAAAGAATGCTTTATTAAGCTTCTCTGCGGCAAAAAAAGATGCTCTATATGACCTGCTTAACCGCGAAGACTTAGATTGGCGAAAGCTACAACGATTGACTGCTAAAAAAGTACTCAAGACTAACTATAAAAATAAGACCAGCGCCCTTGTTATTGATGACACAGTAAAAACAAGGCGCGGTAAAAAGATGCCTGGTGTTTCCAGCCATTTTGATCACTTAACTGCTCGTTGCGTGATGGGTCAGCAAAAAGTGACGCTAGGTGTCGTTAATTATGAGCAATTTGTTCCCGTTGATAAGGAAATATTTATAAGTGAGGTTAAGAAGCAAGCGTTAGACTATAAATTTAATGATCACCGCAGAATTGCAGCAAAACGCTACGAGAAATCAAAGCAACAAACCAAGCCAGAAATGGTATGTGACATGATAAAGCGAGCTATACGCGGCGGCATTAACGCCGATTACTTTTTAGCCGATACATGGTTTGCGACCAAGCATGTTCTAAGAATGACTATTGAATACTCACTTGTAGCCATTGTCAGAATGAAAAAGAACAAAATGAAATACCGACTAATTACAAATGGAAACGCCCACTTACTTTTTGTTCAGGAGCTATACAAACAGCACGTCAAAGGTCACTGGCAAACCCTTAATCATACGCCGTATCAAAGCAGGTCTATCGTTGTTGAGCTGAACCTCGCAAGCTCAGCCAAAGAGCCAGCCCAATGGCTTAAAGTGAAATTACTCTTTGTTCGTTCAGTAGATGAAAGTAAGCAACAAGCAAGTAAACATGATTGGGCGTTACTTTTAACGTTGGGTAGCCAACTTGAAGATGAAAAAATACTTGAGATCTATGCGCTGCGTTGGGGGGTTGAAGTTTACTTCAAAGAAGCTGATATTGCGCAAAGCAAAGGCAAGCCCAAAGCAGACAAAGCCACCTGGGCGATGAGTCATATTAAGAAACTCTACCCCGCATTGAGGCTTTAATTAAGGACAAGTCACAAGCCGAAAAACAAGCTTATCGAGTCGAGCACGCAACACCTCTGCATGGAGAATATAAGAACTGGTTAGATCAGTCGAACCAACAAGTACCGCCAAAATCGGCTCTAGGCAAAGCGCTTCCCTATTACTTGAACCAATGGCCAAAGTTCACCCGTTAGCTTGAAGGCGGTCTGCTTAATATCGACAATAACCGTGCCGAAAAAGTAATTAAACCCTTCGTGATAGGCAGAAAAAATTGGCTGTTCTCAAACACAGCAAGGGGCGTCATGCCAGTAGCATTCTTTACAGTATTGTTGAGACAGCGAAAACGAATAATCTAGTGCCATTCGAATATCTGCACCATGCTCTTAATGTGCTGAGTGAACCACAGGATGATGAAAGCTTGAATGAGTTACTGCCCTGGAATATAGGCTTAGTAATTAGCTAAAATTGTCACAGGTGCGCTTCGCGAGACGCTTACTTTTATCGAGGCGAAAGAACTTGGAATAAAGCATTGGTGGTTGTATGTGACGCTTACTTTCGGAATTGCGATTTCTTTTGCGTTCCCATTATTTTTACTAATACGAGCGCTTCGTTTGTTTGAGTTGGGGCTCGAATAGGTGTAACAGGTCTAGTGGCGGTGCTTTAGTTTTCGGAAGGTAGAAGGGGGGATTGCAAACCACCGTTGGAAGGCGCGGGTGAAACTGCGTCGATCAGAAAATCCAAGTACATCTGATATTTTATCCAATGGTAACTTGCCCCCCAAGAGTTGCTTGGCAAGCTGCTGTTTCGCATCGTTTGTGATTGAAGAATAAGTGCAGCCCTGTGCCTTTAAATTGCGTTGAAAAGTACGAGGTGTCATGTACAGTCGTTTGGCGATTTCTTCGATGCCCACTTGCATTAAATAAGGGTGTTGAACGACTAGCTCAAATACTTGTTGTTGGAGCGTTTTTTCGCCGGCAATTGCTGCGAAACGTTGTTCCACCTGATTTCTGGCCAAGGCGTTTATGGCGGGTGATGATTGGCTTAAGGGGTCTTCTAATAGCTTCTGCTCGAAGGTGATGCCATAGTATTCAGCGCCCAGCGAAATTGGGCAATTAAAGACGTTTTGGTATATCGGAAGACTGTTTCTGTCACGATGCTTAAAAGTCAGATGCTTAATTTTGAAACGTGAACCGGCGCGCTGCATGCCAAATTGATACATCATTCTGAATGAACTCTCAACTAAGCTTCTTTCAACCGCCTCCGGTGTGCCCTTTAAAAAGTCTACTTTTGCCGTAAAGGTGATGCCATCTGATTGGTATTGGGTCGATATAATGGATCCCAGCAATTGGTTGATCCATCGAAATGCCTGAAAGCCATCTAATAGTTTATCCGCGCTGAATAAAAAAGTTTCAATCTCATTGATGTATTCATAGCTGAAATGGTGGGCAATGCACAGCCCTAGCGTTGGATTCTGAGTCGCTTCCGTCATGGCTATGATGACATTACTAAAATGCTCGACAGGAATACGGTCCTTTTCCATTGCAAGGGTTTCAAGGTCGATGCCATTGTCCTTGAATAAAGTAATGGCATCGATGTTGTTATCCTGAGCCGTTTTGATTATGCTCGGTAGGATAAGCGTTGGGACGGTTATCATGGTATTTTAATTCCTCTCACGACGGATCTAGCAGACCCACCATCTCTTGTGGCGCTTCTACGGGCGTCCAGTGGCCACAATTTTCCAGTAACTTTATGGTTCGAGGGCTGATTAGTTTCGCATATTTGCTATCGACGTAAGGGTCATTTTTACCCCAGACGAGATCAATGTGGACCCGGTTAACAAGGGCTTCGAGCTTTTTCTGAAAGGGTATTAGTTTACTTGGCTTAGCCGAACGATAGAGTTTTAGAACGATTATTTTTGTCGACCAGCGATTATACCTGTCAAAGGTCTGATCAAGATGCTGTTGCGAAATGCGTGGGCTCCCTCGTTTTACTTCCCATACAAAAACAGCTTTTGTCGTGGTCAACATGGCGAGTTCACCTAAAATAGGAGTTTGCCAGATACGCGCCCATGCATGCCAGCGGTAAAGGTGGCTAAAGATAAAGGATGCCCCGGCAATATGTTTTATTTTTTCTGGATACTGGCAAGCAAAAGACATCCCGAATATGCCTCCCCAATCGTGAAGCATTAAGGTTAAGGGCTCTACTATATTTAGTTTACACACGACTTGGTTGATAAACTTTCCATAGCTCTCCAGATCAAATTGGAAGTCATCGGGCATACCGGAGCGGTGAAAACCGGGTAAATCTATTGCGTAGCATGTATAGCGTTCAGATAAATCGGCCACCACTTCGTCCCACATATCAGCTGAATCCGGGACGCCATGAATTAATAGTAGAGGTTCGCCAACCCCTGTTTTACGGACATAAATATCGGCATTTCCAATCTCAATGTTCACTATGGTCTCCTTCGGTTTAGATTTTTCATACATTGAATAATATAAGAAATATGTGCAAATAAAAGCGCAAAAGACGACAAAAAAGGAACAGTAGGTGCCAATCACTAAAACATCTCTAGATGTTAGAAAACAATAATATTAGCTTCCTTCGATCAAGCCTCCCTCCCAAAGTCACGGCACTGCACAGTCATTAAATTCGGCGGGTGTTTCCTGATAGTAACAGCATTTGGAATGCGCCCCAAACCATCCCCTTTAAGAGGAGTTGATTTCGAACGCCTTATAATTCGCTTAGACCGCAACAGCTGCTGCAACTCTTTCTTCAGTACGCACGCGCTTGTATGAATAAGCTTTTATAAATTGTTTCATGTGACACTTTTATGAAATCATCATAGGGATAAGTTTTCTTTAGCGATCCGGCTATTTGTTCAGGAGACCACTTCAATCTTAACTTCTTTTCAACGATGAATGCTAGTTGAGGGTATATCGCTAACTTGCAAAGCTTGAGCACAATGGGGTACTGGGGACATTCCCTCCGCTAAAGACATAATCCTTGCCCCCCCGTCCTGCAAACTCTACAGAAGGACATCAACTTCCAATTCCTGTCTATTTTCTGTTATTGGCCGCATTATTTCCTCAATATTAGGTAGCTTTTGCTCAAAACTAAAACTGTATGTGCCATTAAGGTTAATATTGTGCCAGGCAACCGGTGATACTTTTTTAGTAAGTGTCAGCTTATTTAATATGCTTACAAGCGATAGCTTGCTAGACAAGGTTGAAGAGTTATTGCCTAAGCATAGAGAGCGCCTTTATCCGCCGACGTAAACACTTTCCATGTTTCTATCTCAGGCGATGAGCTCAGACCGGTCCTGTCAGAATAATGTTAATAAGTCTGTGATTCACAGAGTTGGTGGCGGCTTATCAATTTGCAGCACAAAGACCGGTGGATATTGCCGAGCAAGAAAGCGTTTACCCGAAGAAATGGTCTCAAAATTAACGCGCCACCTAGGGGCAATGATTGACGAGCAAACAACTGAGTTATGGCGCTGGAAAAACGACGAGTAAGGATTGTTGACGGTACGACAGTGACGATGCCAGACACACCCAGTAATCAGGCAGCCAACCTGCAACAAAAAGGCCAGCAAGAGGGTGTGGGTTTTCCTATCTGTCGAGTGGTTGGAATTACGTGTTGATCGAGTGATGCTTTGTTAAATGCTGCCATTGGGCCATTTAAAGGAAAAGGTGGTGACGAGCAAACCTTAGTCCGAAGTATTCAAGATAGCTTTGAATCTGGCGATATTTTAATAGCTGATGCTTATTATACATCCTATTTTTTTATTGCTGATATGCAGGCTAAAGGTGTCGATATTTTTATGGAGCAGTATAGTGAACGACGCAAGTCGACTGGCTTTACTAAAGGAAAAAGACTTGGGCCAAAAGATCATATTATTGAAATTAAAAAATAAAAGTACGGCCTCATTGGATGAGTGTTGAAGACTATGAGCTAGCATCAGATTCAATATCTATTCGTGAATTTAAAACAGGCGGAAAAATCATGGTGACTACTATGAGTTGCCCAATTTATGCGACGAAAGATGAGCTGAGGCAGCTTTATAAGAGTCGCTGGCATGTAGAGCTAGATATACGCCATATCAAAGATACGATGGGAATGGGCATACTTAGCTGCAAGACACCAGAAATGGCAATTAGAGAAATGTGGGTATATTTTTTAGCCTACAACCTGATACGTTTTTTAATGATGAAATCAGCTTTGCTCGCCGATATTTGTCCACGAACAATCAGTTTTAAACACTGCATGCAGTTATGGTCATCATGGAACCAGCAGTTCACGAAAATGGATCAAGAGAAAAACCAAATAATATTCATGCTGATTGCACAGAAAACGGTAGGAAATAGGCCGGGAAGAGTGGAGCCAAGAGCGGTAAAGCGTAGGGAAAAACCTTACCCAACGCTGAAACAACATAGGCACTTGGCGCGAGCAGAGGTACTAAAAAATGGACATCCTTAAAAGCTTAAGTAAGTGCCATTCTGCTTTGACCCTTAATCCCTAATTTGTCATACATATTTTGGGTGGAAAATACTCCGATTTGAGTTAAGCTTCGGTATATTATGAAGTTTTTTTGTTTTCAGATAAAGCTCTGAATGAAGGGGGAGATGATGGTAAAAAAAATACTGTGTTTCTTGGTCTTGACAATCATACTGAATTTCTCAAATGTTTTGGCATTGGAACTTCAGATTGTCTCAGATCCATTTGCGCCGCTTGGATATGAGAGCAGGGATGGTGAGATTGTGGGATTGACGGTGGATGTGATCAGAGCTCTGTTAGAAGAAACCGAAATCAAAGGCAAATTCCTTATGTTGCCCTGGGCTAGGGCTTATCATATGGCCAAGACTGAAGAAAATATTCTTATCTACTCATTGGTCAAAACTGAGGAGCGTCAAAAGATATTTAAATTGGTCGGCCCATTTCTTCATGAAAGAGCATACCTATACAAGCTCAAGAAAAGGAAAGATATCCGACTGGATTCTCTGGATGATATCTGGAAGTATAGAGTTGGCGTTGTGAACGAATACTATGCTCATCAATACCTTGTATCCGAAGGATTTGAGGAGCTACTTGATATAGCTGTTACACCGGAACTCAATCTCAAAAAATTTATTGTTGGACGGTTTGACTTGTTAGTCTATGGAGAGGTCTCCTTCAACTACCACATAAAAGAAAAAGGCTACGACCCCGACATTTTTGAAAAGGTTCTATACGTTATGTTGAATGAAAAATATTTGGCATTCAGCCAAAAAACCGATGACGAAATTGTTAAGCGATTCGAACAGGCTTTGAAAAGGATCAAATTGAACGGAACACTCGAGAAAATAACTAGAAAATACTTAGAAATAAAATAGCAGAGCAGATGAGTATAGGTGTTCACTTTTGTGCTTAACCAGTATACTCACGGCATTCATAAACAAGTCCGATAATGCTCATCGGTCCCAGTTGGGGATTCTTAGCTTCAGGATATTCTGGCCTAGCGCTAAAACAGTGTAAGCTGGAGTTAGAGCGATTATCTTCCGAGTAACAATAAACTGCTGGCTTTGCGTGGTGGTTTCAACTGGTCGACGCAACACACTCATTAAACCTTTCTGCCGGTGTTTCGTAGTCTAGTGTCTTACGTGGTCTTTCATTTAACTGACGTGCTACCGCACTAAGTTTAGCTTGCGTATGAACTGATAAATCAGTTCCCTTTGGAAAATCTGCCTAAGCAAACGATTTGTGTTCTCAGAAGCTATTGTGAAATGTGCTTCTGGCCGCGTCGTACTGCGGCTCACAAACTTCGTAAATATGCCTCTAAAGCCATATTTTTTCCCACTGAGTTGGTATGAAAGGTCGTTATGCTGCAACCTAATCACTAGCTGTTTGCTAGTTAGTGATACTTTTCACTTCGACACCATCACGAGAAACCGCTTCGCCACGCTGCAGTTTACTTTCGATACCCGGACCTATTTTGGGTAGTATGTCTCTCGCATTGATATCCTCTTCACACTGATCACAAATATATTTGGGCTGAGTCTCATGACCACAAAGTTTATGTTCGAATACCACTGGCGAGCCATCGCCATCACAGACCCATTTGTCGCCCCATTGCACCACGGTCATCAATACAGGATATAACTCGATGCCTTTTTGCGTTAAACGATATTCATAACGTGCGCGCTTTTCGTCATAGAGAACCTTATTCAAAATACCGACCTCCACCAATCTATTTAGTCGGTCAGACAGTCGGTGTTTGGTAATACCTAAAGACTTTTGAAAATCACTAAAGCGTCGGATACGTCTAAAAGCATCTCGTACAATCAATAAGGTCCATTTATCTCCAAAAATAGCTAAACCTCTAGCAATAGAGCAAACCTGTGTATCTATTTCTTCCCAGCGCATAGCAACCTCAAATAATTAAAAAGCCGTTTAGTTCGGTTTCAAATAAAAGGTGTTTATTTGAATTGATGAAATTATATATTGACAAGTTCCAAAATGAAACCCTATAATTATTCAAAGGTTCCAAAACAGAACCTAAGAGCAAAAGCCAATTCATTACCGACTTAACTTTTGCAACTTAACTAAATAAGAGGAACTTAAGATGAACTTAATCAAAACATTTTTGAATTGGATCGATCACGAAATTGGATTAGATAACTTTGATGGCAGCATCGATTTTGAATTAGAAGCTGGAGATTTGGGCTAGGCCATTTTGAACGGACCACAAGTCAACTAACGAGGGTACAAACATGAACATCTTAATCGCGATAGGTATTTTAACTTCAACAGTTATCGTCGGAGAGCTACGCCACCGTCATCTTGTTTCAATAAGAGGTAAGCAGGCAAAGCGATAAAAAGACAGATTGAGAATCAAGCATTAAAGTTATAATTTGTTAAAAAACAACCCATTTTTATAAGGTAATAATTATGTCAAGCTTCCCATTTATTATCAGCATCTTCATTGTGCTGTCAGTCTTAATCATTTCATCAGTCATTACAAATAGCGGATTTACCGCTAAAGCGAGTAATTACAAAGCCAAGCGCACCCTAAATAACTGCATGAGAAATGTTGACTGTTATGCTTGAGGCCTTTATAGCAACTCGACCTCAGGTCATGTTTAGTCAGCTTGAAGTCGAGTCACCATAACAGCCATTATTTACGCACAGGTTTACAATAAACAAAGCGAGTTATTTCGTAGCATAGTATTATCATAGAAAATCCAGAATTCTTCTTTAACTTCATCTTACAACTTTTCTAACTCATCTTGAATCAAGTATAAGAAGGAAAAATGTTCTTTCTTCGTGAACCATGAGTTATGATCAACTTATGTGAAATCACATTCAAAATGATCGTTTTGGGAAAAATCGTAATTTTGTCAATGATCATTTTTAATTCAGTCCTAGTGGTTTATCGTTACTTGAAAATGGAACGCTAATACTCACTTCCATTAGTTATCACAAGTATCAAACTGTCTGAAATTTTCTGAGTTTCGCAAAGTCAATCAGAGACAACTTTGCCGACACTTATGCTTTCGATAAAATGATGTCTGCTACTAGTTGCTAACCAGAAATTATTCTTTAAGAAAATTTAGTACACTAAATTGTCTTTGACGCGTCAGAAACATAATCACCCGATGTCAGCTATAAATGGTACAATCCTTTGCTAGTTCTATTGATCGGCGCAAACTTAATGGTCCTTTAACTTTGAAGGAGCATTATTATGAAAACGCAAAAAGCTACTAAAACAGCATGGAACAAAAACAAGCTTATTGGTCAAAAGCTTCCCTTAAAACCTGAACAAATCTGGTCTATTCGTGTCCGTTTAGAAATGGAAAATAATATCCGTGACTTGGCTTTGTTTAACATAGCTTTGGATAGTAAGTTAAGAGCATGCGATTTACTAAAACTAACCGTCAGGGATATTTCACGAGGCGATGGCATTCTGCCATGGGCTCAAGTAGTTCAACAGAAAACAAAACGTCCTGTTCAATTTGAAATAACGAATAAGACTAAGCTATCTCTACAGTCTTTGTTAAACAATGAAAAGCTAACCTGTAACGATTATTTGTTCAAAGGCCAGTCTCTCAGAACTGAACACTTATCGACACGCCAGTATGCGCTAATCGTTGACGATTGGGTAACGAGTATAGGGTTGGATAAAAGTGCCTATGGCACTCATTCCATGAGGCGAACTAAGGCATCTATTATTTACAAACAGACAAAGAATCTAAGGGCGGTTCAAATTCTCTTAGGACATACAAAGCTTGAAAGCACGGTTAGGTACCTTGGTGTTGAAGTAGATGATGCACTAGAGATATCTGAGCATATTGAAATATAAAGGCTAATGAGAACTTAGCAGGGGAGTGACTGATGTATATGACCTTAAGCAATTGGCTGCTCCCCTTTCTATGGATTAATTAATCGAACTAAGGGAGGCGTCTATAATATATCTAATCCCTCTTATAGTGCTTTACGCGTCCATGAAGCGCAGAATGGAAGGTAACAGGACATTTTTTTCAAAGCCATCAACTGGTGCGGCTAACTGGCTTAAAATGAGGCCGTTAATCAAATTGAGTAATTGAACTGCCAAACCGAGAGACATGTCTTTCTCGCTTTCTTCTAGCCTTGCTTCAAAGAGAGAAGCATACGCCGTAGCCCACTCTTCAAGGAGTGACTGAAATTTTTCATTACGTGCCGCTGCTAAAAAAAGCTCATAACGCGCTAATTCATTATCTCTTTCACTTTCCATTCTTTTGCTCAGAAATTTAGCCAATGCAGGCCAAAGTTCGTGATTTTCCTTTTTCTCATATTTGGAAAACAGCTTTTCAATTTCTGAAATTTGATGTGATACAAGCTCTTGCAAGGCCGCTAACAACATATCGTCTCGCGTTGAAAAATAGTACCTTGTTGATCCGTGAGCCGCACCAGCCTCATCAGCTACTGCGCGGTGAGTGACGCCTAAAGTACCCGATTTCGCTAACAGTCGAATAACCCCTTTAATAAGCTCTGCTTTACGTTCTGAGCCTCTATCTTGTGTCGTCTTTTTCCCATTTTCAGCCATGAATACTTTTCCAAAATCTAATTTTGTTGATTGACATTCTATTTTCTACAGTTGTAGTATTATTTCAAGCTAATTCTACAGTCGTAGAAGTTATTTTAATTACATTTGAGGTGACATCCAATGAGTGAACAGAAGAAAAAAATAGGAAAAACTGTGTTTTACGGCGGAGACATTATTACCTGTGATCAAGAGGCTAGTATTGTAGAAGCCATCGCTATCGACAATGGACGAATACTGGCAGTCGGTAAACTCAATGAGGTCTTGTCAATCACAACTGATGATTTTCAGAAGGTAGACCTTAAGGGCGCTACATTAATGCCAGGCTTGATAGATACACACCCTCATTTGATGCACTTTGGTGCTTTCACTCATAGCAGTACTGAGCTATTTGATGCTGTCGATCACGAAGATATCGTAGCCCGTCTTGCCGAAAGGGCTGCCGATACGCCCGAGGGTGATTGGGTCATGGGGACCCCAGTTGGAGAGCCTCATTATTTCGTTACTCGATCTTATGAAGATTTAAAAGAGGGTGAACTACCGGATAGAAAAATACTCGACCAAGCGTCTACCAAACACCCGATTATTATCCAAGCATGGGCACCCAAAACGCCTAATGTGACAGCGTTCAACACTCGGGCTCTTGAGATACTAGGAATTAGTTCAGAAACACCTGATAGAGTTGGAAATGTGTGGATTGAAAAGGATGAAGATGGCTTTCCAACAGGAAGGTTGAGCGGAACGGTTATCAACTACTACTCGAACGAACCGTTTATGAATGAGATTTTATCTAAAATCCCATTACTCAATCCGATGTCGATTATACCCGGTACGCTTGAAGCTATGAAGGAATTTAATGAACTAGGTGTTACCGCAGGCTATGACGGTCACGCAATGGACTTCCCTCTTATAGAAGCTTATCAATACTTACGTGAGTCTGATCTTATGTCTGTCCGTATGTTGTGCTGCCCGGAAGCTGAGCCTTACGGGCTTCCTTGGACGAGCACTCTCAGTGAGAAGGAGTTTGATGGTCGTATGGAGCAAGCTCGAGATATGGTCAGCCGAGATGATGATTTCTTACGTATAGACGGCCTTACAATTGGCAGAGGAGGGCCATGTGGACCAGGTCTGACCCTGATGCGCGAACCTTATCTGGATGCCTATGGAAATATGACAACAGGAGTCTCTTTTGTCGAAGAAGAGCGGACTCAACGCGCAATGACATACTGTTGTGACCATGGTGTTCGCTTAAACATCGTCACCGCTGGTACAGGCGAACATGACGATTACCTTAAATACTTAGAAACCCTCGACCCTACCAAGCTCAACGTTGATGGCCGCGCCTGGATTCTCCAGCACTTATATTTCGTTGAAGATGAGCAGGCAAAAAGGATGGGAGCGCTTGGCTTCGATGCAACGACGAGTTTGTCGTTCTCTTGGGGTAAGGGCGATATGTTTCGCGAACGAATGGGAGAGGAAGTGCTGAAGGATCTAATTCCATTGCGGCGACTAGTTGATAGTGGTATGCACGTCGCTTGTGGAACGGATTGGGGTCCCAAAAATATCTTTAAACATATTGCATTGGCGGTTGAACCCTCGTTTGCTGTATCAGGTCGCAAAAATGACGGCCCCGCACAAGTTGTTGGTCGACAAGAAGCATTAAATATGTGGACAAGAGAAGCCGCTCACGTTCTGCGTTGGGAAGGCATCGGTTCTATTGAAGTAGGTAACCACGCTGACTTGGTCATTATTGATCAAAACCCTCTAACCGTATCTCTAGATAAACTTTCAGACACCAAGGTTCACGCGACCATGCTTGGCGGTAATGTTGTTTATGGCGACGACTATTTCGATGCAAACTAGTGACAGAGAAATTCACTAAAAACGACTTAAATAGCAACTTAGGTATCCTCCATTGAGGTGACATATGACTTTAAATTTATACGCTCCAGCTGTTGAGCAAATTAGTTGGTTAACATCAGGAAAAATAACTTCATCTAAATTACTTGATGCTTATATAGCGAGATACTCTCGACTAAACCCTGCTCTGAATGCAATTGTCTCGTTAGATATAGAGCGGGCTAAACGCCAAGCGAAAGAAATAGATGGGCGACGAGCAAGAGGAGAGGATATTGGCCCCTTGGCGGGATTGCCGATGACAGTAAAAGATTGTCTCGACGTAAATGGCTTACCCGCAATTTGTGGGGCACCAGAGTTTACGAATAGGTCATCAAGCGTCGATGATGCAATTGTCATTAACCGCTTAAAAGAAGCCGGCGCAATTATCTGGGGCAAAACAAATGTCCCAATCTATTGTGGTGATGTTCAAACATACAACAAGGTCTACGGTACAACCAATAACCCTTATGACCTAACGCGAACACCTGGAGGTTCTTCTGGTGGTTCAGCTGCAGCACTTGCAACCGGATTGACGCCTTTAGAGCTTGGCTCTGATATTGGAGGGAGCATTCGTACGCCAGCTAGTTTTTGTGGTGTGTACGGACTAAAACCCACATATGGTTTGGTCCCATCAAAAGGTCATGTTCCCCCATCACCACATTTAAAAGATGCTAAGGCTCCTGATCTAGGTGTCGTCGGCCCGATGGCTCGAAACATCGAAGACCTTGAACTGTTAATGTCTATTATTGCACCCGACAGTGAAAAAGGGGTACTCCCTACTTCTTGTTCAGAGTTAAAAATTGCCATTTGGCAGGAGCCTTTGTTCGCCCTAAGTGATGAAGTAGCCGCTGCCGTCAACCTTGTAGCTGACGTCGCGAAAGGAAAAGATGCTTTGGTTTCTGTAGATAAACCCGATTTTGAAGGTGAAGAGCTGGTAAATATATACCAACGCTTACTCATACCTATCATCACATCAGAACTACCCACAGTGGCAAAAAATATTTTCAAGTTCACGAAACCCTTAGCGAAATTGTTTGCAAAGCAAGGAGAACTTTCTTTCTCAAATACGATCATTTCAGCTACCCAGAAGACAAGTGAAATTGCCGAAGCTGAGCAAGAGAGAGACGTGATTAAAAAGAAGTGTGATGCGTTTTTTGAACAATACGACGTGTTAATTGCACCCGTAACTTCGGTAACGGCAATACCACACAATAACGAAAAATCTCTCTATCGGCGCAAAATAGAGGTAGATGGTAATTTGGAAAATTATACAAGCTTGTTTGAGTGGGTCGCTCTTTCTTCAACATGCCACTTACCCTCTGTTTCTATACCAGTAAAACTTTCTTCTGACGGTTTGCCGATAGGCATTCAAATTATCGGGAAAACAGGTGCTGATAGAAAAATTCTATCCATCGCACGCTTATTAGCAAGAGAGCTGAACTTTTCTCCTACACCCGATATGTCTTAAGACAAAAATATATTAATCAATCATTAACCCAGCAATTAAGCTAATTATTCAAGAGGCAATAACATGAGCCAAGTTAAAGAGTTCCTAGAAGATATGGCAACAAAATTTAAACCTGAAACGGCTAAAGATTTGGAGGCCGTATTTCAATATCAGCTCACTGAAGGTGATGAGTATTACTTAACGATTAAAGATCGCACATGTACTTTAACTAAAGGACAACACAGCGATCCAACGGCAACAATGAAGTTGAATTTCGAAACGTTTCAAAAGATGGCAAACGGAGAGCTTGATGGCATGAAAGCCATGATGTTCGGTAAGCTAAAAGTGAAAGGTAATATGATGCTAGCCGCACGGATTCCTCAGATTTTTGCAGATAAATAGCATCAAGCTCATTTCAATGGGAGGCCTTTCCAGGTCTCCGAAGAATATGAATAAACACTAATTTTAAAAACAAGAGAGTAAGGTACATGATTACAACCATGATGGACCAGGCCTTGACTATTAGCTCGGTCATGAAGTTCGCAGACAAGATATATCCGTCTCAGGAAATTATTTCTGTCACAGCAGATCAACCTTGCCATCGCTATTCCTATGCTGACGCTTTTAAGCGAACCAGGAAATTGGCAAATGCACTTCAAGCGCTGGGTTTAGAGCAAGGAGACGTGGTTGCAACGATGGCATGGAATGATCACCGCCATTTCGAGTTATATTACGCGATATCTTGCTCAGGAATGGTGTGCCATACAATTAATCCACGTTTATTTGATGAGCAGATTGAATATATTGTTGAGCATGCTGAAGATCAGTGGTTATTTGTCGACCCTCTTTTTGTATCTAAGTTAGAAAAGCTACAGGAAAAAATGCCACATCTACAAGGGTTTGTGATACTGACCTCTGAAGATAGCATGCCCGAAACCAGCCTGCGTAACGCTCAGTGTTATGAGACCCTAATCGCCAAATATGGCGATCGGTTCGATTGGCCGGAATTTGATGAAAATACGGCTTCAGCCTTGTGCTATACCTCGGGAACCACTGGAAATCCAAAAGGCGTTGTGTACAGTCATCGCTCTACCGTCTTGCATAGCTATGCCAGTAGTTTACCAGACGCTTTCGGTATTTCTCGACAAGACGTTGTAATGCCGATTGTGCCCATGTTTCATGTGAACGGTTGGGGGATTGTCTACTCGGCTCCGATGGCTGGAGCCAAACTAGTAATGCCCGGGCCCAAGATGGCAGATGGTGAGACCTTAACAAAGCTTATTAACGAAGAACAAATAACTATGGCAGCAGGTGTCCCAACTGTCTGGTTGGCATTATTGCAATATCTAGGCGATAGTAATGAATCTATTAATAGCCTGAAGCGTGTCACGGTTGGCGGTGCCGCTTGCCCCCTTTCGATCTTCAAAACCTTTAAAGAAAAGCATGGTGTTGATGTCGAGCATGGCTGGGGCATGACTGAAATGAGCCCCTTAGGCACATACAATAAGATGTCCCGGATAGATTTTGAATTACCAGAAGAAGCTTTTACCGAAGCGCTACTACGTCAAGGGCGGCCTATTTTTGGTGTTGATCTGCGCATCGTTGATGAAGAAGGTCAGGAGTTACCTTGGGATGGAAAGAGTACTGGAGCAGTGCAAGTTCGTGGCCCCTTTATCACTCAAGGCTATCATAAACTCGAAGGTGACTTTACCCATAATGGCTGGTTTGACACGGGTGATGTTGCCTACCTAGATCTAGAATCCCGTATGCAGATAACGGACCGTACCAAAGATATTATCAAGTCAGGTGGCGAGTGGATTTCTAGTATCGAACTGGAAAACCTGGCAATGAATCACCCAGACGTAGCTGAAGCGGCAGTCATTGGTGTATCGCATGTAAAGTGGACGGAGCGCCCACTATTAATCGTTGTTAAGAAAGCACAGTCGAAACTTAGCGCTGAAGATATTCTGTCTTTCTTTGGCGGGAAAATCGCGACATGGTGGATACCGGCGGCTTGTGAATTCGTAGTGGAGCTACCCCACACTGCGACAGGAAAGCTTGATAAGAAAGTAATTCGGGAGCAATTCAAGAATTATCTGTGGGTTGATTGATCGCTGCCTTTAAGGTTGCCTAGATCTACTAGAAATTAATGTAGGCAATAAAACGGATCTAATAAGTAGAATTAGTCTTATTTAAAAGCGCCAATTATGTCGCAACAATAAATAACCGGCCTTGTCTGCTTATTGAAGCCAACCAGACTATATTTCTTAGGCGAATTTAACTTCGCAAACTTGGTTTTAGACGTCGAAAATTTTGTCATATCATGTCTGCAATTGGCACCCTGATCTTGCCCCATGAAAATGGACACTAATTAAGAATATAACCTTCAGCTTCAAAGTCCGAAGGGCTTTTATACATTAGGTAGCTGTGAAGCCTCCTTTTATTATAGAAGCATTCTATATAATCAAAAACATCTATTTGAGCTTCTTGCCTTGTTCTGTAGTTGTACCGGCGTATTCGTTCTCTTTTAAGTGACCCAAAAAAGCTTTCCACAACAGCATTATCGTAACAGTTCCCTCGAGCGCTCATGCTGCATCGGATGCCATTTTCCTTTAACATATGCTGATAGTCATCGCTGACGTATTGAGCTCCTCTATCAGAATGAATGATGAGACCATTACTTGGTTTTCTTGCTGCCACAGCCATTGCTAACGCGTTCATCGCAATGTGACGGCCCATGTTCTTATCCATCGACCAGCCAATGATCTTACGTGAGTACAAGTCCATTACGACAGCTAAGTAGACAAAGCCTTGTTTCGTTTGTATATAAGTTATGTCTGATGACCAAACTTGATTTGGAGCTTTTGAAACAAAGTTTTGGTGTAGCAAATTTGGCGCAGGTTCAGCGTATGGATTAGACATAGCTGTTCTTCTAAACACACGCTTAGGACGGCCTTTTAATTGCGCTATACGCACCAACCTAGCCACTCTGTTTTTACCACAAGCTTGCCCGTCAGAGTTAAGCGAAGCCCTGATCCTTGGGGCTCCATATACTCCTCTGCTTTGCTCAAATACTTTTGATATCTGTTCGGTTAATTGAATGTTTTCTTGTTTGGTTTTACAAAGTGGCCGACTTAACCAGGCGTAATAACCACTGCGTGAAATATCCAATAGAACACACATCATTTTTACGGGATAACTGTTGCGGTGCCGCTTAATACAACAAAATTTTAACCGGACTCCTTGGCGAAGAACACCACCGCATCTTTTAAAAAATCACGCTCTTTTTTAACTTTAGCCAGCTCTTGTTTCAACTTAGTTAATTCATTATTACTGGTTTGTTTACTACCTTTGAAAGCATCATCACCTTTCAAGCGAAACTCATCACGCCAACGACTTAATTGCCTAAAACTAATCCCTAGTTCTTCGCAAACACTATTGGCAGTGACACCGTCTTCAGAAGCTTTGAGTAACGCCATTCGTTTAAACTCAGCAGGGTAACGTTGATAACTTTTGCCTTTTGTCATGAAACACCTCCTGTTGCATCTCTACAACATTATAGTGTGTCCACCAGAATGGGGTAAGACAACCCTGTTGTCATTGGAATTGGGTAAACAGTATTTTGAGGAGATAAAAGCAGTCGAGAGAACTAGGGCCTTACCACTCATACTAAGGAAGAGAATAATCCCCATTTCGCGACTCTTCGAAATACCTGTCATATTTTCCGCTATCTTTTAATTGTTTTAACCCCTTATTAAATAATCGTATCAATCGCTCATTACGTTTAATTTTCTTGGAAAAAATTAA
>Ga0209290_1000869_pt1 | contig 18005 bp, 10 predicted proteins | sample EN1Hudsemesocosm_2_FD_184632 | JGI IMG/M metagenome (GOLD analysis project Ga0209290, IMG submission 184632) | Methane-oxidizing microbial communities from mesocosms in the Hudson Canyon - EN10B Hudson Canyon (SPAdes) (version 2) | ecosystem: Environmental > Aquatic > Marine > Cold seeps... | reverse complement strand
CGCAGTAATACCGTGGCATTTAGTAATGAAGACTCACAGGAGTTGCTGGAGCGCCTTAATGTTAAAACCCAAAAATACCCTAAAGATGTGGAGTCCTGGTATTTAGTAGGCCGTATTCAATTTGAGTTGGGCAACTACAAAGAAGCGGTGAAAGGCTTTAACGGTGTATTAATTAATCTACCCAGCGACGCCAAAGAAGATCAGGCGGTAGCCATGGCTCAGTTGGCGCAGGCTCAATTTTTTGCCAACGACCGTAACCTGAATGCGGCTACCAAATCATTGTTGGAGGCCACCCTAGAAATAAACCCACAGGAAACCACTGCTCTAGGTTTGCTGGGCGTGGCAGCCTTTGATCAAAAGGACTTTTTAAATGCCATTAAATATTGGCAGCGACTATTGGGTTTAATGCCGCCAACCAACCCAAATGCCGTCGCCATTCAAGGGGGCATAGACAAAGCCATGTCCCAACTGACGCCAGTACAGCGTGAAACCTTGCAAGCAAACATGGCTGCCAAACCCAGTGCCAGTATTATTGTGACGGTGGACCTGGCAGACAGTATTCGCTCGCAAGTGCCAGAGCAAGCCGATTTATTCATCCTAGCCAAGGCTGAGACGGGCCCTCCTATGCCGTTGGCGGTTAAGCGCCTAACCAATAACAAGTGGCCAGTGACGGTGGTATTGGATGACTCCATGGCCATGATGCCAGCGCTTAAAATGAGTAACTTTGAAAAAATTATAATCACCGCTCGCATCAGCAAAAGCGGAGTGGGCAATACTAAACCCGGTGACATACAAGGGGACAGTGGCGTGATTGAAGTGAGTGCTAAAAAAACCCGAGTGCTCATCGATGAGATAATTAAATAGTTTTACAGAGTAGCGATTAAACAAGAACCCTGCAGGATAATCCTTCAGGGTTTTTTTATGCCCAGGGATGGGCAGTATGCTGAAAAATGCCGGGAGCATTTTTAGGGTATGCCCAAGGACGGGCAGCCCTTTAAATTAAAAGGCTAACTCAGCGGTAAGATTAAAATGTGTCTTGTCGTCATAGCTATTCTTTGGATATAAGGTTGGGTCATCATCAATTCGGTATTCTAGGGTAGCGCCGAGATTTAGGTGGTAATTACTATCCAAGGTTAAGCTATGGGCCAAATGCAAGTCGAGCCTAGAAAAAGTAAAGCCATTTCTGCTACTTGTTTCTAGTTCGTTCCAGTTTTCCACATGATATAGGGTGCTGGAAAACTGAGTGTCTTGTTGAAAAGTATGTATCCAGCTTAAAGAGCCGCTGCGGTCGGCAGACAGGCGAGTTTCAATATCATAGCTGTCATTGTTGCCCGCAAAATCATAATCACTGTCTATGTAAGCTGCAGATGCCATAATTTTATTGGATGGATTCATATTAACGGTGATTTGGCCTTCGATGCCTTGCATCACTAGTCTATTATCATTGGTCAAGGGCTCTTGATGATTGAGTGACTCGGAGATTAAACTACTCAATTCCTCATGAAATAATTTGATATCCACTTGAGCTGAGATGGAGGGGATGACGGCAAAATAGCTAATTTCCTTACTGTAAATTTTTTCGCTGCCCAGCATGCCTTCTTCTGCAGTACCAAACGGCAATGGAACTGAATTGTCAGTACCGTCCACATTGCGCATTATAAATATAAGCTGACCATTCTGTTCAAATAAATCTGGTACTCGAATGGCTTCGGAATAGATCAGCCTTAAGGTTTGTAGCGGTGATAGGGCAATGTTAAGTGCTACCCTGGGCGAAAAGAAGTGGCCGTTCATCTCATCATCTTCGTACATTGCGCCCATGTTGGCGGTATAGCGATCACCAAATTTATATTCAATATTGCTAAAAATACTGGCGTTAAAATTATCGCTACTGCCGCCGTTATAGGTTTCTGACCTAAATTCATCAAGCCGTAAACGCATGCCGGCAACACTTCTTAATTGTTCGTTCCAAATGGAAGTGTGCTGGAATTCAATTTCAGATTTTTGTTCATCTAAATTTTTATTTAAATCACCACAAAATAAAGCCTCCCTATCGTCATTTAGCAAACAAGCATTCCACTCTTGGGTGCGAATGAAGCTGTGACTATAAACTTGCAAATGAGAGAACTGGGCGTCAGAAAACTCATAGTTTAATTTATGCCAGATAAAAATGTCCTGGGCGTCGATATCCTCTTCGCTATTATAGTCAAGCTCACCTTTGTGTAATTGCCGCTGTAAGTTGGTGCCCGTTTTAAATCCCGCCTGCCACTCCATTGATGCCTGGGCACTTAATGGGGTAAAGGTGCGCAGCATGGTAAAGCTGGAATCCAAAGAATCTCGGTTGTCTGTAATGCCATTGGATAAGGTATCGAAGCCGCTATCTTCTTTATGGGCCAGCGTCCAGCGCACACTGGTATTGCCAACCGTACCTGAAAAATTAAGGTAGTGGTCGGATACATTTTGGCTGCCGCTGCGAACTTTTAATTTAATGCCTTCGCTGTCCTGTGGGTGTTTGGTGAGAATATTAATAGTGCCCAAATAAGAGTTGGCGCCGTAGGTGGCGGAGTTGGGGCCACGAATAATCTCAATGCGCTCAATATCTTCGATGGCCAATGGAATATCGGTCCATTCAACTCGGGCAAGTCCAGGTTTGAATACCGAGTGCCCATCGATGAGTACCTGCAAACGTCTGTGCTCAGCGGCTTGTGTGCCGTGATAACTCACCGATGGGTTCTTGTTGCCAAAGCCACTGTGATAGCCCACTAACATGCCAGGCACCAAACGAAAAATATCTTCAATGTCTTTAAAACCAAGGGCGGCAATGGTGTCGCTTTCGATCACGGTGACCGAGGCCGGTGCATCCAATTGTGATTGTCGTAAACGGGAGGCGGTGAGGACCACAGGAATATCAAAATCTTTCACATCAAACAATTGTTCGTCTATGGAAAAGCTGTCATCGCTTAAAGCGGGGTAAACAGTACTGGGCGTATCTGTGGCCAAGGACGTCATTGAGGGCAGGGCAGTCAGCGCTATTAGCAGCTGCTTGATTGTTTTGTGTACCATAGTGTTACCGGATTCTTATTATATATTTGGCTTGCCTTGGTTAACGGCAAGACCAGTGACCTTGGTTAAATTGGCCCTAAATATTCCCTGACAACGTGCATGAAGAATTTCGGAGTCCTTTCCGGTTGAAGCATCCCATCTTCAATATTGTAAAAATGTCAGGTTGTTTTGAAGTTGCTCAACATTCTAGAGAATAAATTGTGATATAGACACGGTTTTTGTTGAATTTTTGTAGTTGGCCTTTTTTCACTGCTCGGACTAGTTTCATGGGCAGTGGATAAATGCATCTCATTTAAGGGGGGAAAGTTTGCGTTAATTCCATAGGAAAGCACAGTAAACCTATTTCTATGGTTAACCTGACGTATTGGCGTTTGGTGTCTATAGTCAATCAATGGCCTACTACTAACTGATGCAGGGACACGATTATGCACTTTGAAACCGGCATACTGGTCTTGGTATTTGTGGTGATGTCACTGGTAATTGGTGCTTTCACCCGTGATGCACTTAAAAATACGCCCATCCCGTATTCTGTGGCCTTGCTGGTTATAGGATTGGCCTTTGGTTTAGTGCAGCGCAGCGGTTTTTTAGCGGAGCACAGCCCTTTACTTGAACATACAGTAATCATGGTGGCGGACATTAATCCGCACTTAATTCTCTGGTTATTTCTGCCCATCCTTATTTTTGAAAGTGCCTTCGCCCTTGAGGTGCACCTGTTTCGCCGCATCTTCTCGCAAATAGCCTTATTGGCGGTGCCGGGCCTCATGGTGGCCACCGCCATTACCGCGGTGTTAGTGAAATACATCTTCCCCTGGGATTGGAGTTGGCCAGTATGTTTCATGTTTGGCGCGTTAATCAGCGCTACCGACCCAGTGGCAGTGGTGGCATTACTTAAAGAATTAAGCTCGCGCAAACGCCTGGAAACCCTCATAGAGGGGGAGTCTTTATTTAATGATGGTACTGCCATCGTATTTTTCATGCTGTTCCTAGGCATGGTGGTGGCACCGGGTGAAGCAAACTTAAGCCCATTGATGATCACCTGGGACTTTTTACGCGTGGTGCTCATGGGAACCTTTATTGGGGTTGCTTTTGGGGCGGTGGCCATCGCTTGGATTGGGCGGGTATTTAATGACCCCATGATTGAAATTACTCTTACCATTGCAGGCTCTTTTTTAGCCTTCATGGTGGCCGAGTCCGTTCATGCCTCGGGTGTGGTGGCAGTGGTGGTAATTGCCCTAATGTTTGCCAGTATTGGCCGCACTAAGGTGTCCCCTGAGGTGAGTGGGTTTTTACATCACTTCTGGGAGATGATGGCACACATCGCCAACACCATTATCTTTTTGTTGGTGGGAACGCTAATTGCCGGACGCGTGCAGTTAGATAACATGGATATGTGGGTGTCCTTGGCCATCTTGTATGTGAGCTTGCAATTTATTCGTGCTTTTTCGGTTATGGTCTTTATGCCCTTGCTTAAGCGCATAGGCATCGGCATTAACTTTCAAAAGTCTACCGTATTGGTATGGGGTGGCCTGCGTGGGGCGGTGTCGTTAGCGCTGGCATTGACCGTGGCGCAAAATGAATTAATCCCCAAAGAAATTGGCGATCAGGTGTTGTTTTTATGCGCAGGTGTCGTGGTATTAACCATGCTGGTGAATGGCGGCAGCATGGGTTGGGTATTAAAAAAACTGGGGCTGGACCATTTACCGGAAGCCAAGCAGGCCACGGTGGATAAAGCCGGAGGTGAGGTGAGTAAAACCTTGTCTGGATTATTACCGGGCATGATGGAAGATGATTTCTTAAAAGGTGCCGACTGGGAGCTGGTGAAACAGTCGTCGGGCATCCAGGCGGTGAGCGAACTGGCCGAGCCCGAACAAATAAGTGAAGAAGATATCGCGGTGGCGTATCGGCGGCGTTTGCTGGAAACCGAACGCAAACATTATTGGACGCAATTTGAGCATGGCACCGTAGGGGCAGGAGCCACTAAAAAACTGGTAGATTCGGTGGAGCATGCCTTGGATGGCACCCCCACAATTGCCCCGCGGGACGACCTGGCCCAGTTGTGGGATACGCCACCCTTGTTAAACGCCTTAAAAAATATCAAGGGTATGAAAAATCTAGCTCTAAAGATGAGCTTTAGTCGCTTATCGTTAAGTTACGATGTGGCCCGGGGCTTTATTCAGGCGCAGGATGAATTGGAATCCCATGTGGATGATCTGGCCCCTAATGCCGATGAAGCGCAAAAGGTGCATGATTTGGTTGCGCAAAACAAAACCGCCACCTTAAAGTACATTGAGAGTCTGCGCGAAACGTTCCCCGAGGTGATACGAGGCCTGGAGACCTACTCGGCCACCCGTTTGTTACTGTACCGTGAACGAGCGGTTGTCTCGCAGCAATTAAAACAAGCCGTGCTGGATAAGCCAGAGGCTGAGCGCATGATCATGGATGTGGAGATGCGCATGGAAGCATTAAACCGTGTGCCTAGCCTGGAAGGGTCGGTGTCTGGCGAGCAACTGGTGCAGCAGTTGGGTTGGATGCAAGCCTTGCCTGAGGCGACTCAGGAAAAACTGAGCGGCATAATGCAGCACTCTATTTACAACACCGATGAAGACATCGCCAAAACGGGCAAGGCTTTTTGTGCTTTAGGGATTATTACCCGCGGCACTGTGGAAATTGTACGTGAACAGGATGGTAAAATTATCAAGAGTATCTTGGGGGCAGGGGAGACGTTAGGGGCGATTTCATTATTGTCCGGTTTTTCAGCCGACAATGTTAAGGCCATCTCTTTGGTGGATATTCAGTGGTTACCAGGAGAGAAAATTAAGCCCATTTTGGTCAGTGACCCTGAATTGTCCCAGGCTATTGGTAAAATGATGTTGTGATGGATGCTGATTGAGCGGCTGGCAGTTACCGCCAGAATACTGGCCATATACGCTCCTTGCCATCCATGGCACCGCGCTCTACCGCCCATCCATGGGCATAAAAAACCCCATAAAATAGTATTTTATGGGGTTTAAATTTAACCGCAATCAGGTCTAGCGATTACTGATTTTCAAGGGTCATATAAACCAGAGTCTGGTTAAGCAGTTGGTAGGCCACCTCACCAAATACGATAGGGCCGGTTAATGATCCGGTCTGTTTGCCTTCTAGTTCTGAATATAAAAAGTTCAAAATACAGTTACAGCTAAATGCCGAATTACCAGACTCTTCTGCACTGATGGCCTTGTTAAATTCGGTAACATAATCCGCTACTGGGCTGGCAAACTGATATTCCACATCGCTAAACACAGGTGCATACAGATCAACATCACTGCTGTTTACATTTTGTACGCTCACATTAACATTGATGCCGTTATAGTCGGCCACCAAAGGCAGGCGAGTATCTATGTTGTTGTTAGTGAGGAACTCGGTGAAGTTAGTCTCTACCCCGTCTACTTTACAGGTATCCACGTTAAAACCGGTACTTGGGAATGAAATCTTAGGGCCGCTGCCTTGTTCAAACAAATTCACAATGTGAATGTTGGCAAATTGACTTTCTGGCAGAGTTACGTGCATGGCTACGGCTTTGTCAGCCATTAACATGCCGCCTGGGCCAAATACTGTTTTGGCTTTCTGGCTTGCCACGTCATCCAGGTGAACACCGGCAATCCAGCCAATGATGGGGGAGAAGAACATGTTGGGGAAGCTGGGGGCGTTTTGCGCATATTCACTGTGCACATCAGAGCCCGCTGGCAAGATAGTGATAGTAAAGCCGTTATCAGGCGCATCTTGAGCGATGCGAGAAATAGAATTGGCATCGTAGGGCGTGATGCGTGGTTGTGCGCACCCTGTAATGGAGTGAACAAAAATAGTGTCGCGACTCACCACACCACCGTCTTCACCCATAAAATATGGAATGCTGCCACCAATCCAGTTACCGCTTGGCAACTGACTAAGAATGCTTTCATCGGCTGCAATAATTAAAAACTCACCCGCTTCAATTTTTTCATTAACGCTGGCTAAGTCTAGTGTTTGGCTATTAATCGTTACTTTATCTGACATCTTGATTCTCTTAGCTGGCAATGGCAATTTGTTGTTCAATTTGGCGTAATTCGTTTTCTAATAAACGTGAGTTACGCGAAAAATACTGTCTCAGTTGTTCGACAGCCTCAGATGTATTTTCGTTGGACCTGGCTTTAACCAACAGCAGTTTAAAGGCCATTTGCTTGGACTCAATGTTAAACTCGCCATTTAATAAACGTGTCCAAATAGGGCTGTTTTCATCTGGAAGGCTTTGGTTGGCATTCACCTCACCCATTTGAGTCACGATACGAGAAATAGACAGCAATTCTGGTTTCAGCTTAGCCATGTTTTTCTTCAAATAGAAAAGCAGTTCTTTGGCAATCTGGTGTTTGTCGTCGGTAGTGTTCTCGTCTTTACGGTACAGGGTTTTAAGCTGGGTAATGTAAAGGTTAAGTCCGGTATTTTTACTAAGTAAATCAATGTCACCGGTGAGGATGTTATTCCAAATAGGGTGCTCGGCGGTTAATGATACGCGTTTGTTACTCTTCTTGGTTTCTGCTTTTTGTGACACGGGTTCCATGTTTACGCCAATCTGTGCATATTCACTTTTCAATTGGGCGCGATACTTAATAAAGAACTGACGCAGGGTGGCCACAGAATCCTGAATGACGCTAGGGTCCTGTTTGTTATTTATGTAGGTCAGCTCCAGGCGAGAAATCAAAAACTTCAAAGAAGACAGGTTAGTCTTAAAGCTAATGTCATGCTTGATGATGGCACGCCAAACCGGATCGGTTTCCAGCGGTAACATGTTTTGTGCTTGCTGATCCTGCTGAGCATTTTCTGCGTCGCTGATAACTTGAGAAATAAGCTGGCGATCAACACCGGTTAAAGAACTGATGGTTTCGGAATCCAGTTTTTTAGATGCCGCGAGTAAAATGGTTTGCTGCAGTTGGTATGTGTAATTGGAATTTTGCGCACCCAAAAAGGCTGGTGGGTTTAGTGTGCGGCTTTTGGAAAAAGTACTGGCGCTGGGTTCGATTTCAATCACAGTATTAAATCGGCCGGTCTTACTATGGTGCCAACTAACTTTTTTACCAGTGACCTTTTTGGCGGAATTAGAAAATATGCCACGGACTTTATTGGACTGTTCTTCCAGCTGAACCGTTAAAACTTCTTGTTCGCTGTTGATGAAAACATCTTTCACTCTGAAAGGGGCATAAACGCCCAATATTTGTTCTATTTCCCGTCGGTTTAACCTGTCCATGGGTGACCCTTTTGCAACATTTTTAATAAGATTAATTCCCATTGATTGTAACCGGAAAGTATTAGATTGTAAAAGAATATAACCAAATGGACTAAGGGTTATTAGCAATTTCCCAACGGAAAAGTTTGGTTGTATGTGTAAATTTCAATCAACTATTATGGAAAAAAATCAATGTTAAGCAGTACTTTATCTAACCCAGAAAACACCTCTTTTAAAAAATACTTCCAGGAAAAAAAGTTCCTTAAAGGTGAGCTTTTGTTCAAGCAGGCGGATGCCCCTAATGGTTGTTATATTTTATTGGAGGGCACGGTTGATGGGCTTGTAGAAGACAGTGAGTTGGGACGTAAAAGCGATTTATCGTGTGCTTTTAGAGACACAAATGTGTTGGGGGTCCAGGAGTTAATGAATAATAATAATCGATACTTTAGCGCTGTTTGTCGCGAAGATGTTTCTTGTTTATTTTTAAGTAAGGCCTCTTTTAAAAAGATGCAAAGTGACGAAAAAGCCATGGCCCAGTTTTATCAATTGGCGTTAATGTCTATCTGTAATACGCCGGATGAGTCAGGCGAAAGTATTGCGGCTGCTGAATTATTGGGCAGTGCAATTCCTGAAGTGGATTTTATGATGAGCAAGGCAGTGGACGCACATCACAAAATGGAACATTTTTCCGAGGCTTTCATCGACGAATTAATTAATGATGTGGCGATTGAGATAAATAATCACGCCGATGAGCTGGCATCCCAAACGGTGTTGGAATCCAACATGGGGGTGAGGCAGCATAAAATTCTGAAGATAGGTTTGGGCACCATTGAGGTGGCTAAAACGCTTATTGGTCAGGATGGTATTGGTGCCATTTCCAAACGAGAAAATGATGTGCAATGCATTAACACGTCCATGGGGGTGGTGTTTGGTATGATTCCCATTACTAACCCGGTTGAGACCATAGTGTTTAAATTTTTAAGTTGCTTGAAGTCTCGAAATGCCATTGTGGTGAGTTCTCATCGTAAGGGCCGTGACGTGGGCTTAAAAACGGTGCAACTTATTCAAAGTGTTTTAAAGGAGCATGGTGCGCCGGTGGATTTAATTCAAGCGCCTCAACTGCCGGCCAGTCGTGCGGTCACTAATGCCTTCATGAGTCATGATGATGTGAATTTCATTTTGGCCACAGGTGGTCCGTCCATGGTGAAGTCTGCCTATACCTCGGGTACCCCTGCTATTGGTGTGGGTAAAGGTAATGCTCCAGTTTGGATTTGTGCTAACAGTGACATCAAAAAGGCGGCACAAGATGTGGTTGGCAGTAAGTCGTTTGATAACGGCATTGTTTGTGGCTCTGAAAATAATTTGTTGGTAGACAAAGCGGTATTAACCGAGTTTGTAACACAGGCGCAAGAATGTGGGGCCGTGTTGTTAACCGATTATGAATTGCAAATATTGCTGGATAGCGTTTTCTCTTCGGGGCGTTTGGATGCTCAGTGGGTGGGACGTTCGGCAGCGGATATTTGTCAGTTTTTAAATATACAGCGTGACTACGAAATTAAATTGATCTTAGCCCCGGTGGAAAAAGATAACCTGGATTCTCCTTTGTTAAAAGAAAAGCTGGCGCCGGTTTTGTCCTTAAGTGTGATGGATAACACAGAACAAGCACTGCTGCTTGCCAAGAATATTTTGCAAGGTGAGGGGGCGGGTCACACGGCCATTATTCACTGTGTTGATGACTCAATGGTTGAGCAGTATGCTCGTGCGGTGGATGTAAGTCGAATTCTGGTTAATACCCCGGGAACACAAGGGTGCATAGGTGCGGCCAATGGCCTGGAGTTATCTTGGACTCTGGGTTGTGGGACTCAAGGAGGGGGCTCTACCTCTGACAATGTAACCTTCCGTCACTTGATGAATGTGAAGCGTATCGCCTACGCACATTAAGTAAACCGTTTAATCATTAACACTCACTAAGGAGTAGACCTTCAGCCCATGTTGAAGGTCTTACTTGGATTTAAACGGTCTATTAAAACCCACTGGAATTACGCCCCAATGAGGTAAACTGAATTTGTCTTTAAAATATTTAGCTTGAGTCTTAAATGTTATGGACCATGATTCATCAAAAGTGTGTGTCTACTTCGACGGGGCCTGTGCAAGCTGCGTAAGAGACAGGAATAATTATATACGCCTGGCAGGAAAGTCATCTCAGAAAGTGTGTTGGGTGGATATCACAGGTAAAGAAAAAGAATTGCATGCCCTGGGTATAGACCCCCATCAGGCTCTTACCGAGTTGCATGTGAAAATAGAAAATAAAAATCAGCCGGCTATTATTTTACGTGAACTGGATGCGTATGTGGCCCTTATGAAACGTACCTATTGGCTACGACCCTTGGCCTGGATTATTGTGTTACCCATAGTTCGGCCGGTTCTCAGTCGTCTTTACCATTACCTGGTGTGTAAGCGTCTTAAAAAATCCCAGCGTATCTAGAAACAATATGCTCAACCTGTGGCAGGCCAAATATGTGTCCCTTGTTTCACTAGCATCAAGGGGAAGCTTAAGGCTGCTCCAATCTTGATATTTTAATTTGTTATAAGCATTTAATGCTTAAACCGGATCTGCTCTCATCTATTTGTTATTATGTCCATCCAAACGAGTGAGGCTAGGTTTAACGCTCCCCTGGCCCTGTTATTCATTACCTAGAAAGCTCACGTTTTATAAGCCATGTTAGATACCCCATGTTAGATGCCGCCCCCAACAGAAAACCCTTTTTAGCCAAAGGCAGTAAAGTGATCCGGTGCCCGGCTTGTTTATTGGCCAGAGACTATTGTATCTGTGACCGCAACATCCCCCAGACCCTGGATAACGCCTATCCGTTGGAAATCTGGCTATTGATGCACAAGGAAGAGAGCTACAAACCCACCAATACCGGGCGTCTGATTGAACACTGTTTGCCTAAATCCACCCGCCGATTCTATTGGCATCGCACCACCCCAGATCCAGAGTTTTTAAGCTTACTGGAGGATGACAAGTATCAGCCACACATCATTTACCCTGGGGACCGAGAGGGCATTGCCCACCGGGTGGTGAAAGAAGTTAAGCGTGAAGAGGGTAAAATTCCGGTATTTATTATTTTGGATGGCAGCTGGCGCCAGGCCGGCCGTATGTTTCGCTTGAGCAAATACCTGCAGCACTTGCCGGTACTGCCCCTAAACACTCAGCGCCACAGTGAATACAAGTTGCGCAAGGCCCCGGACGAGTTTCATTTATGCACCTGCGAAGTGGCCATGGAGTTGTTGCACAGCCACCAACAAAAAAAAGGGGCTGAGGCCCTGGGAGATTATTTTTCCCGTTTTAATGACATGTATGATCGTTCCCGACGCAATGCCCCAGTAGATCAAACATAAATCAGAATCGCTCTAAACCCTTGTGGCCAAGCGATACAGCCCAATTAGTTGCTGGCTGGTTTGTAATATCTGCTCGCGGGGAAAGTTGGTGCGTATGCCATTGGTGCTGGCCACGATAATGGCCGCCAGTTGTAGGCTACTTAACTGACAGGCTTGCAAACTGATTTGTGAATCCGTGACCCCTTCATCCAGTATGCCTTGTAACATGTGTTCAAGATTTGCTCTGGCATCTTCAAAGATGTCCGAAGCCACCTGGGTGGCTTCAAAAAGTAATTCTCTAAGCACCTTGTCATCATGAACTTCATCAAATGCCGTTTTACTCCAGGTGGTGATGACCTGTTCAATTTTCTGCCAGCACGAGTCCTGTTGGGCCAGAATCACCTGGCAATCGCTGTTGCACCTTACCTGGTAATCGTTGCACACGGCGCGAAATACGCCGTCTTTATTTTTAAAGTGTTTGTGTAACGTGACGCGACTGAAACCCGCATACTGACTAATCAACGACATGTTGCTGGCACGAAAGCCGTGTTTAAAAAAACAATTGCGAGCCCCGTCGATAATTTTTTGTTGCGTGTCGCTGCTCATGGTTAGCCTGTGATGGGTCAATTTGCACATTTTCAGTTGATTGTTGCAAATATGGGTAAGAGTAATGTCTTTAGTTTACAGGTTAACACTATGTGTAAACCTGTCAATGTGTTAAAAAGGAGGCCGTGATATTAGAGTTGGCTGACAATACTGGTCAACTATGCTTAAGCAATGATTTTATAAGGAGTGCACAAATGCGAATTTGGGTTTTATTATCGGCCGTATTAGCCGCCATTACCCTGCAAGGATGTGGCAACGGTACAGATTTAGAAGTAGTACAAAAGGCCACAGTGGTTCAGTTAGTTGAGGTTAAGGCCACCTCAAGCGATCAGGTTTTCACCTTCCCTGCCACGGTGGTGCCCAAGAGCACGGTTAACCTGGCATTTAGAGTGGGTGGACGTATTCAGAGCTTAAACCTGCCAGAAGGGCAATATATTAAGAAGGGTGAATTACTGGCCAAGCTGGATCAAAAACCTTTCAAGCGCGCGGTTTCCATGGCCAAGGTTCGCCTTAAGCAGGCCAAACTTGAATTAAAGCGTGTGCAGGCGGTAGCCACAAAAGGCATCGGTTCTGAAAAGTCAGTGGACAACGCCCAGGTGGCGTTTGAGTTGGCCGAACTGGATTTGGAGAATGCCAAGTCCAACCTGCAATACAGTCAGTTAAAGGCGCCCTTCGACGCCTTAATCGCCAAGCGTTTGGTTGAAAATGAGGCCTTTGTAAAAGTGGGTACTGCAGTGGCGCACTTGCAAGACTTCTCGCGTATTCATTTTGAATTTGATGTGCCCGAGCGCCTCATTAGTGCTTATCGCCGCAATGATGTGCATGAAGCCTCTGCCTTTATAGATGGCAGCATCAATAAAGACTTCCCCATTAACTACATAGAACACAGCACCGAGCCTGATCCAGTGACCCAAACTTATCGCGTGGTGTTTGCCATGGATTTCCCTAAAGGCTTGGATATCACCCCAGGAGTGCGTGCCACCGTCACATTGAAAGGGGGCAGCGGCAGTAGTTTAAGCGTAATCGGTGTGCCGATTAATTCGGTGGTAGCCGGTAACGATGATGGCCTGTATGTATGGCTGCTGGATGAAGAAACTCAAACCGTTAACAAGCAAGCTGTGATGGTGGGCCCCATGGCTCATGGCTGGATCGCAATCTTGTCTGGCCTGAAGTCCGGACAAAAAGTGGTGGCAGCCGGCGCATCTCAGATGCAGCCTGGTTTGTTGGTTCGCCCGTACGTGTCGCAGTAGGGGTTAACTATGGATATCGCAAAAGCTTCGATAAAAACCCCGGTGAATACTTGGTTGCTGATCATAATTTGTTTGATTGGTGGCTTGGTAGGCTTGGGTGAAATAGGTCGTCTGGAAGACCCATCATTCACCATTAAGCTGGCTCAGGTGGTGACGGCCTTTCCCGGCGCCAGTGCCGAACAGGTGGAGCGTGAAATCACCGAACCGCTAGAAACCGCCATGCAACAAATGCCTCAACTTAAGATGGTCACGTCTATTTCCAAGCCTGGGGTTTCTGAAATTTCGGTGGAAATGAAGGACGCCTATCGATCCGACGTGTTGCCACAAGTTTGGGACGAACTACGCAAGCGCATGGCCGACTTACAAAATACCCTGCCCACCGGGGTGCAACCCATTCAGGTGTTTGATGATTTTGGCGATGTGTACGGCTTGTATTACGCGTTAACCGCACCGGACTTTACTCCTTATCAGTTGCGTGAATTCTCGCGAGTGATTCGCCGCGATTTGTTAACGGTACCTAACGTGGCCAAGGTCTCCGTGGCCGGTGTGTTGAAAGAACAGATCACCGCCAACATCAATACTACCCAACTGGCTAATTTGGGGTTGTCACTGCCGGATGTTAAACAGGCATTAAATTACAGTTTGCGCCCCTACAGTTCTGGCCGTTTAATCATGGACGGGCAGCGCATTCGAATTCCGGTGGACAGTGCTGGCTCCAAGGTAGATGCCATCGAAAATATTACCCTGGGGCTGCCTGGCACCACCGCTCAGATTCGCATTAGCGATATTGCTGACATTTCCCTGGACGTGGTGGATATCCCTCGCTTCCTGGTACGTCATAACGGTCAACCTGCCATCACCTTGGCAGTGGCAGTGAGCAAAGAGGCCAATGTGGTGAAGGTAGGCAAACAGGTGCGTGATCGCATTGCCCAAATAATCACCGAGCTGCCAGCAGGCATTTCTTTGGCCCCGGTTTACGACCAGGCCCAAGTAGTAGACGAATCGGTAAGTGGCTTCATCATCAACCTGATTCTGTCGGTAAGCGTGGTGATCCTCACCCTGTGTATCTTCATGGGCTGGCGCGCCGGTGTGGTAGTGGGCGGCGTATTATTGCTCACCGTGCTGGGCACTATTTTGGTCATGTGGTTGTACGGCTTAAACTTGCAGCGTATTTCCCTAGGAGCCATGGTGATCGCCATGGGTATGCTAGTGGATAACGCCATCGTGGTGGCCGAAGGCATGTTGTTGCGCATGCAAAAAGGCATCAGTGCATTGGAAGCCTCAAGTCACGTGGTAAAACAAACACAATGGCCATTGTTGGGTGCCACCTTAATTGGTATCGCGGCATTTTCCGGCATCGGTTTATCCAACGATACTACGGGTGAATTTTTATTCTCCTTGTTTGCGGTGATTACCATCTCTTTGTTTTTAAGCTGGGTGCTGGCTATCACAGTGGCACCTTTATTTGGTTCTTACTTCTTTAAGGTGGGAAAATCCTCTGGTGAGGGCGACTTTAACAGTGTCTTCCATACCCGTTATAAAACAGTGTTGCTTAAAGCCCTAAATAAACCAGGCAAAACCGTTATGTTGTTGGTGGGCATTACGCTGCTGAGCTACTTTAGTTTTGGTTTTGTGAAACAGGGATTCTTTCCTGCCGCCAATACTCCCATGTTTTATGTACACTTCTGGGGGCCTCAAACCCGCGATATTCGTGTGACTGCCCAGTTTATGGAAAAAGCCGAAGCCATTACCATGAAGCATGAAGAAGTGAAGGCGCTTACTACCTTCATTGGTAAAGGGGGCGAGCGTTATACGCTTACCTATAATCCACAGCAGGCCAATGAAAGTTATGGTGAGTTGGTGGTGCGTACTCACCAACGAGATCAAATCCCTGGGCTGATCGCCAAATTAACCAAAGAGCTCAAGGCATTGGATCCGGATGCGCAAATTTATATGGAGCGCATTGTGTTTGGTCCCGGCAGTGGCGCCAAGCTAGAAGCCCGTTTCAGTGGCCCAGATAAAAAAGTATTACGAGGGCTGGGCGAACAAGCCAAGGCCATCTTGTTGGCAGATGAACAGCTTAGAGACGTACGTCATAACTGGCGCGAAAAAGAACTGGTATTAGTACCTCAATACGATGATTACAACGCAGGTATTGCTGGTGTCACCCGTGCCGATTTTTCTGATGCGTTACAGTTTTCTAGTAACGGCTTAAAGCTTGGTAAATTGCGCGATGGGGAATATAGCTACGATATTATCGCCAAGGCTTACAGCCCAGAAATGGAAGGAGCCAGTAAGGGCAACGATATTCAAAAGTTATACGATGCCCAGGTGTGGAGTCCGTTCCAGCGCAGCTATGTGCCGTTGCGCCAAATTAGCCCAGAAATGAAAACCCAGTCCGAGGGGGTGTTAATACACAGACGTAATCGTATTCGTACGCTTACGGTAATGGCAGAACCAGGCCTAGAAGAAACCGCAGGCAAAGCGCTTAAACGTATTAGCCCACTGATTGAAGCCATTGAATTGCCACAAGGTTACCGCTTGGAATGGGGCGGTGAGTTTGAAGGTTCTCGAGACGCGCAACAATCCTTAGGTAAGGGGTTGCCTCTTGGTTTCTTGGTGATGATCTTAATAACCATCTTCCTGTTTGGTCGGGTGAAAGAGCCGTTAATTATTTGGTTAATCGTTCCCATGGCGGTGTGTGGCGTGGTGACCGGTTTATTATTAGCGGACATGCCATTTGGCTTCATGTCATTACTGGGTTTCTTGAGTTTATTTGGCATGTTGATTAAAAACTCCATCGTGTTATTGGAAGAAATTAACATTCAAATTGAAGACGGGTTGGAGCCTCCCAAGGCGGTAGTGGAAGCCAGCATGAGCCGACTGCGCCCGGTGGCCTTGGCAGCCATTACGACCATTCTGGGTATGGCGCCCTTGTTGTTTGATGCCTTCTTCGCCGATATGGCGGTGACCATAATGGGCGGCTTGGCATTTGCTACCGTGTTAACCATGATTGCAGTGCCTGTGCTTTATAGTCTGTTCTACGGCATTAAACAGCCGCCTGTGAAAGACTAGTTAAAGGCATAATTAAAACAAAATCAGTAATAGTTTAAATATCCAAGTTATGAGAGTTCATGACTTGGATGTTTGCTAGAATTATTGGAATCCCCTACTAACTTTAGCGTGAGCTGTATCACTATGTCTGTGACAGGCTTTTTAACTGCTCCTTCAAGCGTTTCTCGTTGGCACTCCATTCTTTGTTTTACTCTTTTTTTTACTGTTTCTAAATGCGGTACTATCAACACCAGTTTAAGTATCGTGTACTAACGGTAAAACGCCTTTATAACGTTTTTTAACGGTAGGAGGGCTTTAAATTTCCCGATAACGTCTATTGGTAAATCATCCGGCTGGATGGAGCCTGCATAAATGCAATGATGGCCAAATACCAGTTACGCCTATTGGAAAAAAGAAGTGTTAGTTTTGATATGACCTGCCCATGTGGATAATCACTATTATTTGTCAAACATCGCTATCAATTATAGTGAGCTGTGCCTTGATTTGGACGGATTAAGTGAGCCCCATATTAGGCCTGTATTGCACATTATTATTAATATACAGTTGGCTTTACTAGGCTGCTCTCAAGTATGAAAATACTCCCTCGGAGCAATAAATAAAGGAGTGCATACTCGAAGGTAAAGGAAGGCCGGAATTTAATCGCTTGAAAGAAAAGACCATATTTATTTTCAAAATATAGTCTTAATATTAATAACTAAATGTTACTGGGCTGTCCAGCCGCCATCCAGAGCGATGGCTTGGGCGGTGATGTTTTTAGAAAAATTGCTCATCAAAAATTCACAGCTGGCGGCCAGTTCATCAATTTCAATGAAAGCCTTTTTAGGCATGGGCTTTAACATAATGTTATTCACCACGGCTTCTTCGGACATGCCATGTTCTTTGGCCTGAGAGACAATTTGTTTTTCAACCAAGGGCGTTTTCACATACGCCGGGCACAGGGTGTTGATGGTGATGTTACTGGTGGCTACTTCCAACGATATGGTTTTTGAAAAGCCTAATAAGCCGTGTTTGGCGGCAATATAGGCGCTCTTGTAAGGAGAGGCCACCAGAGCGTGTAATGAGCCTATGTTGATGACTCGGCCAAAGTCCTGTGACTTCATTTGTGGTAAAACTGCCTGAGTTAAGCGTGCCACGCCTACCAGCATCACCTGGATTAAGAAGTCCCACTTATCCATGGGGAAACTATCAATGGATTCAACGTGTTGAATGCCCGCGTTGTTGATTAATACGTCAACGGGTTTGTCCAGATTTTTAATAAGGGTGTCTACATCTTCACTTAAAGTCACGTTTAATTTAACAGCTTGTGCAGAGCCCCCGTCTTTAATAATTTGATTGGCCGTAACCTGAGCGTGTTCCAGGTTCATGTCTGAGACAATAATGTGGTGGCCTTTAGC
>Ga0209290_1000867_pt1 | contig 18042 bp, 8 predicted proteins | sample EN1Hudsemesocosm_2_FD_184632 | JGI IMG/M metagenome (GOLD analysis project Ga0209290, IMG submission 184632) | Methane-oxidizing microbial communities from mesocosms in the Hudson Canyon - EN10B Hudson Canyon (SPAdes) (version 2) | ecosystem: Environmental > Aquatic > Marine > Cold seeps | place... | reverse complement strand
AGGGGCCATAAACCATTTTCTGTGGGCACCTTGGATGATTACAAACTTAACATAGTGCTACTTTTTCCCTGTCACAAGCGGCGCCATAAAGGTGCCCAATGATGACAATTGCCTCCCACAAAAAGTCTACAATTATTGACTAACCAAGGCTAGACTAACAGTGTAACCTTAGCCTAGAACCCGTTATTGGCAGCTTGAGGACGACATTGAAAAAAGACTCAGAAATCGTCTACACCACCAACGCAGGCTGGGTACGTGCCATCTTTTTTACACTGCAAGAGGCAGGGTTAAACAGCGAGCAATTGTTCCAGCAGTTTGATATTCCTCTGGAAGTACACACCCAACCGGACCTGCGGGTGGACGTAAACAAGTTACGCCAAATGTGGGCGTATGTAAGCGAGTCCACCCGCCGGGATGGCATCAGTTTAAATGTGACCCACCACGTGAACAATGCCGCCAGCATGATTACCGTATTGGGCAGCGCCAGCAAAGACCTAGTAGATGCTATAGAAAAAATGTCAAAGTTTATGAGCGCCGGCTCCACCGGCCTCACCCTACAAGGCCATGTGGGTGAGACCTTTTGCATTGAAATCAGCGCCACTGCCACCGGGGTTTGGGTGGGGGAAGAAGCGGTGGATGCACAAATGGCCCGCGTCGCTCACCTGGTCACCCTGGCCTATAGCCCGCCCATTAGGCCATTACGCCTGTTGTTAAAGCGCCCCCAGCCCAAGTGCTTGGCAGATTATGAAAGCTTTTTTAACTGCCCGCTTGAATTTAATCAAAACACCAATCTCATTGAGTTCCCTTTAGCGTCTGCACGGCTGCCGTTTAAAACCGAAAACCTGTTATTAAGTACCCAGTTAGAGCAGTATCTAAAAGAATACATAGAGCAACATCTGCCCACAGATACTACCCACCATTTAATAAAAGATATTTTTCGCCACCTGGCTCATATGTTACCCGAAGGCAAACCCGGCATTGCGGACATGGCCCAGCGCTTAAATATGAGTCAGCGCACCTTGCAGCGAAAATTAAAAGATGAGGGTGTGAGTTATCAGGGGTTATTGAACAAAATTAGACTGGATCTGGCCTGTGATTATTTGAAAAAAGATCAGCACAACATTGAGACTATTTCAGACTTTTTGGGTTTTAGTTCTCACACCAGTTTTATTCGATTTTTTAAGGCTGAAACAACGTTCACGCCAAAAGATTACATCAATCAAAGTAACTTAAGCGAATAACACCAGAGTTACTTTAATTGCTTTCAATATTCTACATTTTACCTTTAGCGTTCACTCAAGTGTTTAACATTAAAGTTTTTAATATCACAAAAATTTTTCTCAAATTCACTTTTTGAGCAGTAATAGCCGGTGGGAGAGTATTCACCAATAAACAATTCACCCCCTTGCTCAGCCATGGGTTTATGAACATCTACTTCCGGTACACCCTGAATGCTATTGGCAAACTGGGTTTCCCCTTCCATGTGTCTTAAGATGGTGGTTGGGCGGTAATGCAAACCCCAAGGAATATAATTTATGCCCGCATTTTTAGCTTTGTTCATTAACTCATTGTCATCAGGCCCCATGATCACATTCACATAACCCTCTTCATCAATTACCGCCTCATCATCTACCAGGCAATAACTGGTGTTGCTGGCCTGCTCCCCCCCTAAACAATAAGACCAGTATCGTACCTGTTGCTTATGGTTAAAAGTGCCGCCGCCCAACTTGGTATTTGGGCTGGTAGGGGCCTTCCATTTTAGCGCGGCCATTTCTCCCAGCTTTTGATCAAACTCACTCACCAAATAGGCATTGTGTTTATTTGGGTAGAAGCCCGCGCCATTGGAGCGAAAGTGACGAATATTGGGGCTAATGGTATGTCGACGATCAAAGCGTCGATCATCCTTGCCTTCCACAAGTGACTTGGGTGTCACCATGAGCAAGGGTGCACATTTATTCACTGCTAGCCCACTTTGGGCATCAAAAGCTAATACTTGCGGTAAGGGTACGCCGCCATCCAGCCCCTTGCTCTCATCCGGTCGGTACACCCGCAATACGGAAGCGGAAAACTTAACCCCTTTAGGAATGATTAAGATGTTTTTGGCATGGGATAATTGAGGCAGGCTGGCACCTTCAGGGACTAACCACAGGGTGTAATCTCTATTTTTTTTATCACGTGCCACGCCCTTTCCATATGGGTTGATAGAACCTTCATCCGCTAAAATTTCCATATCTTTTAGCGCCGCCACATAGTCCCCGGTGGTGGCATCATAAGAGTGAAAACTCATGTAACGGGCGTAAGGAAATTGCCCTTGTAGTTGGTAGGCCACAGGGTTTTTAAAAACGGCAGGGTCGAAACTCTGGGGCAACATCCAGTAAGCCGCTTCCACCTCTGGATAAAATGGCAACATATAGGGCACCTGGCCATTAATCGATGGCGACCAGGTAGCGGTGCAATTATTATCGGTTATCTGCCCTGGGTAATTAAGTTTCCATTGTGCAAACCACTTGGCGGATAATACTTTTCCCGATGCTTTATACATACCGGCCAGGGTGGCGTAATACAATCCGCCTGCTAACAACAATATCGCTACCAGTACCAGTGACCCGTATAAGGTTCTCTTTTTTGTTTTAGTCATATACTCACCTTGCCTTTGCCATTTATTTTTAAGTACCTGAAAGATAAATAGTGGCAGGAAACAGTGAATGCGCCTGTCTCGCCAGGCGCCAAAAACATGACTAAAGGTGTCATGTTTCTCCTAAGGCAGCTGCCAGGTCATTGACTAAATTTTAATAAACTGCCAGAGTAAAACACAGATTAAACCCACTGTTAATAATCATTCCGAGCTTAGTATTGAAAAAAAATTCCGAGATTATTTACACCACTAATGCAGGTTGGGTGCGGGCTATTTACGATACATTGCTAGAGGCGGGTTTGGATAGTGATGCTCTGTTCAAGCAGTTTGATATTCCATTAGAGGTGCACACTCAACCCGACCTTAGGGTGAATATTAACAAGCTAAGCAAGTTATGGACGTTTGTGACCCAGAGCACAGTACGGGATGACATCAGTTTAAATGTGACCCGCCATGTTAATAATGCCACCAACATTGTCACTCTCTTGGGCGGTGCCAGCAAAGACTTGATTGATGCCACACAAAAGATGTCTAAATTTATCAGCGCCAGCTCCACCGGGTTTAGTATTCAATATTATGTGGCTGAGACCTTTTGCATTGAACTCAGTGCCACCGCCACCGGGGTTTATGTGGGGGAGGAAGCGTTGGATGCGCAAATGGCACGTATCACTCACCTGGCCTCCCTGGTTTATAATCCGTCCATAAAGCCATTACGGTTACTGTTAAAACGCCCTGAGCCCAAGTGCTTGGCAGAGTTTGAACGCATTTTTGACTGCCCCCTTGAGTTTAATCAAAGCAATAACCTTATTGAGTTTTCCCTGGAGTCTGCACGTTTACCGTTTAAAACGGCCAACCTTTCGTTAAGCAGCCATTTAGAGCGGTATCTAAAAGAATACATAGAACAGCACTTACCCAGTGATACCACCAACCCGTTAATCAATGAAATTTTTCGCCACCTGGCTCATATGCTGCCTGAAGGCAAACCCGGCATTGCGGACATGGCCAAGCGACTGAATATGAGTCAGCGCACCTTGCAGAGAAAATTAAAAGAAGAGGGAGTGAGTTTTCAGGCTTTGCTGAATAAAATTCGGTTGGGTTTTGCCTGTGATTATTTAGAAAAAGACCAATATAACATTGAGACTATTTCAGATTTTTTGGGATTTAGTTCCTACACCAGTTTCATTCGCTTTTTTAAGGCTGAAACGTCGCTTACACCAAAAGAGTTTCTAAATAATAGTAAAAATAAAAACAAAAAACAAATATAACTACTCATTTTGAGTAGGGTTTTCACCTTGGAAAATTTAAAGTACGAGGCTGCTTGCAGGCGACAATCATTAGCCGAAATCTTTGTCCGGTTAACATCGGGTCGCCTGCAAGCAGCCTCCTACAGGCGCTAGGCAGTTATCAGCAGGGGCAGCCCCCCGAAACTCTAATCATCAGTTCACTCGAGCAACCGGTGGTAAATACTGCTCTACCAGATCCTTATTTCTTAACTGGGCACCTGGCATATAGGTGCGATAATTTAATCGGAACTGATCACCTTGGGCTGTGGGTAACCAATTAGCGGTACCCGCTAACGGTTGCTGTGCCTGAATGTGAATGGTGAGGGAACCGTCGGCATTGTACTTTAAGTCCTTGTTGTGACTGTTAATGGCATAACGGTTGATGGGATTAGCCACAAGGTTGTAGTCCATGCCATAAACCGTAATAGACCAGAAAGCATCCACAGGTGGCAAGCTATCGGCTTCAAAGTGTAAGGTATAAGACTCATCACCGGTTAGGGTTTGCTTGCTGCCATCGTGGTAAGTATGAAAGTACATGGCTTCATTAGAGTCGTGTACCACTAGCCCTTGTATGGCGCCTTCGGCACGGGCCAAATAATCGGAAGCGTAGCTGCCCCCTCTTAAATCCACGTTCCAGTTGGATTGCGACTTGTAACCACGAAACTTAACTTTCCAGGCAACGATGTCGTGCACCGAATCTATGGCTCTTTCCATGCCACGCTTAATAGCTGGGTCAATGTTATCTGGATTAAACTTTGAGGTTATGGACATGCCTATGTATTGAAAATTGTTCCACGCGGCCTTGAGTTCTTCGGTGGCCGGTGGGTTACGCTGCATGTTTTCAACGATGCGACGGTACTGGGATAACTCCCCTTCTTCATTGGGCTTGGGAAAATCTTGCAGAATTAAAGGCTTATTTGGATTCAGAAAGTTAGACAAAGGCAAGACTGAAAACTTGGCCTGTAACGAATTGATGTGCGCCTGATCTTTTTCGCTATCAACTTGAATACGCAGCGCAAAAAAACCTTCATTGGTGGGCATATGAATGGGATTCAAACCCTGTGGCAGGGTGCCGGAGAAATCCGGGCCCACCAGTGCATAGTTACCCGCTTTGCTCTGGGTGGCACGGGTACCAATATAGGCCACATTGCTTAAATTGGCATCGGTGATTTGCAGCGAGTAATAACGATCCAGTATGGCCGGCACATGAATAATTACCGGCTCTTTTTTCAGATTGAAAAATACCGAGCCATACAGGGTATCCACATTGGGGGTAATGCCAAGTTTAAGCCCAGCTTCCGGTAACGCCTTAAGGTAGGAAAATTCATTGAATTTAATACCCCGCTCACCTTGATCATAGAAATTTTTATCATCGCGATTCAAAGTGGCCAATTTACTCATGCCGTATCTAAATTCGTTTAACCTTAAACTTGGCAAACCATACAAGTAGGCCTGTGAACCTATGATATAACCCAGCTCTTCCTTGGCTCTCTCATCTCGTTGTGGGTCGGTGCTGGCACGCATCTCGGCCTTTGGACTAATGTCGGCACCATAGGCATTGACCACAGCCTTGGCCGCTGATTGCTTAATTGACTGAAGTGAACCCGACGACTGGCTAATAAAAATACCCGCCCCCAGAGTGACTACCGCAGCCCCCAGGGCCAGTTTATTAATGGTTTTCATAATGTACCTCTTGTATGTGTATCACTATGGCTGCTTATTTTTTTACCATGGGTGACAACGTATGCGGGACGCCGTCGTTAGCAGTTAAGCCATTGCACAGCGTGATGTTGGTAGCCTCATGGTGTCATAAGTGGGGATTTTGCCCTGTCTCGGCCAGCGCCATTTTTGTGCCAAAAGGCGACAGACTTTTCTGCATAAAGGAGGGGATTCTCGTTAAATGCTGATAACTTCAGTGGTGTGGGCCCTTAAAGAATCCAGGGGAGGGGGAGTTATTGGATCATGGCATTACACAAATCACTTCATCCTGCCCACAGGGGGCCCCGTGGGCAATCCAGTCCATAAACACACTGTAAACAGACCTGCCAAGCTGGGTGGTTAAATCCAAACGCACGCCGCCGCCATGTTGCAAGCGGGTGGGTTTGCGAATCAGAATAGAATTATCCGGGTCATTAAAATCCACACGGGCGCGCACATCTTGGTACACATTTAAGTTACCGCTGTCGTAATACACAGGAATCCCTTCGATATCACTTTCACTGTAATGGCAACTTTGACAGGTGCGCTGATTGTAAAGGGTGGTTTGCAATAAGGGGGCGATATCATCGGCGAAGTTAAGGTGGCTTCCGTGTTTGTTAAGGGTGCTGTCTAGGGTCAGGGTAAAGGTGCTGGTATGAGGTTGTGCTCGACTGTTGTCCACCGTGAGTTGTACTAGGTACTCCCCGTCGGTATCGGCGTTAAGTGTGGCCAGGGAGGATTGGGAATTTTCTATACTGTAAACACTGTTAACCGGGGCCGAGAGTACTTGCCAGGAAAATGTATTTGCAAAGTAACTGCCACTGCCCACCAATAATACCGGGGAGCGTGCCGATCTATCTTGTCCGGCACGGGCCACCGCGTTGCCCGCCTGTTGCACTAAACCCAGTTCATTCACCACATCAAAACCCGGTAAAAAACCCGCCAACAAGTTGGGGGCCTCACTGTCTTTTCGCCAAAACTGTTCGTAGTTGCGTAACGATAACGGCATGGCGCCACGCCGATATACATAATCAATAATAAGATCACTGTAGCCGATAAATTTTTCATAACTGCTAAAGTTAATGGAGTTGCCGGTTTGTGTGACTAGGCCATTCACCAACACCTCATCCAGGTCTTCGTCGTTGCCTGCGTTAAAACCCCGCAATGAATGGCAACTAATGCAGTGGGGCTCCACCACTTGTTTATATAAAATTTCCACCCCTTCCGGGCGATTGGATGTTTGTTGCCAGCCAGTTGGAATATCAGCTTCTACAAATTCGTCACTGATAAAACCATCACCGCCATAGCGCCCCTGAGCCACCAGTTGGGCGAAGCTGCTGTCCCAGAAACCAGGCTCAAAACTGTCACGAGTGGCCAGGGTAGCAAACGAGTCGTGTATGGCCTGATTAAGGGTTTTAATCGCAGGTTGTTGATTGGTTTTGGAATAAACTCCCGTTTCCATAAATTCAAAAGAGTCCACTTCCAATTGGTTTAGTTTCGCTGACTTAAGGGTGAGAAGGTTAAAGCTGCCATCTGCATTAAGTGGCAACAAGGTAGCACCATGACACACCTGACACATGCCGGGCATGTGTTTGATGCCACGGCCATCCAGGTCGGCACTTGTTATGCGTACTTGTTCACCGTTTTCATCCGGGGCCGAAAAGGTAAAAAACTTTAGGATTAAATCTGATTGTCCATCGTTTTCATCTATGGGGGAAAGTTCAATGGCGTTGCTGCCCAATAAATAATCCAGGTTTTGATCCACCGCCGCCAACAAGTTAAGCGGCCCATAGTTGGCGGGGTTGCCCTTGCCTAGGGCCAATACAAAGTTATTTACAAAAAATGCTAGACTGCCGTTATCGTTGATGCGGGCATACATGTCCCGGCCATACCCTAAATCCTTGCTGTCGCGAAAAATCACATGGTGATCAAAACCCTCATCAAAACCATTATGGCTTTTCCAATTGGCCAGGGTGGTACGGGACTCATTTTCATCCACCGCACTGTAATAGGCCTTGGCATACTGGGGTGAATTAATCTGGCTAACCGGTACCGACCAAGTCTCATTTGTGGCTGAAAAGCTATGTTGTAAAAACAGGAAATTGGCTTTCACCACATAAGCCATGCAGGGCGCGCTGCAGGTAAGTTGTAAATCAAATCCGCCAGCGTTGGGTAGGGTTACATCATGGCTTGGCTCTAAGGTGCTCTGCCAATCTATGTCCACACCCACTTGCCACTGGCCACTAATGTCGGCCTCGGCCCCTGCAAGGGTTAGAGTGCCGCTGTAGGTACCAACCTCACTGGTAGTGGGTAATATAAATAGTTGGTACTGCCCCGCCGCCAACGAGGGTTGTTGATTAATAAAACGTAAAAATTGATTGGGCACATCGGGCGCCAAACTAAAGGGAGCCATCCTGGTATCCCCTCGTTCATCACAGCCCCACAAGTGAAGCGAAAATATTAGCAATAACCATTTTGTTAAAAATCCTTTTCCCAAATGGATCAAATTAAAACCCCTTGAGTAAATTAAACTGGATAATTTGGCGATCATATTCGTTACCGCCCTGGGCGGAAACGTTCACCTGTAAAAAAGAAATGTCCACAGCGGTATTGTGATTAATGGGGTAGTTAAACCCCAGGGTGGCGGTTTGGGTGGTGGCAGACAGGCGATAACTGATCCAATTACCACAATAGTCTTCGCTTAAACCCTGATCCCACTCGATGGCGTCGCTGTTGATAATCAAATCATAGGTGGCGGTGGCCACTAGGCCATTGCAATAAACACTTTGCACGGTGGAGAGAGTATCCCCATCCATGTAGGAAAAGCCGCCATACAGGGCCGAGCCATGTAACCAGCGATAATCCAGGTGTAAAAATGCACGGCTTTGCTGGGTATCAAATACGCTGCCGTCGCTGTCTCGATGTTTATTTTCCAACCCTAATACCCAGCTTATTTGTGTGGTGAGACGGGCACTCACCATAGCCTGCAAGGTAACTACATTACTGTCTCGTTGTTTCACTGCCACGTCCCACCATTGCCCCGTAACCATCACCTGATACCAGGGGGCCCGATAGGAAAACCGATCTTGCCAGCGATAAATCAAACTGGAAGACAGTTCACTGCGATTTAAGTTTTGGGTAAATTCATAGGCTTGATGACTGGCGACCAGTTCAATTACCAAAGCTTTATTAAACGCCAACTGCTTTTGTATGGCCAAACGACCGTCCAGGCGGGTGAAACGATCGGCAATTATATTTTGTGAAAGCTTGGCCCGGGTAAGGTTACTGTCGGTGGCCACAGACAAATCTATGGAAGGGGTGAATTTAAGGTCACCCAGGGCTTGGGCACGGGGGCTTACCATAAATAATATGATCAAACACAGATACCAAAATGACAGAGCCCCAGAGCCACCTGGGCTTTGTGTGGGTACGGTTTTTAATGCCTGCTCTCGGCTATGGGAAATGGTTTTAGGCATCACCAGCCCCCCTGGGTCCCGCACGATGCCGTTAAGTTCACCGTCACTGTCGTTGGGGCCACCATCACTGATCACCAGCAACAAACATTCATCAAAAGGGTTTAAGCCCGATATATATAACTCCGAGAATACCTCTGGACACACTCCATCAATGCGGGCGCTGCTGGCCAAATAGTCCTGGCCGCTGTCGTTAAAGATGTACCAGTGCAAACCGTCGTATTTCCAATATTCCGCCCCCACCGCAATGGGACTGGCCAAAGGAATCACGATGCGGGCAAACGGATTAATGCTACTGGTGCCGTGTACTTCAAAGTCCAATACCTCACCTGTGAGTACTTTGTCGGATTCGCTATCACTAAAAGGCACAAGGTCTTGTGCACTTATTTGGGCACCGTCACTTTGATGTTCGATTGAAAACTTTCCCACTTTTAATTGAAGTCCGGCCTGAGTTTGCATTAAATCCTGGCTGTCCGATGTATTTAAATTTTTATGCATGAGCTGCACATCGGTCACCGGGTCGCGGTAATCTTCCACCCCGTCGTTATCGCTATCCTCAAGGCCTTCTTCTATGTCGCTGATGCCATCACCATCGGTGTCGGAATCATCCAGTACCGGTGCTAGGTCTTTAATGACAAAGGCTAACTCTTGCTCAACAAATTCAACGCCGTCACTCACCACCACCTCTATTTCATACAAACCCGGGGTTAACAAGCTTGGGTCCCATTCCACTTCAATATCATTTTCAGCTAAATTTAAACGTCCATCACTGCCAACCCAATCGTATTGAATATCATCACCGTTGGCATCAAACCCTTGTGCCTGTAATTTAAATAGTCCCTGATCCTGATACACCACGGAGCGGCTTTGATTATTTTGTTCAATGCTGAGTTCAATGGTGGGGGCAAGATTTCCTTCTAAAATGTGCAGGATAAAAATACTGTCTGGGGTTAAAAATACTTGCTCGCTGGCAGCGGTAATTTCAACAATTAGGGTCTCTTGAGTTTCTACTAAATCATCATTGGCAATATTGATAACTAAGCTGGCACTTTCACCACTGATGATTTCCAGTTGGCCCGCACGTAAATCATGATCAGCTTCATCGCTGCTACCAGAAATCACATAATCCATAGTCACAGGGTAGTCTGGTGCCGCACCACTTAGAGTTAGCGGCAGGATAAATTGCCCGCCTTCCACGGTTTGGCCACTTCCGGTAAAACGAATATGCGGCAATACCCTTAAAGTTTGACTAGCCATGGACTGGTTACCGGCATTATCTTGTACCGTCCAGGTAATCACATGTTGGCCGGGCCTAAATGGCCCTAAATTATCGGCAGTGGCGGTAAGCTCACCGTCGGTTTCATCCACTGCCGTGGCCGTAAGCGGGGATTGAGTCAGGTAGCCCGTGGCCACGATCGTTTGATCACCGTTGGTGCTGATAATGGGTGCCACCGAATCTTGTAATATGGCCGGGCAAAAAATCTGGGCATCCAGTGCACAGGTTGCAAATTCTTCTGAATTGCTAATGCCATCGCCATCGCTGTCGGCCTGGGCATCGGCCGCATTAAGTGGGTCTAAATTTAATTCAATTTCGGTTAAGTCGGGCAGGCCATCGTTGTCATCATCGTTGTCGCATAAATCCCCCAATAGGTCCCCGTCAAAATCCAACTGCAAAGGATTTTCCAATCCCAGGCAGTTATCATCGTAATCGCCTACCTGATCAAAATCTTCATCAAATAATTTTACGGTTAGATTAAAGGCAGCGCTTGCAGGCTGGGCACTGTCTTCGCCGCCATCGGTTAATGTCACCGTGATAACATAATCCCCGGCGCTGTGGGCTGGCGGCACCCAAGTAAGTGCGCCCATATTTGAAATGGTCATGCCTGCCGGGCCGTTAAGGCTCCAGAGTAAATCGGCGCCATTGTTATCATCGTCTATGTCGCTGAAAAAACTGGCCAGGGTTAAACTTAAACTTTCAAATTCTGTGAGGCTTTGACTGGGAATCGCCAAGGACTCAGGTTCATCATTCACGGGGGTCACCACAATTGAAAATATTTGCGACGCTAAGGTGGCCCCATCTTCTCCCCCGTCTCCCACCTGTATTTCAATATCTTGCGCTTCAAGTACGCCTTCAACGGGCAACCATTGAATTAAACCCGTGGTGGAGATAGACATACCAGAGGGGCCACTGACCAAGTTAAAAAATAAGTCCGTGCCGTTGTTATTGTCGTCTTCATCCAATACCTGTACCTGATATTCATAATTTTCATCCTCCCGTGCCACCAGAACAGGATTGGAGGAAATAACTGGGCCGATGTTCACCACCGTCACAGTAATAAATATAGATTGGGAAGCCGGGTTAGAATCGTCTTCACCGCCATCACTTACCTGCACGGTGAACAAACCTGAATTTAAAACCCCATTGGCGGGTTGCCAACTAATCACACCGGAATTTGAAATGGTCATGCCCGCAGGGGCATCCAATAAATTAAAGGTAAGCTCGGCCAAAGTATCATCACTGTCACTCACCACCATCTCATATTCATAACTCTCACCTTCGGTGGCAGAAGTTCCAGCACTGGAAGTAATCACTGGGCCATCGTTTACAGCCGTGACCGTAATAGAGAAAAGTTGCGTGGCCGCCTCAGCGTCATCTTCACCGCCATCGCTCACGGTCACTTCTATGTTTAACGCATCCCCCTGGCCCTCAGTAGGCGTCCAACTAATCACACCGCTTGTGGATATGCTCATCCCCGTTGGCGCATTGCTTAAAGTAAAACTGATGTCGCTGCCATTATTTGAGTCATCGCTATCGCTTACCGTAATTGTGTATTCATAGAGAGTATCTTCACTGGCTACGGTAACCGCTTGTGAGGTAATGGATGGGGCGGTGTTTACGGCCGTAACACTAATGGTAATATCTTGGCTGGCAGCGGCCGCACCATTTTCACCCCCGTCGGCCACCTGCACGGTAAACAAACCAGAGGTTAAAACGCCGTTGCCAGGGGTCCAGCTAATTAAGCCATCACTTGTAATGGTCATGCCGCTGGGAGCGTTGCTTAAACTAAAAGTCAGCTCACTGACGGTATCGTCCGAGTCCACCACAGTAAGTTGATACTGGTATTCAATATTTTCTACAGCCGAGGTGGAGGCGATGGAGGTAATTTGTGGGGCATCGTTAATAGCGGTAACCACAATTGAAAAAGTCTCGGTAGCCGCCACCGTGCCGTTTTCGCCGCCGTCACTGACACTCACTTGAATGTTGCTGGCATCCCCCTGCCCTTCGCTTGGGGTCCAGCTAATGACACCAACATTGGTGATGCTCATACCGTCCGGCTGATTACTTAAGACATAGGTTAAATCCACTCCATTGTTGGCGTCATCCGCATCGGTGACTGCCAAAGTATATTCATAGAGTTCACTTTCGTTGGCCGTGGTGGGAGCGGTACTGGTGATAGTCGGGCCTGTATTCACCCCTACTACACTAACCGTAAAGGCTTGCTGGGCGCTCGCGGCACCATCTTCACCGCCATCACTCACAGTGAGGGTCACCTCGCCGGAACTGGAATCTGAATTACTGGGGGTCCAGGTAATTAAACCCGACACCGATACCGCCATACCCGCCGGTGCATTGCTTAGGCTGTAACTTAAATTGGTGCCACTGTCGTCCGGATCACTGACCACCACTTGATATTCGAATTGCACATCTTCAATGGCTGAGATGCCGGCGCTGCTGGTAATTTGTGGCGCATCGTTTACCGAAGTAACACTGATAGAAAAGATTTCATCATCGCTGGCGGCATTGTCTTCACCACCATCACTTACAGTAATTTTTATATTGCTGGCATCACCCTGGCCCTCGCTTGGGGTCCATGATATAGCCCCAAGGGTACTTACCGACATGCCACTAGGGGCATTGCTTAAAACAAAAGTTAAGTCGCTGCCATTGTTGCTGTCATCTTCATCGGTAACCGCCAAGGTATATTGGTATGCGATATCCTCGGTGGCGCTAGTGCCTGCGGTTGATGTAATACTGGGGCCTGTATTTACCGCGGTCACCGCCAGAGTGAAATTTTGTTGGGCGCTAGCTGCACCGTCTTCGCCACCATCGTTTACCGTGACCGTGACCGTGCCGGAACTGCTTACCCCGTTGGCCGGGGTCCAGCTCACAACTCCTGAACTATTTATACTCATACCTGACGGGGCATTGCTTAAGCTGTAACTCAACTGATCGCCACTGTCGTCCGGGTCTGTGACACTCACCTGATAGTTAAAGGTCACACTTTCGGTGGCACCGGTGGGGGCGCTACTGGTGATGGACGGTGGATCATTAACGGCCGTGACCGTGATTGAAAAGGTTTCGCTGGCAGACGCCGCGCTGTTTTCACCGCCATCACTCACCGTAATTTGAACACTGCTGGCATTGCCCTCCCCCTCGCCCGGGGTCCAGGTGATTTCCCCTGTGCTGGAGACGGCCATGCCACTGGGGGCATTGCTTAAACTAAAGGTGATATCTGAGCCATTATTGGCATCATCGTCATCGGTAATCGCCAAGTCGTATTCATATAAAACATCCTCGGTGGCGGTGGTGCCCGCGGTTGACGTGATAGAGGGCCCGGTATTCACCGCGGTAACACTTAACGATAAAAGTTGTGTATCCGGGGCGGCGCTGTCTTCTTGCCCGTCTGCCACAGTGATGGTTACTACCCCAGAGGCGGTTACTCCATTGGCGGGCGTCCAACTAATCAAACCGCTTGAATTTATACTCATGCCACTGGGCGCGTTACTTAGGCTGTAACTTAATTGATTACCGCTGTCGTCGGGATCGGTGACATCCACCTGATAACTAAATGCCACGCTTTCGGTGGCGCTGGTGGGGGCGGTACTGGTAATTTGCGGCGCATCATTAACGGCAGTCACGCTCACTGAAAAGGTTTCGCTGTCACCGCTGGCACCATCGGCTTCATCATCCTTGGCGGTCACCGTCACGGTGCCGGACGCGCTTACCCCTTCCCCCGGGATCCAGCTGATGACGCCACTACTACTGTCTATGGTCATGCCGCTGGGAGCGTTGCTTAAGGCATAAGTAATACTGTCGCCTTCATTATCTAGCGCATCAACATCCAATTGGAAAAGCGTATCTTCTGTAGCCCCACCCGGGCTTAACGGGGTGTTTTGAATCACAGGGGAAGTATTACACGCTACCGTGGTGGCGCTTTGCCAACCACCATCTGTGTTGCTGTACGTAGCATTGCTGGCACTCACCCGAAAATAATACAGAGTGCCACACTCTAAAGAGGTGAGCTGTTGCGATATGGCGGTGGTAGACGTGCCACCGCCGCTGCCCGACACCAATTGCGTGGCGCTGGTATTGTCGGCGCTCTGGCTGGTGCTGTAATCAAAGTCATAACTCGTGGCGTCTATACCACTGTCATCCACACTGGCATGCACGGTGAACTTTGCCGAATTAGAGGTGGTCTTAAAATCCTTACCAGAGCTGGTGACACTGGCCGTGGTGGTGACGGTTGGGTTGTCGGTATCCACCGCATCATTGGCTTTCCAATTGGTGAGCAGCAACATTTCGGCGGCGTTAATTTGCGACGCGGCCCCATCGGGCATAAATCCCCCGGCCCCAGGAGAAAGAGAGGTACGGTCGCGCATGAGTTGCACCGCCGCGGTTTTACTGCCGGAATGATAGTCGGTGGCGTAGGTGCTGAAAGCTGAATAGGAAGAAGTGAAGTCGGGGGCGGTTGCTCCATCATGGCACCCACTGCAAGCCGATACCGAGTTAGAAATTAAAAGTTTGGCGCGCACGCCTTCACTGCCGCTGTAGGTAGTGGCAGCCAAAGCCATCGTGGGCAAGTAAAACCCCAATAAGAGTAAGCAACGCAAAAGCACCGTCACCCCCTTAAAGATTAAGTACTAATAAGTAGCAATACATCCATAGAGCCACACTTTAGTGTAACCAGCTTATGCGAATTGAATAAGTAATATCCCGCCTACAGAGCTAAATGTCATATAAGCCGAGAAATTAATACGAACCACGACTAAAGTTAAAGGATCACTGGGCCCATTTTCATGGATTAGCGGACAAATATCATGGCAAACCATCAAAATAAGACACGACGGGCCTTTTTAAACGCGGTCTACCATTCAGGCCTGGCTTTGGCCTTAATGCGCTTTTCACCTGCTGCCATGGCGGTGAACTTTGGTTTGGGGCAGGTGCCCAAAAAACTGGCCGATAATAAGTCCATATTTGAACTGCAAGGTACCGTCACCGTAAACGGCGAGAAGGCCAACATGAATACCTTTATAAAAGCCGATGCCAAGGTGGTGACCAATAGCAACAGCTACATTATTTTTAAGGTGGGTCAGGATGCTCACATATTAAGAGAAAACAGCACCTTACAATTGGAGGGCAGCAATGTATTAGAAAGCGGCCTGCATTTATTAAGCGGTAAGATTTTATCTGTATTTGGCCAGCGGGACGCACAGCAAAAAAAACATACTCTGCGCACCAGTACCGCCACCATTGGCATACGGGGCACAGGGGTGTACGCCGAATCAGATAACGATAAAAGTTATTTGTGTACTTGTTATGGCCACACGCAAATTAAAGCCAATGCTCAGCCAGATCAAACTGAAAACATTGTCAGTGAACATCACGATGCCCCGCGTTTTATTTTAAAAGACCCTGAAAATAAACAGTTAATTATTCCTGCACCGGTGTTTAACCACACAGATGAAGAACTGATTTTAATTGAGGCATTGGTGGGGCGTGAATCGCCTATTTCAGTGATTCAAAGTTATCAGACACCTAGACGGGGTTATTAGGGTGGGTTTAGAGTGCTATTCATTAAAAAACTAGGTCGTAAATCCTGCCAGCTGCGAATAGCGGTGATGCTGTTTGAGACCGCTGTGAACCCGTCCATGGGCGCTTTCTTAAAACATCCATGTTTTAAACACCTCAAACTGCATCACCGCTTTTCACTGCTAGATTTGGTGACTGTTAATACCTTAAATTCAAAAGTGTTAGCAGGATCGGCACTTAAATTTAACAGGGGGAGTAGCTTGCTTAGGGTGTTTGAGGCATGGATGCCGATGCGAGCCTACACGGAGGTATTAACGGCGACCCTAGGCAGGCTATTCCCACTGCTTAATTGGCTGACTTTAAATTTATGCACAAGCACAGCTAACCTATGCAAATAAAGTCCATCACTAAATGGCTGTTAGCCAGCGCCATCTTATTAGTCTTCTTGATTCACGCCCTGGCGATTGTTGAACTTCCATTGTTAAACCGCCTAGATGGAATGGCTTCCGATATTCGTTTGCGCAGCACGTTAAAGCTGGGCATAGATGATCGTATTGTTATTGCCGACATTGATGAAAACAGTTTAGGGCATTATGGCCAATGGCCGTGGAATCGCCATCACCTGGCAACATTAGTAGATACTTTATTTGACCATTATAAAATTAAGGTCCTGGGTTTTGACATGGTGTTTGCAGAGGCCGCTGGTGAACGTTTTATCAATTTACAAAAATCGCTAAAACATCAACCCGGAATTTCCAATGCCACACAAGCGGCATTAGAATTTGAAGCCATGCAAGATACTGTTTTTGCCAAAGCGCTAAAGGGGCGGGCCATTAGCGCGGGGATTTTATTTCAACAACACAGCACCACGAAACTTAATGAGTTACCGCCCCCCATCGCGCAATTAGATGCCATCACCCATTTAAGTATGGGCCTGCCCAAACCCATGGGATACACGGCCAATCGTTTGGCGTTTCATGAAGCTAGCGTAAGCAGTGGTTTTTTTGATAACCCGGCGGTGGACAGTGACGGTAATTTTAGGCGGGTGCCCTTGTTGCAATCTTTCCAAGGTTTATTGTATCCGTCTTTGGCGTTGTCGGTGGCTCAGTTGGCATTGGAGGATGCGCCGCTGGATATTCAATTGGTGGAACAAGGGCCTTACCTGGCCATTGAATCTGTGCAGCTAGGCCACAGAATCATTAACACTGACAGCACAGGAGCGGTGAACATTCCGTTTCGTGGGCCAGAGGGCAGCTTTGCTTACCTTTCTATTCATGATATTTTACAAAAAAACAGTGCCCCAAAAGACTTGCAGGGCAAAATTGTATTGTTAGGTACCTCAGCCCCTGGGCTTTTGGATTTACGATCTACTCCGGTGGATGAAAGCATGCCTGGAGTGGAGGTGCACGCCAATATAATTGCCGGGATATTAGATGGCCAACTGGCCAAGGTACCCGCCTATATTATGGGTGCCATGTTGGTTATTTATTTGGTCATGGGAATACTGTTAGTCATATTGCCACATTTTTTATCCCCCACTATCACGCTATTACTTTGCAGTGGTTTGGCCTTGGTTTATGGCGTCATAAATTATTGGCTTTGGTTGCAGGGCATTATGCTGCCTCTGGCCAGCCCCATTTTAATGTGTGTACTGTTTTTTATGTTTCATATGTCGTGGGGATTTTTTGTAGAGAGCAAAAAGAAGCGCGCCATCACCCGGTTATTTGGCCAGTACGTGCCCCCTGAACTAGTGGACGAAATGGCCAAAAAACCGGATGCCATTCGTCTTGAAGGGCAAAGTAAAAACCTTAGTGTGTTGTTCAGTGACGTGCGTGACTTCACCAGTATTTCGGAAAACATAGCACCGGAAGATTTAACCCTGTTAATGAATCAAATTCTCACCCCCATGACCGAGGCCATTTATAAAAATTTAGGCACGGTGGATAAGTACATGGGGGATGCCATCATGGCATTTTGGGGTGCCCCCCTAGATGAACCCGAGCATGCCTATAAGGCGGTGTGCAGTGCACTGGATATGCATGATAAATTGGCCGAGCTTAATAAAAAATTAAGCCAAGAAGGTTTTCCCCATATAAAAATTGGCGTGGGCATTAATACCGGCACCATGAATGTGGGCAATAT
>Ga0209290_1000863_pt1 | contig 18077 bp, 19 predicted proteins | sample EN1Hudsemesocosm_2_FD_184632 | JGI IMG/M metagenome (GOLD analysis project Ga0209290, IMG submission 184632) | Methane-oxidizing microbial communities from mesocosms in the Hudson Canyon - EN10B Hudson Canyon (SPAdes) (version 2) | ecosystem: Environmental > Aquatic > Marine > Cold seeps... | reverse complement strand
CGAGTGGAATTTTATGGTTTTGGCGCCTCTGCGGCAGTGGCGTTTGATGCGCAACACAAATTTTTCCGCCTACAAATTCGCTCTTCCGCCTATTCAGACCCCCACCTTCAGAACATGTCCGCCACTTCACTAAACACTGGGGATGTGGTGGTGGCCATATCACAATCTGGTAGAACTCAAGCGCTACTTGATTCTATGGAGCTGGTAAAAAACGCGGGTGGTATTGTCATAGGCCTCGCCCCTAGCTCTTCGCCAATAGCCAAGAGTGCAACTATCGCTATAGAGGTTGATGCAAAAGAAGACATTCAAATCTATACCCCGCTATCTTCAAGAATCGCTCATCTAGCGGTAATTGATGTTCTTGCTATTGGGGTTGCTCAAAAGAAAGGTCCGAAGCTACACAAACATCTTCAACAACTTCAGGCCGGGCTTTCATCACTGCGCAGCTCTTAGGAATTACTTAACGGCGCTCACTCTTATAAGCTGTCCATTGGCTCCATCGGTAGCAAGAATTAAGCTTCCATCAGGAGCAGAGGCAACATCTCTGATCCTGCCAAACTCATTAAACATAATTGTTTCTTTGATGGCTTGTTCCCCGTCTAACTCTATACGTCTTACATCTCCCGGGACCAATGCAGAAATAAACAAATCTCCTTTCCACATTGGGAACATGTCCCCTTGATAAAGTGTCATCCCCGAAGGCGCGATTGAAGGAACCCAATGCTGAATCGGCTGCTCCATACCCGGTTGTTCTGTGAAGGGTGAGATAATAGCTCCGCTGTAATCAACCCCGTAAGTAATTGCTGGCCAGCCATAATTCTTGCCAGGCTCCACCACGTTTAATTCGTCACCACCCTTAGGGCCATGCTCATGCTCAAAGACCGTGCCGTCATCTGAGATTACAAGCCCCTGAAGATTCCTGTGCCCATAAGACCAAATCTCCGGAAGAGCACCGGGAGTATTTAGAAACGGGTTGTTTGCGGGAATACTCCCATCATCATTGACACGGACAATTTTGCCAAAATGATTATCTAAGGCTTGGGCTTTTTCGCGATAATTAAAGCCATCTCCCGAGGTGATTAGCAAAGTCCCGTCAGCCATGAATTTCATTCGTGCACCGTAGTGGGCAGCCGTTTTGCGCAAAGGATAGGAATTAAAAATTGTCTTAACTTCTAATAAGCTATTTTCTTCCAGACGCCCTCGCACTACCGTGAGGCGATTAAGCTTTGTTTCTACAGAATCTGACTCAGAAAACGATAAGTATACCAAGCGATTTTCACTAAAGTTTGGATGGAGTAGGACTTCAGAAAGGCCGCCTTGACCAGCAAAAAGAACCTCTGGCACACCAGCTACAGGATCAGATTGCAAAATCCCATCCTTAACCGTTCGCAAGTCTCCAGTGCGCTCAGTGACTAACCAATGGTTTTTTGAAACAAAGGCGATACTCCAGGGATTGTCTAGCCCTTCAACAATAACCTCTGTTTTATAGGCAACCTCGTTACTGTGTGTTAGCGCACTGAATAGGAACAACCCTATTAATAAAACACCCGATTTAAGACTCTTCATTAGTAACCACCTTTTTTGACTTCACGCCAAAGTAATAGCCGGCAATCATTCCGCCAATAATTAAAATTCCTTTGCCCAGTGAAGTTCGTGCACCGGCAATCAAATCCAGATTGTAAAAAGCCAGGGGCATTAACACAACAATCGCGAATAACGCAGCTCCGCCAGCAAGAGCGTAAAGAATCTTGCGCTCAGTACTAATAAATTTGGATAATATATGGGCTACAAAAAAAGCGATTACCAAGCCAGCAGCTACCACAGCGATAATTGGAAAAGCTCCTGCGACACTCATACCAATTAAGTCACTCAAGACCATTGAAATAATAATAGAACCTGTAATTGGCATATCGACAGATGACAGCCACCAAAGATTAGATAATGATGTTTGCGCGGCTACAAAAAACATGGCAAGCAGTGCTGAGGTAAGAAATACAAAGGTTGTTCTTAACATAAGTATCCTGTTCATTTATCTTTCAGTGCTGGCGATAGTCAGGCTTTTTGTCCCATGTTTCAAGTTAATCATTGGCTTTTATGAACTTTACTAGAATTTCAGATAGCTTTTCAGCCCTTGTCCACTGGAAAAAATGACCGCCGCCAATCATTTCATGTGGCTGGCCCTTGGTTCCTGGTACTTTGGCTAGAAACAATTTTTCAAAACCATTAGTGACGGGATCGTCGCCTGCACCAACGCATAAAAATGGTTTTTCAAAGGCAGAAAAGAAATCCCATGCCTTCTTTTGTGCCTCTAAAGAGCGATCAGGAATACTCGGCACCTGGCTAGGCATCGCTCTTACTGCCATTTTGAATGGAGCGCTCGGGAAGGGCGCCTCAAACGCTTTACTAATACTTGATCCAAATGGTGACATTTTTGATAACCCAAGGTTAATCCCTGCCAGTTCAAATGCTACAGCTAATTTATTTCTCTTTTCCATCATTGATGAAGCAATAATGCCTGCAGGGGGGTTGATGGCATCCCAGGTATATTTTTGCCAATAAGCAAATTTTCGGATCCCTGAGTAGGGGTCAGCCCCGCCAAAGCCATTCATTTTGCTGACCTGCTTTGCCATTGATTCCATTGTGATTTTCTCTGGCCCCGCTCTGAAAGCTAGAATTTCATCAACAATCTCTTGAGGAACATCCGGGCTGTAGGGTAACCCTGTATTCCCCATAGCGACTCTATGAAATCGATCACCATTATCAGCCACCATGCGAAGACCAATTAAACCACCCCAGTCTTGACCAAAGAAGGTCAGTCTTGAAAAATCATTTTGTACAAGCCATTGATTCATCCAGTCAACTTGACTCTGATAACTATAATCTTCTCTTGCGGCAGGTTTATCTGACTTCCCGTAGCCAGGCAGGTCCGGCGCTATTACTCTGACACCTGCTTTTACTAAATGAGGAATCATTCGTGAGTAAAGATAGCTCCATACCGGTTGCCCGTGCATCGCCAATAAAACAGGGCCATCTGCGGGGCCTTCATCAATATGATGAATGCGCAAATCAGTTCCATCCTGTGTCTTAATCACCGTATAGTTAGGCGCAAACGGGTAGTCTGAAAGGCCGTTAAACCTGTGGTCTGGCGTTCTTAAAATTTTCATTGTGAAGTCCAATTATAGATAGTATTGGCATTATATATGCCAATACTTTTATTTTGCAAGACTTTCCACTTAGGTGAGATGAGCGAGAGAGGCAAAAGGCACTAGACATAATTCTAAACTAGCAGGTTATTTCAACTTGAATCTTTGACAAAGAGTTACAATTCCATATAAAAACCAGACGACGACAAAGCCCCACCAGAGGGCGAAAAACCAATCATTCTTATTTGTGCCATTCCAATCTAACCATTCAAAGACTATGCCCTCCATGAACAAGTCAAAGGAGAGCAGCAAAAAAAACCCAAACACCCAAAAAAGAAAAAAAGAAAAAGTCTTCATTTAGTTTTAGTTTCTATATCGCGCTAGTAAGTACTTATAAATCGTCTAGCCTCTGTTTTAGCTCCTCTGTGAGTAATGGTATTGCGTCGGCAGCTCTTAAATTATCGTTTAACTGCTCAAGGTTAGAGGCCCCTAAAATTACCGTTGATACATTTTTATTTAGCAAACACCATGCAATCGCAAGATTTGACGGAGGTACTTCATAATCTTTTGCGATTTCAATAAATGATGCCACTCTGGTCATTCGCTCTTTGCCTCTATCTGTCTCTATCATGTGCTTTTTTAACCATTCGTAGCCACTAAGAGAGGCTCTAGAGCCCTTGGGAATGCCGTCTAAATATTTGCCGGTTAAAGCCCCTGAGGCCAAGGGAGACCATGTCGTTGTTCCCATACCGTATTTCTCAAATATTGGTTGGTATTCGACCTCAAACCTCTTTCGATCGAGCAGGTTATATTGTGGTTGCTCCATGGTTGGCGGAGTTAAATGATTCTCTTTGGCGAAAACATAGGCTTCTTCTATCTCTGCAGCACTCCACTCGGAGGTACCCCAATATAAAATTTTTCCTTGAGTAATAAGGTTATGCATTGCCCACACTGTCTCACCAATGGGAGTATCTGGATCTGCTCGATGGCAAAAATAAAGATCAAGATACTCTACCTGCAATCGTTTAAGCGCTTGGTCGCAGGCTTCTCTCACATGTTTCCTGCTTAGCCCTAGTTGCGTTGGAAGTGGTTCATCATGTGCCCCAAAAAATACCTTTGAAGAAACGCAATATGAATCTCTTGGCCTATTCAGAGTTTTTAGCGCCTTGCCCATGACGATTTCTGACATGCCTCTTTCATAACCTTCCGCGTTATCAAAAAAGTTTACGCCAGCGTCAAAACAGGCTCCAAACATCTGCTCCGCGAGTTTTGAGTCAACCTGCTTATTAAAAGTAACCCAAGACCCAAAGGACAGCTCTGAAAGTTTAAGGCCAGAATGGCCTAGTCGTCTATATTCCATTTCTCTCATTCCTAACGGTTTAACTTAATGATTAGTGTAGAATTCTAGGTAGTAATTCTCTCGTTCATTTTTCTTCATACCGGCAGTTTTATCCATAAAATTATTTCTGTCTTGCCTAGCTTTAAAAACCCAAATGCAGACTGTATCTCGGGAATGATAGATTGCTTTTAACTCGTCGTCGATATCGCAAATATCTGCTGGAATCTCTGCATTTATACAAATCAAAATTTACTCCTAACTTTTCTGTTAGCTCTCTAGAGTGCATATTTTCCAATCTATACCAAAAACCACCTTGTCTACAAACTCAATTGACAGTAATTTCCCCGCCCTGGCGTGCGTGGAGCCTACAGTAATAATATAGCGTCTCAGCCGTGGATGAGCTAACCGTTATGGTGATCTGTCCTGAAACAGAGGTATCAACACCTTGGGTATATTCTGCACCTCCATTGTGGATCCCATCACTGACAACAGAAAATCTAAGTGGGTGACTACTCGGGTATTTAAACGTGTAGGTGGTGCCTATCTTAAGAGTCAGATCTGGCTTTGAAACACCGTCAATAATATAAGCCCAGCCACCATTGTTGGTTGCCGAAACATTAATTGTCTCAATTCTGGGCTCTTCTACAGTCACCACACGCGTGGTCGTGGCGATGTTTCCCACAGAGTCCGTCGCGGTATAAGTTAGAGAATATGTCCCCGCAGCGCTTGTATCGACAGAACCTGTGGTAACCACTTCAACTGCTCCATCAACGGTATCTGTAGCCGTCGCGCCAGCGTCCTCATAAGAGGCATCTAATTCAAGCTCAACTGCTGGCTCACCTAAGAGGGTGATTGTAGGAGCAGTTGTATCAGCTACCGTCACTGAGCGCGTCAAAATACGAGAAATGTTACCCTCGCTATCGGTAGCCGAGTAACTAATAATATAAGTACCCGCCTCACTTGCATCAACCGTCCCGCTCTTAACCACCTCAACCGAACCGTCAGTGACGTCAGTCGCAGTTGCGCCGGCATCGTTATAAACCGTAGCCTGCTCATGACTTACGAGCGCACTTCCATTGAGCTTGATATAAGGTGCCTGAGGCATTAGCCCACTCATATATGACTCTAAAGCAGCACTCTGCGTTTTGGTCGCACCATCGCCAACAACACCATTAATTAGATTAGTCCCAGTGAGACCAAAAAGATAACGTAATAATAAGAGTCCATCGGTCAATGCATCAACGCTACCGTTACCATCAATATCACCTGAACTAGCATAAACTGCTGCCAATTCAGCTTCTATTTCCGCAGAAGACGTAATAACGCTATCACTTGAAATCAAACCATTGAGGAGAGAATCACCGTTAAGGCCAAAAGCATAACGAAGGAACATTAGTCCATCAGTAAGTGCATCAGCCTGGCCATTGTCATCGATATCCCAGTTAATCGAGGAGGAGGAAGTGCTAGCCTCCATCAAGAGGTAAGACGAGGCCTTCGTACTTTCTTGCTCTGATGAATCAGCCCAACTGGCCAAGCTGAAAAGGCTAAGGGCTAGACATAGGCAAGCCATCTCGAATTTTAAAAAGTTTTTAAGCGTCATACTATTCCACTCATTTTTATTCTAATGCAAGTATCACTGTCAAGACGAACAAGCGAAAGGCTAAAAGCGCGTTGTTATCCCAACCCTGACATTCCAAAAGTTATCATTATCAGAATTGTCGTTTGGTCTCTGGACATCAAGAGGCGTGTAAGAGCTTGATGCATTAAACCTCCAATTTTCACTGATATCGTAATTGAAGCCAAAACTAAATGTTTGTATTGAGCCACTTGAATAAATAGTCGCTCTTTCCCTACCCACTTCAAGCGGAGCATCAATTTTCACAGAATTGTCTATGTTACTTGAGGCTAAAGATATCCATGGCAAAATTGCTGATGAGTTGTTGAAAGAAACGAAAACTTCGACTCCCTCGTGATCCATCTGTAATTTATCTCCTGATAGGCCTAAGCATCCGGCAGTATTTTCAAGAGTATAGGGTGCAAATTTAATTGTGTCCGCACTGCAGGTTACACTTGCTGTAACGCCACCCCTAAGCAAAAATAAGCGCAAACCTATACTAATTTTTTCATTATTCAATAAAGGTTTTGACAGTGCGGCGCCCCATAAATGGTCTGGTTTACTATCATTAATTTGAAGAGGTGGTGTCCAGGAGATTTCAGCATCTAGATTCCATGGCAGCCCAATATTGGCTCTTAATCTTCCAAATACTGGAGATTTATTCAAATCCTCATCCTTGAAGCCTCCAAACCCGATTCTTTGCTGCTCTTTTGTTAGGCGGGGGATAGAGCTTAACTCTGCAGAAATCGATATATCTCTTGAATTTAAAGAATGTGGAGGTGACTGCCCCAGGTTTTGTGCAGAGGCTGTCATAAATGCCATAGCCCATCCTTCAGGGCTATCAAGATCGACGGTCTGATCGCCATATGTAAGGCAAGGAAAAAGCGTAAAAAGAGCGAGTACTGTTGGTTTTAGTTTCATCATCGTTTTGCCCTCTATTACCTCTTTTCTAAGCAAAAAATCATATTTATTGAGGCAAATGAAGCTAATTTTTAATTGCTTCTACGCTTATTCTGAGCGCGACATCCATTTTAAACCCCAACATTTTTGCATAGCTTATTCCAAAGTCGTCTCTCATTATATTTCCGCGAGCATCTGCTCCGCACACTTGCTTCAATTTGAATGGATGAAGCCTGCACTTGAATGCCTTGATCTCCAAGTCTACCTTTTTTGTAATGCCATGCAGAGTCAGTTCGCCCACTATTTTTGTTGGCGCACCATCCTGAAAATTGATTAATGCTCCCTCGTACATAGCCTGAGGATATTTTTCAATATCGAACATATCATCACCCTTGGCATGCTTATTCATCTCATCATGCCCAAAGTCTATGGAGTCCATTTCCATGACGACATTGACAGATCCGGATTTATTTTTCTTATCAAGAATGATCTCGCCGGAGGTTGAATTTATTTTTCCGCGCCAAATTGAAAGCCCTCCCATATGATCAGCTTCAAATGCTGGGAAGGTGTGGCTTGAATCTATGGTATAGGTGACGGGTTTCCCAAAAGACAAAGGGGCAAATATAACCATCGATACAATCAACATCACTACATGTTTGAATCTTGATCTCATGGGTACGACCTTTAGTTTATTAGGGGGTAGGGAAGATACGATCTTTAGATCAAAACAGTTTTATCGTATCTATATAAAAAGATTGGACGGATAAGATTGGTTAGTACAGGTGGTTAACTCGGCCTGATTAAATAGCGACGAAATTTTTTATCCTCTGCCCCTTGGCCATGCAATATATTGCAATTTGATTGCGTGACAAAGCATAGAAAGCGTCGAAAAGGGATTAGTCTAAGAGCATACTCAATTTACACCTAATCCAAGATAAGGAATAATTGGTATAGGGTCATATTCCCAGCCAAGCAAGCAATGCCGTAGTGCCCGTTAGAAAAGCACCTGGCATTCTTAGCAAAGCTCTGTGTCTTCCTAAGCCAAGATAAACAAACAAAAGTGAACCTAAAAGATTAATACCAATTATCGGATAGGCCGCTATAGCAAATTCGGGATTGTAAGCTATATAAATCAAAGATGAAGCGCTTACAAAAAGAAAAATGGTGAACACATGCCAAGAAACAATGCTTAACGATTTTGTTAATGTCTCCATATCGCTATTATTTACATTGCTAATATAAATTTTTCCTCCGATGAACCCATGAAACACCATTCCTACTAAAGAAATGGCCGCCGCAGCCATCAAAAACCAATAATCCATTTTACTTTTTCTCACTAAGAATCATAAACTACTCCACAGTGACGGAGTTGTCTTGAAGTGTGAATTAATCTTCTTTGTAATCCTGTTCGAGGATTTCCTTTTCTTTCAGTTGTTTTGTAAGTTTTTCTATTCTTTTTAAACACATAATTCCAAATATAAATCCCATCGTTCCCAAAGACATACCCATAATTCCAAATGTAAATCCAAGTGTTTCCATAACATCTCCTGTTTAATTCTAAATCACACTTCGAGACTACTCGACAGTTACCGAATGACTTTGGGTAGTGTGGTTTGTTAATAGATTTAGTAACTTGGTTCCCGGTTGGAATTGTAGGAGTAGAAAAAACACTCCGAGAACGACCAATACTTTCTTGACTCTTACCTTCTTGGAAAACTGATTCATCATTAACCCCACTACCTAAAATTATTCCACCGTGACGGACTTGGCTAAATTCCTCGGTTGGTCGACATCAGTTCCTTTCAGTAGAGCAACATGATAAGACAAAAGCTGAAGCGGCAAGGTATAAACGATAGCCTCAAGGCTTTTTGGGATGGGGGGCATGTCGATGACAGTAATTCCCGGCTCACTTTTGAAGCTAGCGTTACAGTCTGCAAACACAAACAGCTCTCCACCGCGTGCTCGAACCTCGTGTAAGTTCGACTTTAACTTATCAAGCAGTTCGTTGTTGGGCGCGACAGTCACCACCGGCATGTCCTCGTCTACCAGAGCCAGTGGTCCATGCTTTAATTCACCAGAAGGGTAGGCCTCAGCATGAATATAAGAGATTTCTTTTAACTTCAAAGCGCCCTCAAGGGCAATCGGATACTGTTCACCGCGACCCAAAAACAAAGCATGGTGCTTGTTGGCAAAAGCCTCTGACACTTTTTCAATCACCGAGTCTAAAGCCAATACTCGTTCACACAAACCGGGCAGTTCATGCAAATTTTCAATCATTTGCTTTTCTACAGAAGCGTCCAAGCCTGTGTGCCTACCAAGAGAAAGAGTTAATAGCTGTAATGCCACCAATTGCGTAGTAAATGCCTTAGTTGAGGCAACACCGATTTCTGGACCTGCCATGGTCATAAGAGAAATATCGGACTCACGAACTAAGGAGCTATTGGCCACATTGCATATCGCCACAAACCCCAAATACCCGCTTTCTTTTGCTTTACGCAATGCAGCAAGGGTGTCAGCTGTTTCACCAGACTGAGATATGGTGACAAATAATGTGCCTTCAGGTACTGCTGCATTTCTGTATCGATACTCGCTGGCGACTTCTACCTGACAGGGAGTTCCTGCTAAATCCTCTAGCCAATACTTAGCAACTAATCCTGAATGGTAGCTGGTACCACAGGCAATAATATGAATATTTTTAGTTTGTGTAAAAAGCGTTTCTGCCTGATACCCAAAAATTGCCTCGTTTATATGATCTGTGCCAACTCGGCCAGCAAGCGTGTCGGCGATAACAGAGGCCTGTTCAAACATTTCTTTTTGCATGAAATGCCGATAGTCCCCTTTGTCAGCTACGTGATCAGTGTCTTCAAGTTGATGCACATTGATCACTTTATACGACTCGCTGGTGAGCTCGACTACATCGCCTTCCTCTAAATAGATAAATCGGTCTGTTACTTGGCGTAATGCCATCTGATCAGAAGCAATGAAATGTTCATCCATGCCTACGCCCACCACTAATGGGCTTCCACTGCGAGCGCCAATCAGCAAGTCTGGATGATCTTGTGACATAACACCCAATGCATAGGCACCCTCTAACCTAGAGATGGTTTTTGTTACTGCTTGCCGCAGATCAGTGGCTTCATCCAAGTAACTATGAATCAGGTGTGCGATAACTTCACTGTCAGTATCAGATGCAATGGTGTACCCCGCATTCCGCATTTCTTCTCGCAGCGCGTCATGATTTTCTATAATCCCATTATGAACAACCGATATACCAGCAGACGTGTGAGGGTGAGAATTGACACTACTCGGCTCACCGTGAGTAGCCCAGCGAGTATGGGCAATACCGCTATTGCCAACGGCGAAATCTGTTTTACATAAGGCCTTAAGATCTGCAACTTTGCCAAAAGTCTTCCGTGTCTGGAGTATTTGATCTGCATCTAAAACAGACAGGCCAGCGGAATCATAGCCTCTGTACTCAAGGCGATTAAGGCCTTCTATTAAAATCTTGTAAACATTTCTTTGGCACACTGCGCCTACAATTCCACACATAAATCAGTCTTCCTTTCCTTTTTTAGTGGGCCGTTTCCAGCCATCAATATTGCGCTGCTTGGCGCGGCCTACCGCTAAACTATCCTCTGGTACTTTGCTGGTAACTGTGGAGCCTGCGGCAACAAACCCACCCTTATCAACATTTATGGGCGCTACAAGCGTGCTGTTGGAGCCAATAAATACCTTATCTCCAAGACTGGTTTTATGCTTGTTAACCCCGTCATAATTGCACGTAATAGTGCCAGCACCAATATTAACCTCTTCGCCTAACTCTGCGTCACCGACATAACTAAGATGATTAATTTTGCTACCCTTGCCGACTAGGGTTTTTTTGGTTTCAACAAAATTTCCAATTTTTGTGTCGCTAGCTAACTCTGTACCTGGGCGTAGTCTTGCGAAAGGCCCGATAACCGCGCGATCGCCAACCACTGAGGATTCTATAATCGTATTCGGTAAAACCTGGACACCATCACCAATAACGCTATCAGTAATATGGCAGTTAGCACCAATTGTCACGCCACTGCCCATGGTGACTTTACCCACAAATACACAGTTAACGTCGATAAAATTGTCGGTGCCCGCAATCAGCTCGCCACGCTGATCGAATCTCTCTGGATCCGCCAGGCTAGTACCCGAAACCATGAGCGCTTCGGCCAACTGCTTTTGGTGCGCTCTTTCTAATTGACTAAGTTGCACTCGATTATTCACACCCTCTACCTCGGTGGCTGATTCTGGGTTAATACTGACTATTTCCACGCCGTGCTGCCTAGCAATGGCAATAAGATCAGTCAGATAATACTCCCCCTGAGCATTATTGTTAGTAATTTTTGGTAGCCATGCTCGGAGATGTTCAGCTTTTAAGGCCATTACCCCGGTATTAACCTCAGTAATACTGAGCTCATCTGCGGAGGCATCTTTCTGCTCAACAATAGCCTCAATGGCGTCCCCGTTACCGCGAACAATCCGCCCATAACCCTGGGGATTATCTAAATGAATCGTGAGTAATCCCATGGTAGTGGAGGACACCACATCCAATATTTTTTCAATGGTCTTTGCCCGGATTAAGGGAACATCGCCATATAAAACAATAACCGTTGCGTCATCACCTAGCGCTGGCTCTGCCTGCTGTACTGCATGCCCGGTCCCTAGCTGCTCCGTTTGCTGAACAAACTGAGTAGTATTATTTTGAAACGCGGCCTCAACCTGTTCTGCCCCATGCCCTGTGACTATGATCTTTTGAGCTATTCCAAGACTATCTACCGCGTCCACCACGTGGCCAAGCATCGACCGACCAGCCAATTTGTGTAGTACTTTTGGCATAGCAGAACGCATACGCGTTCCTTTGCCTGCTGCGAGAATTACAAAATTAACTTTATCCATTGATCATGCCTTGGCTCTTCGGTGTTTCCATGTTTTACGGTACTTGTTATAAAGCCACAACTCAAGGCTCTTATATCTGCAGTATATGTACTATTGAATGATATTTAGGTTAGACGAAAAAAAAGAGCAGTCAAGCTGCTCTTTTGAAACTGGTAACACTAAGTTTATCCGCCAAGTTTCTTCCGTATGGTCTGCACTGTACGCAGTTGTGCGGTAGCCTCAGCAAGCATTGCCGCAGCTTTAGAGTATTCAATTTCACCTGTTTGATTAGCTATTGCGGTTTCAGCGGATTTGACTGCTTCCGCCGCCGCGGCTTCATCAATATCTCCCGCTCTAACGGCCGTGTCAGCAAGAATCGCTATACTGCCAGGCTGAACCTCTAGGTATCCGCCAGAGAGATAGTAAACTTCCTCTTCACCCGTCTCTTTAACCAATCGAACAGGACCAGGACGCAGATCGCTTAGCAATGCCGCGTGACCAGGAGTAATACCAAGCTCCCCTAGAGAACCTGTAGCAACGACCATAGTAACCGCACCCGAAAATAAGGATTCGTCTGCACTTACGATGTCACAATGAACAGTTATCGCCATTTTTTACAGCCCTTGATCAATGGTTTAAACATTCTTACCTTTTTCTACCGCTTCTTCAATTGAGCCAACCATGTAGAACGCTTGCTCTGGGAGATCATCATAGTCGCCATCCAAAATACCTTGGAAGCCAGCAATAGTATCTTTCAAAGAAACATACTTGCCTGGAGAACCAGTAAAAATTTCAGCTACGTGGAAAGGCTGAGATAAGAATCGTTCTATTTTACGCGCTCGAGATACGGCAAGCTTGTCTTCTTCAGACAACTCATCCATTCCCAAGATAGCAATAATATCTTTCAATTCTTTATAGCGCTGTAGTACTGACTGAACGCCACGAGCGACTTCGTAATGTGCCTGGCCAATAATCAGCGGATCCAACTGTCGTGATGTTGAATCCAAAGGATCTACTGCAGGGTAAATACCTTTAGAGGCAATGTCTCGACTCAAAACAACAGTAGAGTCCAAATGCGCAAATGTCGTAGCAGGAGAGGGGTCAGTTAAGTCATCTGCTGGTACATATACAGCCTGTACCGAAGTAATGGAACCCGTCTTAGTCGAAGTAATCCGCTCTTGAAGTACACCCATCTCTTCTGCAAGAGTCGGCTGATAGCCCACCGCAGATGGCATACGACCTAACAGAGCTGAAACCTCAGTACCGGCCAAAGTGTATCGGTAAATATTATCGACAAACAGAAGAACGTCTTTTCCTTCATCTCGGAATTTTTCTGCCATGGTAAGCCCAGTCAGTGCTACGCGCAGCCTGTTTCCCGGCGGCTCATTCATCTGGCCATATACCATTGCTACTTTTGAATCACTTGGTGTTTCAATATTTACAACGCCAGACTCTTGCATCTCGTAATAGAAGTCATTACCTTCTCGCGTTCTCTCACCAACACCAGCAAACACAGATAATCCTGAATGCTCGGTAGCGATGTTATTAATCAGTTCCATCATGTTTACAGTCTTGCCCACACCCGCACCGCCAAAGAGACCTACTTTACCGCCCTTAGCAAATGGACAAACTAAATCGATCACCTTAATGCCGGTTTCAAGTAACTCATCGGACGCTGCCAGCTCGTCATAAGCAGGAGGCTTACGGTGAATTGCCATGGCTTCTTTCGCGCCAATAGGCCCTTTTTCGTCAATAGGGTTGCCTAGAACATCCATGATTCGGCCGAGAGTTTCAATTCCCACAGGAACTGAAATCGGCGCCTTGGTGTTTTCAACACTTAAACCTCGGCTAATACCTTCCGAAGAACCCATAGCAATGGTTCGGACCACTCCGTCGCCCAACTGCTGTTGAACTTCTAGGGTTAACCCTTTGTCATCAACTCTTAGTGCGTCATACACGCTGGGGACTTGATCTCGCGGGAATTCCACGTCGATCACAGCACCAATAATTTGTACGATTCTTCCACTACTCATGTTCGGTTCCTCTTGACTAAACCTTTTTAAATTTCGTTAGACTTTAAACAGCCGCAGCACCACTTACTATTTCTGACAGCTCTTGAGTAATCGCTGCCTGGCGCGCTTTGTTATAAAGCAATTGCAATTCATCAATAAGCTCACCAGCATTTTCGGTGGCATTTTTCATTGCAAGCATACGCGCTGCCTGCTCACAGGCTTTGTTTTCAACAACGCCTTGATACACTTGAGATTCAATATAACGAATCAATAAACCATCCAGTAATTCTTGAGCATCTGGCTCATAAATATAGTCCCAGTGATGGGAAAGATTGCCATCTGTAATTGGTGCCAGTGGCAAAAGTTGCTCTACCGTGGGCGTCTGGGTCATTGTGTTAACAAACTCATTACTAACAACGAACAGCTTGTCCAGATTGCCTTGGTCAAAGGCGTCTAACATAACTTTGACGCCACCAATTAAATCTTGAGCAACAGGCTCATCGCCGACGTCTTTAATCGCCGCAACCACATTACCGCCAACCGAACCGAAGAAGCTTGCCGCTTTGTTACCAACCACACAGATATCAACTTCTACCTCTTGGTCAGACCATTCCTTCATTGAGCGAAGCGCCGCTTTAAACAAGTTAATATTTAGGCCGCCACAAAGACCTCTGTCGGTTGAAACAATAATATAACCGACGCGCCTAACATCTCTTTGCTCAAGATACTGATGCTTATACTCAGAAACAGCATTAGCAATATGGCCAACCACATCACGAATACGCGTAGCATAGGGTTTCCCTAGAGCCATGCGATCTTGGGCACGCCGCATTTTACTCGCCGCAACCATTTCCATGGCGCTGGTAATTTTTTGCGTACTACCGATACTAGCAATTTTCGTTTTTACTTCTTTTCCGATTGCCATCGTATGTGTCTACCTATTTAACCTGGATTACCAAGTTTGAGTTGAAACAAACTTTTCTAATGCTGCTTTGAATCCAGCTGCAATATCGTCGTTATAATCACCAGCTTGGTTGATCTGATCCATTAGATCGCTGTGCTCTGCTTTCATATATGACAGAAGGGCAGACTCGAAATCACCAATCTTGCTCACTTCAATCTCTTTCAAAAAGCCCTGATCTGCGGCGTAAACCATCACGCCCATTTCTGCAATACTCTGAGGTGAATACTGTTTTTGCTTCATCAGCTCTGTTACTCGCTCACCATGATCTAGCTGTGCTTTAGTTGCGTCATCAAGATCAGATGCGAACTGCGAAAACGCTGCCAATTCACGGTACTGCGCCAAGGCTGTACGGATACCGCCTGAGAGCTTCTTGATAATCTTAGTTTGAGCAGCACCACCTACACGTGAAACAGAAATACCGGCGTTCATGGCTGGGCGAATACCCGCGTTGAACATATCTGCCTCAAGGAAGATTTGACCATCAGTAATCGAAATAACGTTAGTTGGAACAAAGGCTGACACGTCTCCGGCTTGGGTTTCAATAACCGGCAGTGCAGTTAATGACCCTGTCTGCCCTTTCACTTCACCGTTGGTAAACTTCTCAACATAATCAGCATTAACTCGCGCAGCGCGTTCTAGCAAACGGGAATGGAGATAGAAAACATCACCAGGGTAAGCTTCTCGGCCTGGAGGGCGCTTCAAAAGCAACGAAATTTGACGATATGCCCACGCTTGCTTAGTTAAGTCATCATAAATGATTAGCGCATCTTGCCCACGATCTCGGTAGTACTCGCCCATCGAACATCCGGCAAATGGTGCTAAAAACTGCATTGCCGCAGGGTCGGACGCAGTAGCAGCAACAACAATTGTATGATCCATTGCACCGTGCTCTTCGAGTTTACGAACCACAGCGGCAACAGAAGCTGCTTTTTGGCCCACGGCGACATAAATACACTTAATGCCCGAACCTTTCTGGTTAATGATTGCATCAACAGCAATCGCTGTTTTACCAATCTGGCGATCGCCAATAATAAGTTCTCGCTGGCCGCGACCAATGGGTACCATTGAGTCAACTGCTTTCAAACCAATCTGAACCGGCTGGTCAACTGACTGACGATCGATAACCCCTGGCGCTACTTTCTCTAGCGCATCTGATAGGGCGGCGTTTACCGGACCTTTGCCGTCAATTGGATTTCCAAGGGCGTCTACAACACGACCTTCAAGCTCGGGGCCCACTGGAACTTCCAGCACACGGCCAGTACATCGCGCTTTTTGCCCTTCTGCCAAGGCTTGATAGTCGCCCAAAACCACAGCACCGACAGAGTCGCGCTCAAGGTTAAGTGCCATACCGTAAACTCCGCCGTCAAACTCGATCATCTCGCCATACATAACATCGGCAAGGCCGTGTATACGAATAATACCGTCTGAAACGGAAACAATGGTGCCCTCGTTTTGGGCTTCTGATGAAACATCTAAGTTGTCAATACGACTCTTGATGATTTCACTAATTTCTGATGGGTTCAGTTGTTGCATTCTCAGGCCTCGATCCTTAGGAATTAAATGACTCGGCTAATTTGGTCAAACGACCACGAATAGACCCGTCTATAACGGTGTCCCCGGCGCGAATTACTGCGCCCCCCAGCAGGCTTTTATCTAAACTAACCTGCATGTTTACTTTGCGTTCAAGTTTCTCACTTAGTGCGTCGGCCAACATTTTTTGCTGACCGGCATCCAACTCTTGAGCAGAAGCTATGTCCACATCAACCGCTTTCTCTCGGTTGGCTTTCATAATTTCAAACTGCTGAGAAATTTGAGGCAATAATGTTATGCGTCTGTTTTCTGACAGAATAACAATAAAATTCTGGCAGGCTTTACTTAGGGCATCTCCACATATTTCAATAACAGCTTCCGCTTGTCTCGCAGATGTAGAGCTTGGTGAGTTTAAAAGTCTTATCACCGAAGCTTGCTGAGTTACAGCGGCCACAGTGGCTAAACTATCAGCCCACCCTTGAAGGTCAGATGCGTGGACAGCAGATTCAAAAGCTGCTTTCGCATAGGGCCTTGCTAATGTGCTCAATTCTGCCATGGTGAACCTCTGTTAAAGCTGTGACGCAAGCTTGTCAACAAGCGCGCGATTTGCCTTCTCATCAATCGACGCCTCTAAAACTTTTTCTGCGCCCGCAAGCGCTAATCCAGCTACTGAAGCGCGAAGCTCCTCTTTTGCTCGATTAATCTCTTGTTCAATTTCAGCTTCAGCAGCAACCTTTAACCGATCACCTTCCGCAGTAGCTTGCTGTTTGGCTTCATCAATTATCTGATTGGCTCGTTTGTTAGCCTGATCAACGATCCCAGCAGCTTCCTGCTTCGCTTCTTTCATTTGATCAGTCGCCTTGCCTTTAGCAACCTCTAAGTCACGCATGGCTCGGTCCGCAGCATCAAGACCGTCAGCAATTTTTTGTTCCCGCTCTTCCATAGCTTGCAAAATAACAGGCCAGACAAATTTCATGCAAAACCATACAAAAATTGCAAAGGTCACCATTTGACCAAAAAGCGTTAGATTAATATTCACGCCAATACCCCATCAATAAAGGTCGGATTAAAAATTTGTTGTGTGTTACGCACCAACACTTGGAGCAACAACAAAGATCAAGTACATTGCGATACCAACACCAATAATAGGCACAGCATCAATCAAACCTGCCAAAAGGAACATTTTCCCTTGTAGCATTGGCCCAAGCTCTGGCTGACGCGCTGTTCCTTCAATCAACTTACCACCCAACAAACCCATTCCAATAGCAGCACCTAAAGCGCCCAATCCGAGCATAATTGCCGCAGCAATGATTACAAGTTCCATCGTAGACTCCCGATTTCAATAGTTATAAATAAAAATTAATGATCTTCTTCGTGCGCCATACTTAAGTAGACGATCGTAAGGACCATAAAAATAAATGCCTGGAGAGTAATTACCAAAATATGGAAAATTGCCCAACCCCACTGCATTAACCCACCACCCAGAGCAAAGACGCCGCCTGCTACCGTTAGTAAACCCAACGTTAGAAGCACTGTTCTGCCCGTAGATATTTTCCCTTGGAGATTCATCCAACAAACTCCGCAGACTAAAATAAAGATAACTAACCAAAAAATACCATTTGTCTCTGTGCCAAACAGCTGAGCGTTTAATCCACCAAACAAGACT
>Ga0209290_1000861_pt1 | contig 18187 bp, 14 predicted proteins | sample EN1Hudsemesocosm_2_FD_184632 | JGI IMG/M metagenome (GOLD analysis project Ga0209290, IMG submission 184632) | Methane-oxidizing microbial communities from mesocosms in the Hudson Canyon - EN10B Hudson Canyon (SPAdes) (version 2) | ecosystem: Environmental > Aquatic > Marine > Cold seeps... | reverse complement strand
TAGCCCCTGCACTCACCGAACTTCATCTATCGGCCACCACCTTGTCGATCATACTGTTGTTTCCCTTGTGTACTCTGCTTATTACCTTTTTGCGAAATGTTATCGGGGTGAAAACCTTTGGTATTTTCATGCCTATGCTCATTGCTGCCACTTGCATGTACAGCGGCCTAATGGCTGGGCTGGTTGGGTTTGTGCTTATTTTACTGGTGGCCATGGGACTGCATTTTTGGCTAGAGCGGCAACGTATCTTAAAAACCGCACGCCTTGCCACCGTGATTTCTCTTATTAGTTTGTTGTTTATTTTTGCGCTTTATCTATTGAGCAGTGAACACAAAATGGAGTTTGGCATGCTGGCATTAATGCCGGTGGTAATTATTAGTTTTGTGGCGGAGCGTATTCACCAGGTGACGGTGGAAGGGCATTGGCAAGAATTGGTCACCAGCTCTTTGGGAACGTTGCTAACCATACTCTTGTGTTATTTGTACATGGACAGCTTTTTATTACAAAGCCTGTTTAGCCTGTTCCCGGAATGTTACCTATTGGTATTAAGCGGATTAATATTTATTGGCAAGTGGGACGGCATTCGTACCAGCGAATTACTGCGTTTTAAACATGTGCGCGGCGAGCAAGCCAAAAATTTACTGGGCATTAATAGCCGCAATCGAAATTTGGTTTACAAATACAACTCCAAGGCGTTATTAAGATTGGCCGCCGACAAGCTGGCCAGCAAACAAGCGTTAATTAAACACCAGGTAGTGGTGCCAAAAACACTAGCGGTATTTAAACATCAAGGAGATTTGGTTTCACTAGAGAAACAGCTAAGTCAGCTTGAGCAATTTGTTATTAAACCCAACAACGGCAGTCAGGGCAATGGCATCCTGGTAATTGTGGCGAAGCGTAATGGCTTTGTGAGTGCCGGCGGTAAACATTATTCCTTGGCTGACTTAAACCAGCATATCAAAGAAATTCTTATTGGCAGTTACAGCCAAAGTGGTGAGCAAGACTGCGCTTACATCGAGCCCCTTATTCAGCAGGATGTGCACATCAATAATATTAGCGACCTGGGTTTAAGTGATATTCGCATTATCCTAGCCAAAGGAAAAATTGTCAGTGCCATGTTACGTATTCCAAGTCACTCCTCTAACGGAAAGGCCAACTTACACCAAGGGGCCATCGGGGTGGCCATAGACATTTACAGCGGCTTCACTCTTAAGGCTATGCATCAGGGTAAAAAAATTAGCCATCATCCGGACGGCCAGGCGCCGCTCATTGGCTTGCATATTCCCCATTGGGAAAAAGTTAAGTTACTGGCCGAGAAAAGCTATGACGCCATCCCGCTGGCCTATCTTGGGGTGGATGTGTGTTTGGATAAAGAGGTGGGAGCACTGGTATTAGAGGTGAACGGTCGCGCTGGCCTTGAGATTCAAAATATTCACCAGCAGGGTTTTAAACAGGAGCTATTTCAAGCTATCAAAGGGGGTAACGCTTAATGGCCATTTTAAAAAGCAGCAGTATTCTGTACACAAGCCTAGTACTGCTATTAACGTTGGCAATCGTGTGGAATGAAAACGTCTTGCAAAGCCAATTGGGAGGCATGCAGAAAATTGATCTTAACCAGTTAACTCAAACAGAAGGGGAGTTTGAACTGGAACAGGACACACAAGAATACAAGGTAGACAGCGCTTTGTTTGTCCAGGCAATCAATCATGGTCGCCAGGGAAAACCAGAATTGGCCATTGCAATATACCAAAAAATATTAAGTGTGCATGGCAATCATCAGATGGCGGCCATTAACCTGGCAATATTATTGAAAAAAACCCAGGGCTGTGAAAACAGTCGTGCGCTCATGGAGCATGCGGTGTTGGTGAGTCGTGCCAAGCGCAAGGCCAAGGCACACGCGTTATTGGCCAGCTGCCTGAGTGAATTGGGGGAGCAGCGCCTTGCCCTTAAACATATTGGTCAGTCCATCTTGTTTCGCCCTAATCATGGTAAAACCTGGTTAAAGCAGGCCCGAATGGCGTCATTGGCCAAGCTTTCCTACACACAGGTGCTGGGCAGTTATCAGAAGGCCATGGCCCTGGACAGTAAAAACAAACCTTTACGCCTGGAAGTGGCGGCTTTTCAATACCGACACCTGGATTTTAACGGCAGCATCAAAACCCTAAAGTCTAAATACAAACTATTAAAAAGCTCCATTAAAGCCAACAAGTTACTGGCCTGGGGTTATCTTGAGGTGGGTAAGGTTAATAACGCCCGAAAATACGCCCATAGGGTGAAAAACCTGCAAAGCCGAGTGAGCATATTTAGCCAGGCTTTTGATTTGTATTTGGATGGTAATCCTGAGCAATCCATTGCCGCCATAAAAGCGCTTAAATCCAAGCGCGCTGAAAACCGTTATTTATTGGCATTAAGCTATCAGCACAAAAAGTGGCCTAACCATGCCACCACCCAGCTATTGAAGTTAAAAAACGCCTCCCAATATGATTATTTAAGTGATTGGCGTCTGCTGCAATTGAAAAATAAAAAGCTAACCGACAAACAACAAATTTTAGCCTATAAAAATCTGTTGGGCCTGAACATACACAAAGGCTGGGTGGCGCTAGAAGCTGCACAAAATGCAAAATCACAAGGTGAAATAGACAGTGCGCTAAAGTTTGTTTTGCTGGCCAAAAAAACCGAAATCATCAATAAAAAAATAGAGCGACTCTATGGTGAACTACTTTGGTTAAGCGGTGAAAAGAGTAAGGCCATAGATCAGCTTGAGTTTTTAAATGATCACTTTTCCGGCAGTCGTATTATAAAACGTCAGTTGGCCAATTATCTAAGTGAGCAAAAACAGGTGGCACAAGCACTAACCATATTGGGGCAAATTCACGGCTCGGATCTAAAAAGTAGTGACTTCATTTTTATTGCCGAGCTATTGGTAAAAGAAGGGCAGCTAAAAGATGCAATTGGTAACTTGGTTGAATTACTTGAGCGAGACGATAAGGACATAAAGGCTCGCTTTATGCTGGCCAAACTGCTTAAACAAAATGGCGATATGAACGCCAGTAAAAAACAACTGGGCCTGCTACTGGCACTGGCCCCCACATTTAAACCTGCCCAGCAGATGTTAGCGGAGTAACCAATATGATCTTTAAAAAAATATCACTACTTACCATGGCCATTTTAGTCCCGGTGATAGGGCAGGCAAAAAACAATGAAATAAGCCTAACTACTATGTTGGGCAGCGATAGCAACCCCTATAAGTTTGCCCACCAGTACGCGGTAGAGGCCAGTCAATATATGGACCTGAACCTAAAGGGGAAAGTATATCTTAGCAAGCGCTGGTCCAGCGTTTTACAGTGGCAGGCACGTCAATATCAACAGCAAGAGGATTGGGCAGACAAAGAAAAATCCAGTGTAGCGTTACAGTACAAAGGGCGCTCAAAAAAACATCCCAGCGCTTTTGATGTACGCCTTGAACAGCAGGATAAAACCTATGTGAGCCGATTAAACGGTGGCTTAAGCACCTATTCGGGAGAGAGTCTGGATGATCGATACGATTACACTCAGTTTAATGTAAAGTGGCAAAAACAATACAAGCTGAATCGAGAGTTGGCTTGGCAATATGAGGTAAAATTTAAGCAAAAAAATTATCAGGATTTCAACAGCTTAAATATCACCGACTTGGATTACCGCACCTTCACCTTGGGCAATGTGTTTGAACACAAAATAAATAAAAGACAAAAAGATGAGTTTAGCGCGAATGTCAGCTACCGCCTCTACACCCATCGCGAAAAGGTGAATTTCAGCGGCAGTGACATAGCCAATACCCAACTGGGGTATATTGACGCGGCTCTGGCCTATGAACATACCCTAAGAATATCCAAACGTCACAAGTTGGCCATGGCACTTGGTTATGACAAACGAGTGGACAATGGCAGTGGTTATTACGACAGCCAAAAAGCCAAAATTGAGTTTCGCAGCCGCTATCGTTTGGGCGCTAAGGGCAGCTTAACCACCAGTTATCAATTTAGTGATTTTGCCTACGACAGAGAGAGCAATCAGGGGCAGGCGGGAACCATAGATGAATACAGCGCCAACCAAAAACACCAGCTTAAATTCAACGGCAAGGTTAGCCTGAGAGCTTATTTACCCTTGAATGCTCAGTGGTTAATGGGTTATCGATTTGAGCAAGTAGCAGCCGATAAAGCCCAATACAGCTATGAGCGCCATCAGTTGGAGACCGGTTTGAAATTTGAATTGTAAGAGCTTATTTGAGGTAAGTGCACCATTCGAGGCCCGGAAGGGCGGTGGTGCACCTGTTTTTAAGGCGTGTGCGTCAAATTTATCAATACACTCTTTTTCCGAGGCTGTCAGCTAACACGGCCCCCTTGTAAGTCATTTGCCATAAAATTTCCAATTCCCCTCCACCACAATAGGTAGGCCAAAACTTTCCTGCTAGTATGCCCGTTGGATATTTAACACCCTGGGATACATATGTTATTGGCACCCTATTTCAATGAAACAAACGGCCTGTTGTCGGTTAGTCGACAGCAGGGCAGTGACTTTGCCAAGCGCCTTGCAAACGACTTTAACCCTTTACACGATGAAGATGCCAAGCGCTTTGTGGTGCCCGGCGATTTATTGTTTTCTTTGACCTTACAAAAATTGGGCATTAGCGCCAAAATGCGTTTTGAGTTTGTGGGCATGGTGTCTGCTGATAGTGAATTTTCATTAGAGGAAGCCGCAAACGAAATAAACATTGTCAGTGGTGAAAAAGCCTGCACTAAAGTTCAACGCAGCGGTGAGGTATTAACCGACGCCTCGGTAATTGAAGCCATATCTGTTGAGTATGTGAAGTTTTCCGGGAAAACCTTTCCTGCAATCTTGTTGCCATTAATGCAGCAGGAAAACGTGATGATTAATCCATCTCGTCCTATGGTCATGTATCAAAGCATGGTAATCGAATTAAATGAAACAGGGTTCAGCAACCCCACCATCGAACTGGCCAAACAAGAAATTAATGTGGATGGCAAGCGCGGTGATGTATCCATTCACTTTAATATTATGGCCGACGGCAAGATAGTAGGCTGTGGTGAAAAGAACTTTTTGCTAAGCGGCCTAAGAGCCTATGAAGCGGCTGCCATGGACACCCTAGTGAAAGACTATGAAGCCACCAAGCAAGCTTATCTGAACAGCTAAACATAACTGGTGTTGGTCTTCTATGAAGATAGAGCAGCTCAAAGGCCTAGGTCCCAAAAGTAAACAGATGCTAAAGCAGGTGGGCGTCACCAACGTCCAGCAGTTTTTAGCCTACGAGCCCTTTGAGCTGTATCGTTTATTAAAGCAAGAAGTGCCTGGGGTGAGTCTTAACATGCTGTATGGCATTATAGGTGCCCAGGAAAATATCCCCTGGCAAGAAATTAAAAATACCCGGCGCACAGACATTCTACTGCGCCTGGACGATATGGGCATTGCCCCTAAATAAAATCGTAAAAGGTTAATCCGTCGTTTCTGCGCCTCGATCTGTGTTTTGGTCTCTAGTATCCAAAGTGAAGTAGTTGTCTATCTAATAGCTGTATTAAAGGCTTTTTCGCACCAAATACGGGCTTTTGCCTTTTTATTGCACCGCCAACATTGTCATTAGTGTCTTTATCTTATTCATCCCCCTCTTTAGCCGATTCGGCCATTGACCTTAAAAAAGTTTTCCCTCTATAGTAATGGTCGGTTTGTAACTTATGGCCACTTAACACACCTGCAACGGCACATTTGTTGATAGGGACATGGCATCACTTTTAGAGCATGAATACATGACGGCTTTTATAAAAAAAATAACATGGCTGAGTTTGTTGGCGTTGGCATCTTTTAGTTGCCACGCCTCCATAGACCAAGACATTAACCAAATGCTGCAACCGTTAAGCGCGGCGTTTTCAAATTTTGTTTTTTACAAAATCGATTTATTTGGCCATGGCATTCCTATCATCGTTATGTGGCTGGCGGCAGCGGCATCATTTTTTACTGTGTATTTAGGGTTTATCAATATTCGTGCGTTTCCCTATGCCGTGAAATTGGTACGTGGTGACTACGCCAATAATAACGATCCCGGAGAGGTATCCCACTTTAAAGCACTCACTACGGCCATCTCGGGCACGGTGGGTATAGGTAACATTGCCGGGGTGGCGGTGGCCATAGGATTAGGTGGCCCTGGCGCGGCATTCTGGATTTTCTTCGCAGGCTTTTTAGCCATGTCTACCAAGCTGGTGGAGTGTACGCTGGGCGTAAAGTATCGCCGCATCAATGCCGACGGCTCGGTGAGTGGTGGCCCCATGTATTATTTGCAGGCCTACTTCACCCGTGCCAACTGGCCCAAACTGGGTAAAGGGCTAGGCCGTTTTTACGCGCTGGCATTGGTAATTGGCTGTTTTGGTATCGGTAACATGTTCCAGTCTAACCAGGCCTATGTGCAAGTGGTGGGTATCACGGGTGGCGACAACAGTTTCTTTGCCGACAAGGGTTGGTTGTTTGGTTTAATGCTGGCACTGGTAGTAGGAGCGGTGATTATTGGCGGCATTCGTTCCATCGCCAACGTAACCTCTAAAATAGTGCCCTTCATGGCGGTGCTGTACATGTTGTTGTGTGTGGTGGTGATTACCATGAGCAGCGAACATATTCCTAATGCCTTGGCCATGGTAATTGAAGGTGCCTTCACCATGGAAGGAGCCAGCGGTGGTGCAGTAGGTGCATTAATTATTGGTTTTCAGCGTGCCTTGTTTTCTAATGAAGCGGGTTTAGGTTCGGCCCCCATCGCCCACGCGGCGGTACAAACCAAAGATCCCGCCAGTGAAGGCATAGTGTCTTTGTTAGAACCTTTCATTGATACCCTGGTGATTTGTTCGCTCACCTCCCTGGTGATTTTAACCACCGCCTACCCAGCTGGCTTAATGGGTTCAGGTTTGCAGGGCATCGCCCTTAGTTCGGCGGCGTTTGAACATCACTTAAGTTGGGCCCCTTACCCCTTGGCTATCGCCGCGTTGTTATTTGCTTTGTCTACGGCTATCTCCTGGTCTTATTACGGTATGAAAGGCTGGACCTATTTATTTGGCGAAAGTAAACGTGTGCAAAATGTTTTTAAATTTATCTTTTGCTTTTTCATTATGCTGGGCTGTATGACGCAGTTAAGTTCGGTGTTGGACTTCTCGGACGCCATTGTATTTTTAATTGCCGTGCCTAATATTTTGGCCTTGTATTTATTTGCACCGGAAGTGAAGAAGGAAGTGAATGAGTATTTGGCTCGGTTAAAGGCTAAAGATGCAGCAGTGGATGAAAATAGTGTAAATGAGTCTGCTAGCTAAGAGCACTAGTTATCCAGTTTGAGGTCGCCACTGCCCCATCCATGGGGGCTTGGCTTTGTCGTCCATGCCAAAGACATCCTCAACTGAATAATTAGGGCTCCCAGCTAAGTAGATATAGCGGATAAATAATTGTTTATGATGTGTTAACGCAGACAATGAATGAACTTAGAAGTGGGGCTGCTTCTCTAGCGGTGTACGAGGCACGATGCCGAGACCAGCCTACATGGATGTATTCACGGCGCCCGCTAGAGGAGTCGCCTCGCTTCTGAGTTGGCGGTTAAGGTAAGTAGCGATTACCTAAATAGCTTTAATCACCTTGCCCAATGCCTTTAACCCCTCCAATATATTTTCTTTAGGAATTGCACTAAACCCCAAACGAATAAAATATTTATCTTTAGGCGGGTGCATAAACAATGCGTCGCCAGCTTCCACAAATATTCCTTTTTCAGCAGCTCTTTTAATTAAAGTTTGGCACGTTAACCCTGTGGGTAACTCCAACCAAAAGCAAAAACTGCCCGGTGTGCTATGCAATTCACAGTTAGGCAAATACTGCTCCAACCCCCGCTGCATTAACTGCCACTTCTCTTCATACAAGCCGCGCATGCGTCGCACGTGGCTTTCATAAAACCCTTGCCCCATAAATAATGCTAACGTTTGTTGATTATTGGCGGGAGCGTGGCGGTAACTCAAACGGCGCAGAGCGCGCAGCTGTTTAATAAGTTGTGCATCGGCCACCAAATAACCAATGCGTAATCCCGGTGACAGGGCTTTTGAAAAACTGCCCACATAAATCACGCGGCCACTATTATCTAAACTCTTCAAGGCAGGTAGAGGCTTGGTTAAAAAGTTAACCTCACTCTCGTAATCATCTTCGATGATAATAAAATCATCTGCCTTCGCCTGCTGTAATAGCGTCTTGCGGCGCTGCAATGACATGGTAACGGTAGTGGGAAACTGATGACTTGGGGTCACAAACACATAATCACAATCGTTTAACTGTTTGCCAGTTTTCACTCCATCTTGGTCTAATGCCAAGGGGCTAATGCTGGCTTTAGCTTGTTGAAAGATATGGCGGGCATCCAGGTAGCCGGGTTCTTCCACACCCACTGTGGTGGTGTTATCGGCCAGCAGGTTAGCCAATAGCGATAAAGAGTTTTGTGTGCCTAGGGTAATAAGTACCTGATCATCGCTGGCCACTATGCCGCGTTTGTTTAAGACCTGTTGGCGAATGTGCATCACCAGTTCTTTGTTGTCGGCATCCAGATAATCTTCCACCCAGTCTTTAACATGCCCCTTGCCTTGAGCTTGGCGTGAGCAGTCGCGCCATTGGTAAAGGGGAAATTCTTCCGGTTGCACTTGCCCATAAATAAACGGGTAAGGGTAGTCCATCCAGTGGGGGTCTTTTTCCAGGGTGCGATATGAACTGGGTTGGATTTTTAAACGACCTTGCCAGTTAACCGGCAGGGCCAATTCACTGCTTTCGCGACTATCTGCCGCTAACCCATGCCAGTTGTCATCTAATACTTGCGGGTTCACAAATATGCCACGGCGATCTCGGCTGATTAGGTACCCTTCATCCATGAGGCCGTCGTACACTGCCACCACGGTATTACGAGAAATTTTTAAAGCCTGGGCCATCCTGCGGCTGGAGGGCAGGGCGTTTTCCCCAAACTGGCCTTGGCGAATAAAATAAACCAGTTTTTCACGTAATTGAGTTTGCAGGCTGCGATTGGCCACAAACTCTATGTTCATCATTAAATCCATGTTGGACAGTATAGCGTTATTCACCTTCCTTAGGTCCAGTTAAATAGACTGGACCCATAGATTCCTAAAGTTGGCGCTACAGCGGATTTTCGTCTGTCACTAAAATGCTCGCAAGATTTTATTCTGGTCTTTTCTATTTCAAGGCCATATCAAAGTGGACGCATTATGTATTCAGATCAAAATTCCCAGATAGCCATCGAGCAAGATAAAAAGCATGTATGGCATCACCTAATGCAGCACAGCGCCTTTGAACAAAATGACCCTATGATGATCGTGCGCGGAGAAGGCAGTTACGTATGGGATGCCAAAGACAACAAATACCTGGATGCCAGTTCCGGCGGTGTGTGGTGTGTGAACGTGGGTTATGGCCGAAAATCTATTGTGAATGCCATGAGCGAACAGCTGCTTAAACTCAATTATTTTGCGGGAACGGCGGGTAATATTCCGGCAGCGAATTTTGCCGAGAAATTGATTGAAAAAATGCCCGGGCTCAACCGTGTGTATTACGCCAACTCGGGTTCAGAAGCCAACGAAAAAGCCTTCAAGATGGTGCGCCAAATTTCCCATAACCAATATGGCGGAAAAAAATACAAAATTCTGTATCGCGAGCGAGATTACCACGGCTCCACCATTGCTACCTTAAGCGCCACCGGGCAGGAAGAGCGCCGCCATCAGTACGGTCCCTTCCTGGATGGTTTTGTGGAATTCCCTCATTGTCTGGAATACCGCAATCAGTTTGATGACCATAAAGATTACGGCTTCAAGGCGGCGCAAGCTTTCGAAGACGTTATCTTGCGTGAAGGGCCAGACACCATTGGCGCTGCTATCTTTGAACCCATTACCGCTGGGGGCGGGGTGATCACACCGCCGCAAGGTTACTGGCAAGAAATTCAACGTATCTGTAAAAAATACAATATTTTAATTCACATGGATGAAGTGGTCTGTGGTTTGGGTCGTACCGGTAAATGGTTTGGTTATCAGCACTACGGCATTAAGCCGGACATTGTCACTATGGCAAAAGGCCTGGCCTCCAGTTATGCCGCCATCTCTTGTTGTGTGACCACAGAGGAAGTATTCGAAAAGTTCAAAGGGGAAGCCTGCGACAAAGAAGTATATTTTCGTGACATCAGTACCTTTGGCGGTTGTACTTCTGGGCCGGCCGCGGCCCTTGAAAACATGAAAATCTTGGAAGAAGAAAAACTCATCGAAAACTCCGCTCACATGGGGGAATACCTCTTTGCCCGCCTACGTGATTTACAGGAGATGTATCCCATTATTGGCCAGGTGCGTGGCAAGGGTTTATTACTGGGGCTGGAGTTGGTGACGGATCGTGAAACTAAAGAGCCTGTAGATGAATCGGTGGCGGCAAAAATTGCAGCCAGCTGTTTGGCAAATGGACTAATGATTGGCCGCACCAATCGCTCATTTACCAAGTTTAACAATACCCTGTGTTTGTGCCCGGTATTAACTCTCACCGTAGAGCAGGCCGATTTTATTGTGAAGACTCTGGATCAGGCCTTTAGCGAACTCTAATAAAATGGGGCGCAAAAACCGGATACGCGTGAACCCCGGTAGGAGGCTGCTTGCAGGCGACAGGTGTCGGCAGAATATTTTATATCCTCGCCATTGATCGCCTGCAAGCAGCCTCGTACAGAATAAAAATTAAGCACTAATACGAGTTTAAGTTAATAGCTATGGAAGTAATAACCCTCCCATTAGAGACCACCATCTGGATATGCCTGGCCATATTCAGTGCATCTTTAATCACCTCGGTAACCGGCATGGCCGGTGGGGTATTAATGTTTGCCGCCATGAGTCAATCCATGCCGTTACGACCATTGATAGCCATTCACGGGGTGATTCAAATATTCAGTAACGCCGCCCGCTGTTGGTTTCTAGCCAAGCATATTCGCTGGGGCATGTGCGGCACCTTTTCATTGGGGGCGGTTTTAGGCTCGGCCGCCACCACTGTTTTTTTGGTGAACTACGTCAGTGAATTTATGGCCTTAAGCCTGTTATTAATTTTAATTGTTTACACTTTATTTAAACCCAAAAAAATGCCCCAGTTATTTTTAAATAACGGCCAGTTTTTTGGAGTGGGATTAATTACCGGCGCCATGGGCATCATTGCAGGCGCCATAGACCCGTTATTGGCTGTGTTTTTTGTAAGGGATGACCTTAGCAAGGAACAAGTAGTGGCTACCAAGTCCTTCATGCAGCTGGTGACTCACTTGTGCAAGATACCGGCATTCATATACCTAGGGTTTTCATTCATGGATAACCTGGCGTTGATTCTATTGTTATCCGTGGTGGCCATATTAGGCACTCAGGTGGGCGTACGCCTATTAGCTGTGATTAACAGCCAAACGTTTTTTTCACTGATGAAAATAGCGTTATTACTATCCGGTGCCCACATTAGTTATCAACTGGTGTTGGCACTTTAAAAAAACCTAGGTTTAAAAAATTAGAAGGAAACCGTTATGAGCTTACAATATTCCATTAGTAACCCTTACACAGGGGAATTGATCGGCGATTATCAGTACGCAGATGCCGAAAAAATTGGCGAAGTCGTCGCGCTATTAAAAACCGGACAAGCCACCCAGAAAAAGATAGCGGCTCATGAACGTGCCGATATTCTAAAGAAGCTTGCGGAACTATTACAAGACAACAGTGAAGAGCTAGCCCAGCTCATCACCAGTGAAACCGGTAAAACCATCAGCGATAGCCGAGTGGAAATGACCCGTGCCATTAATGCAACCATAGCCAGTGGTGAAGAAGCGCGCCAGATCAGTGGTGAGGCCCTGGACAGCGACTGTTACGCGCCAACGCGAAATAAAATTGGCATCGTCATGTGGCGCCCGTTAGGCACCATTTTGTGCATCACTCCGTTTAACTTTCCCATTAACATTGCCATGCATAAAATTGGGCCGGCCTTTGCGGCGGGTAACAGTATTATGTTTAAACCTGGCCCGCAAAATACAGCCACCGCCACTATGTTAACCGAGCTGTGCCATGAGGCGGGCATTCCCAAAGATGTATTGCAGATGTGCATACCCGAGGTACCCGATATGGCGCCATTAATTGCCCATAAAGATATTGCTGCCATTAATTTCACGGGCGGCACCGCAGCAGCCGATTCCATCGCCATGGCGGCAGGTTATAAAAAACTGTTACTGGAGCTGGGGGGCAATGACCCGCTAATAATTATGCCCGACGGCGACATTAAGGGCGCGGTAAACGCCGCTATTAACCAGCGATTTGCCACCGCCGGTCAGCGTTGTACCGCCGCCAAACGCATCTTTGTGCATGAAGATGTATATGGTGAATTTAAGGACGCACTGGTATCAGCCAGTAGCAAACTGATTGTGGGGGACCCAAGAGACGAAGATAGCTTTGTGGGCCCGGTGATTAATACTCGCGCCGCCGATGAAGTAAAACAGCGCATCGAACAGGCCGTAGAGCTGGGTGCTAATGTACTGCTGGGCAATAAGCGCGAAGGCAATATTATTTACCCAACCATTTTGGATAACGTGGCAGACAACTGTGACCTAATGGTGGAAGAGACCTTTGGCCCGGTGATGCCGTTACGCAGCTTTTCAAGTCTTGAAGAGTTAATACCGTTAATTAACAATTCTGCTTATGGTTTACAGGGCGGGATATTTACTCAGAACCTAGCGGTGGCCAAGTTCTTGTTTGAAGAGCTGGATATAGGCACCTTAGCGGTGAACGATGGCCCAGGTTTTAGAACCGAGCACTTTCCATTTGGTGGCGTGAAAGCCAGCGGTGTGGGCCGTGAAGGTATTAAATACGCCATTCGTGAGATGAGTTTTACTAAAACACTGGTGATCTAGAACTCATTAGCCCCTTTTAGAAGGGGCTAATGACACCTTGAAGAAAATTAGTCAGCAGTTAAGCCTCGTTCACCCCCTTCTGTTGCACCTGTTTCATGCGCACTATCAAATAAAGCGGAAACCCCACCGCCACCCCAGGCATCATGCCCAGTAGCAGGCACCACCAACCGTGTTTCACCTTAAGGGTCTTTTTTTCATAAACGATCCACACCGCCAATACCAACCAGCACAGCAATACATCTGCCGAATAACCCGATGCATAAGGGTTAACAAAGCCCGCAGCAAAGGCAGCCACAATATCGGGGTTTTGTATTAGGGGTGGCAAAACGACTACGCAAAATATAGCGGTAAATATGACGGCGATGCTGGCCATGGAAAATTTAAATAGTTTGTCATTCATCTTGTGTCCACTTTTTATTATTGGGGTTAGGTGGGTGTTAGCCACGCAGTTTGATTGCAGGGGTAGGCCAGTTTTCATTAGGTATGGCACCCAACAGCTCATGGAATAGCGGCGGTAATTCACCAAAGGATTGAAAGGCTTGCCAGCGAATAGAGCGCTTAAACTGAGGGCCAATCTCGGTAAATACTGGGCCTAACAAGTGGGTTTCAAGGGCCTGTTGATTTTCATAGGTTTCCAGCAGTTTGCCACTTTTATTATCCGGAGCAATATACCAGTCGTAATTAAGGGTGCCTGATTCATGGCTTGCCACATAGTCAGAGCAGGCCTGAGCCACACTTAGAAAGGTGTCTAGTTCGTGGATGTCAAAATCCACAACCAGTTGGATGGTTTCTTTGCCCATGATATGTCCCTATATGTGGTTAGTATTATCAAAGGCAAACAGTTTTCCATATTAATAGGCTTAAGGAAAGGCTGGTACTGAATAGGCAGGAATAGAAATAAAAGGCGGCAATGTTAATTGACAGTTTTAATACACCACCGCTTTATTGCGGCCACCATTTTTAGCCTGGTACATGGCTTTGTCGGCGTGTTCAAGTAATTCCCGGTGGCCAATGCAGTTTTTCCAAACGGCGGTGGCTATGCCTATGCTCACGGTTACGTGGCCAATATCACTTTTTTGGTGGGGGACTTTAAGGTCTTTCATATACTCAAGCAGGTTTCTTGCCGACGTTTGTGCCTGCTGGGCACTTAAACCTACCGAATAAATAACAAATTCTTCACCGCCAAAGCGAGCCACAAAATCCGAGGTACGCTTAAATTCATGGGCAATGGCGTGTGCCACTTGCTTTAGGCACTTGTCTCCGTGCAAGTGGCCATAGTGGTCGTTGTATCGCTTAAAATAATCCACATCTACCATAAACACCGACATGCAATCGTCGTTGCGTTTGGCAATGCTAAATTGGGTAGGGTATTGCAATTCAAAGTAGCGTTTATTATTAAGGCCAGTGAGTGAATCGGTTTGTGCCAGGCTTTCCAGCCGTTGTTTGGCCGCCTCTAGTGCGGTAATTTGTTCTGTGATGGTTTGCTGTAAATGTATGTCGTCGGAAATGTCTTTTTGAATGCTAATGAAATAAGCCACCTTACCGTCTCGGCCTTCAATGGAGGATAAAATAGTTTCATTCCAAAACAGTTCACCCTGTTTGCGTTTGTTTCTTAACACCACATGGCAGCACTCACCATTAATGAGTGCTGAATTAATAACATCCAGTTCAGCCTCTTTGCTCTCTTTGTTATCCAGGAACAAGTAGTCCTCGCCTATAACCTCTTCTTGAGTGAAACCGCTCATGGTTTCAAAGGCGGGGTTCACATACAAGATGGGGTAGCCGGGCTGTTTGGCGTCAATAATACACACGCCATCGGTTAAAGATGACAGGGTTTTATCCAATAAACCTTGGGTTATTTCAATATCACTAAATCGCATAATTAAGTACTTTTCAGATGGTTATTCCTTCAAGTTGCGTAGGTGCTGTATTTGAGTTTATGCGTATTATTTTGCCTTAGCTAACGGTATGTGGGCCTACTTAGATTTATTTTAAATAATGAAATGGCGCTGTTAAGCGATATACCTTATTAAGCTGGCCCTGTTTTAATCGTGACTGGCTCTTACCACAGTATTTTTAGGCACTTTCATTACGTGCGCATGGGGAGTTGTGGCATAATCCATGACATCTAGTCTTTGGGTTTCTGCTCCATGCATCAATATGTATTTCGATTGTGCTACCGAATTTTGTTAAGCATGCTGGCCCTGGTATCAAGCTTTGAGATTGCCGCCAGTACGGCTATTAATCCCAACTATGTGGGGGCCAAGGTGTGTGCAGGTTGCCATGAACAGGCCTATGAAGATTGGCGGGGTTCCCATCACGATGAAGCCATGCAGCATGCTAACCAAAAGAGTGTGTTAGGCAACTTTAATCAGGCTAGGTTTGAATACAACGGCGTCACCTCTACCTTTTTTAAAAAGGGCAACGAATTCTGGGTGAACACAGATGGCGCAGACGGAAAGTTACAAGACTTTAAAATTCAATACACCTTTGGGGTCACACCGCTGCAGCAGTATTTAATAGGGTTTGACGATGGCCGCTTTCAATCGTTAGGCATAGCCTGGGACAGCCGCCCAAAAGAACAAGGGGGGCAGCGCTGGTTTCACCTGTACCCTAATGAAAAAGTCGATTATAAAGACATTTTGCACTGGACCCGTTTTTCACAAAACTGGAATGCCCGCTGTGCCGATTGCCACTCCACTAATTTACAAAAAAATTATTCCCCTGCCACCAATCAATATAAAACTACCTGGTCTGAAATTAACGTGGCCTGCGAAACCTGTCATGGCCCAGGGGCAGATCATTTGGCGTGGAGTAAAAATCCCCTTAAAAAGATTGCTAATAAAGGCTTTAAACATAATTTGGCCGGCGGTATATGGCAGCGACAGCCTGGGGTCGATACCGCATCAAGGATAGACGGAAAAAAGACCGACGTGCAAATAAACAGCTGTGCATCTTGCCATTCACGGCGCGGCACCATTCATGACGGTGATATTAACCACGAAGGGGAATTGTTAAATGGCTACTTGCCCAGTTTAATCACATCCCCCACCTACCATGTTGACGGCCAGATATTAGATGAAGATTATGTGTATGGCTCATTTATTCAAAGCAAGATGCATGAAAAAGGCGTGGTGTGCAGTAATTGCCATAACCCCCACAGTTTAAAATTGCGTGTGCATGATAATGGCCTGTGTGCCCAGTGTCATAATCCACAAACATTTGATCGCCCAGAACACCATCATCATAAAGAAAATGCCGGAGCCTTGTGTGTTAACTGCCATATGCCAGAAACCACTTACATGGTGGTGGACCCAAGGCGTGATCACAGCATTCGCATTCCGCGCCCGGATTTATCTAAAGAGTTGGGGGTGCCCAATGCGTGCAACCAATGCCATGAAGATAAGAGTGTTGACTGGGCGGTAAGCCAAACTAAAAAATGGTATGGGGATTCAAGCAAACAGCCCCATTATGGCCAGGTGTTTTCATCGGCCCAACAAGCCGATCCACAGGCCTTGCCTAAGTTGGTGGCACTGGCAGAAAAGCCAAATAGTTCGGTACTGGTAAGGGCATCGGCGGTTAACCTGTTAAGCCAATACCCAAACCAAATGGCGGTGAATACTGCGCTGTTGCAGCTTGAGTCAACAGAATCGTTAATTCGTTTAGCGGCCCTGCGTTCACTTGAAATATTAAACATGTCGCAGCGCATGCAATATGTGTGGTCATCCATCACCGACCCAGTGAAAGCCGTGAGACTAGAAGCCATTCGCTTGCTGGCCCCTGTGGGGGGCAATCAAAATGCTTTAGGCAGTTTAACCCCAACCCAAAGACAAAATTTTAACAGGGGCGTTAAGGAATACCTTGCCAGCGCCAATACCCATTCCGACGCCCCCAGTGGGCAAGCAAGACTTGGGGTTATGTATCAAACCCTAGGGCAGTTTGATAAAGCCTTGCAGGCTTATGAGCGGGCGTTAATTATTGAGCCGTCTTTTGTTCCGGCCCTGTTAAACATAGCCGATGTGCACCGTCAGCAGGGGCAAGATAAAAAAGGCATTAAGGTTTTAAAACAGGCCATTAAAATTGATGCCAAACAAAGTGCCAGCCATTTTGCCTTGGGGTTACTGTATGTTCGCTTAAAGGATATTGACCAGGCGTTATCACCCTTAAAACGCGCCAGTGAGCTGGCTGACAATAACGCCCATTACAGTTATGTGTATGGGGTGGCCTTGTATGAGAGCGGCCAAACAGATTTAGCCATTGGTCATTTACACTCCGCCCTTAAGCGCTTTCCCGCTAATGGGCAAATTAAAGCCGCCTTAACAGGGTATTTACGTAAACAAGGGAAAAATTAAATTTAAGCGGTTTCATTAAATTTAAAAAACCACCGCTGCCCCACAAGCAAATAGTGTCATGATAAATAAAAACCATTTAAGGGTGTTGGCTTGTACTTTAATGGCCAACCTCACCCCAAGGGCAGCGCCCACCATAGTACCTACCGCTAATATTAGCCCGGGCACCCATAAAATCTGATCCTGCCAAATAAATATCACCAAGGCCAAAGCGGTGAAGGCCAGGGTGCACACCATTTTAAGGGCATTGGTGCGCACCAGGTCGTAACGCAAACTGCCCGCCAGGGCGGCGATTAAAATAAACCCAACCCCCGCCTGCACAAACCCTCCGTAAAAACCCGCAAGCAACAGGGTTACAACCGCCATGGGAGAATCTTTTACTTTTTTAGGCACCACCCCGGCTTCCGGCATAATAGTAGAGGGGCTAATTAATATGATTAACGCCATGCCCACCATAGTAATTAACAGTAGGGGTTTTAATATCCACTCTGGGGAAAACGAAGCCGCACAGGCGCCCAGTACACCGCCTATTAAGGTGGGCAGCAGTATGGGGCCAATATCCGAGGTCTCCAGCTTGTCGTGTTTTTTAAAGCCTTTTATGGCCACTAAAGACTGCAGAAAAACCCCCACCCGGTTAGTGGCGTTGGCGATGTCGGCGGGTAAACCCATAATCATAAGTGCGGGAATGGTGAGGTTGGAGCCGCCCCCCGCCATGGTATTAATCACTCCGGCAATTAACCCTGTGGTGATCAGCAATACTATGTAGCCGGGAGAAAAATCAATCATGTACTGCCTGTCTGGGGTGATTTTGTGTGTGGGGAAGGAGGGTATTGTAACAATAATAGACAAAATTACTTAACGTCTATTTCAATGGTATAGGGGGGGA